>Ga0126374_10000057_pt1 | contig 18210 bp, 16 predicted proteins | sample PanSoiMetPlot_12_FD_89874 | JGI IMG/M metagenome (GOLD analysis project Ga0126374, IMG submission 89874) | Tropical forest soil microbial communities from Panama - MetaG Plot_12 | ecosystem: Environmental > Terrestrial > Soil > Tropical forest > Bulk soil | place: Panama | collected 2016-02-17
CGCCTTTCTCGGCTGGGTCCTGGATGCCTTCGATCAGAGCCAACAGGCGCGGATCATGTACACCCTTGCTGGTGGTCCGGTACCTGACGAATTCGAGGACAGCGAACTCGAAGGTTATCGGCGCTCGGCGCCGGTGCGATGGGGCAACGGCGCGGCCGACCAGCGACAGCACGACGTCTACGGCGAGGTGTTGGACTGCGCGGACCAATGGGTCAGAGCCGGTGGGCAGATTCAGTCGGGCTTGTGGAACGGCCTGAGCGCGCTGGCCGATGCGGCCGGCCGAGCCTGGCGGGAGCCTGACCAGGGCATCTGGGAGGTGCGCAGCGAGGGACGGGTCTTCACCTACTCGGCCGCGATGTGCCAGGTCGCCCTGGACCGGGCCGCGGCGATCGGCGAGCGGCTCGGCCTGGGTGGATCAATCGCGCGTTGGCGCTCGGAGGCCGCCGCACTGCGGGAGACCATCCTGAGCCGGGCGTGGAACGAGGATGCCAAGACGCTGTCCGAGCATCTCGACGGCGACTCGAGCGTGGATGCCAGCCTGCTGGCGCTTCCGCTGCGCAGAGTCGTCCCGGCGGACCATCCGCGGATGACAGCGACCACTGCCGCGATCGCGGAGCGCCTGTCTGCCGGCGGCGGTCTGCTTTACCGCTACCGGCATGACGAGTCACCGGACGGTATCGCCGGCGACGAGGGCGCGTTCGTGCTGTGCAGCTTCTGGCTCGTCGACAACCTCGTCGGCCAGGGCCGCCTCGAAGAGGCCGAAGAGCTTTACGTCTCGCTGTGCTCCCGGGCAAGCCCGCTCGGTCTGCTCTCGGAGCAGATCAACCCGACCACGGGCGAGCTCGTCGGCAACTTCCCGCAGGCATTCAGCCATATCGGCGTGATCGCCAGCGGGGTCACGCTTGCCCGAGCCAAGGCAGCGCTTGCGCAATGATCGAGCGCCTCGCCATCTTCGGCGCGACCGGCGACCTGAGCGCGCGCTATCTACTACCTGGCCTCGCTGCGCTTCGTAATGCAGCGCATCTGGGTGACGCGTTCCAGCTGGTCGGCGTGAGCCGGGAGGACTGGAACGACGAGCAGTTCCGCAATTGGGCAGCGGCTCAACTCGATCGCCACGCCGGAGAACTCCCTTCCGGGTCGCGGCGCGCCGTGGTGGCGGCGTCGCACTACTACCGGGCAGATGTCACCGATCCGGCCGCCGTGGCCACCGCGATTGCCGGCGACGGGCCGGTCGCCGCCTACCTCGCGCTGCCGCCGTCGATCTTCGGCGCGACCGTGTCGGCGCTGCATCATGCCGGACTGCCGGCCGGAAGCACGATCGTCCTGGAGAAGCCGTTCGGCGAGGACCTCGCGGCCGCGGTGAAGCTAAACGCCCAGCTCGCCGAGGTCGTTCCCGAAGAGTCGGTGTTCCGGGTGGACCATTTCCTGGCGATGACGACCGTGCAGAACGTTCTTGGCACCCGGCTCGCCAACCGTGTTCTGGAACCGATCTGGAACAGCTCGCACATCTCCGACGTGGAGATCGTCTGGGACGAGACGCTCGCGCTCGAGGGCAGGGCCGGCTACTACGACGGCGTCGGCGCGCTCAAGGACATGCTGCAGAACCATCTGCTGCAATTGCTGTGCCTGGTCGCAATGGAACCGCCGATCGGTCTCGACGCGCGCGATCTGCGCGACCGCAAGGTCGACGTACTGCGCTCTATTCGCCCGCTCAGCGACGCGGACGTGCTGCGTCGAACGCGCCGAGGCCGGTACACACAGGGAGCTATCAAGGGTCACGCGATACCGGCTTACGTCGACGAGGCAGGGGTGGATCCGGAGCACCGCACCGAGACCTTCGCCGCGCTTGAGCTTCAGCTGGACAACTGGCGCTGGCCCGGCACTACCTTCCGGCTACGCACCGGCAAGGCACTCGGCCGGGATCGGATGGAAGTCGCCGTGCACTTTCGGCCGGTGCCACACCTTCCGCTGCTTCCCGAGGGCCTGCGCGGCGAGGCACAACCGAACGTGCTCCGGTTCGAGCTCGAACCAGAAGGCGTCGTCCTGGAGCTGATGGGCATCGGCAGTCACGCGGGCACCCTGCAGCCCCTGACCCTCACGGCCGAGCTCGAACCGGCCGCGTTGCCCGCTTACGGGCGGCTGCTCCTGGACGTGTTCAACCGCAACGCTGCCCTCTCGATCCGCGGCGATGAGGCTGAAGAGTCGTGGCGCATCGTGAGTCCCGTGCTCGCCGCCTGGGCCGCGGACCGTGTTCCCCTCGAGGAGTACCCGGCCGGCTCCGATGGTCCCGCCCGGGGATAGCTGAGCTGCTCGCCGCTCAGCTGTGGCTGCGCTGTGGGCTCGACCGTCACGGTTACGCGGTCGGCTGCCTAACGGATACTTGCGATGTGTTGCCGGGCATCGTCGAGCAGGGGATCGACTGCGCGCAGCTGCGAGGTCACGAGCGGGAGCCGTGATGCGCTTCGCTGCGCCCGGCTGGCTGCTGTTGCTCATCCCGGCGGCAGCGCTGCTTGCCGGGTACGTGATCGTGCAGCTGCGCCGCAAGCGCCACGTGGCGCGGTTCACCAACGTCGAACTGCTTGCCAGCATTGCACCCAGGCGGCCCGGGTGGCGGCGGCACCTGACCTTCGCGTTGCTGTTCGTCGCCCTTGCCCTGCTCACCCTGGGCAGCGCCCAGCCCACCTCCGCGGTGCGGATACCTCGCGATCGAGCCACCGTGATGATCGCCCTGGACGTGTCGCTGTCCATGGAGGCCACAGACGTGCTCCCCAGCCGAATCGGCGCCGCCAAGCAGGGGGCGATCCGGTTCGTCGGTCTGCTCCCACCCCGGATCAACGTCGGACTCGTAAAGTTCGGTGGCAACGCCAGCGTGGTTGTCCCGCCCACCATCGACCGCGACCCGGTCAAGGTCGCCATCAACAACCTGCAGCTTCAGGACTCCACCGCCATCGGCGAAGCCGTGTTCACCTGCTTGGATGCGATCTCCACCTTTGCCAAGGCCAGCACGGTCCCGGGCGACAAGCCCCCACCTGCGCGGATCGTGCTCATGAGCGATGGCGCCAACAACAAGGGCCGCACGCCCGAGCAAGCGGCCGCTGCGGCGAAGGCGGCCGGAGTACCCGTGTCGACCATTGCGTTCGGCACCCTGAACGGCACCGTGAACTTGCCCGGATACGGCCCCCAACCGGTGCCCGCCGACCGACCCACCCTGCGTGAGCTCGCGGAGGCCACTGGCGGCAGCTACCACGACGCACCGTCGTCGGAAGCCCTGCAATCCGCCTATCGCGACATCGGCCAGCAAGTTGGCTATACCACCACGCGGCGCATCGTGTCCTGGCGGTTCCTTGTCGCCGGCTTGCTGTTCACCCTCGCCGCCGGCGCGACCTCTCTACTCTGGGCCGGGCGCATCACGTGAGACGTCGCGGCGAGAGGATGGACCGGTGATGGACGGGCTGCCCCGTCCCAGCATGGCCGCGCTGCTCGATCAGTGGTCGGTGCAGCCTGTCGCGCTCGCCGCGGCGGTCGCCGTGACCAGCTGGTACGTGTACGCCGCGCGCCGCCAAGGCGAGTGGCCGGTACGCCGCACCGTGGCATTCGCGATCGGGATCGCGCTGCTGGTATGGACAACGTGCGGATTCCCCCAGGCCTACTCGGGGTCGCTGTACTGGGTGTGGACCGCGCAGACGCTCGCGCTGCTGCTGGCCATTCCGGTGGTGCTCATGGCCGGGCGCCCGCTGGACTTGGCGCAGGGCAGTCCGGGCCCCCGTGCCGTTGCCGAGCGGGTGCTGCGCTCCCGTCCCGGTCGCGCGCTGCGCAACCCGCTGGTCGGCCCGCTACTGGTGCTGGTCTTGTCTGTCGTGCTGTTCTTCGGCCCGTTACCGGGCTGGGACAGCGCCGTGCCCCCGCTCGGATGGGTGGTGCAGGTGGTGCTGGTCGTGGTCGGCGCGCTCATCGCGCTGCCCCTGATCGGTGGCAGCAGTGCGGCTGGATCGCTGGTCGTTGGATTGGCGCTGGCGGTCGGCATGGTGGAGTTGATCCTCGACGCGATCCCCGGCATGGTGCTTCGACTGCAGACGCACCCCGCGACCAGCTACTTCACAGATCGCCTCACGCACCGCTGGTCACCGTCCGCTCTGCACGACCAACAGCTGGCCGGCGCGATCCTGTGGGGTGTCGCCGAGATGATCGACATTCCGTTCCTCGCGCTCGTGTTCCTCGCCTGGGTTCGGGCCGACCGCAGCGAGGCTGCTCAGGTCGACGCGGTCCTGGATGCCGAACGGGCTGCCCGGGTGGCGCTAGGGGAGACCGACGGTCCCGGACAGACCGATTCGCCGTGGTGGCTCACCGACCCGGCACTGCGCGACCGCTTCCGGCACTGAGAGCCGCTCGGTCACCGGTCGTCATCGCTTGTTCGGTCCGTTCTGCTGTTCGGCTGTGGGCGCTTACTTGTGCCGAACGATAAAGCCGAGCTGGGTGAGGACCCGCACCGCGCCGGTCTGGCCACCCTCGAAGTCGCCCGAGGCCAGGCGGGTACCCGTGGCGAATTCATATGCCGTGCCGAGAATCGCCTTGGGCGGGTAGCTCCGTTCGTCTTGGATCAACTCGTAGGTGGTCGTCGGCGCGAACCCATGCGCCTCGAAGAATCGGTCCGCGCCCAGCCGGTCGTACTCGGTCAGGGCTTGCTGGACGTGGGCGGCGTCGACATGACTCCAGTCGGGTGACATCGCGTTCTCCTAGATGCGGGCCGGCCATCACGCAGCCGTCGGAACGTGATTGCGTTTCGTGGCGCGGCAGGATGGTGGACGTTAGTCGCCAGATGCGGTGACGAGGTATAGGAACGCTAGGGCTCACCAGCGAGGAGGACGCGCATGGCTCTGACTGGTGATTACGAACCGAGTGCGTCGGCGTGGGTTCGTGGGCACGTCCAGCACATCCTGCGCACCGGCACCACGGACGGCGTCACGATCCGTGGGCTGCCCACGGTCCTGATGACCTACCGGGGCGCCAAGACGGGCAAGATCCGCAAGACGCCGGTCATGCGTGTCGAGTACGAGGGGCGCTACGCGGCGGTCGCGTCCAAAGGCGGTGGACCGACCAACCCACAGTGGTACGCCAGCCTGGTCGCCGAACCGATCATCGAGCTGCAGGACGGCACAGTGCGCCGTGAGTACCGAGTACGCGAGGTGTTCGGAGAGGAGAAGGCCCTCTGGTGGCGCCGAGCGGTGCACGCGTACCCCGCCTACGCCGACTACCAACTCAAAACCGACCGCACGATCCCGGTGTTCGTGCTCGAACCAGTGAGCGCAGGCGCACCTGCCGGTGAGCGGACCGACGGTTAGCACCTCGACGCCGTCACAACTGTCGTTCGCCGACCGTCATAAGGGTTGTGGCGTCAATCGGCGCAGGGGAGCCATGGGGCTGACCCCCGAGGAGCTGCTGCGGCTGCGCGACATCGAGCGGCAGCTCGCGGCCGAGGAACCCGAGCTGGACCGTGCCCTCCGCGGCCGAGCAGCCGGCCGCGGCCCCTACCTCACGTGGGCAAAGGCGCTCGGCGTTGTATGGCTGCCGATCATGCTCATCGGCGACGCCATCAGGCAGGTGACGTTCGCCGTGGCGGGTATCGCGTTGCTGCTCACCGCGCTCACGCTCGCGATGATTGCGCTCACGCGGTAGCGCACGTTAACCCGTGAGCTTGCTCGAGACTCGCCAGTTGGCCGGTGTTTAAGCCGGCGCGCTGGCGCATCGTGGCTGATAAGGCACTCGAATGAATGGACCGACGGCTTGTTGTCGGCCGTCCGGAACTGGAGGAATACCCGAATGACCATCTCGGACAGCGCGGTTGGCGATCTGGAGACGCTGCGGGCGGTGGTGGCCGGCGGTGTGTTCATGCTGGGGGAGGCTGGCTATGACGAGGCGCGGCGGGTGTGGAATCTCGCCGTTGATGAGCGGCCCGCGGTCGTGGTGGAGGCCGAATCGGCCGGTGATGTGGAGCAGGCGCTGCGGTTTGCCCGCGCGCGGGGGATGCGGATCGCTGCGCAGGGCACCGGACACGGCGCGGGGCCGCTGGAGTCGCTTGAGGGCGCGATGCTGGTGCGGACCTCGCGGATGCGCAGTGTGCGTATCGACCCGATCAGCCGCACCGCGCGGGCCGAGGCGGGTGCCGTGTGGCGTGATGTGACGGTGCCGGCGGCCGCGTATGGCCTGGCGGCGCTGGAGGGCACCGCGCCGGATGTGGGGGTGACCGGCTACATCCTCGGCGGGGGCATTGGCTGGCTTTCGCGCCGCTACGGGTTGGCCGCAAACAGCGTCACCGCCGTCGAACTCGTCACGGCCGAAGGCCGGTTCGTGCGTGCCGACGCCGACGACGAGCCGGACCTGTTCTGGGCGCTGCGCGGTGGTGGCGGCGGCGTCGGGGTGGTGACCGCGCTGGAGATGAGGCTGTACCCGGTGCGCGACCTGTATGCCGGCGCGTTATTGCTACCGATTCAGCGCGCCGCGCAGGTACTGCGCGCCTGGCGCGCGTGGACCCATACGGTGCCCGACGAAGTCACCTCCCTGGGTCGCATCCTGCGGCTGCCGCCGCTTCTCGAGATCCCCGAACCGCTGCGCGGGCGAGCGTTCGCAGTGGTGGAGGCCGCCTGCCTCGTCGACGCGGACACCGGCCGCGAACTGCTCGCGCCGCTGCGACGGCTCGGCCCAGAACTGGACAGCTTCGCAATAACCGCACCGCCCGCGCTCGCCCGTCTGCACATGGACCCCGACCAGCCAACGCCGAACCACGGCGACGGCGCGCTGCTCGCCGACCTGCCCGACGCCGCGATCGACGCGCTGCTCGCGCTGGCCGGCCCGGACGCCGACAGCCCGCTGCTCAGCATCGAGATCCGGCACCTGGGCGGCGCGCTGGCCCGCCCCGCCCCCGGCGGCGGCGCCCAACCCGACCTCGCCGCCGGCTACGCGGTATTCGCCGTCGGCGTCACTCCCACGCCTGAGCACGCAGACGCAGTACGCGCACACACCAAAGCGCTCACCGACGCGCTGACCCCCTGGCACGCCCCGCACCACTTCTACAACTTCACCGAAACCCCGGCTCCGGCCAGCGCCGTGCTCCCCGCCGCCTCCCACCACCGGCTACAGCACGTCACCGCCCACTACGACCCCCACCACGCCATCATCACGACACACCCAGTTACCCCACCCCAATGAGCAATGCGCTGGGACCTGAGCTTCTTCTGCGGAGATCGCCATCGCAATGGTCGACGAATGGCAGGGCCGCGGCGTCGGGTCACTACTCCGCGCCCACCTCCTGGCCCGAGCGCGGCGCGAGAGCCTCCGGGCCGGTCGCGCGCGCCCTGCTGCAAATCCGCGGGCATTTGCGTGGGTAGGGGCAGGCGAATCGGCGTACCGGTCGACCCGCCGTGGTCACGACAAACTTGTGGCGCGGGTCGTGAGCGTTCACGATCAGCACCCGGCCGCAGATCACGGCGGATCCGGGCGCGACGCTGTCACCGGTCACGGTGCCAAGCGCGAGCATTGCCTGGCTCGTGCTCGCTCGGGCAAACGCGCTCCGCGAGACTGGTCGGTAGCTGTCGCTTTGCTGGGTTTGTTGCTTCTATGCCTGGGTGAGTCGGACTCGTTCGGTGAAGTTTGCCAGTGCGCGCGGTGCGGCGCGGCGGCCGATGGCGGCCAGCGCGGGCGCCGCGATGCGTTGCGCGGGGACATGCACGCCGGCCAGGAAAGCGAACCGGGTGCGGTCGCTGTCGGGCACCGCAGCCATCGCACCGAGCAGGAACCGGCTGCGCATCACACACCAGCCGGGACGCAGCACGATGTCGAAGCGAGCCCGCAGGCCGACGTAGCCGCGGGTGTAGGCCTCAAGCCGCTGGCCGTCGGTGCGGGTGATGTGTAGTGAGCGGACATCGCGCAGGTAGCGGGGCAGCTCGTTCTCCAGGTCGGCGGCCACGGCCCACACCTGCTCGAACGGCGCGTCGATAGTTGTCTCGGCCACGACCGCTCCGGGTACTGCCGCGCCGAGCACGCGCAGCCGGCGGATCGCGTCGAGTTCGGTGACCGGCCAGCTCATCGTCCCCACCCTTTCCGGAAGTTGTCGCGGGCCCGCGACAGGCGTGACTTCACCGTCCCGACCGGCGTGCCGAGCGCGTCGGCGACGCTGCGCTCGTCGAATCCCTCCAGGTCGCGCAGCATGAGAATCGCGCGGTGCTCGGGCGTGAGCCGCTCGAGTACGTCGCGGACGTCGACAGCCAGCATCGGGTCGTCGGGGGCCGGCAGGTCGGCGAGCTCGGCGGGGCGTTCCCGCGCGGCGCGCCGGGCGACTCGTACCGCCTCGCGCACCGTGATCGCCCGCGCCCAGCCGAACAGCGCCGCCGGATCGCGCAGTCCCTTCAGCCCGCGGAACACCGCAATGAGCGCCTCCTGCGCCGCATCCGGCGCGTCCTGCAGCGCGATCGGACCGCACCACCGCCCGACCGCCGGGGCCAGCGCGTCGAGCAGCTCGGCCATGGCCAGCCCGTCGCCGCGCTGCGCCGCAACCACCAGCCCGGCCAGCTCGCGATCGTCCACTCGCACTCCTACCGAGAGGGGGCGGGTCGCGGAAAGGTTCCCCCGCTGTTGGCCAGGCCACGCCCGCGAACGGTTCGCCCCGCGCCCCGCTCTTGACAGGCATGACCACTACCCACCACTTCGTAGCAGCCAACGGGCTGCGCTTCCACATCGCCGAGGCCGGTACGGATGGACCGCCGGTACTGCTGCTGCACGGCTACCCGCAGCACTCTCACGCCTGCCGGCACGTGATGGCCGACCTCGCCGCCGACTATCACCTCTACGCGCTCGACCTGCGCGGCGCCGGCGCATCGGACGCGCCCCGCAGCGGCTACGACACCCGGACCCTCGCCACCGACGTGCTTGCCGTCCTCGACGCCCTCGACCTCCCGGCCGTCCACCTCTCCGGGCACCAGTGGGGAGGCTGGCTCGGCTTCCACCTCGCGCTCACCGCCCCGGAACGGTTCCACTCCTTCGTCGCGGTCAACGCTCCGCATCCGTGGCTGCCGCACCGCAAGCTGCTCCCCCAGATGTGGCGGTTCTGGTACACCGCACTGCTCGAATACCCGGCGCTGGGCGCCTGGATCATCCGCACCCGGCCGGGCGTGCTGCGCTGGCTGCTGCGCCGCGGACGCCCCGACCTGCCCGACGCCGACATCGACGTCTTCGCCGACGTCGCCCGCGAACCGGCCCGCGCCCGCGCCGGTCAGCAGCTGCACTGGCAGATCGTGCTGCGCGACATCCCGCGCCGCCTGCTCGGCCGATACCGGCGCCAGCACCTGCACGTCCCCACGCTGCTGCTCGCCGGCACACGCGATTTCGCGCTATCACCGCGCAGCCTCACCGACGCCCCGCGCAACGCCGACGACCTGCAGGTGCGTTTCGTCGACGGCGGCCACTACCTGCCCGAGGAACACCCCGCTCAAGTCGCCGCAGCGATCCGCGAAATGTCGAACCCCGCGCCGGGACGGTCCTAATTCCGTTACCGGCGCACGACCGCCATCGCCCACGGCCAAAGCGCGGTAGAGGCGCACATCATGGCGCGCTCCCGGACATCTCATGGCCCGCACCGAGGCCCCGTGGTCGGCGATCTGCTGCAGAGCGCGGGCGGACACGCCCGCATTGCCATCCAGCGCTCCGTACCTACATGCACGAGAGGAGTCGCGCGACCATGGCAAAGGCGCACTCGCAGCGGCATCTCCGGACGTCTATAGCCTGCGTCCATGGATCATCAACCGGGCCTCACGGCAACCATCGAGGCATGCAAGCGCCTCATCGCAACGCGCTTTGACGACGACGCCGACCATGGCGCTGCCGCCGTGCTCCTGGAGGACGGGACGATCCTCACAGGCACGGCACCGGAGGCGATCAACCCTGCGGTACAGGTGTGTCACGAGATCGAGCCCTACTGCGCGGCTTTCCGCCTCGGCCAGCGCATCGTCGCCTCCGTCTGCCTGCATCGCCAGGCCGCCGGCCGCACCGTCGTGCTCAGCCCGTGCGGCGTGTGCCGCGAGCGCCTGGCAGCGCACGGACCGGACGTCTCCGTCGCCGTCGCCGACCGGGAGGACTCCACGGTAGCGGTCTGGAAGACGCTCAAGACTGTCCTGCCCGACTACTGGGTGACAGCCTTCCCCGACGAGATTGAGCCTGGCTGGCTGGCGTAACACATGCGCGCGAACGGCGGCATGCCCGGACGCCAGTGTCGACCGCAGGATGGATGGTGTGGAGCCGCGAGCGGGCGAAATATGTGGTGATCTTATGTACTTCGGAGCAGGTTCACACAGATAATCTCGTTCGGTTCCGGTAATGCGCCGTAAACCAAAACCCCCGGGTCAGCGGCACTTCCCGAATTCGCCTGTTTGCTACTGTGAATATGTCGACGACGCTTGACGCCGCGTTCTTCCGGTGGCACATCCCCGCCCTACGACGGCGACTGTAGTAGCACGTTAGCAAGGCATTTGCGTGGTGCGCAAATGCGAACGCGACTTATGGCCACCATTGCTGGGGAGAGGAGTCTGTTGTATTCGTAGTCGTCAAACTTGGAAGGCAACAATTTCATTCAATGCGCTAACCGGCTTGACGCAAAGTACGGGGGATGAGCGCAATGAGATTCAAGCTCGCTACCGCAATCGCGATCGGAGTGTTGCTAGTCGCTGCGACGGCGACACCGGCGAATGCCGCGACGAACAGGATCAGGGTTGGCTCGTCGGGAACGTTGACCAATCGGCTATTAATTACCGTGTCGGTCACTATCGTCTGCGATCCGCTGCCCGACACGCCATTTGACAGCGGTGCGGCGGTGTCCCTTCAACAGGCCGCCGGTGAGCACATCAGCGCCGCCAACGGAAGCGTCTACAACGCCTTCACCGGGCCAAACGCACCGTTGCTCACATGTGACGGTGTCACACAAAACGCCGTAGTGATCGAGGCCGTTCCCAACTCGGGCAGTGGTCCATTCCACGGCGGCCAAGCGTTGGTGAGCGCCTCTTTCTCTTACGACACAGGCATTAGTTGCGGTCCAGGATGTGTCGAGACGACAAATAGCGAAGGCGGCAGTATTCCGTGGCTCACCATTTCCCTCCACTAGGGCCCTAGCGTCGCGCGACACCACAACCCGAACGAGATGGATGGACGCCCGATGACGTCTGGACACTGCTGAGGTGCTCCGGAACTCGACCGACAGCACCAGGAAAGAGACCCGCCCGTGGTAGCGAGACCCCTGCGGGCGGCTCTCGTCCGGTTGCCCTTCGGTCCCAGGGCTTGCACTGGGCTCTTGCCGGCCGGGCGGCTCACCCCTTTGGCGTCTCCTGGACGCGTGCCAATCGACGCTCAAGGTGACCTTTTCCGTCGTGAATCACTCAGCACATTCGCAACCCGGCAATTCAGCCCACTCGCCGAGACAATTCGGTGCCACGCGCACATCGGCAGGATCGCGCGCGCACCATGCGGCAGTTCCGGTTGTTGCCACCGCGAAGGCTGCGTGCCTAGGTTATGTATTGCCGTGGGGTGAGTGTCGAGGTGCGTGCTGGCCAGTTGTGCTCGGGAGGGGCGTGTGTCGAGGCCCGGGATCGGCGAGCAGCGATCGGATGCGCTCACGGCGCCGTATGGCGAGGTATGCCGACACGCGCAGTCCGACGACGAAGGCGACGGCGGCTAGTGCGCAGGCGACGATCGTTGCCGTGACTGTCGCGGTGGTGGTCATTCGGCCGTCGTCGACGCGCCCGATCGCAAAGCCGACCAGGATCGCTGGCGCCAGCAGCAGACATGGAACGATCGGTACCAGCAGGTACGGGAGGATCACCAGCGACGCCCACCGGATTGTTGTGCGCCAGGGTTTGCGATGCGCCCAGCGCCAGCGCAGCGGAAGTGGTCGGTATGGGATGAGGATGCCGAGCCATGCTGCGATGCTCGTCGTGCCGAACGGCAGTGCCAGCAGCACGCAGGCGATGAAGAATCCACTCACATAGCTGCCGTCGTAGATCCCGATCAGGATTGACACGACAGCGCTGGGGATTCCCACCAGCAGCGACAGCGTGATCGATTTGACCCGGAGCAACTGCTCGAACCGCGTCGGATTGTCGAGCGCCGGCACCATCGTGTCCACGTCTTTCCCGATCACGTTCGTGGCCGGCACGTCGGCGAGCATCCATGTCTCGAGGACGACGGCGAAGGCAGCGGGCCCCTGCGGAATGAACAACCAGTCCTTCACCGCCTGCGGGAGCAGGAACCACAGCCCCACCACCAGACCGGCGTTGACCGCGACGGCGACCAGGTCCTCCCACGGGAAGCGGAACACACGCACGACCTCATCACGCAAGTCAGCCCGAAACGAATGGTCCCGCTTATCGGCCGACACAGCGTCGCGCGCCGATCCCATACCGGCTCACCTCAATCGAAGGAGCGTACCGATGCTCGGGCGATACCGGAGTCGATTCACTAGCTGAAGTGCGAACGCGCTGGCCGCCCACTACCGCGTCAAGAAGTCGGGCGATTGGGAGTGGCCGACCGCGTCTGTCTCCCGCCGGGTGAGTCGGCGCGCGCCCTTTCCCCGCAACGCCTCACCCAAAACGTCTCCCGCGACCGGTGGTGGCCAGCAGGCCGCGGGAGGCTCGCCACACACGCGATCAGGGCGCCAGCGGGCGCTTCAAGGCGCGGCACTGGCACCCAATCCGTCGCCCGCGTCAGGACTAGCGCCTCCCGATGGGTGGCCGAGGTCCTAGGGTGTGGCAGGTAACCGCGCCCTGAGGAGAAGGCCATGCGGGAAGCCTGGGAGTTGTTGATCGCGGGTCCTGACGATGCGGACCGATCGGTGCTCCTCCTTCCGGGCGGAGCCAATGCGGCCCGATCCTTCGACCTTGTGATGGCAGCTCCGGTGTTGTCCGGGGTGCGCCTGGTGGCCACGACGTTGCCGGGTATGGCGGGTGCGCCGCTGAGCTTTCTTTGTCAACGCGGTCAGGCTGTCGCAGAAGGTCGGGCGGTGGCCACTGGGGATTCTTGTTGTGGCTCCTGCCGCTGATGGTCCGAAAAGTCAAAGCCTCGGCGCAGTCGCAAGAAGGCCTCGTGAAAACCGAAGCGCCGCTTTAGAGCTTGTCGCCTAAGCCGAGTCGGCGCGCCGCGTCCCTCGCCCTAGCGTCCGCGTTCGACGCGGCATACCGGGAAAGCATCTGCCGACTGCGCCATCCGAACAACCGCATCGCGGAAGTCTCGTCACCGCACGACTCGGCTAGCCACATGTCCGCCGACGTGTGCCGTAGCTGGTGAGGCTTGATCCTCTCGATGCCGGCCTGCCCGCAGCGGCGTTCGAGCATCTGGGCGAGCCCGTTGTCTGTGAGCGGGCCCTTCTGCGCCAGCCACAGCACGTCGGGGTACAGCTTGACGTTGTGGTACTTCAGCCTGGCCCGCAGATAGCGTGTCAATGCCTGCCCGGTGCGGTGCCCGTACGGGATAGCCCGCGGCCGGCGTCCTTTGCCGACGACGACCACGACGTCGTTCTCCAGGTCCACACTGTCGACGGCGAGCCCGATGATCTCGGCGCGACGCATCCCACCGGGTTCGAGCATCAACCGGATCAGCGCCGTGTCCCGCAGCTCGAGGAAGTCCCGGCCTTCACACGCCCGTAGCAGCTTGCGGAGATCGTCGACAGACACCACCGGGATGGGTGTCTCCGGGATCGTGGGTGGGTGCATAGTCGACATCGGGTTGTCATCCCGTAGGCCATCGCGGACAGCCCAGCCGTAGAACTGCTGCAGCGACCTGTACCGCACCGCGGCCGTGGACGGCTTCCGATGCTTCAGCAACCAGCCGATGAAGCCGCGCAGGTCGTCGGTAGTCGCCTCTAGGACGGCGGGTGCGGAATTTTCCGCAGTAGGCAGAGCGCGCAGCCGGGAATGCTTACCACGGTAAGTCGTCGCTTCGGATCTTTCTGCGAGGAACTGGGCGAGCATGCGGGCGGACTCGATGTAGGAGCGAACCGTGGCGTCACTCTTGTGCTCGGCCTTGAGCACGTGGGTCCATTCGCGGAGGACTAGTGCGTTGGCGTCCACGAGGCGCAGGTTAGCGGGTGTGGCGACGGTGTGCTACTCGAGGGATGGCTGACCAGGCTGCTACAGGCCAGTGATTCTGGGGGTCTGTGCGCCGCCAGGGACTCGAACCCCGAACCCGCTGATTAAGAGTCAGCTGCTCTGCCAGTTGAGCTAGCGGCGCTCAGACAAGCGGCCCACCGCAGTGGGCCGACCGGTCACCTTACAGGAGCCGACAGCCGGTCAAGGCCGCCGAACCACGCGACCACGATAGCGCAGCGTCGACCTCGTGGCTGAGGTCCGGTCACCCCCACCGCGACGCTACGGGTTGGCAGCGACGTGGAAGTAGTCGAACGCGACCTGTAGGTCGGTGGTGGTGCCCGCCCGGTTGAACGCCAACAGGCCGATCCGCGGGTTGGTCAGCGTCGCACCGGTTGTCCAGACCGGTACCCACGTCACGCCGTCGAGCGAGTAGAAGGTCGAGTACTGAGCTCCGTTCTTGGTCATCCGCAGCCAGATGGTGTTGTTCGCGGGCAGGATTGAATTCGCGCTGAGGGTGTTCAGCGTCTGGTTGACCTGAACGCCGTTTAGGGTGTCCTCGAGCGACGTGTTGAACTGGATGTTCGTCGCGGACGTCGCCTCGAGGTCGAACTTGAGGTAGTTGTCGTCGTTCTGGTACGCGATGATGCCGCCCTGCTGGGTCGCCGCGTTCGGCCGATGACTGAAGGTGAGCTTGGTCGTCTGCATCCAGTCACCGAGGGCCGGCTGGACCAGGATGTTCTGCGCGGTGTTCGTCGTGGTGGTCAGGTCGCCCGTCTTCGGCGTGATGGTGAGTGAGTGCGGGTTCGACGTGAGGCTCCAGTCGGCCGGCGACTCACGGACCCACTGCCACTGGGGGCCGAGTGTCGAACTGTTGAACTCATCACCGGACGGGCGTTTCGCAAAGTTGATCTTGTAGGTAGTGACAATGCCGTCGGGACCCGTCGAGGTGATCGTGGCGACACCCGGTACAGCGGTCGCCTGGGTGATCGCGACGCTGCCTGTCAGCGCCGTGGCGCTGACCTGAGGCACGCCGGCATAGCCGTTCGGGAGGACGTCGTCGTAGTTGCTCACGTCAGGGTTGAAGCCCTTCAGCGACGTGCCGTCCACAGCCAGGCTGCCTAGCTCGGAGAGCACTCGCACGACGAACGACGTGGACGCGCTCTTGCCGTGGTAAGTAGCTGTCGCGGTGATCGTTGCCGCACCGTTCGCGGCCGTATGGATCGTGCTGTCGCCGTCCACAGCGACGACGCTTGGCCGGTCGCTGGAGTAGCTAAGCGTCATTCCGGCCGGAAGCGGCGTGCTCTGGCCCGGCGCGATCCAGCCGTACAGGCTGTCGTCGTTCATCGCGACGGTCAGGCCTGGGTCGACCGTGACGCCTTCGGGGAATGTGAGCCGTTGCGAGATACCGCGTGCGTCGTCGCTGCTCTGGATGCGCGGCTTCGCGGTAAGGACGCTGGGGGTCTGCGTCAGCGCGCCGCTGACGTTGATCGTGTCCTGCGCCTGGATGTCGCTGTCCGAGCTCGAGGTACTCATCTGGATGCCGTACTCGCCCGGGTCGACCTCGAAGCGCTTGTCCGTGTCGTTGTAGAAAGCGAGGTCGGAGATCTTGATCGGGAGGGTCACGGTCTTGGTCTGCCCGGCCGCGAGCGACACCTTCTGGAAGCCTTCGAGCCGCTTGATCGGCCGGTCCAGCGACGGGTCGGCGAGCGGGGTATTGGCGTACATCTGCACGATCTCGTTGCCGTCGCGCGAGCCGGTGTTCTTGACGTCGACGCTCACGTTGATCGTGTCGTCGGCACTCGGGTTGCGGTTGGAGATCTGCATGTTGGAGAAGCTGAAGTTCGTGTAGGACTGGCCGTACCCGAACGGATAGGACACCGGGCCGCCGTAGTACATGTAGGTACGCCCGGCAAGCGAATAGTCGTAGATACTCGGGATCTGGTTGACGTTCTGGTACCACGTCTCGGGTGTGCGGCCGCTCGGGTTGTACTTGCCGAGCAACACATCCGCCAGCGCGTCGCCCTTGCGCATGCCGTTGAACGAGCTCCACAGGATCGCTGGAGTCGTCGACTCGAAGGACGAGACGTCTTGCGGGCCGATCGTCTCCATCACGCCGATCGTGTTCGGGTTCGCCGTGGAGACCTGGCTGATCAGCTGTCCCTGCAGGCCCGGCAGTGCCAGCGACGTGCGATCGCGGTCCTCGGTGCCCGTCGTCCCGTTCGACGCCGTGGAGTCCATGCCGGCGTAGACGACGACGTAGTCGTAATCGGCTGCCGCCGCGACAGCGGCCGGGTCGATCGCCGTGCAGCAGTTGGCTGCGTTCGTGCCGGTGCCTGTGAACCCCTTCATGTAGTCAACCTGCGCCGACGGGTCGATCGCCTGGATCGCAGACTTGATACCTGTGTACGGCGTGACCTGGTTGGCCTGGCCGGCCGCGCTCTGGATCGAGGAATAGCCGCCCATGTAGAAGTTCGAGTTATTGGCGTATGAGCCGAGTACGAGCACCTTGAACGGGCCGGTCGACGGTACCGACATCGGCAGCAGCTTGCCTGTAGAACCGTCCTTGCGAGTGGTGGTCGCGTTCTTCAGCAGCACGAGCGACGCGTCTGCGGAGCGCTGTGCCAGGTCCAGCCGGGCTGGGGTTTCGGTCGGCGCTGTCGCGTTGTTCCACGGGTAGACGCCGTATGACTGGTCGCGGGCCACCGCGTCCGTGAGCCACGGCACGGTGCTGTCCGGATTGAACTCGCCGAGCTTCATCCGGTTGGTGAACAGGCGTGCCGCCGACACGTCGATGTCGTTCTGCGTCATCACGCCAGTCGGCGTCGTGATGTCCATGCCAGCTGCGTTCTCCGCGCCACCTGCGGTGGTCGACGGCGCGGTCGGGCCGCGGTAGCTGCCGATGCCGTTGTAGCCCGCGTTGCACTCGGCGTCCTCGCCTGACCCGAGGGCGAACGCGAACTGCTCGACCGGGCTCGCGATGTGCCCCAACCCGTCCGGCTGCCAATGGTGGCGGGTGTTGATCTGGTTGACCGCGTCGCAGTCACCGGTGAAGTAGCCCTGGAAACCGAACGTCTCACGCATCAGCGTGTCGTTCAGGTACGCGTTCGCCGCCGACGGCACACCGTTGATCTCGTTGTACGAGCTCATGACCGCGCCGTTCTGATCCGCCTGGACGATCTTCCGGAACGGCATCGTGTAGTACTCGCGGATCGCCCGGTCGTCGGCGTTCGACGACCCGTTCAGCCGGCCGTTCGGATCTGAGTTCGCAAAGCCCTCGGTGTTGTTCATCGCGTAGTGCTTGAGCGTCGTCGTGGTCTTGTAGAAACCGGCGCCGGCCGGAAGTAGCTGCCCGTTCTGGTCCTTGCCCTCCATGCCGTTGACGAACTGGCCGGCGACGTCCGCCTCGAGCAGCGGATCCTCGCCGTACGACTCGTCGTTGCGTCCCCAGCGCGGGTCACGGCCGAGGTTGATCGTCGGCGAGTAGAAGTCGAGATCGAACTTGTTGTTGCGCACGACCTCGCGGGCCTCGTCCGATTCCGCCTGCGCGACCTGGTAGGTCAGCGCAGGATCCCAACTCGCCGCGCGCGACAGGTCGATCGGGTAGGAGGTTGTGTTCGTGAGCGTCACCGCGTTGCCGGACGGGTTGAGCGACTCTGCGTTGATCCCGTGCAGGGCCTCGTTCCACCAGCCGTAGGCGGGGATCCCCTCGTACACGGTCACGGACGTCCCCGCCGGGTGCGGCTGCGCCAACGCCGGAGTGACCGTCGTCGGCGTGCCGAGGTCCTGGGCGGGCGCGCCCGTGGCATGTGCCAGCGACAGCGGTGCCGTGAGCGTGACGCCGGTACCGGCGACTCCAGCCGTGCCGACTGTTTGGATGGTTGCGATCTCCTGGGTGGCTCCGGAGCCGATGCTGATCAGGTGACCGGCGGTCATGCCGAAAGTGAAGTTGACCTTGATGTTGGTGTCGCCGGGGTTCGCCGTGGCCGCGAGCGATGCCGCGAACGCGGACGGCCCGCTCCCGACCGTCGCGACCGTCACCGACTCAGCGGTTCCGTTCGGGTCGACGGTGAGGGTGGCGCCGGGGGAGATCCCG
>Ga0126374_10000058_pt1 | contig 18124 bp, 20 predicted proteins | sample PanSoiMetPlot_12_FD_89874 | JGI IMG/M metagenome (GOLD analysis project Ga0126374, IMG submission 89874) | Tropical forest soil microbial communities from Panama - MetaG Plot_12 | ecosystem: Environmental > Terrestrial > Soil > Tropical forest > Bulk soil | place: Panama | collected 2016-02-17
CCAAAACATGCACAACCTGCGGCATCTTGGGCGGGGGAACTTGCGTCAGTTATCCCTTACATGTCTGGGGTGACAAGGGAAATTTTTCCTTCAGCGTTTTGTCTTCGAGCTCCACCTCGATTGTCAGGTTCTGGATCTTTTCACAATCAGCTCGGGGAATTTCTATCCGATACTCGCTCGTTCGACCTGCGAGGATGTACCAGGATTGAAGCTCGTGCGCTGAGACAGTTTCTCCCTGGGAATCGGCTCCTGTTACCCGCACCGCCCGAGGGAAGAAATGAACATTACCAAGATTCTTGATTTCAAAAACAAACTCAGTGCCCTGAAACCCTATTTGATCGAGACGCGCCTGAACGGTCGGCTTTGATGGCTGAATAAAGATCGGAACTCCCATCTTGGTTAGGATGTGAATGCCATCGGATTGCGAGTTTTCGAGGGGTGGAAGTTCCTCGACAAAAATCCGATACGACTTTTCTGACGCAACAATCGGATCGTTAGTGCCGATCCGTATCCTTCGTTCATCCCCTGGCTCCAGCGCCAACAGAGTTGGATAGAAAATGAGGTCTTCGGTGGGGTTCAGCACCATTTCGCCTTTGGGGTTTTGGTCCCAAGCGAAAACACCAATCTGAAAGCGAATCTTCTCAGTGCTATCGTTGCGTACGGAAAGAAGACTACTGGAGCTCTGGCGCGAGAGCGTAATTCGAATCGGATTAACTTGAAACGTACCCGAATGAGCCACCCTGGCCTGAGCCAGTTCGAGTCTCAGCAGAAGTGCAATTGCAACCAGAGTGGTTCTTTTAATGGCGGGGAAAGACATTCGCTCCGGTTAGAAGTTTACAGTTGCCTGAACTGTGTCATTGTAGCTTCCCGTAGCTCCGGGATCTTGTCCTTTCGGCACTCGGCCATACACATTAAAAACTCGCGGCGCGTTGTTCGTTGAGGCTGAAATCGCGAGCACGGTTCCTATAGTAGTGCCATTGCCCCACACGTTGGTTCTGGCTGCTTCCTGGTACAGCTCATAATTGAGGAAGCTTGATGACGGGCCGGCCATTCTCCTGTTAGGGCTAGAAAAATTAGCTCCTTGGTCCAGAGCGATACTAACTCCGTCTCCCGGGGTGCAGCGGATGGTTACGGATCCCTGACCATCTAGATCGGAGCCGGTCGATGAGTTGGTTTGGACAGGATCATAACTGCCGAAGGCTACTGTCGAAGTTGCAGAAACCAGGCACTTAGAGGCAACGGAGGCGGAGACGCCGAGACCAACGGCGGCCGAGCTCGCTGCAAAGACTGACGCCGGATTGACGCTGAGCCCGAAGACCAAAGCCACGGCTGTGATTGCTGATTTAAAGCGCTGACGAGTGTCCATTAAATACCCCCAAAAAAATGTTTAGAGGTCGCGACGCAGGAAACATGCCATAGAATTCATGGCAGAGCTAAGTAGTTGTACTGATGCAAAAAAATACGCTCGGACTCTGGATGCGCGATAGGCAATCGCCAAATTGGAACAAATTTGGACATTATTTCGCTTTGGAGCCGCCAAACTTGCTCGTGTAAGAGCTTGGGGCGTTGCCGCCTATAGGAGGGCGAGGAGCACTTACATGAACCGGCGAATGCCTTTTCGCGTAGAGGGGAGACATCAGGCCGATGACCGCTATGGCGTCTGATGTCCTAGAAATTTACGGTGACAATAACAGCATCGTTGTATCTTCCAGGAACATTCTGGCCCCCTGGAATGCGACTAACAGGGACGGTTTGATCGCGCGTCGAAGGAATTGTGCCGAGGCGAAAAACAATACTGCCAGGTTCAGCCCCGACCTCTGCCAGGCCCGAGTTCTTATGGATCTCATAACTCAACTTGCCGCCGCCGTTGGACGTCTCCCGCAAAGGAAGCGTCACCGAAGCTTGGCTTCCGAGACCGACTGCGATGGATGGGTTTGACCCGCGTGTACAAACAACCGCCATGTTGGCGTCGGCCGTTAGATCAGCGTTGGCTTTTGGAACAGTAGAGCCGTCGTTACTAAATACGAGCGGGCTCGCTGAAAGCCTGCAAGTTCTTATCACGGTGGCGGTTATTGACAGCGGCGCGGAAGCGGAACCGGCAATGGTTGATCGAGGTGATCCGAATATGGCAGCTATTAACGTCAGAACGGAAGCGAACTGTAGAGCCTGTTTTTCAACTCCGATGTGGGTTCCTTTGCTGCCAAGCATATAAGTTCGCTACCACAGCACCTATCATAACCCTTTGGGAGATCCAACCGTTTAGTGCCTCCTTCGGGGAATGGGAGAAAATCCCTCGCCTTTAGGCGAAGCCTAAAATGAAACCTCACAAGCGGAAGCTGAGTGTCCAAGACCGGCGGGCACTGAAGGCGCGTCTGAAGGAGGGTGCGCTAACAAAAGCGAAGCGGATTGCGGTCTCGCAGAGAGACTGGTTTCTACTGAATAGTAGTAGCTCAAGTATCTCGAATTAGTTTACCTTACGCCGCTACGGTCAAATCAAATGGCATGCCGTCGAATTGGATAACGTCATTAGGGCCCGAATCATAGACAAAATCTACCCGCGGGCCAGTCTAGAAAATACCGGCTTGCAAGACGATAGGATCGTTGGAATTGACTAAGGAGGTCTTACACAACACTTTAAAGGACGCCGCAAAGAGGTCACGGTGACCCGTCGCAACAACGGATGGAAGAGAAAGGCCTCCGCCGTTGAGAATCCCAAGACCGAAGAATGGGAACCGCGAAACGAATACCTAAGCGGCAACGTAAGACACAAACTTCAAGAGGCCAGGGATGCCGCGCAGGATGATGAGCGATTCAACAGACACGCCTCCGAATCGGAAGCTGTGCAACCGCCGCGCGGTATTTCATACACGAGGTCTTGAAAATCTAGCCCATCGCCCGCTGGTACGCTTCGAGCTGGCGTCGAATGGCAACGAGAGCCACCATGCCATCGATGGGACTGGCATTGGATTGCTCCAAGCCACCCTGCAATGGCGAGGTGAAACGGATTGCTCGTGGTCTGTATTTCCCCCTGAATAACACTAGTTTTTTGAGCGCCCACGGCGACTAATCCACCCGGTCGTTCGCTGACCGGCAAGCGGTTGGCAAGTACCTCGATGAAGGCGAGCCGCTGGCCCTTGTATCGAGAAGTATTTACGTTCGGGAGGTCCTGTGCCGCCACTTCGAGACGGCGCGATTGCGCATTTGCGCCAGACAGGGCCTTGTACATTGCGCGTTCAAAACAGTCTTCACCAAAAGCAATAAGCATACCTGTAGCGTTCAGGTTCTCCACTAATTCAGCGGCAAAACGCCTTGGCGTTACGGGCCTCATCCCCGTAGAAGTCTTTACCCTCTTACACCCTTACCCCTTCGAAACACGAAAGCTGGTCATCGGGCGCGACGGTTTCGTTGGCCGCGTTTTCGATCACGTCCACCAAGAGAATTGGCCGGGCGGCAGTTTTTTTCTGTGCACCGGCAGTTTTTAACGGCCGGGCTGTTTCCTCGGAAAACGGCTCCTCGTTCCTAGGCCGTGTCGCTGCTCGCTTCTCCCGGGCGGTTACCTGCTGGAGATCGTGGATCAACTGAACCTGGACAGTCGGAAGATTGAGCATGGAAGCGACCCACTCCGCTTCATGTCCTTCGGCAAGTAGCAAAGCCGCCGCGGTGTATTGCTCTCGCTTGTCGAGAACTGAATGAAGCATCAAGCTCTGCAGCCTGTGCGCCATGCCCTCGGCGCGTGTGATCAGAGATTCGAGGTTTTTTTGCACTAACTCGAGGGAACGAAAAAAACCATCGTTCGCGACCTCTGCGCTCTTGATCAGTTCCGCCAACCGGCCCAAACTTTGCTCTCCATTCGCTTTCGGTTCTGCCAGTTTTTTTCTCATTAGCCACAAAACGATAAGCAAAACTGACGCAGTTGTTATGAGAATCCAATCCACATCCATAGTTGACTCCTTTTTAAATTAAGGGTTACCGCGAACTTTCTCTCTACACGTCAATGTGGAGGATTTTTCCTTTGGTTTTGCCCTTGCTCGACTCCCCTTCGTTGTCAACTGCGTCGGTAGCGGGAAACAGTGGAAAGGCTTTTGGCTTATCGCTGTCCTTCTGTTGGGGCTCTTTCCTGTTTTTTATCTCGTTCCCCGGCGTGACACCGGGTAGCGCTCCGGAGCAATAGTGGATGGGACTATTTCGATTTACTGAATCCGCCATGACTCCATCGTGACCTTACCGTCTTATCGATGCCGTAGTTTCAATTTTAATCTCACACGGGCACTGCTTTTTTTGAGTTCTGAACCTTGCGGCCTTCGCTGCTGCGTTCCGTGTTCGGTGATTCCTTGGGTTTCATCTCAAGAGATGCACGCAGGCGCCCTACCGCTTGCCCTAAGATTTGACAAATTCGCCCTTCGCTAAGATCCAAAACGTCGCCGATTTCACGCAGAGTGAGCTCTTCATGATAATAGAGAGTCACCACTATGCGCTCGCGTTCTGGCAATCCTTGAACTGCCACCGCAAGTTTTTCTACGAGGTCCTTGCCCTCGACAAACGCGAGGGGGTCGAGATAACAATGATGAGCATATTTCTGTTGCGTTCTCTCCCATTCCGCTTCAGAAGCAATGGAAAGATCTTCCAGACTGAGCAACGTTGCATCATTTAGTTGTTGATCGACCCGGTAGTAAGTCTCCAGCGGGATCTCCAACTCTTTAGCCATCTCCTCGGCACTCGGTTCACGAACAAACTTACCAGCGAGACGATTTCGTGCCGCTTCCATCTTGCGTCCCCAGGCGCGCACCGAACGGCTCACCCAGTCGAGCGAGCGCAGGCATTGCATGACCTCTCCTTGAATGCGATAGCGGGCGTAGATTTCGAAAGCAACACCGCGGCGCGGATCGTAGCGATTTAAAGCCTCCAGAAGGCCCACCGTACCTGAATGAACGAGCGATTCTAAGTCAACTCCCGGCGGGAGACGGCGATGGATTTTCTCCGCGACATAGCGCACTAGCGGCAGATATTTGATGACCAATTCATCACTGATGGGCGCCTTCTCGCGCCGGCGACGGGGGCGAACGTTCCTATTCTCTTTTCGTTGCGCTTTCATCGCTCGGCTCTATCGGCCTCCAACACACGCTGGAAGAAAAATTGCAGATTGCCTTTGACCTTGACCCCGGCCTCAATTGACTCCAGCAGACGATCCGCAATAGACAGGAATGCTTGTGCCGACGGCGCGTCCGAGGTCTCGTCAACGACCATTTGCGAGCGTGCAACCGCGCGCATCAATAGTGGGTCTCTCGGAATCCAGCCCAACAGATCTAACGACGCGTTGAGAAAACGCAGCGCCGGACGCGAAAGCGTGTCGAAAATGCAGCGTGCTTCGTCTTCGCCGGAAACGTTGTTAGCCAGGATGTGGAAGCGTTTCTGGTGATGTGTGGAAGTCAGAACCTTGACGAGCGCGAAGGCATCGGTCAACGACGCTGGCTCCGGGGTCACTACGACGATGATCTCTTGAGCCGCGGTCGTGAAATAGGTGACCGCATCCGAGATGCCGCTGGCAGTATCGACCAGGACTAAATCTACCTCGTGGGTTAAAGCGTCGAGTGCGGTCAGTAGCGCTAGCTTTTGATCGTGCCGGAGCTCGGTAATCTTCGGCACGCCGCTAGCGCCGGGGACGAGGAGAATACCATGGCGATTGATCGTGATGATCTCTGAGAGGGACACGGCGCCGGAAAAAAAATCAGCGAGGGTATACTTTGGTTTTACACCGAAGAAGAGATCGAGATTCGCGAGCCCCAGATTTGCATCGATCACCATAATCTGCTTCTTCTTGAGCATGAGGGCCGCCGCGAGGTTGGCAACGACGTTGGTCTTACCAACTCCGCCCTTGCCGCTGGTAATCGCGAACACTGGCGCTGCGCCGAGCCGCTGAGTCTCGGCGTCACATGAGGACGAGAAACTACGGAATGGCTGCGGTACAGCCGGCTGCAATGACTCGTCCCTGGAGTGTGATTCAACCATGAGGATCGCCTCCGGTAAGCAGTAAACTGGTTAAGACTTCGGCTTTGGCGATTTCCAAATCGCCGCCTGCCATGTTTTGTCCCAAGGTAATGCAAGATAATAGATATCCCGAACCGAGCGCGGTATTAATGAGAGGGTCGAAACGGCGGCATTCGTCCAACTTACGTACCCTTACCTTCTTTGACTACCTCTTTTTCCTTCTCGGATTTGATGCCGAGGCTCAAAGTAGTGCGGAAATAGCGAGCTGGTCCGGATCGACGAGATCGACCACGGACGCTTCCAAGTCGGCACCAATCTCAGGCTCATGCTTTTCTTCGGGATGCTTCTTCGCTTGTTTGTCGCGAGCGGCGCCTTTGGGTCGAATAAACTCCGGCAGGAAATCCGGTTGGAGAAAAATAAATACCAGTACCGCGACCCACAAGAGCGATCAGAGCACCGGCAACGATTATGATTTTCTTAGTCACGTCGTCGGGTTGAGCAACGAATATGCCAATACCGACAAAGAAAATTATTGAAAAAGGAGAGTCAGAGAGAGGCTTCATAGGATCGAACCGTCAATATGGCGCTCTCGGTGTCAGCATTCTGACGCTGATAAATATTCACCCATTCTGGATATCAGCCCGCCGATAGGGTAAGCCATACTACTGTGGTACAACGCTGGCTCACGTAAACAGCTGATGCCGAGAGAATTCGACAGAGATGCTATGAATCAAACAGCTAAGGCTGCGCGGTTTTCGTTCTATGTAAAGGGAGATGATTCGAACCCAAACAAGGGACAGCCAGTGTCAAAAGCGGACGAAAAGCAAAGCACGGTGACAACCGTTTCACCGTATTATTACCCCTTCAGCTGCTTGGAACGAGACGCTTACGTGCCAAGGCAAGAAATTCTCTTCAGGTCGTGCTCAGTGGAACGGAAATTTTACTAGAAGATCACGCGGGAAGTTTATAATCACATCAGAAGGCGCTGTTATCGAAGGTCATTGATAACGCCTATCACCTCTGTCATCTTGTCTTTTTGCTAGGTCGGGAGGAATTCAAGCTACCGCAAATGAGCGCGGATGAGATAAAGTAGATTCGTCATGTGATGGGAAAACACGTTTAGCACTGGAGATACCTTTCGACGTTTTGAATTCTCTCCAGTAAGCGCATAAGATGAAATGGCTTGGGCATGTACTCATTGGCACCAAGTTCCAGCACTCGGCTTCTGTCTTTGGTCGACGCTCCTGCAGAAACGACAATCACATAAGGGGGTTTTTCTTCTTGCTGCTCACGCATGTGCTGCAGCACCGCGAACCCATCCATTCGGGGCAACATCAAATCCAGCAACACAAGATGAATTTTCTCATTAGCGAGGATCTGGAGTGCGCCATGCCCGTCATTCGCAGTGCGCACGTGGTAACCATAGCGCATGAAGTATAGACTCAACATGTCACAGAGAGAGCCGTGGTCTTCCACGACGAGAATGGTCAATTTCCTGTCGTGGTTCTTTTCGGTCGACCTTGCGTTGTTTTCACCGCGAGAGGGAAAGGGAATGATTCGGCCTTTGCCGCCGCCGCTGCTTTTTTTGGGCTCGAAATTTTCGACTTCGTGCGAAGACCTGGCACGGACCCGGGGAAAACGTTTTGGCTCTCCGCGTTGAAAACCGAATGCTTCTCTGATCCCTTCGATCTCTTGCTTGATCCTTAAAATCTCTTCACGGTGCTCACTCTCCTGGAGGTTCAAATTTTTCCACAGTTCATCAGGAACGATGCTTGGGTCCCCTCCTTTGCCGATCTCATGAGCTTCGCAAAGCGAATCGGCCAGTTGTACGATGGTTGCCAGTTTGCCTTGTTCCCCACCGAGATCACCGAGCACCGAGGCGCTTCGATGATGGTATCGGATGGCGCATTGCAGCATCGGGTCCAGATCCACGGTTCTGCTCCAGAGTTGCCCGACTTCCAAATGATCCCGACCCAACGCCAAGGTTTCAGCTTCGGACGGTGGAATGTTCTTGTCCTGAGCCACCATTAATGCTTCAAACAGGCTTTCTCTCCAATACCGATATAGCAACACCCTCCCTATGTCATGAAGAAAGCCAGCAGCAAAAGCCTGGTGCCGGGAGTCGTAATCAATTCGCACGCTTAATCTTTCGGCCAGAACAGCGCAACCCAGTGCATGCTCCCACAATTGCCGCAAGGTGACGGGAGGTTCGCGTTCGGTCGAAACAATGTTCCGGCCAAGAGCGAATGGCGCAAAGGGGAACACCGTCAACCCCAAAGCCAAGGATTTGACCGTGTCAAAACCTAATGCGGTGATGGCTTGCGAAACCGTTGTGATCGTCTGACTTAAACCCGAGGTGAAATTGGCGACTTTTAGCAATCGCAGAGCAAATGTACCATCGAAGGCAATAACGTCTACCAGGCTTTGAATCGGCGCTTTCTCGTTTTTTGCGACCTCCAGAATGTGCAAAGCAACCGGTGACAGAGGAAGACGGGACAGTTGTGCCAGCGTTTCCTGCTCCAAATCGAGTTCCTGGCTCATCCACTATCTTGGTTCGGCCATCCCCCTGAATTCTTTAATGTTCACTAAAGTTTTCAATTATTTTGGCGATTCAAGCTGCATGCGAATTCAGATCGGTAAGGTGCTTTTCCAAACTTAGGAAGAGCGGTGAGGTTGCGCTCTAAAAGGATGTTGATGATCCGACCAACAGCGAGATCTTCCAAGAGGTACCCAAAGTTTCTGGGCAATCATGCAGCGAAAAGCCTCATGTTAGATTCCCTTCGATTCGTGGTTAGCGGCACGGCCAGCGCTGACGAACTTTCTCACTTGATGGATGAAAACATTGCGATCCAAGAAGAAGAAGGTCGTCGTCCGACGGGCGTGCTCGACAAAACCGCTAATACGCTGCCCGGTCTCGGTATAGTCGCGGCAGCGGTGCTCCGCGTTATTATCGCTATGGGCGCGATGGACCAAGGGCCTGAGGTCATTGGTCATAAGATTGCCGCTGCGCTAGTAGGAACATTCCTCGGCATGCTTCTCTGTTACGGCATACTATAACCCCAGCAGCGCGGAGCGCGAAAACACTGGCTCTTAATGTCTAGGACGCGAAGAGCAAGCCCGATGTCAGGGCTCACAAAGGTTGCTGCATCTCGATTCAACAGCGAGTGTAACGCTCAGAGAGTTACTTCTAAAGCAAGAAGTGCCTGGTCGTCGTTCTGCGGTTCACCCTTCGAGAACTCGTCCATCTCCGCAAATACACTCTCGACCATCGTCGTGAGCGGCAAAGGGGCGTAACGGGAACAAGCGTCGGCCAGCCGCTCCTCGCCGAAAAACTGTTGCTCGGCGTTAATCGCCTCGGTGATGCCATCGGTGTAACACACCAGTCGCTGACCGCATTGCAATTCGAACTCGCGCTGCGGGAAACTACTATCGGGCATGATCCCGACAATTCCCTGACTCACATACAGGCGCTCGACATTCTTGCCATCGGGCGCGAGCAGCAACGCAGGCGGGTGACCGGCGCCAGCGTAGGAAAAAATGCGAGTTTTCGAATTCCAACAACCGACGAATACAGTGAGAAACTCCCCGGTGGCAAGATAAGCGGAAATCTGTTTATTGAGCCAGTGAAGAAACTTGGCCGGTTCGGAGCATTGCTCCACCCCAGTGCGAAAAAGCACTTTGGTAACGCTGGTCAAGAGCGCGGCCGGCACTCCGTGACCAGAAATGTCGGCCATCAGCAATGCCACTTCTTCAGAATTCAGCGCCACCACATCGAACAAGTCGCCGCCCACGTGTCTGCTGGGGCGATAACGATTGGCGAATTCAAGGCCCCTACCCTCCGGAAAAACGTTGGTCACAAACCGCTGTTGAACGAGCCGCGCCTGTTCCAATTCGTACTGAGTGGCTGCCTCGTACTGTTCTTTTACTTCGAGCAGGCGGCTCTGTTTTTCGACGACAGTGCGTAGTTCAGTTAGCGGACGGGCGGAGCGCACTCGCGCCTTGATGCGTGCGACCAGTTCCGAGGAATTGACCGGCCAACTGATAAAGTCTTCAGCCCCAAGTTCCAAGCCCTCAACCCGGGTCTCGTGATGATCCAAAACCGTGACAAACAGCACCGGGATGTCGGCGCTTTTTGGATTGGCCTTCATGCGTCGGCAAACTTCGAATCCATCGACGCCCGGCATAAGGACATCTAATAGGACAACGTCCGGTTGGACTTCCTCCATCGTCGCCAATGCTTTTCGGCCATTTTCTGCTTCGATGACATGAAAATGCCTTACTAACATACATGATAGTAGGTAACGCTTATCGGGATTATCATCGACGACAAGCACTTTTGCGGCGGCGCTGGGGCCATCGGAAACTGAGTGAACGGGTTCCACGCGCTGCCTCAAACGAACAGGAGTTACCGTTGAACTTGGAAGAGTTGGTCGAAGTGACAGAGCCTGAGGACCTTATCGACGTAATCTTTGGGCTGGTTGAGGATTACTTCGCCACCGGCCTTTTCGCAGCTTTCGCGTGCTAAAAGCAGCAAGCCTAGGGCGGAGCTATCGATGAAATCGACCTGAGAGAGATCCACCATAAGCGTGGCTTTGCCCGATCTAAGGAGGCCATCCACGGTTCGACGAAACTCTTGATGCGCTTGAAAATCAAATCGCCCTTTGAGCGCGATGGTGGTGTTGTTGTCAGCCTGCTTAATGTTGATTTCCATAATTGGACTCCTTGCCTAGAGACATAACAATATGATTGCCCGCGCCGTCGATGACGACCGAATCCATGAGTTGGCGAATGAGAAATAACCCCCTACCTCGTGGATTCGTGGTGTCAACACTGGAGTAGTCGCGGTTCAGTGGATAGCCTGTCCCTTCATCCTCGACGTGCAATTCAATTTTCTCAGCCGATATGACGCAGCCGACACAAATGGTTCGCCTGGGATCGCTCTCATTGCCATGGAAGTGGGCGTTCAGCAACGCCTCCTGCAGAGATAGTTCGGCGCGAGCAACCCAATTGTTGTCGAGGGCGAGCATTTCCATGGCGCTTCTAACCATTGCCACCGCAGACGCTACCGCAGTCTCCTTTGAGGAAATCGCAAAACGGATCTCCACAAACGATTGGCCTAGCAAATCTTTCAGCTCGACCACCGTCGAAACAGAAACTCCGCTCACCTCAGCCCTCCACGCTCACCCGAAATCTTGGGAGAAGCCAGGATGCGCAACGGACGCCGGCAAGGCGCGATCCTGAGAGGAGGGCTAAAGTCAGTTGAGCGATAACGATGGTTAACCGGATCATGGGTGTTTGTCTACCGACTTGATTCCCCTCGAAAAGATTTTCGCGGAGGTCATGAACAAATCATGCTCTATGATATAACCTATCGGAATGTTGGAGGAGTTCTTTAGTGTGTTGTTGGCACGAGAAACGCTCTGGCACCAGCACGACCAACTGAAATTTTCGCGACACCTTGACTTAGGTTGAAAGCTTTCTGAACTAAAAGATCGGGCCGGGCGGTTCCTTAAGGGGTTCCGCCGGGCGCTAACGAGGTAGGACTAACAATCAAAAGGGCGCTATCTCTTAGGATAGGCCACTTCTTTCCAAAAGGGTATTTTTTACGGTGATATTTCTCGAAGAGGCCTGGAAACCTCTTCGGGTGGTTACCATCTTAAGGATCGATTCAAAGTGTGGCAGGCCAATAAAAATCTGGCATTTTTGTTGCGGTGAAAGAAACAAAAGGAGATGCGAAAACTTCTCCTTCAAGTCAGTGAGAAAGTTTGGTCAGTGCCCAGGCACGTTGCTCGTCAGTTAATGTTCGATGTCGAGAGTCCTCAATCTTAGTAGCCAGATTGCCCGTGATGACACTCACGCGGCTACGCTTGGCGCTCATGCCAACACCGCTAATGGCAAACATTTTGAGCAGATCCATGTCTCTTATAACCTCTCTTCGCTGATGACATGGCAGCTTCGCCAACGTCCGCGACAAGAATGTTAAGCTGGTCTGATAGGATAACGAATTTTCGTGTAGCAGCGCGATCTGTTGGTCCAAACCAATGACGCGCGCCGCGCACCCGCATGGAAAGCTCGAGCAGCTGGTGGCTAAAACTTGAATAACCTAAGGCCGGCCATTAAACTCCTTCTCGACTTCCTTTTCCCGATACGCCTTGAGCTTGTTGCGCAACGTACGGACACTGATACCCAAGCGCTTTGCCGCTTGGGTGCGATTGTCGTTGACCTGATGAAGAGTCTGAAAAATGAGCTGTTTTTCCATCTCCCGAACTGAAAGGCTCTTTGACTCCGCCGATTCAGCTTGTTTCTTAAGAATCACCGCGCTAGCGGCCATGTTACCGTTTTCTGTGCTGGCGGGCGGCTCATCGGCGCCAATCCCTATCACCTCTTCGAGCAGAAGATGCTCAGCTTCGATTCTCTTTCCACCCGCGACAATGACGGCCCGTTCGAGCACGTCGAAGAGTTCGCGAACATTGCCACGCCAGGAATAACTTTTCAGTTGAGCCAGCGCTGCAGCCGAAAGGGAAGCCTGGGGATAGCCCTGCCGAAAAAAGTACGACTGCGCTAAAGGTTCGATATCGTCGAGCCGCTCGCGCAGCGGAAATAGACGAACGGGTACAACATTGAGCCGGTAGAACAAATCCTCACGAAAATTTCCCGCCTGAATCATCTCGCGCAGATCGCGGTTGGTTGTGGAAATGACACGAATGTCGATGGGCAGCGGCTTCTTTCCCCCCAATCGATCCACCACCCGTTCCTGCAACACCCGTAGGAGCTTCGCTTGCAAGGACAGAGGCATTTCGCTCACTTCGTCGAGTAGTAACGTACCGCCGTGGGCCAGCTCAAATTTTCCTGCTTTGGTGCCCATCCCTCCCGTAAAAGCGCCGGGTTCGTGACCGAACAGTTCCGACTCCAAAAACCCCCCTCTGGCAATGCGGCGCAATTGACTGCGACGAACGGACCCTCGTGACGGCGGCTGTGGCCATGAATATAACGGGCCAATAATTCCTTGCCGGCTCCACTCTCACCCTGGATCAAAATCGAGGCGTGAGACTTCGCCACTTGACGGGCAAATTCCAGGAGCGAACGCATGCGCGCGTGGGCGGTCACGATCTCACCGCCCTCGTCAAATACAGCTTCCACTCCGTTGGCGCGGCACCCCGCTTCCACGAGATCAATGAGCTCGCGATATGAGAACGGCTTAACGACGAAATCATAAGCGCCAATTTTCATTGCTTCGACCGCTTCGGGCACCGTCGCAAAGCCGCTGATCATAATAAACGGGATGCGGGGAAAGCGTTTCAGTAATTCGAGTCCGGTGAGACCCAGCATGCGAATATCGCTCACCACGAGATCCGCGCCGGACTCCTTAATATAGAGCTCGGCATCGGCACCGTTAGGAAACACCACGGTGTTGTAACCGGTGCTGCTCAGTGCCTCACCCAGGGCAGAACGCATGGTTGGGTCGTCGTCCGCTATGACAATTCGCTTTCGCATAAGCGTCAATTTCTTCGGTCGCCGCCAGGTATAGCGAAATCTGTGTACCCCGGCCCGAGTTAGATGAAATCATTATGGAACCTCATGGGCGCTAATAATCTTGTGCGTAAACGAGAGCCCCAAGCCGGTTCCCTCGGATTTGGTCGTGAAGAAAGGATCGAAGATCCGTTCCCGATTTTCCGGAGCGATGCCAGTTTCTTCGTCCGTCACTTCGATCTCAATGGCGCGATGGATCTGCCCGCCTAGGGCGGAAAACGACGATAACTTGGCATTTAATCTGATCCGACCACCTCTAGGCATCGCTTCTTTGGAGTTTACGACAAGATTCAGAACGGCTTGCGCCAAAAGTCCCCGATCGCCCCACAAGGGCGGGAGATCCGGTTCACACGCGAAGCTGATTGACCACGGACTGTTGACGAAGAGGGGTTTTGAGTCTTCTTGCAAATCTTCTAACAGCGACGCAACGGGCAAAACGTCGGTGGTAATGGCAGGCTCGGCGGCGAAAGAAAGTAGATGAGAGATCGTCGTACACAGCCGTTGCACGGCGTTCAAAAATTCTCCCGCCAAACGTTTTGGATCTCCGCTAGCTCTTTCCTTTAACAGCGAAGCGTAGAGCTCGATGCCTCCTAACGGACTTCTCACTTGGTGCGCGATTTCCGAGGCCATCACCACAAGGGAAGCGAGCCTTCGAGTTCGCGCCGTCTCGGCCTCCAATCGTTTGAGGGTCGTGATGTCTTGGAAGACGAGAACGTAGTCGCTGCGCTCTTGTCCGGTCGCGACCTCGGAAAGAATAAAGTGCACCGGAGTCATGATCCCTCCGGGACCTTGTACCACTTTCTCACATTCCAAAGGCAAAAATCCTTTGTCGCCTCGGCGCAGACTTGCCGCCAGCTTATCTCCCAGCAGTTGCACGGCGCGCCCGTTGTCGATAGCGCCGGTGAGTTCGGTCAGACGCCGATTGACAAAAGTGGGACGAAGATTTTTGTCCAGCACCAACACGCCGGCCTTTAGACTCTCAAGCACGGACAGAAGGTAGGCGCGCGCCTCTTCGCGCTCGCGCAGGCTGTTTTTCAACTCGCGATGCTTCGCCTCAAGTCGCCCTTTGAGAGTGGCCGCGCGCTCTTCGAGACGCCGATACTCCTGGATCAACTCGAAACTGCTCTGATTAAACCAACCAATGAGACCCTTGAGGGCTTGAACGTTCTCACCGGGCTGACCGAGTGGGGTGGGCACTTTTTGGCTCCTCATTCCCCAAGAAATTGTCGGCCGTCAATATTCGGACGGAGCAAGGCGTACATGGAAATGTGCGCGTCCCTAGAGCGTCGCGCTATTCAATTCGCCGCTATCCGGGTCCGTAAGTTCGTTAGGACTCCAACAACTGGAACCGGCTTCCGTCAATGAAAGGTTTGCTCCTGTCAAAGGCGCGATGGACCCCCGAGGCAGAGAATTTTGCCGCGCAGAATTGAGCAGGCCTTTTTTCCGCAGACGCTCGATGAACGTGGTGCGATTAAGCTTGAGCAGTGCTGCGGCCAAGGTCTTGTTTCCACGGGAACGCTGCAGCGCCTGTTGGATAAAACCGTTTTCGATGTTTTCCAGAAAGCCATCCAGGTCCACGCCCGTGGCCGGCAACGAAACATTGGCAGTGGTGGGCTGTGACAGGACGGTATTGTGAACGATGTAGTCTGGCAGATCGCCGACCCGGATGATTCCGTCTTCGTTGAGCACGATGAGGCGCTCGACCAGGTTTTCCACCTCCCTCACATTCCCTGGCCAACGGTACTGTTCAACAACCGCCATGGCCTGCTCGTCGACTTGAGTCAAAGACTTCCCTTTGCGCCGACCATGCATCTCCAAGAAGTAATGCACCAGAAGCGGGATATCTCCCTCGCGTTCGCGCAGAGATGGAAGGTGCAACGGAAGTACGTTGAGACGATAGAACAAATCTTCGCGAAATTTTCCTTCGCGCACGGCAATGTGAAGATCTCGGTTGGTTGCCGCCACCACGCGCACATCCACTTGGACGGCGCGGTCGCTGCCCACGGGTTCAAACTTCCGCTCTTGCAATACGCGGAGGAGTTTTACTTGGAGCTTGGGACTCATTTCACCGATTTCGTCGAGAAAGAGCGTCCCACCGTTGGCGAGTTGAAAGCGGCCCAACCGGGAGTTAATCGCCCCGGTGAAGGCGCCGCGAACGTGACCAAAAAGCTCGCTCTCCAAGAGCTCCTCCGGAATCGCACCGCAATGGACCGGAACAAAGAGCTCAGCACTACGAGGACTGAGTCCATGGATCGCTCGAGCGGCCAATTCTTTTCCCGTGCCGCTTTCACCCGTGATTAACACCGTCGAGCTGCTATCTGCTAGTTTATTAATTAGCGCCTTCACAGCGCGCATCTTGAAGCTGTTTCCCACTAGAGGGTTGGACCAAACCACTTCTTCGGATTCTTCCGTGAACCTTGACGCGGCTTCCAACTGCATGTTTTCTCCTTTGTTATTGAGTTTCTAAAGTTTGACGGCTCGTCGGCAATCGAGCAAAGCATATGCCACGCGGATCGGGCCTTCCTTTCTCGACCTAACCCATGAATACCCAATCAATTTTTGGCGCCGGCCATGGCTGCGGGGGAAAACATTCCCTATGGCAAGATATTAACAACGTATGGCTGGGCGTTAAAAAAATACCGCCGTGCGCTCGGAACTGCCCGGATAACAACGTCAGCGCGATCGGCTCTTCTCTGAACAGACTTGGCAGGAAAACCGCCAAATAGCGGCCCAAACGAGAAAAAAGTTTTAAGGGAGAGAGATAGCGACGACGTTTCAGCGGCGAACTTCCGGGGCCAAGCGCTTGATCAATTTTCGCCGATTTTTTTCTGGTTGCCGACGACCACGGTGATAAGTTTTTCAGGATGCAAGTATTGCCGCGCAACACGTTCGACATCTTCCCGCGTTACTTTCCGAATCAAGTCGCTGTAACGCTCGGGATAGTCTAAACCAAGCTGATAAAATTCCACTTGCACGAGAAAGCTCGCTACCCTGCGATTGGTATCCAAACGCAGCGGGAAACTGCCGATCAGGTAATCCTTCGCGTCGCTGAGTTCCTGATCGGTCACCGATTCCTCGCGAATACGGCGAATTTCGGTCTGCGCAAGGCGAATCGCTTCCAAAGCTGTCTCGTTTTTTGTCTGCATGACGAGTTCGAAGCTTCCTCGGCTCCGTTCGGCACTGAAATAGCTGTAAACAGAATAGGCGAGACCACGCTCGTTACGGATCGCGTCCATTGCCCGAGATGAAAACCCACCGCCGCCTAAAATGCAGTTCATGACTTGGATCGCATAATAGTCTGGGTTTTCCCGGCTTATTCCCTGCTGACCGAGAATAATATTGGCCTGGGTGAGATCCTTGTTAACGCGGATGACCTGCGCTTCGCCTATGGTGGAGGGCACGAGCGGGTTGCCGCGAGGCTCTCCTTTCGTCCACGACCGTAAGGATTGATTGAGGGCCCGGATGAGTTCATCCTGGGAAATGTCTCCGACAACGGCCATGATCGCGCGGTTCGGCCGATAAAACCGCTGATAAAATTCCTGCAAGCTCGCCTGGGAAATCGCTTTGACAGACGCTTCGTTCCCTTCCACGGGCCGGCCATACGGGCTCTGTGGGTAGAGCGCTGCAGCAAACCGCCTTTGCGCGATGGACCCCGGACTTTCTTCCCGTGCCTTGATGCCAGCAATAACCGCCTGCTTTTGCCGATCGATTTCCTCCTGCGGAAACGTCGAGGCCGTCAGAATATCCGCTAACAAATCCAATCCTGTGGCGAGATCCTTTTTGAGAATGGTTAAACTTACGGATGCAGCATCCTCGCCGCAGCTGGCCGACAAACTCGCCCCGATGAAATCCACCGTGTCGCTGATTTGCAGCGCCGAGCGCCGTTTCGTGCCATAGGTCAGGAGCCTGGCTACGAGATTGGCAACTCCTTCCTCGTTGTCGTAGCGCGAACCCGCCTCGATCAACAATTCGATGGACACCATGGGCAACGATCTTTGCTGAGACGTTAGCAGAACCAGCCCGTTATCCAGTATTGAGCGCTTAGGCGCCAACGCCGCGTCCAAAAGTGGTGCCCAAGCGGCGAGGATAACGACGCAGACCGATGTGACAACCCACGGGAAGAATCTTGTCATTAGGTTTTGTCTTTGGTAGGAATTAACATACCGACCGTTCTGCGGTCGCGGTCTAAATATTCTCTGGCCACACGTTGAATATCCTCACGCGTGACTCGCCGAATCCCGTCGATATACTGATCCATCTGGCGCCAACCACCGTTAGCTTCATAGGAACCGATTTTCATCGCTTGGCCGAATATCGAGTCCTGGGCGAAGATAAAACTCGATTCGACTTGATTCTTGGCCTTCTGCAAATCCCGCTCACTAATCAGCTCCGACTTGATTTTGTCAACCAGAGTATCTATTTCACGTTCCACTTCCGGCGGCTCTTTGCCAGGCATGAGTTGCGCCGTAATGCTAAAACTTCCTGGGTCCATCGATACACTGCTGTAATTAGCGTCCACGCTGCGCGCAAGCCGTTTTTGGTAGACCAGATCGTGATACAGAGGAGAACTGCGTCCACCGGCGAGCACCACAGTCAAAAGATCCAAGGC
>Ga0126374_10000061_pt1 | contig 17712 bp, 12 predicted proteins | sample PanSoiMetPlot_12_FD_89874 | JGI IMG/M metagenome (GOLD analysis project Ga0126374, IMG submission 89874) | Tropical forest soil microbial communities from Panama - MetaG Plot_12 | ecosystem: Environmental > Terrestrial > Soil > Tropical forest > Bulk soil | place: Panama | collected 2016-02-17
AGGCATGCAGCTATCGAGCAATTCAGGCTTCATCAGACAGACACCGGCTCTCCTGAAGTGCAAGTCGCGTTGCTCAGTCAACGCATCGATCATCTAACCGGGCACTTCAAGATTCACCTCAAAGACCACCACTCCCGTCGGGGCCTCCTCAAGTTAGTAGGTCAGAGAAGAAGGCTGCTCGATTATCTCAAGAAGAGTGACTTTGAGAGATATCAAAGTCTGATCCATCGGCTGGGAATTCGAAAATAAACGATTCCTTATCGATTTGTCCGCCATCCCTAGCTCCGTTACACGCGTCTCGCCTCGAGGAACCCCCATATGATGAAGAAAGTGGAATTAGATTTTCACGGTCGTCCCCTATCTATAGAAGTCGGCAAGTTGGCTAAACAGGCTGACGGCGCCGCTTTGGTACAATACGGAGAAACGGTGGTGCTGGTGACAGCGGTGGCCGACAAAGAAGTTAGGTTAAATACGGACTTTTTTCCTCTAACTGTTGACTATCAAGAGAAAACTTTCGCCGCCGGCAAGATCCCGGGCGGGTTTTTCAAACGCGAGGGTCGGCCGTCGGAAAAGGAGATTCTTACCTGTCGTTTGATTGACCGCTCGATTCGTCCGCTCTTTTCTGAAGGATTGCGCTGTGAAACCCAGGTGATCGCTACCGTCTTGTCGGCTGATCGCGAAAACGACCCGGATGTGGTGGCGATGCTGGGCACATCGGTTGCGCTGCACGTCTCGGATATTCCGTTTAATGGACCCTTGGTGGGCGTGCGCGTCGGGCGAATTAATAAGCAATGGGTGATCAACCCAACCCAGAGCCAACTCCTGGAGAGTGACACGGATATTTTTCTCTCGGGAAGCCGGGATGCGATCGTCATGGTCGAAGGCGGAGCGAAGGTAGTGCCCGAGGATGAAATCCTTGAGGCGTTGTTCAAGGGTCACGAAGCGATCCAGCCGTTACTGCAAATCCAAGAAGAGATCCGGCGCGAGCTCGGCAAGCCCAAGCGCCAAGTACCGCTAGCCACGCTAGATCCTGCGGTCGTCCGACGCGTCGAAGAGCTAGCCACCGCTAAACTGAAACAGGCCATCGAGGTTCCAGAAAAATTGGAGCGATACAGACAAATAGCGGAAGTCAAAAATGCCATCGTTCCGCAAGCCCTGTTGGAATTCCCGGAACAAGAAAAGGACATCGGAGCCGCCTTTGACGAGCTAAAAAGGAATTCCTTCCGCAGCCTCATTATTCAACAAGAGCGCCGTATCGACGGCCGGGGCCTGAAGGACATCCGGCCCATTACCTGTGAAGTCGAAGTATTGCCGCGAACCCACGGATCGGCGCTGTTTACTCGGGGTGAGACCCAGGCCTTGGTGGTTACGACGCTCGGCACGGCGTCAGACGAGCAAAAAATTGACGCCCTTATCGGCGAGCACTTCAAAAAATTCATGTTGCATTATAACTTCCCTCCCTTCAGCGTCGGCGAGGTGAAGTTTCTCCGCGGGCCGAGCCGGCGCGAGATCGGCCACGGGAATTTGGCCGAACGCGCGCTGCTTCCCGTGCTCCCCCCGGAAGAGAGTTTTCCTTATACGGTTCGGATCGTCTCTGAGATTTTGGAATCCAACGGTTCGACTTCGATGGCCACGGTCTGCGGTGGCTCGCTTTCTCTCATGGATGCCGGCGTGCCGGTCTCCGCGCCGGTCGCAGGCATAGCCATGGGTCTGATTAAAGAAGGCGAGCACGTGCGGGTGCTTTCCGACATTCTCGGTGACGAAGATCATTTGGGCGATATGGATTTCAAAGTAGCGGGCACAAGCGAGGGTGTAACTTCACTCCAGATGGACATCAAGATCAGCGGGGTGAACCGCGATATCATGCGCCAGGCATTGCTTCAGGCCAAGGAAGGGCGGTTGCATATTCTGGGCATTATGAACTCGACTTTGTCATCGCATAAGACTAATGTGTCCGGCCATGCGCCGCGCATCATCACTATCAAAGTCAAACCCGAAAAGATACGCGAAATCATTGGCCCCGGCGGCAAAGTCATTCGTGGTATCATCGAGGCCACCGGTGTTAAAATGGATGTGGAAGATGACGGCACCGTCACCATTGCTTCGAGCGATGAAGAGGCGTCGAAAAAAGCCATTGAGATGGTGCAAAAAATCGCCGCCGAGGCGGAAGTGGGAAAGATTTACAAGGGCACCGTGAGAAAAATCGTCGATTTCGGCGCTTTTGTGGAAATCTTTCCGGGAACCGACGGCCTCGTGCACATCTCGCAGCTTGCCCCTGAACGGGTTCGCCGCGTGCAAGACGTCCTTAAAGAGGGAGATGAAGTCATGGTGAAGGTTTTAGAAATCGATAGACAGGGAAAAATTCGACTGAGTCGTAAAGAAGCTCTCCAAGAAACAAGCCAATCGTAAACCTGGTTGCCATAGCCGGCGAAGTTTAGCTCGATTCTATTTTTCGATGTTTGCAAAGACTGTTCTCGATAACGGCATCCGGATCGTTTCACAAGAGATGCCGGACCATCGTTCCGTCAGCCTGGGCATCTGGGTGGAAAACGGGTCGCGCCATGAATCGCCCGAGGAGAACGGGATCTCCCACTTTATTGAGCATTTGCTTTTCAAAGGGACGGAGCGGCGCAGCGCGGCCCAAATCGCAGAGGAGATGGATGCGGTGGGCGGCGTGCTCAACGCTTTTACCTCTAAGGAGCACACCTGTTATTACGCCAAAGTGCTGGACGAAAACTTGCCTCTGGCGGTAGATCTCTTAACCGACATTTTTCTCCATTCGATTTTTGACGGTGAGGAGATTGAACGGGAAAGATCGGTCATTCTTCAGGAGATTTCACAGACCGAAGATACCCCGGATGACTACGTCCACGACCTTTTCAGTGTGGATTTCTATAACAATCACCCGCTGGCGCGCCCCATTTGCGGGACGGTCGAGACCGTTACGAGTTTTCGCCGCAAGGATTTTTTGACTTTTTTCAAGACCAGGTACCGGCCTCGTCGTGTGATCATTTCCGCGGCGGGCCATCTGAACCACGATGGCTTAGTCAAAGAGATGACGCAGCGGTTGGGTGGAGTGGTCAATGGCGCGGGAAAATCGCCGGCCGAGCCGCTGGAAGGTGAAACCGCGCCGCAGATACGCAGCGGCGTCTTTCACCACTCAAAGAGATTGGAACAGGTTCATCTGTGTTTGGGTGGGGCGGGCATTCACCAGTCGCATCCCAAGCGCTACGCCGCTTATGTGCTGAATACAATTCTGGGCGGCGGAATGAGCTCCCGTCTCTTCCAGGAGATTCGCGAAAAGCGGGGAAAAGCATATTCGGTTTATTCTTTCATGTCGACGTATCACGACGTGGGTTATCTCGGGGTTTACGCGGGAACCAGTATGGAATCGGTGGAAGAAGTTGTCGATCTGATTTTGAAAGAACTCAAAAGCCTTGCCGCCGGCAATATCAGGGATGAAGAAATTCGCCGGACTCAGGGACAGCTCGTGGGAAGCATGATGCTCGGCTTGGAGTCCACAGACTCATGGATGAGTCACATCGCGCGCAATGAAATCTATTTTGGCCGGTCCATCACTACGGACGAGATTTGTCAGGGAATTCGCTCCGTGACCCGCGAGGAAATCGTCGATCTAGCCCGCTCGCTGTTTCGCCCCGAGGCGATGGCACTGTCCCTTCTGGGCGACTTCAAAGACGAAATTAAAATAAAGAATCTGGACCCGGATCATTAACATCCGGGTCGTCCGCACAACGTCGGGCGGCTTGCCGGTGGAAGAGATACGAATTCAGATCAAACGGGTTCGAGCGCGCGCCGCGCTTGCTCCGCTGCCAGCCTATATGACAGAGGGTGCCTCGGGCATGGATCTTTGCGCCGACATCGAAAACGAAATGTATTTGGCCCCCATGGAGCGCGCGTTGATTCCTACGGGCATCGCCATTGCTTTGCCCAGGGGATTCGAAGCGCAAATTCGTCCCCGCAGCGGCTTGGCACTAAAGCAGGGCATGACGCTGGTCAACAGCCCTGGGACCATCGATTCTGACTATCGCGGAGAAATTCAGCTTGTCGCTATTAATCTCGGCAAGGAGCCCGTGGTAATTCAGCGTGGCCAGCGCATCGCCCAAATCGTCGTCCAGCGCGTCATCAGGGCGCATTGGGAAGAGGTAGATGAGCTTCCATCTTCCGAGCGACACGATGGAGGTTTTGGTCATACGGATGAAAACGCTATTCAAACTTCAAAGTTCAAGAGCCCGCCCTGAGACCGTCGAAGGGTTCAAAGTTAAGAACCGTAGCCCTCAGATCTTTGAACATTGAGCCCGGAACGTTGAACTTTGAACGTTTATGATTCCTCGTTACACCCGTCCTGAAATGGGCCGTATCTGGTCGGAGGAGAACGGTTTCCAGAAATGGCTCGACGTTGAGATCCTGGCGGCCGAAGGGTTGGCGCAGTTGGGTAAGGTTCCGAAAGCGGCCATCGCCAGAATTAGAAAGAAAGCTCGGTTCAACATAAAGCGCATCCGGGAGATCGAAGCTGAAGTGAAGCACGAGATCATCGCCTTTCTCAGTTCCGTGGCTGAGTCCATCGGCGATGATGCGCGGTTTCTGCATGTCGGTATGACGTCTTCGGATATCATGGACACGGCTCTGGCGATCCAGTTCAAGGAAGCCTCGGCGATCCTGGTTAAGGACATCCAAGAGCTCATGAAAGTTCTCAGGAGCCAGGCGTTCAAATACAAATCCACTCTCATGATTGGGCGCACCCACGGCGTACATGCCGAACCTATTACCTTTGGACTCAAGCTGGCGCTGTGGTATCAAGAGATGGCGCGCAACTTGAAGCGTCTAAAAAAAGCCATCGACGATATCTGCGTGGGGCAGATCTCGGGCGCCGTGGGGACGTTTGCGCAGGTCTCGCCGAAAGTGGAAGAGTATGTTTGCCGGAAGAGCGGCCTCAAACCGGCGCTCATTTCGAATCAGATCATTCAGCGGGACCGGCATGCCTACTTCTTTGCGACCCTGGCGGTCATCGCCAGCTCTTTAGAAAAATTTGCCGTGGAGATACGCCATTTGCAGCGCACCGAGGTGCAGGAGGCCGAGGAGCCCTTCACCGCCGGGCAAAAGGGTTCGTCGGCGATGCCGCATAAGCGCAACCCCATCCTGTCGGAAAACGTCTCCGGCTTGGCTCGGTTGATGCGCTCCTATGCCCTGGCGGCCATGGAGGATGTTCCTCTGTGGCATGAGCGGGACATCAGTCATTCTTCCGTGGAGCGGGTGATCGCGCCGGATGCGACGATTGTGCTCGACTTCATGCTGCGCCGAATGATCTATGTTCTCGGCAACCTCTGCGTTTATCCAGAGAACATGAAGCGCAACTTGGAAAAGAGCGGGGGCACGGTTTTTTCCGAGAAGGTACTGCTCGCGCTGGTCGATAAAGGGATTGCCCGGGATCAAGCCTACCGCATGGTGCAACGTCATGCATTGAAAGTGGGAAAAGAGGGTGGGGACTTGAAGCGCGAGCTGCTTAATGATGCGGAGATTACCCGCGCTCTTTCGCCCAAGGAAATCGAAGCCCTCTGGGGGGTGAAGCACCACTTAAAAAATGTTGATATGATTTTTAGGCGGGTTTTTCATTCAGCGCAAAGTTGAAAGCAGGTCTGATGCGGATCAAGATTTTTATTTCATTGAAAAACGGAGTCCTCGACCCGCAAGGAAAGGCCATTGAGCGGTCGCTGCACACACTGGGCTACGGCGAAGTGCAAGGAGTTCGCATGGGCAAATATCTTGAGCTCGATATAGATGCTCCATCACGCGCCGCGGCGGAACGTCGTATCCGAGAGATGTGCGATAAGTTACTCGCCAATCCGGTCATTGAGGACTACCGGTTCGAGATACAACAGGAGAGTCAGAAGTCGGAGGTCGGCGGTCAGCGATCAGAGAACTGACGTCAGACTTCTGACCTCTGACTTCTGTTAGCGAGGCGTCTATGCGTTGGGGTGTGATTGTTTTTCCCGGTTCCTGTGATGATCAGGACGTTTTTAACTGCCTCAAGCGTGAAATGGGGCAGAAAGTGAAACGCCTCTGGCACAAGGATGCGCTGGCCGGTCAGTTCGATTGTCTGATTCTGCCGGGAGGTTTCTCCTACGGAGATTATCTGCGCTGCGGCGCGATGGCGCGCTTTTCGCCCATCATGCACGGCGTCGTCAAGTTCGCTCGCAGCGGCGGTTTGGTTTTGGGAATCTGCAACGGCTTTCAGATTCTCTGCGAGGCCGGGCTCTTGCCGGGCGCCCTCGTGCGCAATGTTGGCCTTCAATTCGTTTGCCAGCAAGTGTACCTGCGCGTCGAAGAGACCGATACGGCTTTCACGCGCGGGATAGGCAAAGGGCAGTTGCTTAGACTTCCGATAAAACATGGTGAAGGTTGCTACTATGCCGACGCGCTGACGCTCGAGCGTCTGCGCAAGAACCGGCAAATTCTGTTGCGTTATGTCGATCCAAAGGGCAAACCCTTGCCATCGGTCAACCCCAACGGCTCCTTGGAGAACATTGCCGGGGTGTGCAACGAAGCGCGAAACATCTTCGGTTTGATGCCCCATCCCGAAGACGCCTGTAGTAAGCTACTCGGCAGCGAGGACGGTCTGAGGATTTTTTCTTCCATTGCAGCGCATCACGGGGCCGGCGAGAAACGGCATGCGTGACGCCAAGGCGCAACTCTTCGCACCGCCTGAAGTGACTCCGGAACTTGTCGCGCACCACGGCCTGTCGCCGGAAGAGTATCGAAAAATTGTCAAGGTCCTCGGAAGAGAGCCGAACTATACCGAGCTCGGGGTTTTCTCGGTGATGTGGTCAGAACACTGCAGCTACAAGAGCTCACGACACTACCTAAAACTTCTTCCCACCGAAGGACGCCAGGTGCTCCAAGGACCGGGGGAGAATGCGGGGGTCGTGGATATTGGCGACGGCTTAGCTGTGGCATTCAAGATGGAGAGTCACAACCATCCGTCGCTCATCGAGCCCTACCAAGGAGCGGCCACCGGCGTCGGCGGCATCCTGCGGGATATCTTCACCATGGGCGCCCGGCCCGTCGCGTCGTTGAATTCACTGCGCTTCGGTAGCATCGATCATCCGCGCACGCGCTATTTGCTCTCTGGCGTTGTTGCTGGCATTGGCGGGTACGGAAACTGTATCGGCGTGCCCACCGTCGGCGGCGAGGTTTATTTTGATGAATGCTACAATGACAATATTCTGGTGAACGCTTTCACCCTCGGCCTCACCAAGAAAAAACGCATTTTTACCGGCATCGCAAAGGGGGTGGGTAACCCGGTGATCTATGTCGGCTCCAAAACCGGCCGCGATGGGATCCACGGTGCGACGATGGCCTCCGAATCTTTCTCCGAAGAGAAGGAACAGCGGCGTCCGACGGTCCAAGTGGGAGATCCGTTTACCGAGAAATTGTTGCTCGAAGCGTGCTTGGAGTTGATGGAGAAAGATTACATTGTCGGCATTCAAGACATGGGCGCTGCTGGGCTCACGAGTTCATCATCGGAAATGGCGGGACGGGGCGACAGCGGCATTGAGATCGATCTTTCCCGTGTGCCGCTCAGGGAAACGGGAATGACCGGTTACGAGATACTACTTTCCGAGTCGCAGGAACGGATGCTCTTGGTCGCCAAAAAGGGCACCGAGGAAGACATCAAGAGAATCTTCAATAAATGGGATCTTGACGCAGTCGTGATTGGGAGGGTTACGGACGACCATCTATTGCGCGCTCGGTTTGATGGCGTTGAAGTGGCTTGCATTCCCATCAGAGCCCTCACCAAGGAAGCGCCAGTTTACCAACGACCGGCGGAGCGGCCCGCGAATCGCGACGAGTTAGAACAGCTCGACCTGGCGAAGGTCGAAGAACCCAAGGATTTGGGTGCCACGCTCAAAACGATGCTGGGTTCGCCTAATATCGCATCCAAGGAATGGGTTTACCGGCAGTACGATTATTACGTCCGCAGCAACACTGTAGTGGCGCCCGGCGCCGACGCCGCAGTCATTCGCGTCAAGGGCACGGAGAAGGGATTGGCCCTGACGGTGGACGGCAACAGCCGTTATTGTTTCCTTGATCCGTACGTGGGGGGCGTGCTGGCGGTCGCCGAGGCGGCGCGCAATCTCGCCTGCGTCGGTGCCCGTCCTTTGGGTCTCACCGATTGCCTCAACTTCGGGAGCCCGGAGAATCCAGAAGTAATGTGGCAGTTTTCTCAAGTCATTCGCGGGATGCGCGACGCTTGTATCGCGCTCAAAGTCCCGGTTGTGAGTGGCAATGTGAGTTTCTATAATGAAACTGACGGCAAACCGATTTATCCAACGCCGACGGTGGGAATGGTAGGGCTGCTCACCAAAGTTGAGCGCGCGGTGACTCCGTGGTTCAAGTCCGCCGGCGATGTTGTCGTTCTTCTTGGGCGTACCCGCGAAGAGCTGGGGGGCAGTGAATACCTCAAGTTCGTCCACGGATGTACCAAAGGAACTCCGCCGTGGATCGATTTGAAGCTGGAGCAAGCGGTGCAGAGCTGTTGCATCGAGGCGATCGAACGGGGCATTCTCCGTTCTGCACACGATATCTCCGACGGCGGTTTAGCGGTGGCTCTGGCCGAATGTTGCATTGCGGGCCCGGACAAACCGTTGGGTGTTCGGATCGCAACCCGCGAAATGATTCGCGGGGACGCGTTACTTTTCAGTGAATCGCAGTCGCGCATCATAGTATCCGTGCAAGAGAAGGACCTGGCTCAGCTCGAGGCCATCGCGGCACAGCATCATGCGCCCTTACAAACGATCGGGTCGGTGGGCGGCACGCGCCTGATCGTTCAGCCTCTGGTTTACTTGCCGGTGGAGGAGCTCAAGTCGATTTGGTCGAGCGCTCTTGAAAAGCGGCTCAGATAGTTGGGTTGCAGCATTGAAAGGTTGAAGGGCAGGGAGGTAGCCTGGTAACTTAGAGGACCGATGCCCGACAAGTTTCACGAAGAATGCGCCGTCATGGGGGTCTATGGCCACCCCGAAGCGGCCAACTTGGTCTATCTTGGCCTCTATGCTCTCCAACACCGAGGCCAAGAATCTTGCGGGATAGTTTCATCGGATGGCAAAGGGCTCATCTCACATCGTCAAATGGGGCTTGTCGCCGACGCTTTCAAAGAAGACGTCATCAAGCGTCTGGAAGGATCGAGCGCCGTTGGTCACAACCGTTATTCCACTCAAGGACAGAGCCACATCAAAAACGCTCAACCGTTCGTCGTCGAATACTCTCAAGGGCCCATCGCCATTTCCCACAACGGCAACCTGGTGAATGGCGCGCTATTGCGCGATGAGCTCGAGCAGGCGGGCTCGATCTTTCAGTCCACCACCGATACCGAAGTTATTATTCACCTGATCGCCACTTCCAGAGAATCCTCGCTCATGGGTCGAGTCGTCGAAGCGCTGAGCCGCGTGCGGGGCGCTTATTCACTGTTGTTTTTGACCCTGGACCGAATGATCGCGGCGCGCGATCCGTTTGGTTTCCGCCCGATGGTTTTGGGGCAGTTCCCCGAAGGAAAGAATCAAGGCGCCTATGTCATCGCCTCGGAAACCTGTGCCCTCGATCTCATCGAGGCCCAGTACCTGCGCGAAGTCGAGCCCGGAGAAATCATTGTCTTCGGTCCCGACGGCATGGAATCATTGAAGCCATTTCCGCCGGCGCCCCACGCCAAATGCATTTTCGAATATATCTATTTTGCCCGGCCCGACAGTAATCTCTTTGGCCATAACGTGTACCAGGTGCGTAAGGCTTTGGGCCGCCAGCTGGCGCGAGAGAATCCAGTGGAGGCAGACTTCGTGACGCCGGTTCCCGACTCCGGCGTGCCAGCGGCGATAGGCTATGCCGAGGAATCGGGGATACCGTTGGAGTTCGGGCTCATCCGGAACCACTATGTAGGTCGGACGTTCATCGAGCCGCAGCAATCGATCCGCCATTTTGGCGTGAAGATCAAGCTCAATGCACAAAAGGAAGTGCTTAGCGGGAAACGAGTCGTGGTCGTAGATGACTCCATCGTCCGCGGCACTACGAGCCGTAAAATCATTCGGATGTTGCGCGATGCCGGGGCCAAAGAAGTGCATATGCGTATCAGCTCTCCGCCCACCATCAGCCCCTGCTACTACGGCATCGATACACCAACCCGATCAGAGCTGATCGCATCTTCCAGTTCGGTCGAAGACATCCGCCGCTTCATCGAAGCGGACAGCCTGGCGTATCTCAGCCGCGAAGGAATGTACACTGAATTCCATGGCCAGAAAAACGGCTTTTGCGACGCGTGCTTCAGCGGCAACTACCCCGTTCATTTCGAAGACGAAGGCCACACCCGCCAGCTCCATCTGTTCGAAGCGATAGAGCAACGCTAAGTCTGGTCGGTAGGTTTCACCTGCTTGCGCTAGATAAAGGTGGAATCCATCGTTTGCACCTCCGTAAACAGCATTACTGTATGCCGAGGCGCTGCGGCATAGGTGATGAAGGCGCAGACACAACGCTGCCCCCAAAGGTGGGCCTGAATATTTTGACGAAGCTACCGGATTAGTTTGAGAGAGGGTAGGCGTTCACAGGGGTGCAAAGACAGCCGCAACCCAACAATTCATCACCGCGTACATACTGCATGCGACGCCATTTCATTGCTGACTTCGAGCACAACAAACCGCGGTCATCACAAAGGACGACCCTGCTATAATATAACAGATCGCGGTAGACTGCCAAGGCCCGCCAATCTTTAGGCGCGCCTTGGCTGACACGAGTGAATAAAGGAAACGAAAAAGATTATTACTTGACGTGCCTACTGACCAACTTGGTCATCTCAAACATGGTGACCGTTTTCTTCCCACCGAAGACTGCTTTCAGATTGTCATCGGCATTAATGTTGGTCCTCTTCTTTTTGTCCTGGAGCCCTTTCTTTTTAATGTAGGCCCAGAGCTTCTTGGTGACCTCGGTGCGTGGAATCGCCTTGGTGCCGACGACGGCACCAAGCGCCGCGTCCGGCTGCACGGGTTTCATGAAAGCTGCATTGGGTTTGCGTTTTTTCTTCGCAGTGGCCATTGTTCCTCCTCGGGAAAAGAATTTATTTAGACTTGCTTATAGCAGACGCGATCAATTAATTCCAGTAGTTTTTTGCTTTTCTCCTCGTAAAATTTCGCTTTTGGCAAAATTCAGCGCCAACTCGCCATCGACCAGTTCCACGACGACTCCATAGTCTGCCCTTGCGTTCCCGACGGAGACATAGCCCTGTCGCACGTCCTCGAGAACTTTTTCCAACGGACGTTTCAAAGGATTCCCAAGTCCGCCGCCACCGGGCCGCTCGACGCGCAGCAGATCCGCTCGGTTTAGCCGGTAATCGCCGAAGCGCGAGGGAAGTCTTCGCTCTTCATTCGTGCCGGGACCGATGATGCAGGAGCCTTTGCCGCCTGCTGATCCGTTGTCGCTGCCCCAGGGGTCGACGGAATGCTTGTCGGTGCGCATGGAGAAGCGTACCTCGTCGGTCAAAATTCGATAGTCGCGTGCGAAGCCTAGCCCACCTCTCCATTCGCCTGCGCCGCCCGAGTCGGGAATCATTTCGAAGCGCTCCACACGCGCGGGAAATTCGGACTCGATAATCTCGACCGGAGCGGTTTTACAGTTGCTAAGGTGAAAGGCGGTTGCAGACACGCCGTCTTTGCCGGAGCGAGCGCCGGTCCCACCGCTGAGAATTTCGTAGTGGACAAAAGGACGTTGGTTGGCCGGGTCGCGTCCACCCAGAACTAACGCGGCGCTGCCGGAGCCGCCGGCAATCCGCTTCTCAGGTACGAATGGCGCCAGCGCTTTCAGAACGGCCTCCGTCACTGTCAGCGCTGTAGGCATGTATGTATTGACGGCCGCGGGAAAACACGGATCCACCACGCTGCCCTCGCGAAAGGTCGCTTCGACTATGCGCGCCAGGCCTTGGTTGATCGGTAGGAACGGGTCCACCAGGGAGACCAGACAATAGGCGACAGCCGCTCTCACGAGGGGCGGACGAATATTAGCCGGCCCCTGGGTCTGATCGCTGCAGCCACTAAAATCGAAATGGATTTGGTCTCCAGTTTTTTTGATTTTCACATGCAGGCGGATGGGTCGCGTGAGGTCGATGCCATCATGATCGACGAAGCCCTCTCCCTCGGATTCACCGTCAGGCCACGAATCGATGGCGCGGCGCACTCGACTCTCCGTATAGGACGACAAAAGCTCCGTCGATTCGAGCACCGTATCTTTACCGTAGCGGTCCATTAGTTCGGCGACGCGTCGTTCGCCGAGGCGCGCGGCGCCGACCTGACCACGCAAATCGCCGATCACCAATGCCGGCGTTCGGCTATTGGCCATGATTATCGCTTCGATTTCTTTGACCGGACTGCGCCGCGACATGAATTTCACCGGCGGTAAATGTAGTCCTTCCTGAAAAATCTCCCGCGCGTTGCCCGAACCGCTGCCGGGCACGGTCCCGCCGATGTCACTTTTGTGCGCCATATCTGCGGCGAACCCCACCCACTCGCCTTTGTAGAATATGGGCGTGAGGACGCCCATATCAGGCGCGTGGGGGCTGCCGCCGAGGTACGGATGGTTGGTGATGAAGGCGTCGCCGTCGCAAATTTCGTCGGTGACGAAATGTTTCAAAATAGCCGCGGCGCAAGCCGGAAAAGCGCCCATGTGCAGCGGCAGGACGACGTGCTGGGCGACGACTTCGCCTTGGGCATTTAGAATCGCGCAACTGGCGTCCTGAGATTCACGGATAATAGTCGAATAGCCAGTGCGGAAGAGCGAGTTCTGCATCTCCTGAACGATGCCGGCGAGCCGGGCTTGGATGACCTGTAGCGTGATGGGATCGACCATAGAACAGTTTCGAGTCTCGGGTTTTGAGTCTTGCGTTGGAAATTTCCGGAAATACTCGGATCGATTTCGTTTTTATAACTCGAGACCCGAGACGCGAAACTCGAAACCGCTAGTTGCCAGCGCGCGCGCGCAGTTCGCGCGTTTTGGCTTCGTCAATGACAAAATCTCCATTCGTAGCATCGATGGCTACGCGGTAAATTTGCCGCGCCCGATTCAACGTCACGTAGCCGTTGCGCACGTCGTGGAGCACCCGCTGCGGGTCGCGCTGCAGCGGATCGCCGAGACCGCCGCCACCGGGTGTCTCCAAACTAAAGACATCACCGGGATGCAGCACGTGGTCAGAGAAACGCGAGGGAATGACCCGTTCGTCCGACTTGCCGGGATTGAGCGTGCAGTGGCCGGTCTTGCCATCCCAACCGCCATCGATGCCCTTCGGGGCGATTGTATGCTTGGTGGAACGGAGCGAAAACCGCGCGTCGTTGTCCAAGACCTCATATTCGCGCACAAAGCCCAAGCCGCCGCGAAATGATCCAGGGCCGCCCGAGTCCGGAATCAATTCAAATCGCCGCACGCGGGTGGCGAATTCCGATTCGATAATTTCTATGGGCGCGATTTTGGCGTTGGACTGATTGACGTTGGTGCCGGAGACGCCGTCTTTGCCGCTCCGTCCACCGGAGCCGCCGCCGAATATTTCATATTGCACGTAACCCTTGCCGGTCTTGTTGCTGCGCCCGCCGATGATGATGGAGCGGCTGCTGCAGCCGTCGCCGACTTTTTTATGGGGTGTGATCTGGCTCGATGCTTCCAGGAGCGATTCCACCAGCGCATGGACCGTGGGATTATAAGTATTCACCGGCGCGGGAAAGCGCGGGTTGACGACGCTACCTTCGCGGACTTTGATATCGATGCACTTGGCCAGGCCGTAGTTGATGGCCAGCGCGGGATCCACCAGGCAGGTGAGCAGGTAGCAGCAGGCCGCGCGCACGATGGTAGGACGGATGTTCGCAGGACCTTTGGTTTGGTCGGCGGAGCCGGTGAAGTCGAAAAGCACGCGGTCGCCTTTTTTATCGATTTTCACATGGAGTCGCACCGGCTTGTCGAGGTCGATGCCGTCGCTGTCAACGAAGCGCTCGCCTTCCCCGGTGCCATCCGGCCAGGAGGCGATTTCAGCGCGCACTTTAGCCTCCGTCATGGCGAAAAGCTGCTCGAAGGAGCTGAGAATCGTCTCTTTGCCGTAGCGGTCCATCAGCTCTTGGAAACGTCTCTCGCCCAGACGTGCCGCGCCCACTTGACCGCGCAGATCGCCGACGACGAGTTCCGGGGTGCGGCTATTGGCGCCGAGCACCGCTTCCATGTCTTTACTGGTCTGAAACTTTGAAACATATTTGACCGGCGGCACGTGCAGTCCTTCCTGATAGACCTCCCGCGCTTGGCTCCAGCAGCTTCCCGGCACGGGGCCACCGATGTCGCTCTTGTGAGCCAAGTTCGCAGCGAACCCAACCCATTCTCCTCGATAAAAAATAGGCGAGAGCACGGCCATGTCGGGCGCATGGGGACTGCCGCCGAGGTAGGGATGATTGGTGATAAAAGCGTCGCCTTCCTGGACTTCATCGGCGGTATAGTTTTTCAAGACGCCCGCGGCGCAAGCCGGAAAGGCGCCCATGTGCAGCGGCAAGACAACATGTTGGGCGACTACTTCGCCCTGGCGATTTAAAATCGCGCAGCTGGCATCCTGAGATTCACGAATAATCGTCGAGTAGCCGGTGCGAAACAAAGAGTTTTGCATCTCCTGGACGATGCCGGCGAGACGGGCCTGGATCACTTGCAATGTAACGGGATCAACGGCTGTCATATAAACCTCGACTTACCATTGGAACACCTGGAACTTCTGGAACGATTGGAACGTCTGGCCGTCACGGTTCCAAAGGTTCGAGTCGTTCCAAGTGTTCCGTTGATCGGGAAAATTCATTTCTTTTCTCGAATGATGATATTTCCATACTCATCCACCGTCGCCTCTTGCTCCGAATGAATCACGGTCGTGGTGTCTAATTGCTCAACGATGGCGGGGCCGACGATTCTGTGCGCCGGCTCCAAAAGGTCGCGGTTGTAAATTTCGGTGGCCAAGATTCCGTGCTCCTTGCCGAAAAAAACTTTGCGCGCACCGGTCCTGGCCGCTTCGATTTTGCGTCCGGTAACTTTGCCTGGCGACAACTTGGCCTGAGGCACCAGTCCGAGTGAAATAAGCCGGAGGCTCACCAACTCCACCGGTTCGGTCTCTGCTTTGTGACCGGAATTTTGTTCGTGCATGGTGTCAAAGCGCGCCCGCATGACGAACAAGTCTTGTTTGTTTAGCGGCGGCACAGGGCAGGGCACCGTCAATTCGTAACCCTGACCCGCATAGCGCAGGTCAAGGTATGGTTCGATCTTGATTTCGTCGTCGTGGAATCCTTCGCCGTGTAAGTCATTCTTGGCATGGTCGACCAACTGACCGAACAATTGGTTGATCTCGTTTAAGTCGAGGTCGTCGACCCCCACCAGTTTTGAGCGCACATAATCATGTTTCACATCGGACATGAGCAAACCCAGAGCCGAGTGAACCCCCGGTGTAAGGGGCACGAGCACGGAAGTAATCCCGAGATCGAGGGCCATGCGTCCGGCGTGCATCGGACCGCCGCCGCCAAAGGCGACCAAGGTGAAGTCGCGGATATCGTAACCGCGCGCTGAAGAAACGGCTTTGATCGCTTCTTCCATTTTGACATTGATGATTTTCAACACGCCATCCGCTGCCTCAAGAAGATCCAGCTTCAGCGGGTTGGCGATCTTTTCTTGCAGCACTTCTTCGGCCTTAGCTTTGTTGAGCTTCATTCTGCCGCCGAGAAAGTGATCGGGGTCCAACACACCGGTGACGATATTGGCGTCGGTGACTGTGATGTTTTGACCGCCGCGGTCGTAACAAACCGGGCCAGGATCAGCGCCCGCGCTATCGGGGCCCACCTGTAAGCCGCCGACGGCGTCGATGCGGGCGATGGTGCCGCCGCCGGCGCTGACGGTGTGAATATCGAGCATGGGCAGAGCGATGGGCCGCAAATTGATCTTGCCCTGGGTCGTGATCACCGGATTGCCTTGATGAATCAGCGCAACGTCGCAACTGGTTCCGCCCATGTCGAAAGTGATGATGTTGTTAATGCCGACGCGATCGCAACAGCCCATGGAGGCGATGACGCCGCCAGCGGGCCCGGAGAGAACCGTGGCAACCGGTTTTTCGACGGATCCTTTAAATGTCGAGACACCGCCGTTGGATTGCATGATATAAAGCTTCGGGGTAGTGACGCCCATTCGGCGCATGCGGTCTTCGAGTTGGCTCAAGTAACTTGCCATTACCGGTTGAATATAGGCGTTGATCACTGTTGTGCTGAGGCGATAGAATTCGCGGATTTGTGGCAGGACCTCGCAGGAAAGCGACAGCCGAGCCTCAGGAAATTCTTTGGCGAATATCTCTTTTATTTTAAGCTCGTGGTCGGGATTTAAAAACGAGAATAGAAAACAAACCGCGACTGATTGCACACCTTTTTTCTTGAGTTTTCTTACCGCTTCCAGGGATGCTTCTACGTCAATGGCTTTCAGCGCATTTCCGCGAAAATCGACGCGCTCCGGGATCTCCTCGGTATAATAAGGCGGGGCTAGTAACCGCGGCTTTTCAAAAAAAAGATCGTAGGTGGCAGGCCCATAGCCACGGGTTTGTTCCATTACTTCATAAATGCCGCGAAAACCTTGGGTCACGAGCAAACCGGTTTTGGCTCCCTTCTCTTCGAGCAGCGCGTTGGTTCCCACCGTCGTGCCGTGGCAGAAAAAAGAGATGTCTTTGGCGGCGACTCCTTGATCAACCAGCTCCTGGACACCGTTCAAGACCGCTTGAAAAGGTTCCTTGGGCGTCGACGGGACCTTGGTAATCGTGATTTCACCCGAGTCTTCGTTGAAGAAAACGAAATCGGAAAATGTTCCTCCCGTATCTACAGTAACGCGGTATTTTGCCATCGCTGTTTGGCTTAGCACTAAATTTTTGGGCGTTCAATGCGGATCTCCAAGGAAAAAGTCGTGATTACACCCGAGACGACGACAGACATCCTTGTTAGGATGAGCCTCGTGATTGTACGAAACGAAAAGACAACCTGCGAGCTGCCGATACGAAAGCTCGAGTTGATCATCATAACAGGCGCGATCTCGGCGTTTGCATCGCTTTCCATCGACACCTATCTGCCGGCTTTGCCGTCGTTGGAGCATGTCTTTTCAGCCTCCTCGACGCAGGTTCAGCTTACACTGGCATCTTTTTTTGTCGCCTTCGCGATGGGTCAGGTAGTTTATGGTCCGATCATCGATCGGTTCGGCCGCAAACGTCCTTTGTGCGCAGCCCTACTTTTGTATGCGACTGCTTCGGCCGGTTTGCGCCCTTGCCGGATCGATCGGAACGCTGGTGATGATGCGTTTCGTGCAGGCGCTTGGGGCATGCGCCGGTGGAGTCATCGCCCGGGCCATCGTGCGCGACTGCTTTGACGCCCATGAGACCGCGCGCATTTTTTCGCTGCTTATTCTTGTCACTGGCCTTTCGCCGATGCTGGCGCCCATCCTCGGCGGCTACGTTTTTGTCTTGTTTGGCTGGAGGGCGATTTTTTGGTTGCTTTCCTTAGTAGGAATGATTTTTTTCGCCGGAGTCTTATTCCGGCTGCCGGAAACGTTTTACGTCGACGCTAATGCCACGCTCAAGTTAGGGGAAATCCTCACAGGCTATGGTCGTTTGTTGGTCAATCCTCGCTATATGGG
>Ga0126374_10000062_pt1 | contig 17706 bp, 15 predicted proteins | sample PanSoiMetPlot_12_FD_89874 | JGI IMG/M metagenome (GOLD analysis project Ga0126374, IMG submission 89874) | Tropical forest soil microbial communities from Panama - MetaG Plot_12 | ecosystem: Environmental > Terrestrial > Soil > Tropical forest > Bulk soil | place: Panama | collected 2016-02-17
CCACGCGCCCGGTGATCCAGTAATAGCCGTCGGCGTCGCGCCGGCAGCCGTCGCCGGTGAAGTATTTGCCGGGATACGCCTTGAAATAGGTGTCGACGAAGCGCTGGTGGTCGCCATAGACCGTGCGCATCATCCCCGGCCAGGAATCCGTGATGCAGAGGTTGCCGGTGCCGGCGCCCTCGAGCGCCTTTCCGTCTGCGTCGACGATCTGCGGAACGATGCCGAAGAACGGATTTGTCGCCGAGCCCGGCTTGAGCCGCGTGGCGCCGGGCAGCGGAGTGATGAGAATCCCGCCCGTTTCCGTCTGCCACCACGTGTCCACGATCGGGCAGCGGTCCTCGCCCACCACGTGGTAGTACCACTCCCACGCCTCCGGATTGATCGGCTCGCCCACGGTGCCAAGCAGCCGCAGCGACTTGCGCGAGGTTTTCTTCACCGACGCGTCGCCCGCTTGCATCAGCGCCCGGATCGCGGTCGGTGCGGTGTAGATGATGTTGACTTGGTGCTTGTCGCAAACCTCCCAGAACCGCGAGGTCGTGGGATAGTTCGGCACGCCCTCGAAGATCATGGTGGTCGCGCCGTTCGCCAGCGGGCCGTAGAGGATGTAGCTGTGGCCGGTCACCCAGCCGACGTCGGCGGTGCACCAGTAGATGTCGCCGTCGTGGTAATCGAAAATCAACTGGTGCGACATCGCCACGTAGACGAGATACCCGCCGGTGGTGTGCAGCACGCCCTTCGGTTGCCCGGTCGAGCCCGAGGTGTAGAGGATGAACAGCGGGTCCTCCGCCTTCATGTGCTCGCACGGACACTCGGATGTCACGACCTTGGCGGCCTCGTGGTACCAGACGTCGCGTCCGGGCTGCATGTCGACGGGAGCGCCCGTGCGGCGCACGACGATCACGTGATCGACGCCGCCGACCTTGTCGATGGCGGCATCGGCATTGGCCTTGAGCGGCACCTTGCGTCCGCCGCGCACGCCTTCGTCGGCCGTGATGATGACGTTTGATTTGCAGTCGGCGATGCGCCCGGCGAGTGAGTCCGGCGAGAAGCCGCCGAACACCACGGAATGGATGGCGCCGATGCGCGCGCAAGCGAGCACGGCATAGGCGATCTCGGGAATCATCGGCAGATAGATCGTGACCCGGTCGCCCTTCTTCACGTTGCGATTGCGCAGGATGTTGGCGAATCGGCAGACCTCGTCGTGCAGCTCCCGATAGGTAATGTGCTTGGACTCTTTGGGATCGTCGCCTTCCCAGATGATCGCGGTCTGCTTGGCGCGCTTGGCAAGATGCCGGTCGATGCAGTTGTAGGCGGCGTTGAGCACGCCGTCCTCGAACCATTTGATCGCGACATTGCCGGGAGCAAACGAGCTGTTCTTGATCTTGCTCGGCGCCTTGTACCAATGCAGGCGCTTGGCTTCTTCGGCCCAAAAACCGTTCGGATCCTTGAGCGAGCGCGCGTACATCTCCTTATATTTATCGGCGTCGATATAGGCGCGTTTTTTCCACTCCGGCGGAACGTCGTAAATTTTCTCGGACATAACCTCCTCCAAGCACCGCGCCGGGAAGCACCCTACGCAATATTCTCTCTTGTTCGGGCCGTCGCCCGAAGGGCTCGTCCATGCCATTATGCGACGGTCGCCGCAGAAGCGACAAGTCTAGGGACGTTCGACTTTGGTTGTCGTCGTGCGCCGGCGTGCGGCAAAATGACGGGCGGCGGCCTCTAGCCGGGAACACTGCCTCATGCGTTGTGTTGTGTTTTCTCTGATCCGTATCGCGCTCGCGGCCGCGCTTGCGATGCTCGCGAGCGCAGCACCTGCCGAGACCTATCCGGCACGGCCAATCCGGCTCTTGATATCGTTCCCGCCGGGCGGCGCCTCCGATCTCATCGCGCGCACCTTGGGGGCGCCCTTGAGCGCGCGGCTCGGCCAGCCGATCGTGGTGGAGAACCGGCCCGGCTCGAACGGCAACCTCGCCGGCGAGCTCGCTGCGCGCGCGGCGCCCGACGGCTATACGCTGCTGCTGGGCCCCAGTTCGCTCCTCGCCGTCAATCCGCACCTCTACGCCAGGATGGCGTTCGATCCGCTCAAGGAGCTGTTGCCGGTGGCGAGCCTGGTGCTGAACGAGCTGATCCTGGCGGTCAACCCAGCGCTTGCGGTCAAGAGCTTTCAAGATTTCATCGCGCTGGCGCGCGCGGCGCGGCCACCGTTGTTCTACGCCTCGATCGGCAACGGCAGTGAGCATCACCTCGCCATGGAATTTCTCAAGCAGCAGGCCGGCATCGACCTCGTGCATGTGCCGTACCGCGGCGGCGGCCCTGCAGCGATCGGCGTCATGGCCGGCGATGTCGCCGCCATGTTCGGCGGCGGCTCGGTCGCGCCGCTCATCCAGTCGGGCAAGCTCAGGGGGTTGGCGGTGACCGGGCAGCGGCGCTCGCAGCTATTGCCCGAATTGCCGCCGATTGCCGAGTTCTATCCCGGCTACGAAGTGACGATTTGGCAGGGGCTGTTCGCGCCGATCGGCACGCCGCCCGCGATCGTGCAGCGGCTGCGCGACGACATGGGCGCGGTTCTCGCGCAACCCGATATCGCGGAAAAGCTCGCCGTCGCCGGATCCGGTGAGCCTTACGTCACCACGCCGTCCGACTTTTTGGCGCGCATCCGCAGCGATTACGCGCGCTACGGCAAGCTGATCAAGGACGCTGGCCTCGCGGTTGATTAATCCAGCGTGCGCCGAGACCGCGCTGCGTCGGAGCCACGCTATGATCCCGTCACGTGTGCCGAGAGGAGGCCTTTCATGCGCAAGTGTTCATGGACGCTGATTGTGTGCCTGACGGTGTTGTTCGCCGTTACTCCCGTGCGCGCGCAAACGCCCTCGCCCGATGCGATGGCGGCGGCGCGCGAACTGATCGTCACCATGCACGCGGTCGATTATTTCAAAGCCACCATGCCGGCCCTCATGCAAGCGATGAAGCCCGCGATCGCTCAGAACCGGCCGGAAGTCGAGCGCGATTACGATGCGATGGTCCCGCTTCTGCTGGAGGGCATGAATACCCGGATGAACGACCTCATCGAGCAGGTTGCGGTGCTTTATGCCAAAAATTTCACCGCCGATGAACTGCGCGAGGCGGTTGCGTTCTATCGCGGGCCGACCGGCCAAAAGATCGTGCAGAAGCTGCCGGCGATCACGCAGGAGAGCATCCTGATTGGACAACGATGGGGACAATCGATCGGTGGTGAGCTGCACGGGCGAATGATCGACGAGCTGCGCAAGCGCGGCCACAATATTTGAGCTGGCAGCGACCCACAGACGCACATCAGCGTTCCGCAATTTTCGTTCTGCGGATTACATAGTGTTGGATGCTTGATCACGCCCCGCGCTGGGTCTGCACCCTCCCCGGCTTGCGGGGGGAGGGGTGGGGAGGGGAGGGGGCACGTTCAATGACAGCTGCAATCGTTTCCAGAACGCCCCGCCGGTTCGTCATGACGTCGTGATTGTTGAAGCGCAGAACGCGAAAGCCTTTGGCGGCCAGATACGCATCTCGACGAGCGTCGCGCTGCTCTTGTTTTGATTCGAAGTGCTGTCCGCCGTCGAGCTCAATAACAAGCATTGCGGCGTGACAGACGAAATCCACCACGTACGGCCCGATTGGAGCCTGACCACGAAAACTCGCGCCGTTCATGCGATGAGCACGCAGGGCCGACCAAATGATCTGTTCGGCGTCCGTTGAATTCGCCCGCAGCGATCGCGCGCGGACACGCCGCTTCCTCGAGATATGCCAACGGGGTCCTTTTGGCAGCTCAATCATTCTGCCCCCTCCCTAACCCTCCCCCGCAAGCGGGGGAGGGAACGCGCCGAGTTTGCGGCGAGATCGGCCTGTGCCCGCGTTGCGGCTACATCAATCCTTCACGCCGCCGAGCGCGCACACGATCTTCCATTCCTGCGCGGTGACCGGCTGCACCGACAGGCGCGGATGTTTGGCGAGCGACATGGCTTTGAGCCGCGCGTCGGCCTTGACCGCCGCAAGCGTCACCGGTTTTGCGAATGGCTTGACCGCCTTGACGTCGACGGCGACGAAAACGCCCTTCTCGTCCGTTGGGTCGCGGTAGCTTTCGCGGATCACTTCGACGATGCCGACGACCTGCTTCTCCTCGCCGGTGTGATAGAAGAGCGCGTGCTCGCCCTTCTTCATCGCTTTGAGATTTCCGCGCGCGATGAAATTGCGCACGCCGGTCCACGGCTCGCCCTTGGCGCCGCGCTTGACCTGATCGTCCCAGGAGAACGTCTCCGGCTCGGTTTTCAAAAGCCAATACGCCATCGGTCTCACTGTGCTGGATTGGTTACGTCACGGATCGTCGAGATTAAAGCGCGTTCTTCTTAACTGCTGCAACGACCTCCACGCGCATGACAGTGCCGCGGACTCCGTGTGCACCCCTCCCCCGCTTGCGGGGGAGGGACGATGGAGCCGATGAGCCGCAGCCTTTTGAGAGGGCGCGTTACCCCTCCGCGCGGAATGGCCGAGTCAGCAATGTTTCGGTCGCCGCGTCCACGCTGGCGCGGCCGGCGAGAATATCGCAGACGGCGCTCGCAATCGGCATGTCGATGCCTTTGTCGTTTGCCATCTCGACCAAGACCGGAGCGGTGAAGATTCCTTCGGCGAGCGCATGCGGAGCCTGCGCCTTCTCGCCGCGGCCGAGTGCAACGCCATACGAGAAGTTGCGCGACTGCGAGCTCGAGCAGGTGAGGATCACGTCGCCAAGTCCGGACAGGCCGGTCAGCGTCTCCGCCCGCGCGCCGAAGGCGCGGCCGAAGCGCGCGAGCTCGGCAAAGCCGCGCGTCACCAGCGCGGCGGCGGCGCTCGCGCCAAGCCCGCGGCCGGCGACGATGCCGGCGGCGATCGCCAGCACGTTCTTGGCGGCGCCGCCGATCTCGACCCCGCGCACGTCGGTCGAATGGTAGGGCCGCAGCACCGGCGAGCCGAGCGCGCGGGAAAGCGCCGCCGCCACCGCCTCCTCGCGCGTGGCGAGCGTCACCGCGGCAGGCATGCCGCGCGCGACTTCGGCGGCAAAGCTCGGGCCCGAGAGGATCGCGGGCAGCGCCGCGGGTGCGCTTTCGGCGATCACCTCGCTCATAAAGCGCCGCGTGCCGCGCTCGATGCCCTTGGCGCAGGCGATGACCGACGTGCCCTCGCGCAGCATCGGGGCGATCGCGCGCGCCGCCGCGCGCATCGCTTGCGAGGGCACCGCCAGCAGGATGGCATCGCAGCCGGAAAGCTCCGCCCCCATCGGGGCGACCGCAACGCGGTCGTCGAGCCGCACGCCAGGGAGCCGCGGGCTCTCGCGCGTCTTTGCAAGCACGTCGGCGCCATTGCGCGCGGCGAGCAGCACGCTGCGGCCTGTGCGCGCGATTGCGTTGGCAAGCGCGATGCCCCACGCGCCCGCTCCGACAACCGCGATGCGATCCAATGCCATGGCGTCAGCAGTTTAGGGCGCGCGGCGAACTCGGTCTGCTCCCTCCCCCGCTTGCGGGGGAGGGGTGGGGAGGGGGTGAGCAGGCGCGAATCTTTTTGCATGCCCCCTCCCTGTCCCTCCAGCCGAAGTCGGATTTATCCGACTTCGGCCAGTTCATATGTGGCCGAGCTCGGGTAAACCCGAGTTCGGCTGCAAGCGGGGGAGGGGACGATGTGGCACGGTCGGTGTTCATGGGTCCCCGCTTGCGCGGGGACGACAGCCCTATTCATTGCCCGTCGTTGGTTGATTGACCTCCGCCATTTCGGCGTTCGGCTCCCGCCCTGGCCCCGCCACCTCGGCGAGCGGCCAGCGCGCGTGCGGGGCGGCGTCGAGCGTATCAGTCAAGCCCAGCGCCAGGCGTTCCGCGCCGGCCCAGGCGATCATGGCGCCGTTGTCCGTGCACAGCGCCGCCGGCGGCACCACGAGCACCGTGCCGGTCTCGAACGCGACCTGATGCAAGACTTTGCGGATCGCCTGGTTGGCGGCAACCCCGCCCGCCGCGACCAGCGCGTTCGGCTTGCCATAGGCGTCCCGAAACAGTTTCAACCCCGCGCGCAGGCGATCGGCGACGACCTCGACCACGCTCTGCTGAAAGGACGCGCAAAAGTCGCGCACGTCGGCCTCGCTCAGCGGCGCAACTCTGTCCGCCTCAACGCGCAGCGCCGTTTTGAGTCCGGACAGGGAAAAGTCGGCGTGCGGCCGTCCGAGCATCGGCCGCGGCAGGGAGAAGCGCGTCGGATTGCCGGTGAGCGCCTCGCGCTCGACCTGCGGGCCGCCGGGGTAGGAGAGCCCAAGCAGCTTTGCCACCTTGTCGAAGGCTTCGCCGATGGCGTCGTCGACGGTGGTGCCGAGGCGCACGTACTGCCCGACGCCGAGCACGGCGACGATCTGGGTGTGGCCGCCGGAGGCGAGAAAGACGCAATAGGGAAACGGCGTCGCCTCGGTGAGCCGCGCGGTGAGCGCGTGCGCCTCGAGATGATTGACCGCGATCAGCGGTTTTTCGGCGACGAGCGCAATCGCCTTGGCGGTGGTCAGCCCCACGATCACGCCGCCGATCAGCCCGGGTCCCGCGGCGGCGGCGACGCCGTCGAGCGCGGCGAAGTTTTTTCCGGCTTCGTCCATCGCCTTGGCGATGATGAGGTCGAGCGCCTCGACGTGGGCGCGCGCCGCGATTTCCGGCACCACGCCGCCGAACGCGGCATGCGCCTCGATCTGCGAGAGCACGACGTTTGCGAGAATCCGGCCAGGCCCCAGCGGCAGCCGCTCGACCACCGCCGCGCCGGTCTCGTCGCAGGTTGTCTCAATGCCGAGCACCAGCATTCAACGCTCCGTTCGATCGCGCCGCAAACTCAGTCTGCTTTCTCCGCGCGCTCGCTCTGCTCACTCCCCGCACTCGGTCTGCTCCCTCCCCCGTTTACGGGGGAGGGGTGGGGAGGGGTGGGGAGGGGGAATACAACAAGATTCGTGCGTACGTGCCCCCTCCCTAGCCCTCCCCCGCAAGCGGGGGAGGGGACGCACCGAGTGTGCTGCGCGGCTTGCAGCGAGTAGCGCGGGCATATCCCCGATTTCGCTCCTTCTCCATCCGCGCTACCGTGTTTCCCCGGCTGCGACCGGCCTAGCATCGCGAGGTCATCGCGTGCAATCGGCAAAGCCTACGCCATCCTTCCCGCTCGTCATCGGTACGCGCGGCAGCCCGCTCGCGCTCGCGCAAGCGCAGCTCGTGCGCGAGCGCCTCGCCGCCGCGCACGCGCTTGCCGCCGACGCGATCACGCTCGAGGCGATTCACACCACCGGCGACAGGATCCGCGACCGGCCGCTCACCGACGCCGGCGGCAAGGGCCTCTTCACCAAAGAGATCGAGGAGGCGCTCCTCGCCGGCGCCGTCGACCTTGCCGTGCATTCCGCCAAAGACATGCCGACCTTCCTGCCGGGCGGCCTCGCCATCGCCGCGGTGCTGCCGCGCGAGGACCCGCGCGACGTCTTCATCGGCCGCACCACAAAGACTTTTGCCGAGCTGCCGCGCGGCGCCCGCGTCGGCACCGCCTCGCCGCGCCGGGCGGCGCTCCTCAAGCGGCTGCGCGGCGACCTCGCGGTCGTGCCCTTGCGCGGCAACGTCGAGACGCGGTTGCGCAAGCTTGCCGAGGGCGAGGTCGACGCCATCGTGCTCGCGCTCGCCGGCTTGAAGCGGCTCGGGCTTGCCGATGCCGCAACGGCGCTGCTCTCGGTCGACGAATTTTTGCCGGCGGTTGGGCAGGGGATCATCGCGATCGAGGCGCGCGGCGACGATGATCGCGCGTTTGCGCTGCTGCGCTCCATCAGCCACGCCGCGACCGCGGCGGCGTTGTGCGCCGAGCGCGCCTTTCTTGCCGTGCTCGAAGGCTCCTGCCGCACGCCGATCGCGGGGCACGCCGCCGTCGCCGCGGGCCGCCTCGCGTTCCGCGGCTTGATCGCAAAACCCGACGGCAGCGAAGTGTTGGAGGCGCAGCGCCACGGCGCCGCTGCCGCTGCCGCGCGCCTCGGCGCCGAGGCCGCGCGCGAGCTCAAACTCTCCGCCGGCGCCGATTTCTTCGCGGCGGTGTGAGGTGATGGTGGAACATTTGAATCTGAGCTTTGCATCCAAACTCCGTTCATTCCCGCGAAAGCGGGAATTCAGGAATGACTGGGTCCCCGCTTTCGCGGGGACGAACGGTGAGGCGATGTGCGGTTTGAAGCGGGGTGAGGTGATGACCGTGCGGCACACTCGGTCTGCTCCCTCCCCCGCTTGCAAACCGAACTCGGGTTTACCCGAGTTCGGCCGCTTCTTAACTGGCCGAAGTCGGATAAATCCGACCTCGGTTGGAGGGGTGGGGAGGGGGCACCTACACTCCGCTCGAGCCTTGTTGCATGCCCCCTCCCTAACCCTCCCCCGCACGCGCGGGAGGGGACCCACCGAGTCCGCCGCACCACTCATGCACCACAACCACCGTGTGTCGGCGTGCGGCTCCTGGTGACCCGCCCCGAGGCTGACGGCGCGCGCACCGCGGCCGCCCTGAGCGCGCGCGGCCACACCGTCATGGTTGCGCCGCTGTTGCACGTCGCGCCCGTGGCCTTCGCGCTGCCCCGGCAACAATTCGACGCGGTGGTGCTCACCAGCGCGAACGCCACGCGCGCCCTTGCCGCGCACCCCGCGCGCGCCACGCTCACCGCGCTCCCGGCATTCACGGTGGGTCGCCACACCGCGGCGGCCGCGCGCGCCGCAGGCTTTCGCGACGTCACCTCCGCCGAGGGCGACAAGGAGGATCTGGCCGCGCTGTTGCGCGCGCGCGCCGGCAAACATGCGTTGCTCTATCTCGCCGGCGAGGATCGCGCCGGCGATGCTGCGGATTGGGGCGTGCCGGTGCTCACCATGGTCGCCTATCGTGCGCGCAAGGACGAGCGCTTCTCGCCGCCCGTTGCCGCGGCGCTCGCGCAAAGCGCGCTCGACGGCGTGCTCCATTTCTCGCGCCGCAGCGCGCAGGCCTATGTCGATTGCGCCGCGCGCGAGGGAAGCTCCGCGCTCGCGCCGGTGCATTTCTGTCTCTCCCGCCAGGTCGCGCAGCCGCTTCGCGCCGCCGGCGCCGCGACCATCCGCATCGCGCCGCGCCCCGACGAGGCGGCGCTGATCGAGCTTGTGGGGGAGGCGTGACGTCACGATGCTGCTGCCGCACACGCGGTCTGCTCCCTCCCCCGCACTCGGTGTGTCCCCCTCCCCCGCTTGCGGGGGAGGGCTAGGGAAGGGGGCATGCAGAAAGACACAAGTATGCGTGCCCCCTCCCCACCCCTCCCCCGTAAACGGGGGAGGGAGCAGACCGGACTTGCGGCGCTGGTATTGGCAAACAGCGCCGCTATTGCCCAAACGCCGCATAGGTTTGGCTGCGCAAATCTGCTACGACAGCGCCGCCCATCCGTTCTAGACTGCCCAGCCGGTCAACGAATCACCCAGCCGTCCTAAAGAGCACACCGCTGCGGCGCTGCCCGGCACGGAGAAGAAAACATGGATGCACCCTCCGATATGCCTTCGCGCGGGGAGCCGGCCAAACCAGCGTCTGAGCCATCCGCGGCAGCGCCCGATGCATCCGCGGCACCTTCCGATTCATCCGCATCAGCGCCCGAGCCTTCGCCGCCGCGGCGGCGCGGCGGCGGCGTGTCGCTGCTCGGTATGGCGACGGCGTGCCTCGGCATCGTGCTTGCCGTGCTCGGTATTGCGACGCTCATCGTCGGCCGCGACAGCAGCGTGAGCGCACTCGATGCGCGGCTCGCCGGGCTCGAGCTTCACCTGCGCGAGCTTGCCGCGCGCCCGGCGCCGGCGAGCGCCGATCCCAAAATCCTCGAGGAGGTCGCGGGCCGTCTCGCCAAGCTCGAGGCGGCCGCCGGCGCCCGCTCGGCGCTGGGCGATGCGGCGCTTGCCGACCGCCTCGCAAAACTCGAGACCGAGCTCAAGCTGCTCGCCGAGACCGTGGGCGCCCTCGGCCGCCGCAACGAGGAGATCCTTGCCGCCGCGCGCGAGGCGCGCGCGCGGGCCGATGCCGGCGCTGCGGCGCTCGCCGAGCTTGCGCAAAAAATTCCCGATGCGTCCGCCGCTGTGCGCAGCGAGCTTGAAGGCTTGGGCAACCGCGTGGCGGCGGTCGAGCGCGGCGAAAAGGCGGCGGAGCGCGGCGATCGTACGCTGCGGCTCGCGCTTGCCGCGAGCGCGCTCAACGGCGCGGTCGAGCGCGGCGAGCCCCTCGCGACCGAGCTCGCCACGGTCAAGGCGCTCGGCGGCGAGCAAAAACTCCTCGCCGCGCTCGAGCCGTTCGCGGCGTCGGGCGTGCCCACACCCGCGGTACTCGCGCGCGAGTTTTCCGACCTTGCGCCGTCGCTGCAGGCTTCCGCGGCGCCGCGCGAAGGCGTGCTCGGCAAGCTGCAAATGAACGCGGAAAAATTGATCCGCATCCGCCGCATCGACGAGACGCCGGGCAGCGACCCTGCCGCGATTCTTGCCCGCAGCGAGGCGAAAGTTTTGCGCGGCGATATTGCCGGCGGTCTCGCGGAGTTGGCGCAGCTTCCACCGCAAGCGCGCGTGCCCGCCGAGGCTTGGATCAAGCGCGCGCAGGCGGCGGTCGCCGCGCGCGACGCGAGCCGGCGCCTCTCCGCCGACGCGCTGGCCGGGCTCGGCAGGTGATGGCGATGCGATTTTGGGGCGATGGAATGAGCGCGAGCGGCAAGCTCGGTCTGTTCCCTCCCCCGCTTGCGGGGGAGGGGTAGGGAGGGGGCATGCATCAAGATTCGCGGGATAAGATTCCCGTGCGTAAACTCACCCCCTCCCCAACCCTCCCCCGCAAGCGGGGGAGGGGGCACACCGCGTTCGCCGCGCAACTGTCGCCCGCGGGCTTGACCCGCGGGTCCATCATTCTTCGTAAGAAGTTTTTGCGAAGACGATGGATGCCCGGGTCAAGCCCGGGCATGACGGATAAAAGGCCGCAGGTTAAAACTTTGATATGAGCCGCTTTCAAACATGATTCGCGTCATCATCTACCTCATCATTGTCGCGGCGCTGGCCTACGGCGCGGTGTGGCTCGCCGAGCGGCCGGGCGAGGTCGCCATCACCTGGCAGGGCGAGCGCATCGACACCTCGGTGATGGTGCTCGCCGCCGCGATCGCCGCCGTCGCGGTGGCGGTGGTGTTTTTCTGGTCGATCCTGCGCGCGCTCCTCAACGCGCCCGCAGCGATCGCCCGCTACCGGCGCGAGCGCCGCGGCGAGCGCGGCTATCGCGCGGTCTCGCGCGGGCTGATCGCGGTCGGCTCCGGCGACGCGCGCGGGGCGCAAAAATTCACCGCCGAGGCGCTGCGCATCGCCCCGCGCGAGCCGCTCACGCTTCTCCTCACCGCGCAGAGCGCGCAGCTTTCCGGCGATCGCGACGCGGCCGTCGCGACCTTCCAGGAGCTGGCAGCGCGCGATGACACCCGCGTGCTCGGCCTGCACGGCCTCTTCGTCGAGGCGCATCGCCGCCACGACCACGCCGCTGCGCTCGGCTTTGCCGAGGCGGCGGCGCGGCACGACTCGACGCCGGTGTGGGCGGCGCAGGCGGTGCTCGAATTCCGCTGCGTCGCCGGCGACTGGACCGGCGCGCTCGAGCGGCTCGACCGCAACTTGAAAGAAAAGCTCATCGACCGGCGCACCTACCGCCGCCAGCGCGCCGTGCTGATCACCGCGCAGGCGCAGGCCTTGGCGCAAACCGAGCCCGCGCGCGCGGCGGCGCTCGCGCGCGAGGCGGCCAAGCTCGCCCCCGACCTGGTGCCGGCCGCAACACTCGCGGGGCGCCTGCTCGGCGAGGCGGGCGAGCGGCGCAAGGCATCGCGCATCATCGAGCGCGCCTGGCGCGAAAATCCGCATCCCGATCTCGCCGCCGCCTATGCGGCGCTGCGCCCCGGCGATTCCGCGCGCCAGCGCTTGAGCCGGGTCGAGGCGCTCGCGGCAAAAGGACCCGCCGACGCCGAGGCCGCGCTCGCGGTCGCACGCGCCGCGCTCGACGCGCAGGAATTTTCCGTGGCGCGCGCCGCGCTCGCGCCCTACACGGCCGCGCCGCGCAAGCGCGTGGCGGCGCTGATGGCCGAACTCGAAATGGCGCAGGGCGACGAGGGCCACGCGCGCGAATGGATGGCGCGCGCGCTCAACGCGCGGCGCGATCCGGCCTGGACGGCGGACGCCTTCGTCTCCGATCACTGGCTGCCGATCTCGCCGGTCAGCGGCCGGCTTGACGCGTTCGAGTGGAAGGATCCGCTCGCTGGCGAGGACCACGGCCCGGTGATCGAGCACGCCGCCGAGGCGGCGTCGGTACCGGCGACAGTCGCGACACCGCGTCCAGCGCACACGCGTGCCGCGGCGTCCCCTCCCCCGCTTGCGGGGGAGGGACAGGGAGGGGGCACGCGAAAAGATGCATCGGTGCAAGCTCACCCCCTCCCCACAGGGGCACCCCGCGACGCAACGCGTCGCGGGGACCCCGTTGCGGGGGAGGGAGCAGACCGAGCATGGCAACCGGATGAGGAGACTCGACCCGGCGGCTTCTTCGGAAGTCACGAGACGGAGCGCCCAGAAGAAAAAGCGGAGCGCCCGGATGAAAAGGAGTCGCGCCGCAGCCCTTTCTTCGGTGGTGGAGCGCGAGAACGCCGCCGCGGCGCGGCGGCGACGGCGGATGAGTCGCGCGCGCCGCGTCCCGAGGTAACGCCGGTCGCGCCGCCCATTATTCCGCTGGTGCACGCGCCTGACGATCCCGGCCCCAACGGCGATGCGCCGCGCGAGCCCGAGACGGACGCGCCGCCCTCGGAAGGCTGGCGCCGCATCCGCGCGCTGTTCAAGTGACAGCGCACTGACTTTCAGCCTGGCGGGCAGATCTCTCCTCCGCTCATTCCCGCGCAAGCGGGAATCCACGTCTTCGTGTCCCGGGCGAGCGAAGCGAGACCCGGGACCTAGAGCCACCAGCTCCAACCCTGGGTCCCCGCTTTCGCGGGGACGAACGGAGAGGAGAGGGCGCACCGCTTCGACAGCGGGCGGCTTCTTTGCTACAACGCTCGCGACGCCGCAGTAGCTCAACGGTAGAGCAATCGCTTCGTAAGCGATAGGTTGACGGTTCGAATCCGCCCTGCGGCACCAGCTTTCCAGCATCAACCGTCCGCGCTGCGATGAGCTCGGCCTCCTCGCCAGTGATGCATTTCACGCTTTCGCCGCGGCGATGACGATTTTGTAACCGTTCCCATGGCTTGCGGCCGGCAGGCTTGCAGCGATGCAAAGCGGCGGCGCCAACGATACGCGGCCGCGTGCGTTGTCGCGGTTCGTGGGGCGAGATAAGGAGAGCGTGTCATGATCGGTGTGCACAAACACGTGGCTGCGGCGCTCGCCTTGGGGATTGCGGTTTCCGCCCTGGCAACGCCGAGCTTTGCGCAACGCGCGGAGGATCAGATGAGCGGCTCGCGGGAAAATGCGCTGAAGGAATGCAACGCCGAGGCTCAGAAGGTGAGCCAGCACACCTGGGCTGACCATCAGATTCACAAATACCGCTCCTGCATGATGCAACACGGCGAGCAGCAGGCCGCCTATTACGCCGCCCTCAAGGTGAGGGTGCCCGCCCTCGCCCTTCGAGACGCCGCCTCATGGTGAGGTGCCCACCCTCATCCTTCGAGACGCGGGCTGCGCCCGCTCCTCAGGATGAGGGTGGGCCTCGAACCACGCGCGCCTTCTCAGGACGAGGGTGGATGGATGCTACCCCTACGAGTTCTATTCGGGCGCCGCCGCGACACCTGTGTTCCACCCTTGGAACAGCGGTGCGATGCCACGGAACAGCGCTGCCGCGTTGCGCGTTTTCTTTGCAGTGATGGGGCCGTTCCGCGGGGCGATGGAACGGCCTCGCGATTCAGGCGAGACGAGTCTCGAGTCTACTCAAAAAGAGAGATCCAAAGTCTCGCGCAACCACGCGGCGTTGAGTCGCGTGAGGAACATAAGGAGTATGGTCATGAAAAGGGTCAGCAAAATCGTGGCGGCCCTTGTTTTCGGGCTCGCCGTTTCCGCGCTGGCGACGCCGAGCTTCGCGCAGCGTGCCGAGGGCATGAGCGGCGCGCGTGCCCAGGCGCTGGAAGCGTGCAACAAGGAGGCCGGGAAATTTGTGGAGCACACCTGGGGCGACGTCGAGATCTACACCTACCGCGCCTGCATGACAAAACACGCCCAGCAGGAGTAGCGGGCGGTTGCGACAAGGAGCGGGCTCTTGCCCCAGCGTCCCCTCCCCGCTTGCGGGGGAGGGACAGGGAGGGGGTGCGTAACAAGAAAGAACGAGGCTCTTGCCCCCCTCCCCGACCCTCCCCCGCGAGCGGGGGAGGGAGCACACCGAGTGTGCGGCGCGCATTATCTTCTCAGCACGAGATGTGTCCCGCCGCCGCCACAGCCAAACAAAAGTCAGGAAAATCGACGCGCGCCGCTACCCCTGCGGCTTCCATTCGCGCGCGCGCTTCTGCGCCTCGGCGAGCTGTGCCGATGTCATCTCGTTGGCCATCGTGTCGCGGTTCTTGACCGCGGCGGCGCGGTTGCGCGCGTCGGTCGGGGGAAAGCGCGCGGCGGCCAGATTGAACCACATATGCGCCGCGACCGCGTCCTGCGCCACGCCTTCGCCGCGCGCGTAGGCGAGGCCGAGATTGTACTGCGCTGGCGCATCGCCGCGTTCGGCGGCGGCGCGGTACCAGCGCGCGGCCTCGGCGAAATCCTGCGGCACGCCGCGGCCTTCGCCGTACATCACGCCGAGCGTGTAGCCCGCGACCGCGTTACCCTTCTCGGCGGCGGGCTTAAGCCACTTCGCCGCCTCGGCGTCGTCGTGCGGCGCGCCGCGGCCGCGGTAATAGGCTTGTCCGATGATCGCCTCGGCGCGCGCATTGCCCTCATCCGCGAGCGGACGCGCGAGCTTGAGCGCCTTGGCGTAGTCGCCCTTCTGGAACGCGGCCTCCGCCTCATCGGCGGCGTCGCCGGGCCCGCTTGCGAGCCCGACCGCCGCGGCGGTCACGACGAAAGCCTCTTTGATCGCGTGCCGGTAGACGCCGAGCGTAAAGCCGATCGCCAGCGCGATCACGGCCACGCCGATGGTGAAGCGCACGCGAAAGCCCCACCACTGCCGCGCCACGCCCTTGCACTGGCTGAGCGCCGACTGCAGCGCGTTGACGCGCTGCTCAAGCTCGACCTCGCGCGCGTGGTTTTTCGTTCGTGCAAACAACGCCATGCCAAGTCCTTGCGGCGAAAGCCCCGCGCCTGCCCTAGAGGTAGGCATCGGCTTAAGGCGCGACAACCTTGCGTCAAATACTCGTGAGGACGCCGCGAACTCGGTCTGCTCCCTCCCCCGCTTGCGGGGTAGGGGTGGGGAGGGGGTGGACTGCCGAGTCTTTGTGCATGCCCCTCCCTAACCCTCCAGCCGAAGTCGGATCTATCCAACTTCGGCCAGTTAAGATATGGCCGAACTCGGGTAAACCCGAGTTCGGCTGCAAGCGGGGGAGGGGACGCACCGAGCGCGGGGAGGGAGCACTCAGTCTGCGGCATAAGTGCCTGCGGCAAGTGCACCGCGAGTGCAGCGAACCCGAGGCCGCCCTTGCGCGTTGTAAGGCAGTCCCAACGGGGGCCGCAGCCCATGGTGCGAGCGAGCGTGCTGCTTGCGGCGGTGCTGGTGGTGTGCGTGGCCTCGAGTGCCGAGGCGCGCCGCCGCCACCACGGCTATTGGGGCGGCGAGCAAAGCTACGGCGAGCGCTCCTCCTCGCGCTCCTCGCTCGACGCCTGGCGGCGCGCCCGCGACGCGCAAGGGCAAAATCAAGATCAGGATCAGCCGCGCGACCAAGGGCAGGCGCGTGGTGAGGATCGCGGCACGCCAAGCCCCAAGCAAAATCTCGGGCAGGATCTGCGGGGAGACCGCGGCGATGATCGCTCCCGCTATTCGCGCTACGAGCGCCGGCGCGGGCGTCTCGACGAGTGGCGCCGCGCGCAAGAGCGCGGCCAAGAGAGTTTTCGCCGCAGCCGCGATGACTGGCGCTCCGTGCGCGAGGAGGAGCGCCGCGCGCGGGACGCGCGGGATGAGGAGCGCCGGCGCGCACGCGAGCGCGAAACCCGCGCTGCCGCGCCTGGCGCTGCTGCGCTGTCCCGCACCCGCAGCGGGCCGTTCGGCGCCGCCATCGACAAGCTCGTGCGCGGCTGCGCCGTGCAAGCGGCCGAGTTCGAGAACTGGCCGTTCGATGCGATCTCGGAGGCGGTTGCCCCCGACGAGGCGCAGCGCAACGCGCTCACGAATCTGCGCAACGCCGCCAACGAGGCGGCGCAGCGGCTCGCCAAGGACTGCCCGCAGGAGGTGCCGGCGGCGCCCGCGGCGAGGCTCGAGGCGGTGGCGCAGGGGATCGACGCGGCGCTCAAGGCCTACGACGTCGTCGAGCCGGCGCTGCAGGCCTTTTACGGCGCGCTCAACGACGAGCAGAAGGCGCGGCTCTATCGCGAGATGGCGGCGTCGGTCGCCGCGAATGCGCCGCAGACCTCGCCCCGCCGCGAGGCGCAGGACGCGCGCGAGGCGCGTGACTATTCGCGCGAGGGTCGCGACTATTCCTCGCGCCGGCATCGCTGGCGCGCCTATGCCGCGGCACGCGAGGCCGCCGCGCGCGAACAAACTGCGGCGCGCAACCCGCCGCGCCCATCGCCGACCGGCTCGAGCGGCATGTGCGAAGAACTCGCCAGCGTGCTGCGCAACTGGCCGGTGCGCGAGATCGAGCAAAACGTGCGGCTCAGCGGGGGGCAGCGCGTTGCCTTCTACGAGCTCGTCACCTCTTCGCTCAAAGCCGCCGACACGCTTTCTTCCGCCTGCCCCGCCGAGGCCGCGCTCACCCCGGTCGGGCGCATGCAGGCGATGCGCAAGCGCCTTGCCGCCGTGCGCGCCGCCACCGCCGCCATCCGCGCCCCGCTTGCGCGCTTCTACGAGGCGCTCGACCAGGGCCAGCAGGTGCGGTTTGCCGGGATGAGTTAGGGCGCACTCTTCACGCGCACACTCGGTCTGCTCCCTCTCCCGCTTGCGGGGGAGGCGTGGGGAGGGGGCGAACCGCGCGACTCTTCGTGCATACCCCCTCCCTATCCCTCCCCCGCAAGCGGGGGAGGGGACACACCGAGCGCGCGGCCTGATTGTCGATCAAGCAACGAGCGCTTAGACTCTCGCCTCATGACCAAGCTTCTCGAACAAGCACTCGAAGCCGTCCGCCGCCTGCCGCCCGACAGCCAGGACGAGATCGCGCGTGCGATCCTTCAATTCGCTGCCCGCGGCGGTGAGCCGGAGGAGATCGACGCCGCGCATCTTCCGGCGGTTCTCGAAGGCCTTGCCCAGGCGAAGCGTCCAGTTCGCCAGCGATGCCGAGGTCGAAGCCGCCTTTCGCCGCCTCGACGGATGAAGCTGCGCTTCACTCCGCGAACACTACGAGCATTAGACGGCGCGAAGGATTTCCTTGCTTCTTGGGATTGCCGCTTTGGCGATCTCCTTGAAACGATCTTTGATTGCCAATTGCGCAATCGCGGCGCTCAAAAATCCACGTTAAGCTTATCTATCGTACGGAATGCTTGGCTTACTTGGTCGCGGTAATTTCTTAGTTCCTTAATGACTTGATCTCCGTGCCGCTCGCCTGCTGCTGCAATGTCGAAAATATCG
>Ga0126374_10000064_pt1 | contig 17412 bp, 18 predicted proteins | sample PanSoiMetPlot_12_FD_89874 | JGI IMG/M metagenome (GOLD analysis project Ga0126374, IMG submission 89874) | Tropical forest soil microbial communities from Panama - MetaG Plot_12 | ecosystem: Environmental > Terrestrial > Soil > Tropical forest > Bulk soil | place: Panama | collected 2016-02-17
AAGATGACGGGTGAGCGGCACACCTGACCGGCCCGGTCAATTCCCCGCCGGGCGAAGTGAGTTAAGTCCTGCGTGAGACGTGTCGGTAGGCCCGAAGGCATCTACTCACGGCTTCATCACGCCGTCCTCTCGGCTTACTGACGCACGAGGCAATTTTGAGCGACGCAGCTCACCGGCGCGGACCGCCGACCGGCCTCATGGCGAGGTGCTCGTTCGTCGTAGTCTGGCGACTGCGCTCCAGACGCAATGTTGTCCCCCGCCGCTTCCCGTTCACTGACTGGAGGACTGATGAGCCAGGTCACACGTGAGCACGTGCGCGACGTGCTTGCCCACGCGCACCTCACGCCCGAGCAGGAGCGAAACATCCTCGAACTCTCCTATCCAGCCGACATCGAGAAGGTCATAGCGATATTCGCCGAATACGGCGTGACGAGGGACTGGCTGACCGATCAGCTCGGTGGGAGTCCGTGACCTAGTTGCAGGGCGGCCTAGGCCTCGAGCGTGGGCTCGTCGGGTGCTGACAGGCTCAGGACCGCGCCGACGACTGCGGGCGATCTGCTGATCCTCGCCTCGAGCGCGCGCAGGCGGACGGCAACGTGTGATTCGGTGTCGTCACCGGTGAGGTCGACGTCGCCGATCACCGTCACCATGCGCGGCCCGACCACCTCAAGGCGCAGATACGTCACCCGGGCCACCTCCGGGGCGTTCATCAGTGCACTGATCGCGGCCGAGCGCACACGAGGGTCGGCCTCCTCGCCAACCAGGAAGCGCCGGTTGCGATTGATCAACAAGCCAGCCACCACGGCGAGCAGGACCCCCACAAGGATCGACCCGATCGCATCGGGAATCGGGGAACCCGTTGCCTGGTGCAGTCCGAGACCCCCTGCCGCGATCAGCAGGCCGGTCAGCGCCGCGGAATCCTCCGCGAACACCGCCCTGAGCGTCGGATCGGAGGTGGCGAGCACGTGTTCGATGAGGTCACGGTCGAACGATTCGGCCTCTCGCTTCGCCTGCAGGACCGACTGGCGGAACGAGATCGCCTCCAGAACAAAGGAAATCGCCAGCACGACGTAGCCGACGATGAAGTTGCTGGCCGGCTCCGCGTGGATGAGCTCCTGGACGCCGTGCGTGACTGAGACTGCGGCGCCCGCGACAAACAGGCCCAGCGCTGCGAACAGCGACCAGACATAGGCCTCGCGGCCGTGACCGTATGGATGGGCGGGGTCGGGCGGACGGCGGGAGCGCCGATTGGCGATCACCAGGAAGATCTCGTTGCCGGTATCCGCCCACGAGTGCGCCGCCTCGGCGACCAGTGATGCAGAACCTGTTATCAGGGCGGCGGCCGTCTTCGCCACCGCGATCAGCGCATTGGCGCCGAACGCGACCAGTACCGTCGTGAGGCTCTCGGCAGCGTCCGATGCCCTTGGCCCGAGCGTTTCGAAGTCGTCCGCGTGCCGCTGCGCTTCATGGGCGACCGGCGGCGCGGGAACCTGCCCGTCGTCCTGCTCGTCTGGCACGCAACGATCCTGGCACTCGGGTGCTACCGCCGAATACGGCTCACCAGCGACCGGGTGGACGCGTCACTGGAACGACGCCCGGATGCGACGCATTGCGGTCCACCTGCCCGGTGCTTACCCAGTACCGAGGCGCATCACGCAAGGCGCGAGCAGCTGGTCCGACGAGATCCGCTCCGGTGGCGACGTCACGCCTTGTGGGCAGCGACGAGCTGCTCCAGCACGTCGATGTCGTCGGCCGCCAGCCAGCTCTCCTCGAGAGGCGTGCCACCGGCGCGCTGAATAGCGCTGAGCAGTGGGGGTGCCCAGAGATGCTCGATCAACGCGACCGCCGCGACAGACCCTGGAGGCACCGCGTCCGACAGGGACCATTGCCAGTCGGCAGCATCCTCGCCCGCCGCCTGCGTGGTTGCATCTGCCGTACCGGCGGCATCTCCCAGGAGCGCCGCGGCAAGGTCGCCGGATGCTGTTCCCAGCTCGGTCGGCGCGGCAAGCGTGTTGAAACTGCCGTCTTCGGCACGTTCGACGACAAGCAAATCGAGCAGCCGGACGATTCCTGCCTCGCGCAGCCGGGCGAACTCCGCGAGCACCTCTCCGGAGAACGTTGGCTGATCGAAGCCGACGACCAAAACCTGCACGGGGCCCATCAGGTTCTCACCCGGGCCAGGATCCGCGCGTACTCCTCTTCGGTGACCACGCCGGCAGCACGTAGCCGCTGCAGCGCGTCGACCGTGGCCGACGACTCGGCGCCGGCCGCCCCCGGAGCGGGTCGCGGTGGATGTGAAGCCGCGTAGGCGTGCGCCGGAGTGAGCCGGCCGCCGTAATACGGAACGTTTCCGGTCATGCCAACACGCCGGAGCTGGCGGGGCACTAGCAGCATCGGACCTCCAAGTAGATCGTGATTCTCACACAGCGCATTCGCATGGCGCAGCGACCCCGCGGCAGATTGGTCATGCGGTGGTGGACGAGGGTTCGGCCGGGGTTGCCTCGAATGACGGTGCGGAATTGGCCAGGGCGACTACACCGACGATCATCACAGCGAAGCCCAGCGCACCCAAGCCGATCTGCAGTGCGCCGCCGACGAAATGCTCACCGTAGAGCCAGACACCCAATGCGGTGCTGACAAGCGGATTGACGATCACCATGAGCGGCTGTGACACCGCAAGCGGTCCGTAGTGCAGCGCCGCCTGCGTCAGCACCGTGCCCACGATGCCGGCAACAATCACGCCGTAGACCGCGCCGCGCATCAGCATCGTCGGCACCCCGTTTCTCCCCAACACATCCGTCGCGCCCTTGAGGAACGTTGCCAGCAATGCCCATACGATCCCCGATGCCGTCGCGTAGAGGGCGGCGCGCCGCACCGGCGATCCCTGGCCGGCCAGAACAGCGCATAGGGCTGCGAGGCCGCCGAACGTGAGCAGCGCCGGCAGCCAGGCCTTGGCGGTCGCGTCGGGGTGGCCTCCTCTCGGTTCAGCCATCACCAAGAAGACCGCAAGCCCCACGCACGTGATCGACGCGGACGCCCACGCCGCGGCAGCGACGTCCCGCCGCAACCACAACGACCCGATCACCAGCGAGAACACCACTTCGGTAACCAAGATCGATTGCACCACCGACAGCCGCCCGTTGTAGAGGGCAAGTGCCTGAAACACGAAGCTGCCGACCATCGCCGCGACGCCAACCAGCCACAGCGGGCTGCGAACGAGATAAAGCGCGAGTCGCCAGCCCTTGTCGCTCACCGGAGCGGCCGTGCTGGCGACATGCTGGGTGACGAGATTGAGAGCGCTCGTGAACGCCGCGGCAAAGGCGAACAGCACGCTCACCATGGCGTCGAATTCTAAGGTGATCGGTCCGCTGCGGCGCGGACACCGAAGTGTCGCGCGCCGCGGCGAGGCCAGCACATCCCGATCAGGCGGCGAAAACGAGTTCGCGCTCCGCCGTCGCGTCCTGCTCCGAAGCGGTCTGCTTGGCGCCGCGCAGGCCGACGTAGGCGGCGACGCCGCCGGCGGCTACGAGGACCGCCGCGACGATCAGGCCGGTGCGGTAGCCGGACAGGAACGCGTCCACCGGCGCGTGCCCGGCGTGCAAGCCGGCGCTCTGCCGGGCGGTCAGGATCGCGCCGATCACCGTGATCCCGAGCAGGCCGGCCACCTCGCGGGCCGCGTTGAAGATCCCGGATGCCACGCCCGCCTGCTCGCCCGGCATCGCGCCGAGCACCATCGCGGTCAGCGGCACGGACAGTCCGCCGCCGATCCCGATCACGGCGAACGAAGGCATCAGCGCCAGGTAGGAGACGTCCTTACCGAGCAGGCTGACCGAGGCGATGCCGACAGCCATGAGGCCCATCGCCAGGGCGACCGAGCGGTGGGCGCCGATCCGCCGCGCGATTCGCTCGCTCACGACTGCGCCGAACGCCATCAGCAGCGCCATCGGCACGAACGCGGCACCCGCGACTGTCGCGGAGAATCCGAGCACGTTCTGCAGGTAAAGAGACGTGAAGAAGTAGATGCCGAACAGGCCGAACCCCCACATCAGCACGGCCACGATGCCGCCGGTGAAGACCCGCTCGGCGAAGAGCCCGACGTCGACCATCGGCTCGTCCGTCCGCAGCTCAACGGCCACGAAGGCGACCATGGCCAGCGCGCTGATGGCGAAGCTGCCGAGGATCAGTTGCGAGGTCCAGCCCTTGTCGTGGCCCTCGATAAGCCCATACGTCAGCGTGAACAGCGCGCCCGCGGACAGGACGAGCCCGGGCAGGTCGATGCGCTCGCGGCGCTCGCCCGGCCCATCGCGCCGGATCGCCCAAGCGGCGAGGGCCATCGTCGCGAGCCCGACCGGCACGTTGATGAAGAAGATCCAGCCCCAGGCGGCGTGCTGGCTGAGCAGTCCACCCAGCAAGGGGCCGACCGCGAGTGCCAGCGCGCCGACCGCGCTCCACACGCCGACGGCCGCGGTGCGTTCGCGTGGGTCGGGGTAGGTCGCCGAGATCAGCGCGAGCGTGGTCGGCGTGACTAGTGCGGCACCGAGACCCTGCACCGCGCGGCTCGCGACGAGCAGGTCGACATTGCCGGCCAATCCGGCGACCAGCGACGCCCCGGTGAACACCGCCAACCCGAGCAGGAACAGGCGCCGTCTGCCGAACAGGTCGCCAAGTCGGCCACCGGCGAGAAGCAGGCTCGCGAACACCAGGATGTAGCCGCTGACCACCCACTCCAAGCCCGCAGTGGTGAGGTGCAGGTCCCGCTGGATGGCCGGGATGGCGACGTTGACGATGTTGTTGTCGAGGTAGGTCATGAACGTCGCCAGAGATACGGCGATCAGCGTCCAGGTACGTCGGGTGGTAGCCATGAGCGTCTCTCCTATACGGCGTACATTTACCTTGTATAGCTAACCCTTACGGCGTATAGTTGTCAAGCATGAAGTCCAAACGAGCCGCCGGAGATGCCCTCAGCCGGGACGCAGTGATCGAGCGCGCCATGCAACTGGCTGACGCCGAGGGCCTCGATGCCGTGACGATCCGCCGCTTGGGCCAGGAGTTCGGCGTCACCCCGATGGCGCTCTACTGGCATGTCAAGAACAAGGACGAGCTGCTCGACGCGATGGGCGATCGGCTGTTCGCCGGCCTGCGCTACGACACCGCGCGGGATGCGCCGTGGGACGAGCAGCTGCGGGCGGTGACGCACGGGCTGGCCGAGGCGCTCCGCAGGCACCCGGCATGCGTCGATCTCGCGTTCCGCCGGGTGTTCTACGCGCCGGAAGGGCGGGCGGCCGCCGAGCACGCGTTCGGCGTCCTTCGTCAGGCCGGCTTCAGCAGCCGGCAGACCGCGGACATCGCCACGCACGCGCTGCAGACCGCGATCATGCTCGTCCGCTCGGAGCCGGGCGCCGAGCCGGGCTTCACTCCGGAGCAGGTCCTGGAACGGCGCACACAGAAACGCGCCTACCTCGAGACGCTCCCGGCCGCGGACTACCCGTACATCCGTGAGCTCGCCGACGACTTGCTCGACTGCGACGACACCGCGGCCTATTACGCCTTCGGAATCGACGTCTTCGTCGCCGGGGCCAGATCAATGCTCTCGCCTGCCGCAGTCTGAGCACGGAGGTCCGCGAAATGAGCACAGCCATAGCCGAGACGCGCCGCGCCTTCCCGGAGGGCTTTCGGTGGGGCGTCGCGACGTCGTCGTACCAGATCGAGGGGGCCTGGGACGAGGACGGCAAAGGACCGTCGATCTGGGACACGTTCGCCCACACTGCGGGCAACATCAAGAACGACGAGAACGCCGACGTTGCCAACGATCATTACCACCGCTACCGGGAAGACGTTGCGCTGATGCAGTCGATTAATGCGAATGCGTACCGCTTCTCCATCGCCTGGCCCCGCATCTTTCCCGCGGGCTTTGGCGAACCCAACCCGAAAGGGCTGGATTTCTACGACCGGCTGGTCGACGCGCTGCTTTCTGCGGGAATCGCGCCATTCGCCACGCTGTACCACTGGGATTTACCGCAGACGTTGCAGGACAAATACGGCGGCTGGCAGTCAAAGCAGACGGCCTATGCGTTCGCCGACTACGCCGGTTACGTCTCGGAGCGACTCAGCGATCGAGTCAAGCACTTCTTCACGATCAACGAGTTCGCGTCTTTCACCGAGATGGGCTACCAACGCGTCGATATTCAGGTAGGTGGCGGAAAGACGGTTCATCTGGGCGGTGCGCCAGGCCTCCGCCTCGACGCTAGGGGTCTGAACCAGGTCCGTCACCATGCGGTGCTCGGTCACGGGCTCGCCGTCGAGTCGATCCGCGCCCGAAGCGCTCCGGACACGAAGGTGGGTTTCGCCGAGAACCCCCGCGTCGCCATTCCCGTCATCGATACGCCGGAGAATGTCAGGGCCGCCGAACGCGCAACGCGCGCCCTGAACGCGGCGTACCTGACCGTCATGCTCGAAGGCCACTATCTCGATTCATACCTCGAGGAAGCCGGGGCGAGCGCCCCACAGTTCACCGAGGACGAGCTAGCGACGATCGGATCACCGCTCGATTTCGTAGGTATCAACGTCTACCGGCCGAACAGCTATGTGACGGCATCCGATGAGCCCGCTGGATATCAGGAAATCCCGATCAACGCCTCCCATCCCAAGATGCAATCGGCGTGGCACATCTTCGATCCCGAGGTCATGTACTGGGCACCACGGCAAGTGCAGTCGATCTGGGACGCGCAGTCGATCTACATCACCGAGAACGGGTGCGCCGCTGCGGATGTCGTAGCAGCAGACGGAAAGATCTATGACACCGACCGGGTCATGTTTCTGCGCGGCTGCCTCACCCAGTTGCAGCGCGCTACGAGCGAGGGTGTGCCCGTCGACGGCTACTTCCTATGGAGCGCGCAGGACAACTTCGAGTGGATCTACGGCTACGGTGACCGATTCGGCATCGTCTTCGTCGACTTCGACACACTCGAACGCACGCCCAAACTCAGCGCCGAATGGTTCCGCGAGGCCGCGAGACGAAACCAGGTCGTCTAGTCGCGTGACCCCACGGGCGTGGCCGCGGCGGCTTGGCTAAGCCACGGCGTCGGTCAACGGTCCGCGCTTCCACTCCTCGACCTCGCGAGGAGAGCGCAAGACGACGATGGGGAGATGTGGGAAGCCCGAGGCGATGTCGCGGACAAGCGCCGGACCGCGACCGTGCGTGCGCCAGGCCCATCGAATGATGTGATCGGGGTCGGTGAACAAGGTGCGCAGCGGCGGTTCGACGTTGCCGTTCCACAACACCTCCCGGCGGCGCGCCCGGCGAACCGTTCGCCGGACGACCCGACCCATCACCAGCGTCCGTGGCAGGAGCAGGTACACGACCAGGTCGCAGCGCTCGAGCAGCATCGGACGGGCCTGCGCGTACTGATACTCGGTGACCCAGTGGGGCCGGCGGCTCAGTACCTCGGCGTCGGCAAGGAACTCCGGGCGCACGGTCCAGTCCGGGCCGTGGTGCAGCGCGTCGATCTCGGTGTACGGGAAACCGGCACGCGTGCTGATGTCGCGTGCCAGCGTCGACTTGCCCGAACCGCTGGTGCCGCCCACCAGAACTCGACTCGGCCGGTAGGGCAATGCATCACCTGGACCCAGGAGCGGCACCCTAACAAGCTATCGACCGCACGACGTATGCCGCCGGCAACGTCGTGCTCTCACCAGGTGGCGCGAGGAGCCGTCGGATAAAGTCCTGACACATGCGCGCTAGGCAGGTTTTTGGGCGTCTTCTTGGCGTGTGTGGTGTCGGATGCTGCGTTGTCCTACTCGTCGCATGTAGTAGTTCGACATCCACAAATGCCGCGACGCGCACCGGCAACCGACCGGCGTCATCGGGCAGTTCGGCAACGGCGTCGTCGGGCGTGCCCGCCTCGCTGTCGCGGCTGGAGAAGATCGTGTTGCAGCCCGCGGATCTCCCCGCGGGCTGGAAGGGCACGGCCTATCAGCCGGACCCGCGAGACGCAGCGAACCAGGCGGCCATGGTCAACTGCGTCGGGGCGCGCAACACCGAGAGCGACAAGGTCGCCGAAGCGCATTCCGAGGACTTTGCCCTCGGCGATGCCGGCATCCACTCGTCCGCGTCCAGCTACCGGTCGCAAAGCGACGTGGAGACGGATGTCGCGATCTTGCACAGTCCGAAGGTGTCGTCCTGTTACGACCATCTGGTGAAGACGCAGCTTGCGGCATCGTTGCCTGCGGGCACCAAGATCGAGTCAGCGTCCATCAAGATCACGCCCGGATCGGCTGGCGGCCTTGCCAACGTCGTTGCTACCGGCGCCGGCACCGTCAATGTCAACCTCGGCGGCCAGCACGTATCGCTCTACCTGACCGCTACATTCATCACGGGTCCGTTGATCCAGGCCGAGGTTGACGCCGAGAACGTGGGCGCTCCGGTGCCCGCATCCGTTGTGAACGCGATGGTCGCCACGGTGGCCGGCCGCGCTGCCAAGGGGTAGCGACCAGTCAGCGGTCAACTGGCTGATCTGCGCCCCGCGGTTATCCAGGCGCCGATCAGCGCCAGTATGCCGAGCACAAGTGCGAGGATGCCGTGCTTGGTGTGGTGGTGGTGGATTCCCTTCACGCTGCCCTCGTGGCCGGGGAAGAACGACGGCAGGCCGTGAGCCGTCTTCGTGAAGTACACAATGGCGACGACGATCAGTACCACGCCCAGCACGCCCAGCACCACCGGGATGATGACGGGCGTGTTGCGTACTGATGCAGGCTTGGCCATTTTGGGTCCCCTCGACTGACGCGCTACTACATGGCGTGTAGGAGAGTACTGCGTGCCCGACCAGATCGTGCAGGCGGAGGTCGCGCCACTGCGGTCAGGCCCGGCCGATGCCGTCCGCCACGATGGCGACATGCGCATCGCCGTTCTCTCCGATACCCACGGACCGCGGCACTGGAAGGCCTGTCCGCCGGGCGTCGCACAGCGCCTCAACGGCGTCGACCTCATCCTCCATGCCGGCGACGTCTGCACCGCGACGGTCCTCGACGAGCTGGCGACATACGCCCCGGTACGCCTTGTGCTGGGCAACAACGACGGGCCGGACGTCGCGAACTGGGGCGCCACGCCGACGCTGGAGTTCGACCTGGACGGCCTGCCTGTCGCAATGCTGCACAACAGCGGGCCGGCCGCTGGACGCCCCGCGCGGCTGCTCCGGCAGTTCCCGAACGCGGCGCTTGTCGTGTTCGGCCACTCGCACATCCCGTGGGACACGATGTACCGGGGTCAACGCAGCTTTAATCCCGGATCGCCGACCGATCGCCGCCGCCAGCCGCACGCCACTATGGGCCTGATGCGCGTCGGGCACGGCCGCCTGCTTTCCGCAGAGATCATCGCGGTGACGTAAGGCGTGGCCGAGAGGCGCTGCGTCACCCCGCTCGGGTGATGCTCCGCCGGGTGGGTGGCCTCAAGACTCGGCGTGAGCGTCGGTGCACGTGGCGCATTCGTCGTGATATCAAGGGGGCGCGTAATGTCCGACTTCGCCGGGGTGGTCAACGTCGATATCCGGGACTCCGTGCCGGATTGGGCGCCGTTCGAGGCGCCGAGAGCGCCGCAGGGCGCGCCGAGCGTGGTGTACATCGTGCTCGACGATGTGGGCTATTCGGCGATGAGCTGTTACGGCGGCCCGATTGAGACGCCGAACATCGATCGGATCGCCGCGGCAGGGGTGCGGTTTACCCAGTGGCACACCACAGCGCTGTGTTCGCCGACCCGCTCGTGTCTGCTGACCGGGCGCAATCACACCCGCAACTCGATGGCGTGCATCACCGAGGCGGCGATCGGTTTCCCCAACGCCAGCGGCATGATCCCGCCGCAGAACGGCATGATCTCGGAGATCCTCGCCGAGCGGGGCTGGAACACGTACATGGTGGGCAAGTGGCACCTGTGCCCGAGCGATGAGATGAACCTGGCGGCGACCCGGCGCAACTGGCCGACGGGACGCGGCTTCGAGCGGTATTACGGGTTCTTGGGCGCGGAGACCAACCAGTGGTACCCCGATCTGGTCTACGACAACCACCCGGTCGACGCGCCGAAGTCACCCGAGGAGGGCTACCACTTCACCGACGACATCACCGACAAGGCACTGGAGTTCATCAAGGACGCGAAGGCGGTCGCACCGGACAAGCCGTTCTTCCTCTACTACGCGCCAGGCGCCTGCCACGCCCCGCACCATGCGCCGCGGGAGTGGATCGAGCGACACGCCGGGAAGTTCGGCATGGGCTACGAGGCCATCCGGGAACAGACCCTGGCCCGGCAGAAGCAGCTGGGCATCGTTCCAGGTGACACCGAGCTGCCCCCGCTCAATCCCATCGGCACTCCGCAGACACGCACCGGCCCCGACGGCAAGCCGTTCCCGGTCGTCGACTACACCAAGCCGTGGGACACGCTCTCCGACGACGAGAAGCGGCTGTACCGGCGGATGGCCGAGGTGTACGCCGGATTCCTGGCCCACGCCGACCACCACATCGGCCGGCTGCTCGACTACCTCGAGGAGACCGGGCAGTTGGACAACACACTGGTGATCGTGGTGTCGGACAACGGCGCCAGCGGAGAGGGCGGGCCAGACGGGTCGGTCAACGAGAACAAGTTCTTCAACGGTGTGCCCGATGACCTAGAGCAAAACCTCGCCATGATCGACGAACTGGGCGGGCCGAATACATATAACCATTACCCGAACGGGTGGGCGATGGCGTTCAACACGCCGTTCAAGATGTGGAAACGCTACGAGTTCAACGGCGGCACCGCCGATCCGTGCATCATTTCCTGGCCATCCGTGCTCGGTCACGGCGGCGAACTGCGCCACCAGTACCACCACGCGATCGACCTGGTCCCAACGATGTTGGACCTGCTCGCCGTCACCTCCCCGGACGCCATCAAGGGATACGTCCAGGCCCGGTTCGACGGGGTGAGCATGCGCTATTGCTTCGACGACCCGTCGGCCCCGTCCGCCCGCACGACCCAGTTCTTCTCGATGCTCGGCTCGCGTGGCATCTGGCACGACGGCTGGAAGGCCGTCACAACCCACCCGACCATCAGTGGCTGGAGCCACTTCAACGAGGACACCTGGGAGCTGTACCACACGGATGTCGACCGTTCTGAACTACACGACCTGGCGGGTGAGCATCCGGACAAACTCCGAGAAATGATCAACCTCTGGTTCGCCGAGGCCGGCGCCAACGGCGCGTTCCCGCTCGACGACCGCTCCGCGGTGGAAATCCTCACGACCCCGCGGCCACAGCTGGCCAGCCCTCGCAGCCGCTACATCTACTACCCGGACGTCGCCGACGTCCCTGAAGCGCAAGCGGTCAACATCCGCAACCGGTCCTTCACGATCGGCGCCCAGGTCGATATCCCGGCGCCGGGTGCCGAGGGTGTGCTGTTCGCTCATGGCGCGCGATTCGGCGGGCACGCGCTCTACGTAAAGGACAACCGGCTGCACTACGTCAACAGTTTCGTCGGAATCACCGAGCAGAAAGTTGCGGCGACCGAGGATCTGCCCACCGGGGAGAACCTGATCCTTTCCGCTTCCTTCGAGAAAGACGGCGAAGACCCGCCCGGCGTCGCCACCGGCACCCTGTCGCTGTACTACGGCGACCGCAAGGTCGGCGAGGGCCGGATCAAGATCCAGCCCGGCCCGTTCGAGCTCGCGGGCGAGGGTCTGTGCGTCGGGCGCGACAGCGGCGCGGCCGTCACCGACGACTACCCCGGACAATCCCCCCACCGGTTCACCGGCGGGATCCTCAAACGAGTTGCGGTCGACGTAAGCGGCGAGCCATACATCGATCTCGAACGCGAAGCGGAAGCCATGCTCGCCCGTGAATAGCCCGCCTCGCCGCACTGCTGCTCCAGATCCTGCAACGGGGGCGCTCAGCCGAGGTGGCTGAGCGCCCCATTGCTCTCAAGCGGCGCGCGAGGTCACTGTTCCGGATCGGGAGTAACCGGGAGTCCCTCGACGTGGACGAGGATGAACTCGTTGTCGTCGGCCAGCGTCGGATTGCGTCCCTTGTTGGGCAGGTTGTTGTCGCAACCGACGAGCAGCGTGCTGTCGTCGACACGGTGGACGGCTTCCACCGATTCGCAAACCACGCGGAACGGGTTTCCGAGTCCGACGTCACCTGGGTGGATTGGCGGCAGCGAGATGAGGTTCGGGTCCGGGATTGCGGTCAGGTCGACTATGGTCCGTGAGACGAGGAATCCGTCGGTGCCGACATCGCGCAGGTCGATCACGTTCAATTCGCGGAAGGCGGCATCCAGGCCCTTGCCACCGTCACGTTCGATGAGAACAAATTGGTGATCGTCGAGTGCGGTCATATCGGCAACCATGTAGCCAGGCTGGTTCGTGTGGTATTGCCACTTGCGACCAGTAAAGGCTTTCTGCTGGATGCTGAACTCGTATACGAACCGGCGCTTCATGTCGGGATCGTCGAGGTGCGCACCCTCGAGCGCAGCGTAGAGATACGCGCCGTCCGGCGTGATCGCCATGGCCTCGAACCCGCGGCTGTTCGGCTGGGTGGGCGGGTCCCCATTGAGTCCCGGGTTGTTGGGTGAGCGCACACCGGAGATCGCGAACGGCCGGTCGAGTAGGACGCCGTCAGCGGAGAAGTGCAGAATCCACGGGCCGAACTCGTCACCGACCCACAGATCGCCTCGGGGATCGCGTTGCAGGGATTCGGGGTCGATGTCCGCGCCCGTGAACAGTCGGCCGGGGCTGTTCTCGTTGACGATCGGGTATCCGAACAGGCCGTCGGGATCGCGGAACGAAATGTAGTCACCGACTGACACGGAACCGGATCCGCCCTCCGGTGTCTTGAAGTGCGGACGAATGTAGTACGCCCGGATCAAGAAGTCGCTGGAGTTGTTCTTGGCCCCGAATCCGTTGTCCGGCATGGCGAGGTACTCGCCGGGGTGGCGTCCGTCGATAATCGACGAGAAGCCCTGGACCGGCTGCGACGGGCGCGGGAACAGGATCCCGTTTTGCACGCCAGGTGCGAGCAAGGTGCCGGACGGCGGTCCGGGCGCAAGCGCTGCAGCCGGCAGTACCGCCCTTCCGGCGAGGGTGACGCGCGCATCGGCCGAATGCGCGGAGGCCGGCAGGACCGCGGCCAGCGGCCCGATCGCGACCGCCGAGGTAATCACGGCCAGCATCAGCGTTCTGGACATGTTCATGCTGATTCTCCTTTTCGCGCTAGGCTTTCTCGGTCGAGACCAGACAGTGGACTTCCCGACGTCCCGGCCGCGCCGGGCGAGTGTCCCAATTCGTGCCCGGGACGAATTCGTGCACGTGAGCCCATGCGCTCGGGACGTGTCGCGTGCAGGATGTGGAGCGTGAGGACGCCATCGCCGCGTGCGCGCCTGGTTGTCGTCGCGGCGAGCGTGCTCGTCGCCGTAGCCGGCGCCGCCGCGGTGCTGGTCCTGCGATTGATCACCAGCGGATTCGAACCAGAGGGCCGCAACTGGTGGATCGTGGCTGAGACGGTATTAGGTCTGGCATATCTCCCGCTGGGGACAGCGCTGGCCGTTCGGGGTCGCTACGCGCTCGGTGTTGCATTCAGCGTCGTCGGAGTGTGCGCACTGTTATCCGCACTATTGGCGGAGTGGCACGCTCACAACGCGTCGGCCAGCGGGTCACCCGTGATCGAGCACAATCCCGTGGTCCAGACAGTCGGAATGGCGGTGCTCGTTTTCGCCGTGCCGTGGTTACTGCCCTGGCCCCGGGGGCGGGATCAGGACCCTATGACGCGATGGCTGGCGCTGGGCGTTGTCGCCGCATGGATCGGAGGTACGGCCGCCCTCGTGGAGCGCATCGGGGATCTCCCCGGCGCACATGTCGCCGGACCGCTGCTGCTCCTGGCCACTGTGCCGCTGATAGCGGTCGGTGCTTTCGTCACCGATATCCGCGATGATCGCAGCGCACTGGGCGTTGTGTCGCATCGCTTTCTTGTGTGGGTGATTCTCGTCAGCGGCGTGGTTCTCCTCTACACCGCGCTGGTAGCTGGATTCGGGCTCTTCCTGGGCGCGGACGGCCCGGCCTGGCTGTTGGTCGGCGTGACCGGCGGCCTTGCCGTCGCCGCCGAACCAGCCCGCGCCTGGGTTCGACACGTCGTTGACGACCTGGTCTACGGCCGGCGTGATGATCCGCTGGCGGTCGTCCGGCAGTTGGTCAATGAGCAGGTCGCGACCGCATCCGACGTAAACGAGACACTGCTCGCCTCTCTTGCAGTGATCATTGCCGATGCACTGCGGCTGGACCACGTCGCCATCGACCTGATGTCGCCAGCCAACGACTGGACACCCATCGCGAAGCAAGGGGATCCCGTCGAACAGGACGAGACCTTCCCGCTGGCGATGGGTGATCAGCTGGTAGGCCGGCTCGTGGTCGGCTGCCGCAGTGCGGCGTTGGGCCGGCGCGACCGGGAGGTGCTCGGAGACGTCGTGCCCCACGTCACGCTGGCCGTCGGCCTGGTCCGGCTCACCGGCGACCTGCGGCGATCCCGCCTGAGCGTGGTGAGGGCCGGGGAAGAAGAACGGCGGCGACTGCGGCGTGACCTGCACGATGGGGTCGGCCCGTCATTGACCGGGATATCAATGGGACTGCGAACGGTGATGCGGAAACTGCGCGGCGCGCAGCCTCAGCTCAGCGGGGTCACGTTGCTGGAACGGCTGGCGGACGAGGTCGACGCGTCGGCGGGCGAGGTCAAACGTATCGTTCGTGATCTCCGGCCGACCGCGTTGGACGACCAGGGCCTGGCCGGCGCCCTCACCGAGTTCGCCCGCAGCCTCGACGGCGTCCTTGACGTCACGCTCAGCCTGCCGCGCGCCGATTGCACACTGCCGGCCGCGGTCGAGACTGCCACCTACCGCATCGCGATGGAGGCGCTGAACAACGTCGTGCGTCATGCGGACGCCACCAGCTGCTCACTGTGCCTGGTCGTCAGCGACCACGTCGAACTCGACATCACCGATGACGGCATCGGGATTCCGCATCGACATTCCGCCGGCATCGGGCTGACGACGATGCGCGAGCGTGCCGCCGAGCTTGGCGGCGCGACGGTGATCGCGCCGGTTGCGCCACACGGCACCCGGGTGCATGCCACGCTGCCGCTGGCAGTGATGTGATGGTCAAGGTCATCGTGGTCGACGACCACCCGATATTCCGGCTCGGCCTGGCCGCTTCACTCGCCGAAATGGAGCATGTCGAGCTCGTCGGAGAGGCGGCGATCGCGGCGGATGTTCCCGAGCTGGTCGAACGCACGTCGCCCGACCTTGTGCTGCTCGACCTCCACCTGCCGGACACGTCCGGGCTAGAGGTGAACAGGTGGCTCGCGGCGAACCATCCCGGTGTGAAGGTCGTCGTGCTCACCATGTCCGAGGACCACCATGCGACGGTCGCGGCGATACGCGACGGCGCCCGCGGGTATGTCGTCAAAGGCGCCGACCCGACTCACATCGAACACGTCATCGACTCGGTGATGTCCGGAGACGTCGTCCTCGACCAAGGCGTCGCACGCGCCATGGCCGAGCTCGCCCAGCTGCGCGCCGCGACCGTGTCCTCGCCGTTCCCGCAACTGAGCCGCCGTGAGGCTGACATCCTGGAACTGATGGCCCGCGGCCTCGACAACCAGACGATCGCGCGCGAACTCGTGCTCACTCCGAAGACGGTGCGCAACCATGTGTCCAACGTTCTCGCCAAGCTCAACGCCGGCGACCGGTCGCAGGCGATCGTCATCGCCCGCCGCAGCGGACTCGGGCGCAAGGACGAGCGCGGGTAGGCGCAACCACCAGGGTCCGTAGCGCACGCCGGACAATGGCTGCATGGTCGAGGTCGCGCCGGAGCGGTTCGAGCAGCTGGTCGGCGAAGCGCTGGACGGCCTGCCCCCGAAGCTGGGCAAGATGATGCGCAACGTCGCAGTCAGCGTCGAACACGACAACGGCCCTCCTGGCCTGCTCGGGCTGTACCGCGGTGTGCCTTTGACGCGGCGCACGACCAACTACTCCGGAGTCCTGCCTGACCACATCACGATCTACCGCCGCGCCATCTGCGCCATCTGTGACACCGAAGCCCAAGTCGTCGACCAGGTGCGCCGCACCGTCATCCATGAGGTAGGCCATCACTTCGGTATCGGGGACCAGCGCCTGCACGAACTGGGCTGGTGAGCGGCAGCGGTTCGTGCTTGCCGACGAGCGCTCGATCACCGGGATCTGGCGATGAGACATCACCAGTGCGCTGCTGGGAGGCTTCGGCTGGTGGACACTTCAGGGATGATCCGTCTGGGTGTGCCGGCCGATCTTCCCGCCGTGAGTGAGGTGTATCGCCGTGCCTCGCTCGCCAACGTTCGTTATCGTGCCGACCTGCTCGCTCATCCAGAGCACCTGATCTTCGGACCCGAGGGGCTGGCTGAAGGACGCACTCAGGTGGCTGTAGATGACGGCGCAGTCGTTGGCTTCGCGACGTGGACAGATGCGGACGGCGTCCCTGAACTGGAAGACCTGTTTGTGGACCCGCACTGGTGGCGGCAAGGAATTGCCACTGCACTGGTCGAATGCATTGCCGAGGTTATGCGAGCGCGCGGCGTCGAGCGGATGGAAGTGACCGCGAACCCTGATGCAGTGGATTTCTATACCTGCGTCGGTTTCACGAGCTGCGGCGTGGTCAGCACGGAGTTCGGCGAAGCGCCCCGGATGGTGCTGGCGATCCGATGACTCCGGCGCGGCTCACGCGCCTCGGCCGAGAGGCGTTCCCTCAGCGGCGACGGCCTCTTGGGCCTTAGCCGGACCGCGCAGCACGTACGCCAGTCCGACCGCGATGACCGCACCGGCCGTAGGCCCGACCAGGTAGACCCACCAGGTCGACAGGTGACCGATGGCGAGGTCGGGGCCGAAGCTACGCGCGGGATTCATGGACGCGCCTTCGTAAGGGCCGCCCATGGTGCCCCAGGCCAGGATGTAGGCGCCGACGGCCAGCGGCACAAACGGACCGTTGAGCTTGGGCCCGTTCGCCAGATTGAGCACCATCAGCACCAGACCGAACGTGATGATCGCCTCGAAGATGGCCGCCTGCCACGACTGGCCGGGCTTGGGCATGGTGGCGGCCAGGTTCCCGGCGGGGCCAAAGAACGCGCGGGCCAAAAGCGATCCACAGGCGGCGGCCGCGAACTGGACTATCCAGTAGGCCCCAGCCATCGCCCAGCCCATGTCGCGCCGCATCGCGAAGGCCAGGGTTGTCGCCGGGTTGAAATGCGCGGAGATGTCGCCGAGGAAGTAGACGGCCACCACCAGCCAGAGCGCCGAGACAAGAGAAAGCACGAGCACGGTTTGCCATGGCTGCAGGACGTGCCCTCCGTATCGGGCCAGAATCGCTGCACCGCCCGACAGGA
>Ga0126374_10000070_pt1 | contig 16804 bp, 11 predicted proteins | sample PanSoiMetPlot_12_FD_89874 | JGI IMG/M metagenome (GOLD analysis project Ga0126374, IMG submission 89874) | Tropical forest soil microbial communities from Panama - MetaG Plot_12 | ecosystem: Environmental > Terrestrial > Soil > Tropical forest > Bulk soil | place: Panama | collected 2016-02-17
ATCGTTAAGGTCGGCGATACAGCCGCTGATATTCAGGAAGGGCTCAATGCGGGAGTGTGGACCATAGGCGTGGCTGCTACGGGAAACATGGTGGGCCTGTCTCAAACGGAATTCGAGGCGCTTTCGGCGCCAGAGCGGGAGGCACGAGTGGCTCGCGCTCGCGCCGAGCTACAGAGAGCCGGGGCGCATTATGTTGTCGACAAGATCAGCAATGTGGATGGCGTATTAGATGATATTGAATCTCATCTCCAGTCGGCAGGTAGACACTCCGGCCCCTTCAAGAAGAAGTCTGAAGTGCTTTCGCAATGATGCGCGGACAAACGCAAAGCTTCTGCAACAATTTACTGTTGTTCGAGTGCGCTCGGGCCTAGACTTGCTTCGTGATCGCACCTGGCCAGGATATTTGCTACAAGGCGGCCAGCTCCCTCGCCGCTGCCATCCGGGCGAAGGATCTGTCTCCCGTGGAACTACTCCGTGCTGTTTATGAGCGGCTCCACGGAGTCAACGATCGAATCAATGCTTTTTATACGCTGATAGAGGCTCCTGTAACCAGTCCCAGGTTCGCATTGGTTTGACCGAGCAGGGCTACGCTGATTCTGTTAGCAAGCTGCGGATGTTGCGAAACACCCCCATCACAGTTTTCATGTCCGCCGTGCCCGGAACATCGGATTGGGTTGTCACCAGCACCGGCCGAACCTCTCGGACCACAGAAGGCAGGCGCTCTCGAAGAACTTGGCCGCTGGGTGCTTTCGCCGAGAAGATTTCCGTAGGCAAAGAAATTCCGAGGAGCGTGCCGTTATCCGCCGGTTTTGCCCTGGACGCTTCTAAGTCGAAGACGTTCGCTGGCATACAGAGGATGCAGTTCCAGTGTTGACGCAGGAGCAACTCACAACTTTCTGCAGAAAGCGCTCGTTTTGGGATTCGCAGCACCGGAACCGCTTGATAGAAGCGCACCACGTTGATGGTCGGCGCTAGCGCAGCCACCCAGGCGGCACAATTCTCCGCAGAATAATGCGGAAGTATGTCTTCCTGGATGAGGATCAACTCCGCCCCGGCCTCCAGAAAGGACGATGCGATTTGCGTGATGGTTGAATTTGCGAGCTCCAGCGCATCATCCGAAAAATCGTTTACACCTCGTTCGTAAGACTCATCGAGCTGCAGGAGGCGGGCCGCCAGCGAAAAGGGACCGGAGACGGTAACCGCCAAAGAGAAATCGCGATGAGGAAGCGCGGCCATGCGTCGAAGCACTTCGCAGGCCAACGGAACGCGGCCCTCACCTGACGATTTCTGTGTCGAGCGAAGATTGCCAGGCAAGGCGCCTGCAATTGCGGATGAAGGCCATTTCAGCGAAGCAGAGCTGCGCTGTGCGTCCCACTGCAACGTGCCGCCGAGCGCCTCGGCTTCCAGAAATAGGTCGCTATAGCACACCAGACCATCCGCGCGCAGATGGCCCTGAGTTTGGCGCAATGCACTGCAGATTCTTGTGGGATTGTTCAGAAAAGCTCCAAGAGCCAGATTTTCTATCCTTGCACCCAGGGAGAAAACGACAGGAACAAAGAATGGGCGATCCGGTGGAACTCCGTCCAGGAGTCCTTTCGCCATCTGCCGGGAGTTGGGGCTCTCATGCAAACGTCACGGCCTGTAAACGGGCCCGGTCGGATTGGCGTCGGGCCAAGTTCCGTAATAGAGGAGCGCATCTTTCGGAGGACTCTTTCTGCTCCATTCGTCCTGAAAACGCTCGAAGGGCACTCCCCGCGCGAGTCGAGCTCGCTTCTCTTCCTGCCGAAGACGAAGAGTGTTCTCGACGTCGACCTTTCGGCGCTCCTGATCATAAGCGATTTTGTAGATGTTGCGAGCCGTCCAGTCAGAGATGATGTTTTTCTTCAAGTCATCCACAACGGACTCCGGATCACGTTCCAGAGGGTCACCGTAACCGGGGCCGCCGCCGCTGAAGCCGAACAGAAGATCGCCTTCCTGATACACCTTGGGAGTGCGGGCGATGAGCTCATATTTCCACTCTCCCCGGATGGTGTTTTTTTCAATCATGTCGGGGAGATCCATGGTCAGATGTTTATCACCTTGTTTCATGTCATCGAGCAGGCTCGGTTTGCGCACACTCATTCCCGGAATAGGGCAAGAGGAATAACCACCAAAAAGAGGCTGGCCGAGCGGAACTTTGCTCCCGTTGCCCATGCACAAGGAGACCATGTCGCTGACCTTGTGGATCATCCACTGCTGCACCGCCCCGGAACCGCCGCGATGTTGGCCATGTCCGCAAGAATCGCGCCAATGCTGGGAAAGCAGCACGGTCAGCGGCAATTCGCTTTCCACCTGTTCGGAATCCGGAGCGCGGCCAAAGGCACACCACGCGAAGCCGTAGGCGTCCATGCCGTCGGTGGCCGCGCGTCCACCTTGTCCTTGCGTGTTTAGAGAGAAGGAAAGCACATCGGACACAGCCAGTTTCCATTGCGAGAGCCCCGCGCAAATCTGCGCGGTATGCTGGCTCCCCGGTGAGGCGGCCACCTGCTTCCACAGCTTGGCACTGGAAAAAGCCATCTTGGCGAAGCTGTTGTGTGTGGCGTTGCGGCACTGCATGCCGATGTATACGCAGCAACTGGTCGCGGCGGTCTTGTCCGGGTTCAGAATGATGTTTGGCGGAAAAACGAAATCGACATCGGCAAAGGTGGAGCTGCAGATTGGCAGATCGTGAAACAGGTATTCGTACATGAAATTGGCGATGTGGCCGACGACCGCCTGCGGGTGCACGTTGTAGGATGAGGGATTTTCGGGCGAAGTCCCATGGAAATCGAAGATGAGCTTTTCGCCCTTTTTGACCAGCGTCAAATAGCATGCGCGCACGAGAGCGGGTGTCCAGCCGATGGCGTCGTTGAAAACCGCCGCCCGAAATTTTCCTTCCGGCAAATCCTTGATCTTCTGTCGTGCGCCGGCAGCCGCTGTATCGACCATTTTTCGCAACAGGCCGATCAGATAGTCCTCTCCGCGCTTTTCTACAAGTTCGAGCAGACGCACACGCACGCGGTCTGCGGTCGTGCAGCGGGCCCGCAGATCCGAAATGAACATGGCTGGAGCGCGCAGGCCGTAGACCGAGTAGAACTCCAAGAAATCGTTGCGAATCTGGAAATTTTCCGCGATCTTGATGGGTGGCATGTTCAAGCCCTCTTCAAATCGCGACTTCGCGCTGACAGGCATCCCGCCGGGTTCAATGGCGCCGGTTTCGGTGGTGTGCAGCGCAGCCGAGGCCCAGGCCAGCAGCTTGCCTTTGGAAAAAACGGGCATCAGCGCGACCTGGTCCGGATTGTGAATACCCCCGTAGAGCGCATCGTTGGTGTAAAAAATATCGCCATCGCGGATGCCAGGGTTTTCCGAATAGTGTTTAAGAATGAATTTGATGATGATGGGTTGAATGATGGCGTGGAGATAGGTGCCACAAGCGGCGTTGATAAGGTCGCCGTTGGCCGTGAAGATGGCCACCATCGAATCGCCGGAAACCCCAAAATAGCTGCGCGAAGACCGAACAAAGATTTCCATCGCCTCATCAAGGATGTCGTTGGTGATCTGAACGCCGATTTCATAGTCGCCCTGCTGCAGTAGGCGGGCGCAGTGCTCCTCGTAAGCTCCGGGAGCTGCCGGCTTAAGCCAGGCAAGTTTTTCGGCCAACGTGGGTATGGGCATAGATTTGAACGCTCCTGCCAGTGGGTTAACCTTCCAGAATTCCCAGGCCCCGCTCATCAATTGAGAAAGTCATGGAGGAGGGCACAACCAGGGTTGTGTATTCCCCTTCGACCACGGCGGGGCCTCTGATGGCATTGCCGGGGCGCAGCGCTGCATAATTAAAGATCGAAGTGGGCGCGTAGCATTGCACATCGGGCCAGAAGACAGGTCTGTCCCCTTTGCGTGCACCGGCCGGGTCTTTGCCCTCCAACCTAAGACGCGGAAGCTCAATCTTCTTGGTGGGAACAATCGCCTTCAGAATGAAGCTTTCGATGAACACTCCGCCCTCGGGATTGACCACGAAGGGGCTAAATGCTTCACTAAATTCCCTTTCGAAAGCGGCGCAGAGCGTCTCGACGTGTTGGACACTTTGCAATGCGAGCAGCGGAGAAAGCGTACGCTTTACGTGGAACTGTCCGCCGTAAAACATATCGAGCTCCAGGACGAAAGCGGCGTCTTCGGGGCTCAAACCGTCGGCGATCAGATCACGTTTTGCCTGTTCGATCAACGATTCCACGGTCTGGTTGAAAATCACAAAGTCCTCGGAAGCACGTTTCGTGCCCGGCTCGAGCAGGGTAATTTTCTTCGATGCTTCGTAAACGTGCATGATGTCCATGGTTGAAGAACCGAAGGCGCAAAAAACTGGGGAGAAATTGAAAACGACAGCTTTTTTGACGTCGGCTTTGTAGCCTTCCACATGGGTTGCACCGGCTCCACCGCCCACAAAAAGGACGAAGTCCTCCGGGCTGTAGCCACGCAGATGAACTTCTTTGATGATCGCGGAGGCCATATTCCCGTTGACGATCTTGCGAATGACTTCGGCTGCCTGTTCGACTTCCATGCCGAGAGGCTTTGCGATTTTCTCGCGGATGGCCTGGACAGCAGCGTTTTTGTTCAACCGCATCCGGCCGCCGAAGTAGTAATCAGGATTGATGTAGCCGAGCACGACGTCGGCGTCCGTTACGGTGGGCTCCTTGCCACCGCGATTGAAACACACTGGTCCCGGCATGGAACCTGCGCTTTTCGGCCCGACCTGCAACTGGTTCTGCAGCAGCTTGTTGATCCAGGCGATGGAACCGCCGCCCGCGCCGATGGATAGTGTCTTAATCATGGTGATGCCAACCATCCAACGGTCGATAATTGGGCGGAAATCGTAGCTGCGCACGCTGTCCTTCACCACCAGTCCCACATCAAAGCTCGTTCCACCCATGTCCGTCATGATCACGTTGCGGTAGCCGAGTGTCTTTGCGACGTGGTGCGCGCCCATCAGACCGGAGACCGGTCCGCTGTTGAAAGTGCGGCTGGCGGTGGTGCGAAATACCTCCGCGATGCCGCCGGAACTTTGGATCATCAGCAGGGGCTTTTTGTAGCCACGCTCGCGAAGTTTGTCCCACATGGCTGATAGCTCAATCTGCATGGAGCGCTGCAAATAGGCGTCGAGGATGGCAGCGAGGGTGCGTTCATATTCGCCAAGCTTGCCGACGACCTGGCCCGCGAGCACAACGGGCAGATAGCCGATGTGAAATTCCTTGTACTCGTCGCGAATGATCTCCTTCACGCGTTTTTCATGAAGCGGATTGAGAAAGCCCCAGAGAAGAGAGACCACAAAACCGCGCGCGCCGCGATTGACGAGGTAACGAACCTTGGAACGCAAGTCCTCTTCGTCAAGCGGACGAATGATGGTGCCACGAGAATCGATTCGTTCCTTGACGCCGACAATCATGTCGCGGGGAATCAGAGGATCGGGCTTCTTCTGAACGGCAAGATTGCGGCGCTCGGCAACGCGCGTGCCGTCAATCCACTGTGCTCCGCGGCCGATTAACACGACGTCTTCGTGGCCCTCGCTGGTGATCAAGCCTAGGCGCGGCCCTTTGCGCTCGATTAGCCGGTTCATCGCGATCGTGGTGGAGTAACGGATCATCTCCACGGAAGGCAGAAGTTCCTCCATCTTGAGGCCCAGGGCCCCAGCTCCCTCTTCAATCACTTTCGAAAAACAGACGGAAAGGTCGAAAGGAGTGGTGGGAACCTTTTTGACGAGAGTCTTCCCCTCGAAATTCAGGACGAGATCCGTGAAGGTGCCCCCGACGTCGATATCGATCGAATTCACTCGGCCACCTCGAGGCGATGGTCGCGAATGATATAGGCGCCGCTCTCGAGACGATGCTTCAGGCTTTCAAGATCGAATTCGATGTCCCAAGTGATGGGGTGACCAGGTGGAAGATATTCGGTTTCTACCTGCGCACCACAGCCGGGACAATAGAATTCCACGATGCGTACCCAAAGCGGATCCGGAGAGAAATTGAACTCGCCGGCGACCAGCGGCGGATGAACTTCCCGAGGATCGCGGTCGTAGAGGAGACATCCTTTTTTGTAATTCTCTCGTGCCGAACCGAGATCATGCCCACACCGCTGGCAGATCCAACGCTCCCGTGCCACGTCCAGGAACAAATACTCCGTGACGCGAATGTGGCTCTCTGTTTCCGATGCCATTGCAGTATCCTCCAGACTCCGTCAAGTGAGCCCGCGATTAGCATTCCCTAGTCGCTTTGGCGTTCCCGAACTGGTCCATTTCGAGGGTCCACCCCTCTGGAACAAAATAGGTGCTGTTCACACCCTCTAGCACAGCACAGCCTTGTACCTGGTTTCCGGCAAGGAGAGCTTCCCAGCGATAGATCGGCGCTTCTTCCTGCGAACCGCCACACAGAATCCGGCGGCGGCTTTTAAGGGCATGAGATGCGTCCGCACCCTGAAACTGCTGGTGGTGGACCTCCGGCTTGGGCATACGCTTCAGAATTTGCACGCGAAGAAGTTCGAGTACAAATTCGCTCGCTTCGCTCAGCGCAGTAGAGCAGAAAGCGCCGAGGCTCCGATAGTCCTGCAAACTGGACTGCGGGCAGTTGACGGTAACGGCAGGATGACCCGGCCGGGCAATGTCAAGCTCCAGGGAATACTCGATTCCTTCGGGTCGGATTCCTTCTCCAAGGAGGTCGCGCCGGCTTTCGGCTTTCATTTCTTCTAGCGCATCATGCAGGAGGCGAACTGCTTCCTCTGAGATTGAATCGAAATATAGTGCACGCTCATAGACGTGAGAAATGTCGGACACCGAGGAACCGAACGCACTGAAAACCGGGCCTAAAGAGAACAAATAGACCTGCTCGATGTCGGCACGTTCAGCAACGCCGCAAGCGAAGAGGCCGCCGTTTCCGCCGTACGCGAAGAGCGAGGGTCGAGCGGAGTGGGCCCCTAGCTCGTTGCGCGTTTCTGCAATGAGTTTTGCGATCGAGCCAAATGCGGTGCTAATAATTTCAGCGCAGGCGTCCTCAAGAGAGAGTCCAAGCGGCTGAGCGACTTGTTCCCGGATGGTATTTCGCGCCAACTCCAAATCAATCGGTTTGGTGCCACCGAGGAAATAGTCGGGATTGATCAGTCCAGAAGCGACGAACGCATCAGTGAGCGTGGGCTTTTCCCCACCCAGGTTGTAGCAGGCCGGACCGGGCAGCGAGCCCATGCTCTCTGGCCCAAGGATGATCCGGTGTGGCGCGCTGTTTGCGCTCGGCGTAACGATACTGCCCCCACCGAGGGCAATGGAGCGCAGATAGGGGAGAGCGATGTGCACCGGGATGCCAAAAAAATCGGACGGTTTGCGCTGTACCGATTGGCAATCGGCCAGAATGCTCATTTTTGCCGTGGTGCCGCCAACGTCGAGCGCGATTACGTCGCTCGCTGCGTACCGGGCTGCGAGGTACGCGCTTCCGTGAATGCCAAGGATCGGACCCGATTCAATTGTGTCGATTGCCTTTGTTTTCGCGATTCCCGCTACACCACCATTGATGTGACTCACCAGAAATGTGCCGGAAAAACGGTGGCCTTCGCGAAGCTCATCTTCCGCCTTGAACAGCGTTGCGGCAAGCGCGCCATGCGTGTAGGCGTTAATGAGAGCACAATGGGTGCGTGTAGCGTCGTCAGCACTCTTGGAAATGTCGCTGCCTGCGAGAACGGGCACAGATCCGAGGAAATGATCCGGATATTGCTGCGCAATGATGCGCTTGATCTGCGCCTCGCGTGCCGGATTGCGGTGCGCCCCGTGCAAGCTCACGCAGATCCGGCGCACGCCGCTTTCCAGCAGCGAGCGTACGGCGTTCATAACGTCTGTGTCCGTGCCGTCTTCACGAACGCCGATGACATCCTGCTCGGAAAGAATCCGATTCAGCACCACGCTTCGGGAATCGCTTCCATACAAGTTCTGTTCGTGACCATGGGAAACGAGCAAACCGATTCGCGGGCCGTGGCGCTCGGCCAGTACATTGGAGGTAATCGTCGTGGACCAGCGGATCAGCTCCAGATGTTCCAGAAACGCATCGAGGTCAGCGAAACCAAGCTGCGCACCTCCTTGCGACAAGCAGTCGAACAAACACACCGTCAGATCATGCGGCGTCGTGTCGACCTTCACGCACACGGTTTTCCTGTCGTGGGTGAAAAGACCGTCCGTCAGGGTCCCTCCGATGTCGATGTCAGCGGTCAGCACAATTTCCTCTTGAACCAGTGGAATGGAGCGCGTCCAGGAACTGATTGGAATTCAATGTCCAACCAAAAAAATTCTCAACATTGTACAGAGTTGCCTCGTGCAGCGCTGCGGAGCCCGCAGGCAACGCCGCATCGGCTATCAGGATCGGCCAATAGTCAAGGAAATAGGCGTCGCGCAGCGTGGATTCGACACACACGTTGGTCGCGATGCCCAAAAAGAACAGATACCGGATGGCACGACTGCGCAGCTGCGAATCCAGGGTAGTGCCCACAAAACCGCTGTACCGCGTCTTCCGAACCACAATATCCCCGGCCTGCGGCTGCAACTCTTCGACGATCGCGAAATCCCATGTGTCCTCCGTCAGCAGCTTCCCTTTCAGCTCCGGCCGGCTTTTCATCAAATGCATTGCCAACTCTTTGTGATAGTTCGGCGAATGGATTCCGCCGGCGTTGCTGAGGTCCGCGTTGTACCCCATTTGCAGATAGACAATCAACACTCCGGCCCGCCGCGCGACATCCAAGACGTTGCGGATGTTTTGCGTGACGCAGGATGCGCCGGAAATGTCTATCCCAGCGAGATCCAGCATTCCACCCCTGCTGGCAAACGCGTTTTGCATGTCCACCACAAGCACAGCGGCGTGCGCCAAGTCGATCTCGATGGGCTCCGGCTTGCTGTTTAATTTCGGCATCACGTCCTTCCAATTACGCTAGCCACCGGCTAAATATTGCCCGCTTTCATTTCGCCAGCGATGAATTCGGCTTGGCGCAATGCCAGAGCGACAATTGTCAACGTGGGATTCGCGCAGCCGGGAGTACTCAACGCGCTGCCGTCCGATATGAACAGGTTTTTTACTTCGTGTGACTGGCCCCACTGATTCGTCACTCCATCCTCAGGCCCTCGGCTCATGCGCGCCGTGCACAGGTTGTGCGTCGCGGGTGGCGTAGGTCCCTTGACAACGCGGTTTGCGCCGACGGCCTCAAACATCCTTCTCATTTGCCCCTGCGCATGAGTTCGCAGGGCTTGATCGTTCGTATGTTCCTCCACGTGCACATGTGCCACCGGCAAGCCCAGGCTGTCCTTGATTTGCGGGTTGAGCGTAATGCGGTTCTGCGAACGCGGGAGGTCCTCCCCGTTGATGAACATCCCGGAAAGGTTCCGGTAGTTTTCGATCACGGAAGTGAAATCGCGGCCCCAGCCGTAGGGCAGGCCTACTAGAGGAAGGGTAGGCAAGTCGAGCGTCACCAGCTCCATGCGATACCCACCGACAAAGCCGCGAGAGAGATTGTTCACCGCCTCGTCTTCGACGACCCCGGCAAGGGTCGCTCCACGCCAGGAATAGATCGGCTTGTCAAAGATTCCCCACACAAATCCGGTGATCTGGTGGCAATAATTTCTGCCAACTTGACCGGACGAATTACCGAGCCCGTTCGGAAATTGTGAAGATTCGGACAGGAGCAATAGGCGGGCTGTCTCGATTGCGTTCCCCGCAACGCACACGATGCGCGCACGTTGCCTTTGCTCGAATCCCTGGCGATCACGATAGACAACAGCGTTGGCGCGCCCATCTTTTCCGTGTTCGATGCGGCAAGCCGTTGCTTCAAGCCGCAAATCGAGCTTGCCGGTAGCTTGCGCTTTTGGAATCTCCGTGTAGAGGGTGCTCCATTTTGCACCCATCTTGCATCCCTGCACGCAAAAACCCTGTTGAATACAGAAACCGCGTCCGTCGTAGGCCCGGGAATTGATGGCCAGGTGGCCCGTGTGGACCTGTTTGTAGCCAAGCTTTTTCGCACCCGCGTACATCACTTTGAAATTGTTCGACGCGGGCAACCCGGGAACGCCATTGCGCCGGGTGACACGGAGGCGTGCTTCCGCGAGTTGGTAGTACTTTTCGAGTTCTTCGTAGGCGAGCGGCCAGTCAATTAAGGAGCTTCCCATGACGTTGCCGTAAGTAGTCTTCGCGCGGAGTTCCCAGGGCTGGAGGCGCGGTGCAGAAGCGGTCCAATGAACAGTCGTCCCACCCAACGTCTTGCAATGCCAGACCGGCAAATTCGGAAAATCACGCGCCACACCCCAATCGCCGCTTTGCGTGCGAGTGTCAAGCCAGGTCAGCTGCTGAAAGGCCTCACCGGGAACTTGGGAGAAGGTCTCCGTGCTCTGGCGTTTCCCGGCCTCCAGCAAAACAACCGAAATCCCCCTGCGCGTGAGCTCGTGTGCAAGCGTACCGCCGCCTGCGCCTGACCCGATGATCACGACGGCTCTTTCGTCATTCAACCGAATGCTCGTCATGCTCCACGCGCCCGATTCATCCGCCGCCGGGAAGCGGCCCGCTGTCCTCGGCCGGAACCTCCGGCAACCAGTGAAGGTCGTTGAATCCGCGATGCAGGTAGCCTCCCTTGGAAAAGGCTTCACCTTCGTAGCCAAAATAGGAGTACGCCGCGGCGGTGGAGTAGAGAACCTCTACGCCCTTTTGCCGGACGGTTCGAAAAAACTCGGAGCTTTCAATTTTCTTTAGTACGTTAACTCGCTCGGGTTCCGACTGGTTTGAGAACGCGTCGCCAAGGAGTTCGAGTCCCGCCATCAGCTTGGTTGCAAACTCTGCATCCGCTCGCGCCCGTTCATCGAGCGCCTGAATCACTTGCGCATAGGCGAGATCATCCAGCCGATCGTGGGGAAGGATCGTGCGCAGCATGGATGTGAGCGTGTTGGCCTGAGAGGTGCTGAAAGTGCCGAGGTAAACGGCCCATACACGGTTTCTTGCGAGAGTCGCCAGCGGGCTACCCAGAATGACCACGCCCGTCAGCAAACCGGTACAAGCCTTCAGCAATTCGCGGCGATCTCTGCCCCCCGGCCCATCCATATGGGTTGCCTCCCGTTTATGCCAACAGCCAAAGGGCGTGTCACGATAATGCCCCGGCTTGTGCCTCACCGACATCCATTTCCACGTGGGTAATTGCGCTGTTTCCCACAACTTCGCAAGCGTGTCAAGAAAAATTGAATTGTTGAGGACATTTCGCAGCCGATATTCGCCTCGAAAGAAAAACCTTCAGCTGCACGCCGCAATGTTGAAATACAATCCCTCGCCGGCGAGGGAGCATGAGAGGGAAAGAGACAACAACCTGCTGCTGCCGACGCTAGCATGGGGTGGCTGCATCCGCCAATTTTCCCCTTCTGCTGCTTTCGCCTTTCTGGCGGCGATTCAACACGACCGGGGCTATCGCTGGACTGACGACCGGTCTTCCTGCGTCGATCGGGCTGATTTTGGCGGGAGCAACCGTGACGGGCATTGATTCGCCGGAGACCAACCAGCACTTAATTCGCGCACGCCCGTGGTATCCGTTGGAGAACCCCGGAATCCCGAGCGTGCCGCTAAGCTTCAGGAGCTGCGGTCGAAGGCACCCTGCTGAGCGGACAATCCGCTCCGAGGAGAAGTCTCATGAACTGCAGGTCCGCGCCAAAATTGGACCCTGGACGCTAAGAAAGAGGTCCTGAATTGATGCGGGAATCCCGCCGGCTGTAACCGCACTGTTAACCGTAGTTGGGCGGATTGACGGATTGATCCATGCCCATACACTTTTGCGCGCCCTTGCTGACATTTACGCTGACTAACCAAGGCTTCGCCGAGCGAAACGCCTCTCGCAGCGTTGGTTCAAGATCCTGTGCACGATCTACTTCTTTGGCCGCAAGGCCATAGCCCTCCGCAATCTTTACGGCGTCGAGGCCAGGCAGGTCCATGCCGGGAACATTCCGGCCAACTTGCGTAAAATCGCAAAAACCCTTCAACGCAGAATAATCGGAGTTGCGCAGGACAATGAAGATCACAGGCGAACTTTGTTGCGCGGCGCTCCAGAGAGTTTGCACGGAGTACTGAAGAGAACCATCTCCCACCGGGCAAACGACCCTGCGCTTCTCATGCGCGAGTTGCAAGCCAACCGCGGCGGGCACACCGAAGCCGAGGATGCCGGAACGCACGGAGTAGAACGAGCCAGGTCGGTCCAGGGTGATGTAGCGGTCGAGGTCGCCTTTCGAAGAGGGACATTCCTCACAAAGGATGGAGTCGCTCGGCATCACCTTGTTGAGCACCTGGAACAAGTACGCCGGTGAAATCGGATCCGAGGCTTCGATTTTGGGGGGTGGAGTACGCTCGCAAATTGTTCGACCGCTTCCTGCTTTCGCGTTTGCGCGGATATACGCCGCGGAAGCAGCAATATTCCCCACAATGGCGCTGCCCGCCAAGGCAGCAGATGCGTCCTGAGGTGAATTGGTGATTTGAAAGAGCGCCGTGCCAGCCCGAATGGTGTCGCCGGGGACATGCGCATAGTAAAGAAAGATTGGCGCACCCAGGACGAGAACGGTGTCGTAGCTTGCCAATTGATCAGCGAGCGGCTGCTGTGCCGGGAGAAGGCTGCCGCAAAATTGTGGATGGCTTCGCGGAAATGTCCAGCGTGAGGCAATGGGTTCCTGAAAGACATCGGCTCTGAGGTATTCGGCAAGGGCGATGACGGCATCCCAGGCATGATCCTCTTCGATTTGCGCACCAACTACGATAGCCAAGTTTTTGGAGTTATTGATCGAGCGCACGGCGGAATCGAGTGCCGCGCGGTCTGCCAGCACGGTGCGACACATTTCGCGCACTTCGAGTGGTTTGCAATCGTGATTCCAGTCATCCATGGGAATGGAAATAAAAACCGGTCCCATCGGCGCCTGCATGGCGAGGTAAGATGCGCGCGCAATGGTCGCCGGGACGTCTTCCGCGCGCAGGGGTTCGTAAGCCCATTTCACGTACGGTTTCACGACATCGCTGGCGCGGCTTACGAGGAAAGGTTCGGCGAGAATGTGCCGGCGATCCTGTTGACCGGTGGTGACGACGAGCGGGGCGTGGCAGTAGTGGGCATCCACGATCGCGGAGAGCCCATTGCCCACGCTGGCAATGGAATGCAAATTGACGAAAGCCACGCCTCCCCTGGCCATGGCGTAACCGAGCGCCATCCCGGCGGCGCTGCGCTCGTGAAGGCCGAGAACGTAACGGAAGTCCGATGGCATGTCGCGCAAGAAAGGAAGTTCCGTAGAGCCGGGATTTCCAAAGATCGTGGTCATCCGCAGCTTGCGCAGCACTTCATAAGTCACTTCTCTGACGGTCGGCACTTCGGTACCCCAGTACACCGAGATTCAAACTCGGGAATGCGGGAGTTTACAACACTTTGCGGGATCTCCCGCGGTTGAATTTGCGCTCTTCGGGATGCTTTTGTATGCGATTGGATTTTTCTGTGGCTGTCTGACCGCGGCAGAAAGCCCGCTTTGATTTTCATTGCTCCTCTCTGCCGTGTAGAACACCCACGGCTCCTGGCCGGGGCGGGGTTTTGGCAAACGGCGGACAAAGAATTGCGGCACTGCTTCTCGTCCTTGTTCCCATGGAAGTGTTCCCGATCGACTCGCCGCCACGCCGGCGACTCTAGCCGGTGCTTTGGCCCCGGCTTTGGCCGGTCAGGGTAGCCGGAACGCGCTGCGCTTGCCGCTCCTCTGTGGATCGCCTCTGCTGGCTCGCTGACGGTCCTCTTCGGGTCACTTTTCCTTATTGAGACGGCCCCCTCTGTTACTGTCAAAGTGAAGCCCAGTTGAACTTCTGTGTGAAACAAAAGGTGGCCTCTCCTTTCGGTGAATTGCTGGCGGAGCATTAAGATGACCGAGCCATAACTGGTCCGGGGCCGCCGAAAGGGAAAACGATCCAGAAGCCGTCAACTTCCCTTCAGTTGCTATGGCGTTGCTCGGGGCGTATCGTGTCCTCGCGGGGCACGGCAGCTGTTTAAACGAGAGTTGGAACGTAAAGGCTATCATGGGGGTATCCTCAACGGCGCGACCCGAGGCTATCGAACCCGTGATGGTGCGCGTTCCAGAGGCTTGGTACTGGATGGGTTGCGAACAGGGGCGCGACGATGAAAAACCGCTGCATCGCGTCTGGGTGGATGCGTTCGAGCTTGCTGCCTATCAAGTCACCAACGAGGAGTACGGCCGCTTTCTTGCCGCCACGGGTTATCCTCAGCCGTTGTACTGGAATGATCCAAACTTCAGTCACCGAAGGATGCCGGTCGTCACGATATCCTGGCATGAAGCGGTCAGCTATTGCGAGTGGCTCGGGCGCGCGACGTCGAAGCGCTACCGCTTGCCTAGCGAGGCCGAATGGGAGCGGGCTGCTCGGGCGGACGCTGAAAATTCCCTATACCCATGGGGAGACGAACCTCCGGAACTGCTTCCCGATTACGCCCAGCGCTGGAAAAGCGGGCCCGAACCGGTAGGTCTCTACCCGCCAAACGCGTACGGCCTTTACAATCTGGGCGACAACGTGCATGAGTGGTGCGCGGACTGGTATGACGCCAGCTATTATCGCTACTCCCCGACGCGAAATCCCCAAGGGCCCGCCAATGGCAGCCGGCGCGCCTCACGAGGTGGTTCCTGGAGGCATCACATCAAGGTCAGCCGCACCGCCGCCCGCTCGAGCATTCCGCCGGAGTTTAAATACACCGACTATGGTTTCCGGCTCGCGCGATCCCCGGTCGCTTGAGGCTGCGCTTGCGGTGACGATAGCCCTTGCATGCGGCCAGCCAGAGGAACCCATCAAGATTCCTTCGTCACGCGCTGGGCTTTCACCCGAAAGGCCACCTAGCGTGCGAGCGGATCAGGGCGAAGCTGGAAGTGCAAGACCTTGCTGGTCGTTCCTTTTCCGCCTTCTGCGTGAAAAGGTGTGCGGGTTCCGTAGGTAGCCCAGAGTCCCCTTCCCTTCCACCCGGCCTTTGGGTCGTCAATCCTGCCATCCAAGCCTTTGGCGTAGAATCCCATCGGATAAGGCACCCTCAAGACAACGAATTTGCCCGTATCCGGCAGAAGGGCGAGCAGTGCGTCATTTCCGTTGCCGGTGGCAATCGGCACATTCTTCCCTAATCCAAAGGTATCGAACTGATCCACCCAGTCGTAATAACTCGCCTCCGCGCTCCCCGGATCATTCACCCCGTGCAACTGCGGACCTGGCAATTGATAGAGCGTCCAGCCCTCCGGGCAATGCTGCCCTGTGGCTGTCGGCCCGTTGAGTGGGCCCTTACATTTTCGCCGATCAAAGCTTGCCAGGTGTCCGCTCGCGATTACCGTCCACACAACGCCATTGCGATCGACATCGAGACCACGAGGCGAGAACCCACGAATCGTCACTTCTGGATTGTTCCATGGCAGTTCGTAGACTTCGGCCAAGGCGGTTGCTGGTGGATTCGATCCAGGGTTTAGCCGAACGACAGCGCCGGGGAAGCCTAACACCGTCCCCCAGATCGACCCATCCAGCGGGCTTACGGTAACACCGTAGAAAGCTGCGTTGATCCTTTTGTCCTTCGTGGGATCGAGAGGCTGATCAGGTTCCACATACTCATCCCGCTTTCCGTTACCGTTGGTGTCGAGGATGAGTGCCGTCCAGCCTTGTGACTTCTCTTCATCGTGAGTCTCGTCCAACATCTTCGTGTTCAGCCAGCCAACTGCTCCACCGCCTCCACCACTGCTTGTCCACAACGTATCGTTGGCATCCTCAGCAAACACCAAGTGATGCGTACTAAAACAGGTGTTAATTAGCGTGACCTGCTTGGTTTTTGGATCGTACACAGCGAGTTGGCGCCCACTGCTCTTTAGTGGGAACAAGACCGCCGAAGGATGGCTGGATCCTTCTTTGCAGAAGCCCGGATTGTCGCTGGGGCGAATTCTGGAGGTAATCCACACTCTGCCCTTTTCATCGAACATTGGATTGTGGACGTTGGCCTGGCTGTGCCAAATGGCCTCCTCTCCCCAAAAGGCTGAAGCTGCGACAACCTTATCGTCGCCGCTTGATGGCGTCCTGGGATCCCGAACCGGCAGTGTCACTCGGCTCGTCGAAGAAGCGGTCGGGTCGAGAACTGGCAGATAATCCGTGCTGAGTTCGGTGGCTCCATAAATCAGGCCGTTGGCGTTGAGAATGGGGTTCCGTTTGTCGGTCGCAATCTCATCATGGAGATACGCCTTTGGGTCGGCCCAGTCCCACTCCGTGATAACGACGTTTCGCTCGACCCCCTGCGGCCTCGGGGGCGTCGCCGGCAGTTCGCCTGCCGCAATGCGATCGGTCCAGTCCGCGAAGGTTTTTAATGCGCGCTCAGGACCAAGCTGCGCAAGCCCGTTGATCATATTATTGCCCGCTTGCCCTGACAGCAGCCGGCGGGACCATGCTGCCGTCGTGGAATCGAAGTGCCCCAGGCTTTTGGGGATCTCCCGTGTTGCCTTGTCCCCCAATTGATGGCACGCCCAGCAACTATCCGTCTTCAGCAAGTGCAGCCATTGGCCTTGGTTTTTCGCAGTCTCCGGAATGCCGTTGCCTTTGGGCCCCGTGCCAGGAAACTCGTTTTTCGCGGGCACTTGCAGAAGAGAAAACCAATAGATGGCGGGGTAGTATTCCGCCGCGGCACGAGCGTTCGGTGCCACCAGGGCGGTCAAGTTGACAATTTTTCCAGGAGTGGTCGGGACCGGAGGAGAATCCACGAGCCCATA
>Ga0126374_10000074_pt1 | contig 16596 bp, 15 predicted proteins | sample PanSoiMetPlot_12_FD_89874 | JGI IMG/M metagenome (GOLD analysis project Ga0126374, IMG submission 89874) | Tropical forest soil microbial communities from Panama - MetaG Plot_12 | ecosystem: Environmental > Terrestrial > Soil > Tropical forest > Bulk soil | place: Panama | collected 2016-02-17
AAGACATCGCGCTGTCCAAGCAGCTCAAGACTGTGAGTAGACCGCTGTGCCTGGGCGAATCGGTCATCACCTCCGGCCGGCGGTGGGAGAAGAGCGGCATACTCAACACGATCGCCCTAATGTGGCGGCTGCGGCTCGCCTATTTTTTCGGTGCCGATCCGAACAAGCTCGCGCAGCGCTACCGTTATGAATGAGCCGGTCGCGGTAGCGGTTCTCGCGAAAGCGCCGCTACCTGGTTTCGCAAAAACTCGGCTCATTCCCGTCTTGGGCGCCGAGGGTGCCGCCTTGTTGCAGGCGCGCCTGGTGGAGCGCACCGTTGCAACGGCCTGTGCTGCTCGCCTTGGCCCGGTGACCTTGTGGGCGGCCCCTGACGAGAACCACCCGCTGTTTCAGGCGATCGGGGCGCGCTTTGGGATCGCACTTGCCCGCCAGGACAACGGCGACCTCGGCGCACGGATGCTGACTGCGATGGCGGCCGCAAATGTGCCGACACTCGTCATTGGCACGGATTGCCCAGTCCTTACGTCCGACCATTTGCGCCAGGCGGCGGGCGTTCTAGGCGTCGGATCCGATGCAGTCATCATTCCAGCGGAGGACGGCGGCTACGTCCTGATCGGGATGCGGATGCCCACCCGGGCCGTTTTTTCGGACATGCGCTGGGGCGCCCCGAGCATAATGGACGAGACGCGACGTCGTTTCAAAGAGCTCGGACTGACCTGGCGAGAGCCGGTCGCGCTTTGGGACTTGGACGTGCCCGAGGACCTCGCCCGATTGCGGGGCACTGACCTGGTCCATCTGATTCCATCGCGATAGCCGCACGCACCGGCGCGATCATAGTCAATAGAGCCGGATCAATGTCAGCCCAGCAACGATCATCAATGCCGCGGCAACACGGCCGGCGCGGAGTGGCTCCTTGAGAAAGAGGATGGCGATCAGTGCGCCGAAGAGAACACTTGTTTCGCGCAGCGCAGCCACGATCGCGATCGGAGCCACTGTCATCGCCCAAATCGCGATACCGTAAGAGCCGAGCTGCAGCGTGCCGCCAGCGAGCCCAAGGCGCCACTGACGTCGCATCGCGGCAATCACCTCAGGTCCGCGTCGAGCGAGCGCGTAGATCACCATGACGGGGCCGATCCCCATGAAAAGCGTGACCGAGTAGGCGTTAGCGCCCGCTGCGCGCCGTGCGCCCACGCCATCCACCACCGAATAGGCGCAAATCGTAAGCGCGGTAAACAATGCAAACCCGACTGCCTTCCAATCGAGCCGGGTGAGGTCGCGACCGCCCCGCAGTGACAGCAACATGACTCCCGCGACCAGCAGAATGATGCCGCTCCAGCCAGCAAGGCCGAGCCGCTCACCAACGAACGCGGTGGTTACGATCGCGGTCATCAGCGGCGCCGACCCGCGGGCGATCGGATAGACCTGCCCCATGTCGCCGGCACGGTAGCTTTCGATTAGTGCGGCAAAGTACACGAGGTGGATCAGTACCGACGCGCCGCACCACGGCCATGCGGCGCCAGCGGGAAACCCAACCGCCGGCAAGAATGCAGCCGCAACGATCGCCGCACCGATTGAAATCAAGACCGTGGTCGCCAGCGGATCGAGCCCGGCCTTGATTGTTGCGTTCCAACCGGCATGGCAGGCGGCGGCAAGCAGCACGGCGGTAAAGACGACTGGGTCCATGGCGGGGAATTTCGAGCCGCGTGCATCAATCCCGGAACGCTGCCCCCGCCCACACCTTCGGCGCAGCGCGCTGGTATTGCTTGGGGCGGGCGACCTCCGCGCCGAGCACATGCGCGGCGCGCCAGCCCCAATGGGGATCGTCGACCATAGCCCGCGCCAGGGCCACCATATCGGCCTTACCCTCGGCGATGATCGCCTCGGCCTGCTTCGGCGCGGCGATCAGCCCGACCGTGCGCGTCACGATGCCGGCCTCGCGCTTTACCTTCTCGGCGAACTGGACATTGGTATTAGCAACCAGGATCGGGCGCGCGTCGGCGCTGATCCCGCCCGAGGAGATGCAGACGAAGTCAACCCCCACCGCCTTCAGCGCCCGAGCAAAAGCGGCTGCATCGTCTGGAGTGAGCCCGCCCTCGACCCAATCATTGCCGGTGATGCGCGCTCCGAACGGCATGCTGCGGGGCATCGCACCACGCACTGCCCGCGCGATTTCGAGGGGATAGCGCATCCGCGCTGGCAGTGAGCCTCCATAACCATCGCTGCGCTTGTTGGAGATCGGGGAGAGGAAACTGTGGATGAGGTAGCCGTGCGCTCCATGTAACTCGATGGCATCGAAACCGATGCGGATCGCGCGCTTTGCCGCATCGACAAAGCCATCGCGCACACGCTCCATGTCCTCACTCGTCATCTCGCGCGGCAGCGGCCAATCGGCTCCGAACGGGATCGCCGACGGGGCGATGATCTGCCAAGCATCCTCAGCCGGCGCGAGCGGCTGTCCCCCCTCCCATGGCCGCCGCGCAGAGGCCTTTCGCCCGGCATGAGCGAGCTGGATGCCGAGCTTGGCGGTGCCGTAGCGCCGGCAGTGGGCGATGACGCGGGCAAGCGCAGCTTCGCAGTCGTCAGAGTAAAGTCCGAGGCAGCCGTGGCTGATGCGCCCACGGCGCTCGATGCCCGTGGCCTCGACTACGAGCAGCGCCGCCCCGGAATTGGCGAGCATACCGAGGTGGTTGAGGTGCCAGTCGGACGCCGCCCCGTCATCGGCGCTGTACTGGCACATCGGCGAAACAACGATGCGGTTGGCGAGTTCGAGATCAGCGAGGCGTACAGGAGAAAACAGAGCGCTGGTCATGTTAGACGCGTCGATTGAAAACCCAGGACAAAGCGAAGTGCACCATAAGGAATGACGCAGCGTCCCGGAAGCATTTGCGGTGCTGTTGTGACGTCCGAGCGGGCTGAATAGGGACTGAAGGAGGGAGTACTTTAGGCCGCTGTGCGGGCCTTGTCCGTCGACACGGAAGGCTCGTCCGCCTCCATTTCATCGGCGGGCGGCGGAGCAATCCCGGCCCATCTGTCGCTCAAGCGAATCGCCTCGCGTAGCCGATAGAGGAACTGTGTCTTGCTGTAGTAATGCTTCCAGCGCCCGCTCTCATAAAGCTCGAGAAAGTGCGCACGGCGACGCTCGGCAAGCGCGCGCCATTTCTGGGCGACCGCCTGGAATGCATGTGCGGGTAGCCGCGCCGACATAGAAGGGCCGGGTCGCACCCTCGTGCTGACATCGAACCGTCTGAAACACGCATAAGCAACGACAGCCGCCTTACAGCATCGCCAAGTCTGAGGCGCACACAAACCGAATCGCTCGCGGCCAAACGGCAGGGCGGAATTGGGCGGGAGACTTCGCTTACCTGCGCCCAAGGACACAACCCAAGGGGGAAAAACTGACCCGCCCGGACGGGGAAATCCGGGCGGGTCGCGTTGATCGGCGCAGGGGATCGGGGGGGCGTGAGCGCCGATCGGGGCTGTAATCCAGGCTTTTTCGGCCTGTTCGCCTATTAGTCTCCGCAACTGGCCGAAAGGTTCAAGTCGATTTTTGAGGATCCGAAGGGATTTTTTGGCGCGCCCGATGCCGTAACGCGCCGGGACAGTGCAGGAAAATACAAGCGATTTCAGGGAATTATGGATTGCAGCTGGAACGATCCTGGGCTGCACCAGTTCTAGAGGCTTAAGCGGCATGCCCGGCCAGTCGAGACGAACCGCACGCGGGTTGCCTTCCGCCGCCTAACACCCTTTTCGGCCGACTGGCGGACCGACATGGTGCCGCAAGCGCCCAACGCTACCGTCCCCGGCCGTTTACTCCTTTGCAGCGACGAAACCGACCACCTTCGATTCTGACTGCATTTGCCGAACGATTTTGCCGACCTCGTCCTTCGGCAGCTTCGTTTCGGAAAGCCGAATGCGATAGAGCTGCCCTCCCATGTTCAGCGGTCCCTCGACCAGCGTGGCTTTGTAGGCCCCGAGAAAGTTGCTGATGTCGTTCGCAGTGGCTTGCGGCGCAAATCGCACGACGGCGAAAGAGCCTTCGCTCGGCGCGCTCGCGAGACCCGGACCGCTCGCAACGCCTTGCTCTTTGACCACGACCGCAGCAATGACAACCGCTTGCACGAAGATCGCGACAAGGGCGGCAGTTGCCGACCAGACCAGCGTGCGCGGGGTGAGGCTCGATAACAACTCGGAGAGGCGGCCACCGAGATCGAATGATCGTTGACGCCGCGGGGCGCGCGCCTCTTCGGCGTCGATAGCGGCGAACAGCTTCTCCATGGCGCGCGCCGACGGCGCACCGAGCGTCTCGTTGAGGTGAATCGTCTCGGCAAGCTCCTCGCGGACGAGATCATAGCGCCGCGCAAGTTCGCGGTCGCCCGCAAGCGCTTGTTCGACGCGATCAGCGTCGCGGCGACTGAGCGTCCCTGCGGCGTGCCACGGCAGCAGGGCCTCGATCTCGTGGCGCTCCGGCTCCTTATTGATCGCGTTCATGGCCAACCTCTTTCAATTCCTCCGGCCTTGAGCAGCTCTGCGAGCCGCTTGCGCGCGTAGAACATGCGCGTCTTGACAGTGTTCGCCGGGATGCCGACGATCTCGGCTACTTCTTCGACCGATTTCTCGTGGTAGTACACGAGGTCCACGATCTCCCGATGTTCTGCCGAAAGTCCCATGAGGCACTTTCGGATGCTTGCACTCTTGTCCTTCTTCTCTAGCGCGGTCGCGGGATCGTCCGATGGATCCTCGATCGCGCCTGCGGTGTCTTCGTCCAACTCCTCGTCAGACCTGCGTCTGAGTGCCGAGATGGCCTTGAAACGCGCAATGGCCAACATCCATGTCGACACCGTCGATCGACCTTCGAACCGACCAGCCTGACGCCACACGTCCAGAAACACCTCGCTGATTAGGTCCTCGGCCGTGCCCTCATCACGAACTAGGCGCACGACGAAGCGAAACACGCGCACGTGGTACCGCGCGTACAGCACCTGCATCGCGAGCCGATCGCCGTTCGCGATCCGTCCGATCAGCACCTCGTCTGATGTCGATTGCATCGCTCTCGGGCGGTCGGACTCGTGACTTTAGTCGCAAGCGGCTACCGTTGGGTTCACGCTTCCGCCACAGAGATGGCAAGTGATCGACCCCCTATCTCGTGCCCCAGGGATGTGCATGTTTGCCGTCTATGCGGCTAAGATTATGGCCGACTGGAACTCGCGCCAATTTAAAATTATCAAATAAATTTAGGTACTTAGACTCCAGCCGCCATAGCCTGGGCGCCGCACAGCCAGAGGCGGTCCGACCTTTTTGCCTGTTTAGCGAGGGTTAACTCAGGTTCCAATTCGCAGCGGTGAGTGAAGTTTGCGCAGGGCGGCGAGCACCGAAAGCGCCGTAATGCGTCCGGTTCGGGGATTGTCCGAAGGGATGTTTTCAATCGACAGGGTGAAGCGAGCCGAGTCGCTGTCCACCTCGACGGTGTGGCAGTTACGCTCGATCAGGGGGTCGGCCCAGATCTCCGCTATTGTGCGATCGGGTCCAATGCCGGCCAGCGCCAGCGCCGCCGCCACGTTCACGTTAGCAGGAAAGCCAGCGGCGGCATCTCGCGCCGTTCCGGAGAACACGAGTCTAGGCTCGTTCAGGCCTTCCAGGGAGATGCCGTTTTCAACGAGGTATGGCGCACCCACAAGGCTGCGCGGCGGCTTGCGTGTGATCATGCGCACCACATGAATGCGGCCTTCGGCCGCAGCGGTAACGGCGTCAAGCCCCAAGAGGGCACCACTCGGCACGATGATCTGTCCTCCGCGCACTTTCGCCAGCTCTATCAATTCGGGCCGGGGCAGCAGCGCGCCGACGGACAGCACCATCACGTTTTTCCCTGCCTCCAGCATCGGCCGGCAGATTGCTTCGAGCATGGACGCGGGGGTGCATTCGATCGCTAGGTCAGCATGGGCCGGAAACTCCGCGGGCCCCACTAAAGGACACGTGACCCGTTCCGCACGAAGCCAAGCTTGAGCCTTCGCCTGGTCTCGCACCGCGGCGCAGGCCAGCACAAAACCAGGCATGCCCGCCGACAGCTCGCGCGCGACCACGCGGCCGATGGCGCCGAGACCGCCAACAGCAACGCGGGTCATCGGCATGGGCGAGACCTGGGCACGATGAGACCTCCCGAACGTTGCTTACGCGGCTCGCTTGCCCGTCACAAGCCAGTCGCGACTTGACCAGCATCTGTCCAAAGCACAAATCTCTCGGGCGATCGGGGAGAAAACGAAATGCTCAGATCAGGCATGAGCCGCGTGCTCAAGATCTTAGGTGGGGCATGCGGCATCGTGCTCGCATTCACCAGCGTGACGCTAGGCCAAGCGTATCCCACAAGGCCGATGACAATGATCATTCCATTCGCGGCCGGCGGCCCCACCGACGTACTCGGCCGCGTCATGGCGCAACGTATGAGCGAGACCCTCGGCCAGCAGGTCGTGGTCGAGAACGTCGGTGGCGCCGGCGGCATGACCGGCTCCAAGCGCGTGGCCGATGCTGCGCCCGACGGCTACACTTTCGTACTCGGCACGGTCGGTACCCATGCGCAGAGCCAGACCATGTACAAAAAGCCCCTCTACAATGCAGCAACCGATTTTACGCCGGTTGCCCTCATCGCCGAGGTTCCGATCGTGCTCATTACGCGCAAGGATCTGCCGGTGAATAACCTCCAAGAATTTATCGCTTATGCCAAAGCCAACCAGACAAAGATGCAGTATGGTTCGGCCGGGGCGGGCTCGGCGACCCATCTTGGGTGCGTTCTGCTCAACTACCTCATCGGTGTCGACATCACCCACGTCCCTTATCGTGGCACCGGCCCCGCCATGCAGGATCTGCAAGGCGGCCGAATCGATTACCTCTGCGAGATTGTTAGCACCGCCAAGCCGCAGATCGACGGCGGGACGGTGAAGCCGATTGCGATCATGACAAAGGAGCGCTCCCCCGCGCTCTCGAACGTGCCGACCGGTCTCGAGCAGGGGACGCCGAATCTCGAGGCCTATACCTGGAACGCTATCTTCCTTTCCAAGGGCGCGCCTGCCGACGTCGTCAAGAAGCTCCATGACGCGACGGTTGAGGCCATGAAGACGCCGTCGGTACGCGAACGACTCGAAGCGCTTGGCGCCGTCATCGTGCCCGAGGAGCGTGCCACCCCGGAATATCTCGGCCAATTCGTCAAGAGCGAGATCGACAAGTGGGCCGCTCCAATCAAAGCAAGCGGCGTGGCCGTGGATTAACCGGACGCGCGACGGCAGTGCCAGCAAGCGCGAACGTGCTTGCTATTCCAGCTCGATTTCGCCTTTGACCTCGTGCGAAAGGCCGACGCCGCGCACCGTGACCGTGGCTGTGGCGGGAAATTTCTCGTTGCCTTTGAGCCTACCCTCCGCAACGGCCTGGCGCACCGCCTTCTCGATCTCGCGCTGGGCGCTTACCCCAAGGGTTTTGAGGAATTTGCGAATACTGCCATTGAAGACGTCCTCGTCCATCATCGCCTCCTTTGCGCCATTATACGCCTGAGTGGCCGCCGTCGAATCGCCCCGTTTGAGCCGCGGATTGCGCGAACAATTCCCTATTTGCGTCAATGTGAAGCCATGACATCCGGTGCGTATATGTGTGTGCCCGCATTGACCAATTGGGGGGATCGATGCCCACGCCACGCAGATTGGCCGTTCTGATAGCCGGCGCCGCGGTGCTGGCCAGCCTGTCCGCGAGCCCAGTACAGGCGTGCGATAATGATCGTTACCCATGCCCGGTCATCGCACAGACGCAGAATACGCCCGAGGCTACAGCTAAATCATCGTCGCGCAAGAAAACGGCGCACACGGCGCGCCAGGAGAAGGACCGCGCGAAAAGTGAAGCTCAAGCCCCATCGTCGGTTTCGAAAAATGCGGCTGGTGGCCAGGGGCAAGCGACTGCGTCCGGCAGCAAGACAGCGGCCAAACCCGCATCCGCATCAACCCTGAATGAGCAGATTGATCGCAAGGAAAGCCAAGTATCCGCGGCGGCGGCGGCTTGGCTCGTTGGCGCCAATGCCGAGGAAACCGCCGCGCAGCCAGGAATTGGTGATGACGCGGCCACGGCCGTTCCGGCAAATGCGGTGCAATTAGTCGATCCGCACGAGCCCAACGAACTCGATCTTGCGGCAGCTTCCCCGGCGCCAGCGCAGTCCAGTTGGCTCAGCTCTCTCCTCGCAACTTTGGGTGCAGCTCTCGCCGCAGCCTCCGCTTTGCGCTTCTTCGTCTGAATCTTTCCTGCCTAGGGCCTTGGTCGGGCTGCTTTGCTTGACAAGAGTTCCTGTTCTGTTCTTCATGGCAGCCAAGAGCCGAGGGGCTGCCGATGCCAATTTTCACGCCTCATCAAGATGCCGCCCTGATGGCGGCTTCGGCCTGGCTCAAAACCGCGCGCGGGCGTGCCTCGATATTCCGCTTATTCGGCTATGCCGGGACCGGCAAAACCACGCTCGCCAAGCATCTCGCCGAAAGTATCGACGGCAAGGTCCTGTTCGCGGCCTTCACCGGCAAGGCCGCATGCGTAATGCGCAGCAAGGGCTGTCACGGCGCCACCACGATCCACAGCCTCATCTACAGGGCGCGCGACAGTGGTCAGGAGACGCCCACTTTCGAGCTTTGGGACGAGGCGCCCGCCTCCAAGGCAAAGCTCATCATCATCGACGAATGCTCGATGGTCGACGACGAGCTTGCCCGCGATCTGATGTCGTTCGGTGTGCCGCTATTGGTGCTCGGCGATCCCGCACAACTGCCGCCGATCCAAGGCGGCGGGTTTTTCACCGGCGCCGAACCTGACGCCATGCTCACCGAAGTTCATCGGCAGGCCCAGGATGATCCGATTGTGCGGTTGTCGATGATGATCCGAGCGGGCAAGACGCTGCAGGAAGGGCGCTATGGGGAGAGCGAGGTGGTGCGCCGCGAGGCGGTGGACTCTGCGCGCGTGACCGGCGCCGACCAAATCCTTGTGGGCCGCAACACCACGCGGCGCGCCTACAACGCGCGCTTGCGGGAGCGGCGCGGCTTTGTCGACGCATTGCCGATCGCGGGCGACAAGCTCGTTTGCCTGCGCAACAACCGCCGCAAGGGGTTATTCAACGGCGGCCTGTGGGTGGTTAGTGAATCCCCGAAGAGACGGCGGCAAATTCTCCGCATGCGGCTCAGGCCGGACGAGGAGGTTGGTGGGCGAATGACCAGGGTCTCGGTCCGTCCGGAATGCTTCACCGGCGCCATCGAGCAGTTGGACTGGCCAGCGCGCAAATCCTATGACGAGTTCGACTTCGGCTATGTGTTGACCGTCCACAAGGCACAAGGTTCACAGTGGGATGACGTGGTGTTGTTCGACGAGTCAGTCGCATTCCCGGAGAACCGCGACCGCTGGCTCTATACAGGAGTAACGCGGGCGGCGAAACGACTCACCCTGGTGGTGTGACGAGTTTCACTTCGTTTGCCCTTCCACCTCGCGCACCGGCGTCTCCGGGACCAGGCCAGCGCGCCGGCGGGCAAAGGTCTCCTCGCCATTTTGCTGCCAGCGGCCGGCGACGGCGCGCTGTGCATAAACGTCCCAGCTCGCCGACCAATCGCCGAGCGAATAGCCGTGCCATGGCGCTTGGGGCGTCAATGCGGGTAGCTCGAGCTCCTGCCAAATCGTGCGCGCCCGCTCCATGAATTCCCGCGCGGGCAAGGCAAGCGGCGGCGCTGCATGTTTTAGCGTTGCATCGATGAGAATGCCCGAATCTTCCTCCCGCGGAGCAGATTTCGGCCCATGGCCGGCGGAGCGATGGGGGGCGATATGTACGTCTTCCATCGGGTTCGAGCGGTAGGCGAGCGCCCAAAACACCGCATCGGCGTTCGTCGGATCGATGTCCTCGCTCACCGCAATGCAGACCTTCCCACAATCGGGCAGGAGCGTCGCGGCCGCGTGCAAACCCCGCCAGATTTCGGTACGCGGGGTCCCCTGCGCGTACTGCACCAAGATGATCTTGCGCAAGTTGGAGAGCGGCTCGTGCATGACCACCCGGCGGACTTCTTTGATCCCCAGGTGCTGGCGCAGATGCGTGAAGAACAACGGCTCCATCGCCACCTTCTTGAGTACGCTCGATTCGCTCGGCGTCACTTGGCTGATGATGGAGGTAAACACAGGGGACTTTCGCTGCGTGACCGCGGTCACCCGCATCGACATGTTGAAGTCCTCGAGCGCGACGTGGCCGTGACTTTCCCCGAACGGACCTTCCGGTTCCAGCAGATCAGGATCGATCAGTCCTTCAATGATGATTTCGGCGTCGGCCGGTACGTTGAGATCGACGGTGACCGCTTTCGCCACACGCATCGGCACGCCCGCGAGCGCCCCCGCCACTGCCATTTCATCGGAATCGACGGCAAGCTTCATTCCGCCCGTGAACATCGCGACCGGCGCACAGCCGACGACGATCGCGGAGGGCATCGGCTCGCCGCGCCGGTTGTGCTTCTTCCAATGCAGATATCCGCCGGCGCCGCCGATCCGCGCGGCCATGCGCACGCCGAGCCGGTCAGTCGCCTTCAGCGCCGCGCGGTATGTTCCCATGTTCTGAACGCCCGTTTCGGGGTCGCGCGTGATGCACAGCGTCGCCGTCAGGTAGGGCGCAGCGTCGAAGCCCGGTGTCGAAATCGGCACCGGTAGGCGCGCCAAGCCCTTGCCGCTGCCGCGCAGCTCCTCGCCCGTGATCACGACCGCCTGGCACGCCGGCGCCTCAACGAGAACCGGCGGGATCGGGCTTGCGATCGCGCGCACCCACGCCGCTTCGATCTCCTCGACGGGGCACCCCATGCCGATGGCGTAGATCTGCGGCGAGGCAGCGAGCGCGCCGACCGCGACCGGAATCTCGTAACGACGACCGGACGAGTCGATGACATTGGTGAACAAGAACGCGCGCCGCTGATCCTCCCTCAGTCCCCCCTGGAATTGCCAGCGCACCAACGGATGCAATTCGGTATCCTTGTTGATCGCCCGATCGATGCGCAACAGCATTCCCCGCGCCTCGAGGGCGGCGAGGTGTGATTGGAAATCGAGCGGCGGTCCCGCGTCCGGTTTTCGTGCGGACCGACGCGCATCGGCACCCACGTCGAGCATAGTCGCAACCTTATCGTTTCGCGGCTAACGTACGATCTGTCCCGATTGCAATGCAATGCTTTCGGTATATCGTGGCGAGCGCATTGCGCTGTTCCGGGACATCCGACCATGGGCGCGAGGCATTTCGGCGCCCGCATCGCGCGCCTTGAGGACCCGGCGCTGCTGACGGGGCGCGGGCGCTTCGCCGACGACATCAGACTCGCGGGTGCGTTGCACGCATGCTTCGTACGCAGCCCGCACGCCCACGCCAAAATCCGCGCCATAGATACGTCGGCGGCGCGCGCCCTGCCCGGCGTCCACGCGGTGCTGACCGCGGACGATCTGCCGGCGCGCATGGCGCGCAACGAGATTCCGATGCTTGTGCCCAATCCGTCGATTGCGACGCCGCGAACCCAGCTCGCCTTGGCGCGCCGCGAAGTCTGCTATGTCGGCCAGACCATCGCGGTGGCGATTGCCGACAACCGCTACCTCGCGGAGGACGCGGCCGCGGCGGTCAACGTCGAATTTGAAGTCTTGCCGGCGGTCAGCGACTGCCGCGAGGCCGCACGCCCCGGCGCTCCGCCCACGCACAGCGACCTGGCGAGCAATATCGCGGCCGTCGTTCCCATGAGCTACGGCGACGTCGAGGCGGCATTCGCCGGCGCCGCATACGTGTTCGAGGACGAACTCTTCCTTCATCGCGGCGGTGCCGTGACGCTCGAAGGCCGCGCCGTGCTCGCAACTTATGACGGCGGCGCCGATATATTGACGGTGTGGTCGGCGACACAGACGCCGCACCTTTGTCGCGCCACACTCGCCGATCTCTTTGAACGCGACCTCGAGGCGATCCGGGTGATCGCGCCTCACGTCGGCGGCGGCTTCGGCACAAAGGCGCCGTTCTATGCCGAGGAGGCGGTCATTCCGGCCGTCGCGATGAAGCTTTGCCGCCCGATCGCGTGGCAGGAGGACCGACGCGAACATTTTCTCTCGGCGACTCAGGAGCGCGACCAGTATTGGAAAGTCGCCGTTGCCGTCGATGACGAAGGAAAAATCCTCGGGCTTTCCGGCACTATGCTCCACGACTCCGGCGCATTCCTGCCCTGGGGCATCATCGTGCCTTACATCGCCGCTACGACGTTCCCTGGGCCTTACGTCGTGCCGGCTTATCGCATCGAGGCAACCGTCGTGCTCACCAACCGCGTGCCGACCACGGTCGTGCGCGGCGCCGGTCGCCCGCAGGCGGTTTTCGCCATGGAACGGCTGATGGACAGGCTCGCGCGCGAACTCAAGCTCGATCGCGCTGAGCTACGTCGGCGCAACATGATCGTTCCCGAGCAGATGCCTTACTCCGTCGGACTGACATTTCGCGACGGCAAGCCCCTCATCTATGCGAGTGGGGATTTTCCGAAAAGCCAAGAGCGCGCGCTCACGCTTGCCGCCTACGCGGAATTTCCGCTGCGCCGGAGCAAAGCACGCGCCGAAGGGCGCTATCTCGGCGTCGGGCTCGCCAACTACGTGGAAGGCACGGGGCTTGGACCGTTCGAAGGGGTCACCGTGCGCGTCCTGCCCAATGGCAAGGTCGCGGTGGCAACCGGCGCCACAACGCAAGGGCAAGGCACACGCACGACGCTCTCGCAAATCGTGGCGGATGAGGTCAGCTGCTGCATCGAAGACATCGTCATGACCGTCGGCGATACCGCGGCGATCTCGCAAGGCGTCGGCGCCTTCGCCAGCCGGCAGGCGATCAACGCCGGCTCCTCCGCGCTGATTGCGGGAGCAAACGTGCGCAAGCAAATCATCGCGCTCGCCGCCCGCCTTCTCGGATTGCCCGAGCCCGACATTGAAGTCGAGGATGGACGCGCCACCGCCCGCGGCGGCAACAAGCCGTCTATCACGTTTGGAGAGCTTGCGCGGGCCGCGCAGGGCATGCCGGGCTTTTCGTTTGCCGTCGAACAGACGCCTGGCCTTGAGCACACGGCCTATTTCACCCCGCCGCAAGCCTCGTATTGCAACGGTACGCACATCGCGGAGGTCGCGGTCGACCCTTTCACCGGCGGGGTGCGCCTTCTGCGTTACACGGTCGCGCACGACAGCGGAAGGATCATTAATCCGCTGATCGTCGACGGCCAAGTGCAGGGCGGCGTCGCCCACGGCATCGGCAACGCGCTGTTCGAGCAGATGAAGTACAATCAAGGAGCGCAGCCATTGACCACCACCTTTCAGGACTATCTGTTGCCGACCGCCCTCGACGTGCCGGGCTGCGATATCGAGCACGTGGAGACGCCGAACCCGCTCAATCCGCTTGGTGTGAAAGGTGCCGGCGAGGGCGGCACGATTCCGGCGCCCGCGGCAATCATCTCAGCCGTCGAGGACGCGCTCTCGGCCTTCGGCGTGCGCTTTACCGAGATGCCGTTGACTCCCGACCGCATCGTCGATGCGTTGCGCAAAGCCGGTGCGTACGAGACGTTGGCGTAACCACTGCACGCCAAGCTGATCGCCTGTAGGATCGGTCGTTTCTTTTTTTCGAGATCCCAGCGCGCTCTACCGCGCGGGACGCCGCTGCCCAATCGTCCTATATAAATTCCGCAGTCATCTGGAACTCTGGAGGCTTCCCATGCCAGGCAATGGAAGGCGGCCGCCCCTGCGCTCGCAATTGTGGTTCGACAACCCTGACAATCCGGGCATGACTGCGCTTTATCTCGAGCGCTACCTTAACTTTGGACTGACGAAGCAAGAGCTCACATCCGGCAAGCCGATCATCGGCATCGCCCAGAGTGGGTCGGACCTCTCGCCTTGCAATCGGCACCATCTGGAACTCGCCAAACGGGTCCGCGAAGGGATTCGCGATGCTGGAGGTGTCGCCTTCGAATTTCCCATGCATCCGCTGCAGGAGACTGGCAAGCGCCCGACCGCGGCCCTTGACCGCAATCTCGCCTATCTAAGTCTCGTCGAGGTGCTGTTCGGCTATCCGCTCGACGGCGTCGTTCTCACCACGGGGTGCGACAAGACCACACCTGCGGCCATCATGGCGGCGGCAACGGTGAATACGCCGGCAATCGTGCTCTCGGGTGGGCCGATGCTCAACGGCTGGTGGAAAGGTGAGCGCGCTGGATCCGGCACCGTCGTTTGGTGGGCGCGCCAGGAGCATGCCGCTGGCCGCATGGACTACCAGGAATTTCTCGATCTTGTCGCCTCCTCGGCGCCATCAATCGGCCATTGCAATACCATGGGCACAGCCTCGACCATGAATGCGCTCGCTGAAGCGCTGGGACTTTCGCTGCCCGGCTGCGCCGCCATTCCGGCGCCCTACCGCGAGCGCGGGCAGATCGCCTATGAGACCGGACGACGCGCCGTGGAGATCGTGCACGAGGATCTCAAACCGTCCGACATCTTGACCCGCGAGACGTTCGAGAATGCCATAGTCGCGTGCTCCGCGATCGGCGGCTCCAGCAATGCACCCATTCACATCAACGCGATCGCCCGCCATGTCGGCGTTGCGCTGTCGATCGAGGACTGGGAAACAATCGGCTATGAGGTGCCGCTCCTCGTCAATATGCAGCCCGCCGGCAAATATCTCGGCGAGGAATATTACCGGGCTGGCGGATTGCCCGCGGTACTCAACCAATTGATTGCGGCCGGTCGCATCCATGCCAATGCGCGGACGATCAATGGCAAGATCGTTGGCGAAAACGTCAAGGACGCCAAAATCGCGGACGCCGACGTGATCCGCCCGCACGACAGGCCGCTCAAGCAGCATGGCGGGTTCAAGGTGCTGTCCGGAAATTTGTTCGAGTCAGCAATCATGAAAACGAGCGTGATCTCGGAGGAGTTCAGGCAGCGGTATCTCTCGAATCCAAAAGACCCTAACGCTTTTGAAGGCCGCGCGGTGGTGTTCGACGGACCGGAGGACTACCACCGTCGCATCGAAGATCCGTCATTGGAGATCGATGCGAACACGATGCTGTTCATCCGCGGCGTCGGGCCCATCGGCTATCCGGGCTCGGCGGAGGTCGTGAACATGCAGCCGCCGGCCGCGCTGATCAAACGCGGGATCACGTCGCTGCCCTGTATTGGGGACGGCCGCCAGTCGGGTACCTCGGCCTCGCCGTCGATCATCAACGCTTCGCCCGAAGCCGCGGCTGGCGGCGGGCTTGCTCTGCTCAAGACCGGCGATCGCGTTCGGATCGATCTCAACAAGGGCACTGCCAACATGCTGGTCTCGGAAGCCGAACTTGCACGGCGCCGCGTCGAGCTGGAGCAAGCGGGCGGCTACAAATACCCTTCAAGCCAAACGCCGTGGCAGGAAATGCAACGCGGGATAGTCGACCAGCTCGCCGGCGGCATGGTGCTCAAGCCCGCCCTGAAATATCACCGCATAACGCCAGCAAATGTGCCGCGGGATAATCACTGATTGCCACGAAGACGCCGCGCCGCGAGCAAGAATCCTCTGGCTGCGGCGGCGCATGAACCAAATCGCCTGAAACCCGTTGGTGCCCAGAGCACGGAGATGCTGATCATGGCTTTACGTTTGCAGAACAAGCTCGCGCTCATCACTGCCGCGGGACAAGGAATCGGCCGCGCCATTGCACAGATTTTCGCGGCAGAGGGCGCTCGTGTGATCGCCACCGATGTGGACGACAAAAAACTGGAGGGGCTCAAAGCTCTCAAGCACCGCAAGCTCGATGTGCGCTCGAGCGCATCCATCGAGTCGTTTGCCCACGAGATCGCGACCGAGCTCGGCGCGCTCGATGTGCTCGTGAACTGCGCCGGATACGTCCACCACGGCAGTGTGCTCGACTGCTCCGAGCAGGACTGGGACCTCTCGTTCGATCTCAACGTGAAATCGATGCATCGGACGATCAAGGCCTTCCTGCCGGGCATGCTGGAGAAGCAGGCGGGCTCGATCGTCAACATTTCGTCCGCGGTTTCGTCGATCCGCGGGGTTCCGGATCGTTATGTGTATGGCGCCACAAAAGCCGCCGTCATCGGGCTCACCAAAGCAGTTGCCGCCGATTTCATTAAGAAAGGCATCAGAGCCAACGCCATCTGCCCCGGCACGATCGAATCTCCGTCGCTGGAGGAGCGGATCAAGGATCGTTCGCGCGCGACCGGTAAATCGCTCGCGGAGGTGGAAAAGGCATTCGTGGAGCGCCAACCCATGGGTCGGCTCGGCCGTGCCGAGGAGGTAGCCGCGCTCGCGGCTTTTCTCGCCGGCGATGAAGCGAGCTACATCACGGGCCAAGCGCATCTTGTCGACGGCGGGATGGCGCTCTAGGCGTAAGAACCCTTATATTCCGGACGAATAATCTTGGTTGATCTTGTGGAGCCCGCAAACTGCGTATGACAAGGCAGCTATGCAGGTCTGCCATTTTTTGTCCGGAACGGTCATTGAATCAAGGTGTTGGTGGGTCGGGCGTTGCCGATTCGAGAGCGTGACCTTTCCTCAAGGGGCACACGCCGGGTCGAAGGTGAAATTGCAAGATT
>Ga0126374_10000075_pt1 | contig 16576 bp, 20 predicted proteins | sample PanSoiMetPlot_12_FD_89874 | JGI IMG/M metagenome (GOLD analysis project Ga0126374, IMG submission 89874) | Tropical forest soil microbial communities from Panama - MetaG Plot_12 | ecosystem: Environmental > Terrestrial > Soil > Tropical forest > Bulk soil | place: Panama | collected 2016-02-17
GGCCCCGGTGTTCATCGACGGCAAGAAGGCCGCCACCCTGCGCGGCGCGACGCTGAGCGCGGATTTCAAGCAGATGGTGATCGACTATATCGAACGCCGCTGGGGCCAGGCCGCGCGGGCGGCCGAGTAGACCGGGTTGCGCACGACCGTAGCCGCGCTACCATCCCGATAAATACATCACGCAAGGTGCGCCATGAGTTCCTTGAGCGGCAAAGACGGTCCTCGCTATCGGCACGCTACGGACGAGTCTACGCCTTATGAGACGATCGGCGTGGAGAAACTGACGCCGATCATCGGTGCGGAAATTGAAGGCGTCGATCTCGCGAAACCTTTGTCCAACCGGACGGTGGATGAGATTCACCGGGCGCTGGCTGAGAACATCGTTATATTTTTCCGCGATCAGCACATCACGCCGCAACAGCATCTCGCATTCGGACGCCTCTTCGGAGAATTGCACGTGCATCCCGCTGCACCGCATGAGCCAGGCGAACCGGCGCTGATGAAAATCTATGCCGACAAGAACAGCCCGCGGGCGAACGGTGAGGGCTGGCACACCGACGTGTCGTGCGACCTTGAGCCGCCGATGGGAAGCATTCTCTACATCAAGCAATGTCCGCCGCATGGCGGCGATACCTTGTTCGCCAGCATGTATGCGGCTTACGACGCGCTGTCAGACCGGATGAAAACCTATCTTAACGGGCTTACGGCCGTGCATGATGGAGAGCCGGTCTATCGCGGCCTTTATGCGAACACAGGCGTTGCCGACAAGCCGTCCTATCCGCGAGCCGAACATCCAGTTGTACGAACGCATCCAGTAACGGGAAAGAAAGCGCTGTACGTCAATCGCGGGTTCACACACCATATAGTCGGCATGCCGCGCGACGAAAGCGATGCCATTCTAGCCTACCTCTATCAGCACGCCGAAAATCCGCTTTTCCAATGCCGGTTTCGCTGGGCCGAAAATGCGATCGCCTTCTGGGACAATCGCTGCTCGCAGCACCGGGCGATGTGGGATTACTGGCCGCACACGCGGTCGGGTAACCGGGTGACGGTGAAAGGCGAGCGTCCTCTCTGACACGGCCAGAGTCCTGAGCTTCGCTTAGCAAGCGGCTATATCCAGCCGCCGCCATCCTTGCCGCGGTTCGCAACGCTCGCTTCTTCCAGATCCAGCTCGTATTCGATGCGACGGCGCGCCTCATCAGTAACCTTTCCTTCGCGCAGGAGCTGGTAGATGAAATCGCGTTCGGTATCGATCAGCTCTTTCTTGAGCGCGGCGCTCTCGCGCATGTGACCCAGCGCGTTGTCCAGGTCGTTAGGCAAAATCTGCCGCCGGCTCTGGTTGCGCGTGCGCAAAAGATCGACGACTTCGTCGTGCAATTGGCGTTCTTCGACAAGCTTTTCGAACCGTTTTTCCACTTCATCAAGCGCAGACATTCGCGCGTTCAATTCGGATTGGATGGCACCGGCCTGTTCTTCCTTGCCGAGCCGCGTCAACCCAATCCAATGTACGACGAACGGAAGCATAAGGCCCTGGCCGACGAGGGTGATGATGATGACGCCGAAGGTTATGAACAGAATCAAGTCGCGGTGCGGAAACGGCTCGCCGTTGTTGAGCGCGAAGGGAATTGCGAGCGCAGCGGCAAGCGAAACGACGCCACGCACGCCAACGAATCCAATCGTAAAAGGCCCCTGCCATGGCGGAGAGGGATCGCGCTTGGCGAGTGCCGGGCTGATCCAGCGCGGAAGATAGGTCGCCGGAAAAATCCAGATGAACCGCGCTGCAATCACCAAGAGCGTAATTCCGAGGGTCGCAACGACCAATTCGCGAATAGAGAAGCCGTGAACACGGTCGATCAACGCGCGCGCCTGCGATCCGGTCAACAGGAACACAAGGCCTTCCACGAGATAGACCAGCAAATTCCAGAAAAAGATGCCTTGTAGCCGTGTGGCTGAAGAAATGAGGCGTGGGCCGTTCCAGCTGACGTAGAGGCCGCAGGCGACCGTGGCCAGCACGCCAGATCCGCCGAGATGCTCCGGTACCCAGAATGCGAGGTAGGGCGTCATCAGCGATAGCGTGATTTCCACCCTTGGCTCATGTGCCCATTGCCGCAGCCGAAGGCTTAGCCAACCGACTGCGATACCGTAAATAATCTCGCCGACGACAATCAGCGTGAAAGTCCCCGCCGCTTCTGGCAGCGAGAATGTACCGGTGGCGGCTGCAGCAACTGCAAAACGATAAAGGATCAAGGCCGTTGCATCGTTGGCCAGACCTTCGCCCTCCAGCACCACCAGTAACCGTCGCGGCAGCGTGAGCCGCCGGGCGATCGCCAGCGGGGCAACTACGTCGGGTGGCGCGACAATGGCGCCGAGCACAAAGCCCGTCGCCCAGCTGAAGTTCAAAAGATAGTGCGCGGCGATCGCCACGGCGCAGGTCGTGAATACGACACAGCCGAACGCAAGCAGAGTGATCGGCCGCAAGTTGAAACGGAACTCTCGCCAGCTCATTGAGACACCGGCCGAATATATTAGTGGTGGAAGAATCACAAGCAGCACGACTTCTGGCGCGAGCTGAATGCGTGGCAGGCCGGGGATAAGGGCCATGCCGATGCCGGCCACCACCAGCACAATTGACGGTGCGGTTTTCAGGCGCTCGGCAATGACCGCCGCTGCGGCCAGTACCGCAAGCATGAACAGCAGCGTACCCATGATCGCGGTCATATGAGGTTCGCCACCATGTTCACCGTCAGCGCGAGTACCACGAGGTTGAAGAAGAAAGAAAGGACTCCATGAACCGCCGCTATGCGCCTGATGACCTTGCTGGTGACTGCCACGTCCGAAACCTGTGATGTCATCCCGATGACCAAAGAAAAATAGAGAAAGTCCCGATAGTCAGGCTCGCGATCGTCGGGGAAGCGCAGCCCGCCAATCTTTCCGTCACCGCCTTCACCGTAGTACTCGTGCGCGTAGTGGAAAGAAAATATCGTGTGGACGAACGTCCATGAGAGCAGAATGGTTGCGAACGCGAATGCAACGCTCAACGCAGTGCTGCCTTGTGATGCCTGCTTGGCGCCGCCAAGCGCAAACACCACGGCGATAAGGCTGGCAAACGTGGCAATGATTGACAGGATTAGAATGGCACCGGCGCCCTCATCCTGTTGCGACGCGCGACGACGGATGTGTGTAATATTCGCGCGCCACATCAGGGGCAACGTCAGGCTAAGGTAGACGACAATCCCCGCGTCCCATCCGGCGAGCGCGCGCGTTCCCCACTCAAGCGTAACCGGTTTGATTGCTATCGTGACCGCGATGCCGACCAGGATGGCAAGCGCAAGTTTGGAGTGGAGTCCGACCATCCGCAGCGGCAGTGATGAGGGCACACGTTTGGCGCTGGGCATCCTTGTTCGCCCTCAGGTTCTCCGCTCGGCGACGAAACGCGCGGCGGCACGCAAAGTATCGGCTTTTGTACCGAACCGGCCCAGCGCGCTATCGGACTCGGTCACCAATTCCTTGAGGCGCGCACGCGCGCCCTCAAGACCCAGGGCTGCGACAAGCGTCGCTTTGCCGGCCGCGGCGTCTTTGCCCGCGGCTTTGCCGAGCGTCTTGGTATCACCTTCAACGTCGAGCAAGTCATCGGCGATCTGGAACGCCTGGCCGATCGCAATGCCATAGCGATCGATATCGGTGAGCGCGGCCATATCGGCTTTTCCGAGAATCGCGCCGGCCCGACAAGCGACGCGGATCAACGCACCTGTTTTCATCGCTTGCAGTGTGGCGATCTCTTTTTCACACAGGGTGCGCTTCGGCTCGAAGCGGCCTTCGGCAGCGAGGTCGAGCATCTGCCCTCCCGCCATTCCGCCGAGGCCAGATGCGCGCGCGAGCTCTGCCACGAGCGCGATTCGTACCGAGGGATCGGCATGCACCTCGGGTCGTGCCATGACGTCGAACGCCAGGGTAAGAAGTGCATCGCCAACAAGGATCGCAGTGGCTTCGTCGTAGGCTTTGTGCACCGTCGGTCGTCCTCGCCGCAGATCGTCGTCGTCCATTGCCGGCAAGTCGTCGTGCACCAGCGAATAACAATGCACGAGCTCGAGTGCAGCGCCGGCGGTCAGTGCACCCGAGCGCGAGGCCCCGAATACAGCGGCGCTCTCGACCAGCAAAAACGGGCGCAGTCGCTTGCCGCCATCGAGTGCTGCGTGGCGCATGGCGGCGATAAGCCGCGCCGGCCGGAAGATCTCCCCGTCGAGGGGTGCGTCGCCCAGCAGTTGCTTGAGCAACATCTCGGTCTCTCCAGCAATCGAGGCAAGCCGCGCCGGAAAGTCGGTGATACCCTTGTTCATTTCTACATTGTTAGCCGCTGTGAATGATCTGGCAAAGTGGGGCGTATAACACCTGATCGGATAGGTTAATCTCTTAGGGTGAAACAGCCGGGGCTCAAAGGACCCTCTACATTGTGGCGAGTGCTGCGCATCGTCGTCCTTGTGCTGATCGCTGTGGTGTTGCTGCCGTATCTGATCACACCGCTCTACGCAGTGGTCGATCCGGTCTCGCCGAGCGTGCTCTGGCGGCGCCTGAGTGGGGCGCGGGTTGAGCGTCAGTATGTCCCCATTACGCGTATCTCGCCGTACTTGTCTCTTGCGGTGATCGTCGCCGAAGATGGCCGCTTCTGCAGCCATCATGGTGTTGATCTCGCGGAACTTCGGGAGGCTTTCGGCGAGGCCGACGACATGGATGAGATGCGCGGCGGCTCAACCATCACGCAACAGGTGGCAAAGAATCTGTTCCTTTGGCAGGGGCGCAGCTACGTGCGCAAGGCGCTGGAATTTCCACTGGCGCTTTGGATCGACCTGATTCTGTCGAAGCGGCGGGTGCTGGAAATTTACCTGAATATCGCGGAGTGGGGCCCCAACGGTGAATTCGGCGCCGAGGCGGGAGCGCGCCGCGCCTTTGGCAAATCGGCTCAGGACCTTTCTCGCTATGAGGGGGCCCTGCTGGCCGCCACCCTGCCAAATCCGTCGATCCGCAACGCGCGCCGTCCGGGGCCGGGTCTTCAGCGGCTAGCTGGCCTTTATGTGGCCCGGGCCGCAAAGTCGCCGGCTGCGGCCGCATGTCTGCGTCGAAGCCACTAGCGTTGGCGCAAGCCTTCCACTATAAGCCCGGCTTCAAACTGACATATCGCGACTTTTAGGAGTTCCCTCCCATGGCTGTGCCGAAAAGAAAAACCTCACCGTCGCGTCGTGGCATGCGCCGCTCCGCTGACGCGCTAAAGCGCCCGGCCTACGTCGAGGACAAGGATTCAGGCGAGCTGCGTCGTCCGCATCATATCGACCTGAAGACCGGCATGTACAAAGGCCGCCAGGTTTTGAAGTCGAAGACTGAGGCTTAGCGCGACGGGGCCAAGGTAAGCTGCGCCATGTTCATGCTCGGCTTTCCGCTGCTGCTGATTCCATTCGCGATCTACAACATCATTGCATTCCTCATGCCGGGTGTGGCGTGGAGCAGCGTGGTCTCCACGGTTCACATGATGTCGGGCGTAGATTGGAAGATGACAACGGGTGACGTGCTCGTCGCGCTCGCGATCCTGCTGCTCTGCGGCGAGGTGGTGAAATCGTCCCGTATCAGTAGGCGCACCATCATCGACCACGCATTGTCGTTAGTTCTTTTCCTCGGCATGTTGATCGAGTTTATTCTCGTCAAACAGGCCGCCACCGCGACATTTTTCCTGCTCCTCGTCGTGGGCTTCATTGACGTGCTCGGCGGCTTCGCGGTTACTTTGCGCTCGGCGCAGCGAGACCTTACGGTTGAGGGTGTCGAGCGCGTTTCGCCCTGAGGAAGTTAAACTTCATCTGAGTCCGACATGAGCCGTGATTTCCAGCTCCCCGGCCGATCGCCCGTGATCGCCTGCGAAGGCATGGCGGCGACCTCCCATCCGTTGGCGACGCTTGCTGCGATCGACACGCTCCGCGCGGGTGGCACCGCAGCCGACGCGGCGGTGACCGCGGTCGCCGTCTTGTGTGTAATCGAGCCGCACATGACGGGCATCGGAGGCGACTGCTTCTCCCTGGTGTCCCGGCCGGGCAAGCCGGTCTGGGGTTACAACGGCTCGGGCCGTGCGGGAATGAAGGCGTCCGATCAGGCGCTGCGCGCGAAGGGTCTGGCTGGAATTGGCAACTCCATCCATGCGGTCACCGTGCCCGGAGCAATCGAAGCTTGGGAGGAAATCCTGAAGGCGCATGGTCGTTTTGGTCTCGACCGCGCGCTGGCGCCGGCGATCAAATATGCCGAGGGCGGATTTCCCGTCAGCGCACGCGTGGCCTGGGACTGGCAGAGACACGTCGCCAAGCTCAAGGCTGATGCCGGAGCGTCCAGGCATTACCTTTTCAACGGCGGAGCACCCAAGGAAGGCGACGTCATTCGCTTTCCGGCGCTTGCATCTACGCTGAAGGCAATCGCTACAAAGGGTGCTCGTGCTTTCTACGAGGGCGAAATCGCGGACGACATGGCTAGAACGCTTGCGGCTCGCGACTCCTTCCTCACTGCGGAGGATTTCACGCGCCATCGCGGTGACGCGGTTACGCCGATTTCGACCAATTATCGCGGGCTCGACCTGGTGGAGATTCCTCCGAATGCACAAGGGTTCACCGCGTTGGTGATGCTCAACATCCTGGAGAATTTCGACGTCGGTACGATGGACCCACTCGGCGCGGACCGGTTTCATCTGGTGCTTGAGGCCGCGCGGCTAGGTTATGCCCTGCGCGATACGCATATTGCAGACGACGCGCATATGCGCGCTTCGGTCGAGGATCTGCTCGATAAAAAATTTGCCGAGAAGCTTGCATCCCTTATCGACATGAAGAAGCGGTCGAAATTACCAAGCGCGCCCGCGCCCGGAAACGACACGGTCTATCTGACAGTCGTTGACCGCGACCGGACCGCTGTTTCCTTCATCAATTCTCTGTATTCCAGCTTCGGCATCGGAATCTGCACGGAGAAGACGGGCATCATGCTCACCAATCGCGGGGCTTGCTTCACGCTGGAGCAAAGTCACCCGAACGTCTTCGGTCCGGGCAAACGCCCGATGCATACAATCATTCCCGCACTTGCGATGCGCAATGGTCGCTGCGACATGAGCTTCGGCGTCATGGGCGCGCACTATCAGCCGATGGGCCACGTTCAAATCATCCTCAACATGCTCGACTACGGCATGGACGTGCAGCAGGCGATCGACGCACCACGTTTTTTCTTTGAAGGTGAGAAGACCGACGTCGAGCACGGCACGCCGACAACGACAATCGATGGACTCAAGGCACGTGGACACGACGTGGTTATGGCGAACTCACCGTGGGGTGGTGCACAAACCGTCAAGATCGATTGGGATCGCGGCGTGCTGATCGGTGGCTCGGAGCCGCGCAAGGACGGTTGCGCGCTCGGCTATTAAAGTGCGCCGAGCGCTGCGGTAGCTCGATAGGCAGCTAACGCCACATTTGGTCCGGCGCGGCGGCGCACGCGCGTTTGCGGATACCCGTCCTTGGTCGCGACAAGCTGAGCCAGAAGCGGGACATGGTAATTGGGCGCCCCTGGCTCGAATACCTGAGGGGAGCGAGCGAGCACAGCCACGGCACGTGTCTTGGCGTGTTCACCGTAACTCGTTGTATCGGATTCGCACACCGTTGCATCGCTTTCGTCAGGTCGCATGACAGTACCGTTTCAACTCCGGACAGAACCGATTCCTCTTGTATTGCATGGGCAAGGCGCGTGCCACCCGGCCTTAATCGCCTGGACGCGCAATAGGTCCGCCATTCTTCGGTTTGGTAATCGCCGCAGGATATACGCCGGCGTTCGCGGAGGGACGAGCAACTATTCCTTCTCGCCGAGCTTATCCAGTCGCTTTTGCATCTCGTCGAGCTGGCGCTTGAGTTCGTCCATTTCGCTGCCTGAACCCTGCGGTTTTTCCGACGGTTTCGCCTGACCGCGCGCAAACGGAGCGAACATGGCGAAAGTCTTTTCGAACATTTCCATGTTTCGCCGGACCTGATCCTCGAGCGGCCCAAATGCACCGACACCGAAAGCTTGCGCCATCTGTTCGCGGAATTTGCCCTGCTCCTTCGACAGCGATTCAATCGAAGCTTCCAAAAAACGGGGCACCAGCATCTGCATGCTGTCGCCATAAAAGCGGATCAACTGCCGCAGGAAGGTGATCGGCAGGAGGCTTTGCCCTTCTTTGTTTTCCTGTTCGAAGATGATCTGCGCGAGCACCGAGCGGGTGATGTCTTCGCCGGTCTTGGCGTCGTATACGATGAAATCTTCGCCATTCTTGACCATGGCGGCGAGATCTTCGAGCGTCACATAGGTACTTGTTCCGGTATTATAGAGCCGCCGGTTCGCGTACTTTTTGATTGTGACCGGCTCTTTTTTTTCCTCTGCCATGTGGATCACACGTTTGCCTGCCCAGGCTTTGAGCATAGCCAATTTCCGCTCATATGGGCCACCGTTTTGTGGCACCGCGGCAGCGCCGTGCACGGCGCGGCGTCCCTTGCGGAAAGGCCGAAAAAGCGCCAATTGTCGGCGATATTCGACTGACAGGTCATGTTGACAGACCCGCATGGCCTGCCGAGGATGCGGCAGTGCCAAATATCTCCGCCTGCCCCCGAACGCGACGCAACAGGAGTTTCGCATGAAAGACGACATCGTCATCGTGAGCGCTACCCGTACCCCGGTTGGCGCATTCAATGGGGCATTTGCCAACTTGCCGGCGCATGAGCTGGGCAAAGCGGCGATCAAAGGCGCGATGGAGCGCGCAGGCGTGGAAGGAGCTCGCATCAGCGAAGTGATTATGGGCCAGATCCTGACCGCCGGTCAGGGCCAGAACCCGGCGCGGCAGGCTTCGATCGCGGCCGCCATCCCGGTCGAGACACCTGCGTGGGGCGTAAACCAGCTATGCGGTTCGGGCCTGCGCGCTGTCGCACTCGGCTATCAGGCCATCCTCAACGGCGACAGCGACATCGTTGTTGCGGGAGGCCAGGAATCGATGAGCATGGCACCGCACTGCCAGCACCTGCGCAACGGGATAAAGATGGGCTCGTTCGAAATGATCGACACGATGATCAAGGATGGGCTTTGGGATGCCTTCAACGGCTATCACATGGGTACTACCGCGGAGAATGTTGCGAAGCAGTGGCAGATCACCCGCCAACAGCAGGATGAATTCGCCGTCGCCTCGCAGAACAAGGCTGAAGCCGCGCAGAAGGCCGGCAAGTTCAAGGACGAAATCACGTCGGTAACCATCAAATCGCGCAAGGGCGATATCGTTGTGGATACCGACGAATATCCAAAAGCCGGCGTGACCATGGAGTCGATCGCCAAACTGCGTCCGGCCTTTGACAAAGAAGGAACGGTCACGGCAGCGAACGCGTCCGGGATCAACGACGGCGCTGCCGCCCTTGTTCTGATGAAAGCGAGCGAGGCCGCCAAGTTGGGCAAGACGCCGCTGGCGCGCATCGTGTCGTGGGCGCAGGCCGGTGTCGATCCTGCGATCATGGGTACGGGGCCAATCCCCGCTTCGCGCTCCGCCCTCAAGAAGGCCGGTTGGAAAAAAGAGGATCTCGATTTGGTCGAGGCGAACGAGGCCTTTGCCGCGCAAGCCTGCGCAGTGAACAAGGACCTCGGCTGGGATACCAGCAAGGTCAATGTCAACGGCGGAGCGATCGCAATCGGCCATCCGATTGGGGCCTCGGGCGCGCGCGTATTGGTGACGCTGCTTTACGAAATGCAGAAGCGTAATGCCAAGAAAGGGCTAGCTACCCTCTGCATTGGTGGCGGCATGGGCATTGCCATGTGCGTCGAGCGGTAGCCGGTTCGGCGTTGATTTAGGTCATGGCCGGGCTTGTCCCGGCCATGATGTTTTAAGAACATGTGTTTCAAGAAACGTATGTGAGGGAGCGAACCCATGGCGCGCGTTGCATTGGTAACGGGGGGAACCCGTGGAATTGGGGCTGCAATCACCAAGGCGCTAAAGGCAGCCGGCTACAAGGTCGCCGCCAATTACGGCGGCAACGACGAAGCTGCGCAGAAGTTCAAGGCCGAGACCGGCGTTCCCGTTTTCAAATGGGACGTGTCGTCCTACGACGCCTGCGCCGAGGGCATCAAGAAAGTGGAAGGCGAAGTCGGGCCGGTCGAAGTGCTGGTCAACAACGCTGGCATTACCCGCGATGCCATGTTTCATCGCATGAAGCCCGAACAATGGACGGCCGTCATCAATACGAATCTCGGTTCGCTGTTCAACATGTGCCGGCCGCTCATCGAAGGCATGCGCGACCGCAAGTTCGGTCGCATCATCAATATCTCTTCGATCAATGGCCAGAAGGGCCAGATGGGGCAAACGAACTACTCGGCCGCAAAAGCTGGCGAGCTCGGCTTTACCAAGGCCCTGGCCCAGGAAGGGGCACGATCCGGCATTACGGTGAACGCAATCTGCCCGGGCTACATCAACACCGAGATGGTGCAGGCCGTGCCGAAGGACGTTCTGGAAAAATCGATCCTTCCGCAGATTCCGATCGGCCGTCTCGGCGAGCCCGAGGAGATCGCGCGCTGCGTGGTATTCCTTGCGTCGGACGAAGCGGGCCTGATCACCGGCGCGACATTGAGCGCGAACGGTGGGCAATATTTCGTCTAGCTCCGGCCGTCGAATCCATGAAGAAGGTTCTCATCGCGACCGTCGCTATCTGTTTGTTCGTGCCAGCAGCGGCGATTCCTGTTGCCGCACAGGACGTCGATGCACGTTGCAAAGATGTTTACGACAAAGTCGCCTGCGGATGTGCCGTACAGAACGGTGGGCAAATCATTCCCCCGCCGAGTGGGGTCAAGCGCGAAGGGCTGAAGCTGCGGCCGACGGAGGGCCGTGAAACAACCCAGACGCTTGATGGAGGTCGCGTCGCATTTCCAAAGTACTTCAGGCGGGACGGACTCAAAATCCACAAGAGCCGTGCTCTCGAGGGCTATGTGGCGTGCATGCGCAGTAACGGCCGCAAGTAGCGCGAACGAGTCCTATCGCCGCGTTTGGCTGCGCGGCGACCAGTCCCCAGGCGCCATTTCGAATCCGTCGAATGAGAAACCGGGTGCGACAGTGCAACCGGTCAATGTCCAGGGACCGAGGCTCTCTGCGGCTTGCCAGGCGCGTGCTGGCACCGTCACCTGCGGGACCTCGCCCGCATGGACGCCGGCGCCCAGGCGGAAGATCTCTTCCTTGGAACCATCGACCACTTCGAGCTTGAGCGGCGCGCCCGCGTAATAGTGCCAGACTTCGACCGCGTCGATCCGGTGCCAGTGCGAGCGCTCGCCGCTCGCCAGCAGAAAGAGAATCGCGGTGGAAGCCGGGCGGCCTTCAACCTGCCGCGGGTCGCGAAAGGTTTCGCGATAGTGCCCGCCCTCCGGGTGAGGCTTGAGTCCGAGCGCGCTTATTATTTCGGGAGCAGTGGGAGAGGGCATGGATGACGTCAAAATTTGTTCTTGCGCGCCCGAATTTCCGCGAAAACCTCAGCCGGCGCCCGACCCGCCATGCCTATTCCGGCGGCCACATCGGGCAGATCGGCACGCAGGAAAGGGTTCGCTTTCTTTTCCTCGCCGATGGCGACCGGAATCGTCGGCTCCTTTCGTGCGATTTCCTGCTTCGCCTGAGCCTCACGAGCGGCAAGCGCCTTGTTGTTGGGCTCGATCGTGCGCGCAAATTTGATGTTCGCCTCGGTGTATTCGTGACCGCAATAAATTTCGGTGTCGTCTGGAAGATCCCGCAGCTTTAGGAGCGAGTGCCACATCTGGTCCGGCGTTCCTTCGATGACGCGACCACAGCCGATGGAAAACAACGTGTCGCCGACGAATGCGAGCTTGTCTGCATGAAAACAGTAGGCGATGTGGCCTAGCGTATGGCCCGGCGTTTCAATCACATTGGCTGACAACGTTCCGACTTTGACCGTGTCGCCTTGGCGAACGGTTTCGTCCACTGCCGGAATTTTGGAAGCTTCGGCCGCAGGCGCTACGACACGGCACTTGTATTTTTCCTTCAGTGGTTTGATGCCGTCAGTGTGGTCGGCATGATGATGCGTGATCAGGATGTCGGTCAATTTCCAGCCTGTGGCCTTTAGCGCGGCCTCGATAGGCGCTGCCTCTGGTGCGTCGATACTGGCAGTGGCGCCACTGGCGGGGTCATGCAGCAGCACCCCAAAGTTGTCAGATCGGCAGAGAAAAAGACGGGTTTCCGCTGGCATTGGCGCTATTCCTGATTGACGTTTCTGAGCAAAAATTAACCGTACCACGCCGATGAATGAATGTGCACCTCCGTCCGTTCCTCGCGTTAGCGTTTTGCTACGGCGTTTCATGATAGTTTTGTGGCATGTCGATCGACGTCGTGGATCTTCGTAATTTCTACGGCCAGCGGCTGGGGGTTGTTGCCCGCCGCTTCATCGGCCGTGGCATCCGCTCGTTATGGGGCAACGCCGCGGGCCAGCGCGTGCTTGGTATCGGTTACGCCACGCCGTACCTCGGTCTGTTTCGCGAGGAAGCCGAACGCTGTTTCGCGCTCATGCCGGCGGGGCAGGGTGTGGTGAAATGGCCCACGTCGCGTCCTGCTTTGTCGGCGCTGGTCGATGAAAACGAATTGCCGCTCGCTGATTCAGCAATTGATCGTGTCATGCTGGTGCACGCGCTTGAAATGACCAACGACCCCGGCGCGCTGCTGCGCGAGGTGTGGCGGGTGCTCGCTTCCGGGGGGCGCTTGCTCGCGGTGGTGCCGAACCGGCGAGGCCTTTGGGCCCGAATGGATACGACGCCCTTCGGACATGGTCGGCCTTATTCGCGCAGCCAGATTAATCAGCTCTTGCGTGAGACCTGGTTTACTCCAACTGGATGGAGCGAAGCTCTTTACGTGCCGCCCGTTGAACGCGGCTGGTTCCTGCGGTCGGCCGTTGCGTGGGAGCGAACCGGTGCGACACTGTCCGCGCCGTTTGCGGGAGTGCATCTGGTGGAAGCGACCAAGCAGGTTTATCGCGCGATCCCAGCACGCCGCGAAAAGCGAAGACTGGTGCCCGCGCTGGAGCCGGCACTGGCGCCGTCACCAGGCGCGTAGAGCGAACATCATCAGTTTTGCAGACGGTTGAAATTCTCGCTTGCGCGGGAACAACCGGCGGTCGTCGGCTTACTCAGGCTGACGTGGCTCGTCACCACCGCCTTCGTCTTGAGTCGATTGCGGGGCCGCGCCTTGCTGACGGCCACCGCCATGGTCAGGCCGATCCGGGCGGTAACCACCACCACGGTGGCGGCGACGGCGACGATGCATGCCGTAGCGGTCTTGGTTTCGGTCGCCTTGGTTGCGATCACCCTGGTTGCGATCGCCTTGGTCGTGACCGTTCTGCCCTGAGTTCTGCTGCGGCTGACCGCCGCCGGTTATGAATGCCGGCAAGCCACCGACATCCTGCCCGCCTTCATGCCCCCCTTGATTAGGATGATACGGCTGCGGCTGATGCTGCTGACGATTGTGGACTTGTTGGTCGCGAGGTGGAAATGGTTGAGCATCGCGAGGGAGATACGGCTGCTGCTGAGGTTCGCGCGGCGCGTAGCTCGGTTCATTCTGGCCCATGAACGTTTGGCCATCGTCATCGTCGCCGTCAAAACTTTCGTCGTTCCCCTGGTGGTGCTGACCGCCAGGGACGCCCTGCTGCGGTTGCTGATTGTAGTAGGGGTTCTGCTGGCGGAACTGTTCCTGCGCGGCGGCAATGAGACGGAAATAATGCTCGGCGTGTTGGTAGTAATTCTCGGCGGCAACCGGATCGCCGGAGCTCTGAGCGTCACGCGCAAGCTGGATATATTTTTCCGCAATGTGCGAAGCCGTGCCGCGAATTTTAACGTCGGGGCCGTTTGATTCGTAAACGCGCGTCAGCGGATTTTGGCTTTTGCGGTGGTTACCGCGTCCCCGCATGCGCTTCTGACCGTTTCTCATGTGCCTGTTATCGCCTTTTGCCTGTTCCGGCGTTACCCGCCGTCCTCAATCCGATTTGCAAGTCCATACAATCTCATTGCGCGGCCGGACCCGCACGTGTTGTCCGCGCCAATGATTGAACCGTTGTGTTTCTTTATCGCGTTAGTCGCAGCAACCCCTTAGCCGCATTACTTCCGCGGCGTCGCCAACCTCTCGTTACGCGCATCTTCCCAGGTTTCGAAAAATGACGCGCCGAAGCATCCAGACCCATTTCTGGCGAATGTGTTTGCCGTCTATGCGAAGTCGGCTCTTCGTCATCCACCTCGCGCCGAGCCACACAGAACATCAGCTCTGGGGCTCACGGCGATGCAATCGTAACGGGTCGATTCCGTGATTGGAAGCTAGTCGTTTCCGTGGAATAATCCAAGAGGTTTTTTCGGCATAACGGAGCTCTGCAATTTTCATCGGGTGGGAATGCAACTCGCTCATGGCACGAAACCTGCGCCGAGTACACGTGGCGTTCCAGCCAAGTCATTGCGTGCAACCCCGACCGCAAGTCCCGCATTGGTAAATAATTTGCGCACAGCGGGTTCCTGTCCTGCACCCAATTCCACGAATAGTCGTCCGCCTTGTGCCAAAAGCCGTTTTGCATCCGCTGAAATGGATCGGTAGGCAGCCAAACCGTCGCCGCCGCCGTCGAGTGCCAATATTGGGTCGTAATCCCGCACCTCCGGCGCGAGAGAGGCAATGTCGCCGCGGGCGATGTACGGAGGATTTGAAACCACCAGATCGAATTGACCCTCGACGCCGGCAGCCATGTCGCAGGCAATCAGGCTGCATCGGCTTTCAAAGCCGAATTGGGTGACATTGATCCGTGCCGCTTCCAAAGCCGCGCGGCTGATATCGGTGCCAATTCCCGTAGCGTTCGGGAGTTCATTCAAGAGCGCCACAAGCAAAGCTCCCGAGCCGGTACCGATGTCGAGAATGCGCAACTTTTCCATGCGCAGACCGCCGCGCACGACAAAATCCAGCGCACCTTCGACCACGGTTTCAGTCTCCGGTCGTGGCACCAGAACGTCCGGCGTTACCGCAAGCGCAAGACTCCAGAATTCTTTTCTTCCAAGAATGCGCGATACCGGCTCGCGTTTCAGTCTGCGCGCGGCGAGTCCGGATATGGCATTGACTTCGCGAGCTTCCAAAACGCGATCCGCCTGACTGATCAACCGGGCACGATCGAGATGCAGCGCGTGACCGGCGAGCATACGGGCGTCGACATCGGCATCCTCGATGCCGGCAGCACGGAACGTTTGGGCAACGAGCTGCAGGGCCTCGGAAAGAGAGGCTCCGTCCCGCAACCCCGGAATGATTCTCACGCCGAGCCTTCGGCCGCCAGCAACTCGGCCTGATGCTCGGTGACCAGCGCGTCGATGACCTCATCGAGAGCTTCGCCTTCGATGATCTGCGGCAGTTTGTGTAGCGTGAGATTGATTCGATGATCGGTGACGCGACCTTGCGGATAATTATAGGTCCGGATGCGTTCCGAACGGTCACCCGAACCAACCTGGCCGCGCCGCTCGGCCGCGCGCGCGGAATCGCGTTTGTTTTTTTCGATGTCATAAAGTTTCGCACGCAGCATCGTCATCGCCTTTGATTTATTTTTGTGTTGCGATCGCTCTTCCTGCACGAATACAACGATTCCGCTCGGCATGTGCGTAATGCGAATGGCAGATTCTGTCTTGTTGACGTGCTGTCCGCCGGCACCCTGCGCGCGCATGGTGTCGATCTTGAGATCGGACTCGTTGATATGGATGTCAACATCCTCCACCTCTGGGAGCACTGCGACAGTTGCCGCCGAGGTATGGATGCGACCCGAAGCCTCAGTATCGGGTACGCGTTGGACGCGATGCACCCCTGACTCGAATTTAAGCTTGGCAAACACGCCACGCCCGCGCACCTCGGCGACGATTTCCTTGAAGCCGCCTTTCGTGCCTTCGCTCAACGAAAGAATTTCCGTCTTCCAACCTTGCTTCGCTGCATAGCGTTCGTACATGCGGAAAAGATCTCCGGCGAACAGCGCGGCTTCGTCGCCGCCGGTACCCGCGCGGATTTCGAGAATCGCGTTGTGATCGTCCATCGCATCTTTCGGCAGCAAAGCGAGACGGATCTTTTGCGTCAGGGCTTCCTTCCGTCCCTGCAATTCGTGTCGCTCGTTGTCGGCAAGCTTGCGCATCTCCGCGTCGGTGCCGGAATCATCGATCAGCGCGGAAAGCTCAGCGATTTCCTTATCGGTGCCGCGATAGGCTTTGATCGCTTCGACGACTGGGCTGAGTTCGGCGAATTCACGCGACAATTTGACGTAAGCGTCCGGAGCCAATCCGCTGGCGAGCTCGCTTTCCACCAATGCATGGCGGGCAAGCAAAGCGTCCATCTTCTGTTGGGGCAGGACCGTCAAAGCTGCAATCCCTCGGCGGCAGCGAAAGTCTCGAGCTTGTGGCGAATGGAAACGCTGCCGACCGGCTGCTCAAGACACGGCAGGAGGATCTCTTCACCCTTTCGGCAATCGAGATCGAGCAGAAGCGCTTTCACCGGCCCGACTGCGGACGGAGAGAGGGA
>Ga0126374_10000077_pt1 | contig 16522 bp, 16 predicted proteins | sample PanSoiMetPlot_12_FD_89874 | JGI IMG/M metagenome (GOLD analysis project Ga0126374, IMG submission 89874) | Tropical forest soil microbial communities from Panama - MetaG Plot_12 | ecosystem: Environmental > Terrestrial > Soil > Tropical forest > Bulk soil | place: Panama | collected 2016-02-17
CCTCGATCGTCACGTCGCCGATGAGCGTCGCCGTCGGAGCGATGAACGCGTCTTCGGCGATCTTCGGGCGCAGGCCCTCGAACTCGAAGCTGAACATCCGGTCATCCTCGCATCAGCCGCTCGGCGGCCCGCAGCGTCGATTCCTGCCAGAGCACGAGGCGCGCCTCGCGGTCCGTGTCCCGCAGCACGGTGAACGCCTGCCGCAGCGCATCGTCGACAGGCCAGCCGTAGATGCCCGACGAGATCAGCGGAAACGCCACCGACGCGGCGCCGACGTCAGCGGCCACCCGCAGCGACGCGCGGTAGCAGGAGCGAAGCGTCTCACCTCGGTCAGCGTGCTTTGAATACACCGGTCCCACCGTGTGGATCACCCAGCGCGCCGACAGCCGGCCCGCAGTGGTGGCGACGGCGCGGCCCGCCGGCAGCCCGTCGCGGTACTGCCCGGCGCGCAGAGACCGGCATTCGGCCAGGATGTCCGGGCCGCCGCGGCGATGGATTGCGCCGTCGACACCGCCACCGCCCATCAGCGATGAGTTGGCCGCATTGACGATCGCATCGACGTGCTGCTCGGTGATGTCACCGAGTACCAGTTCGAGCGGCATCCTCCGATGATGCCCCTGCATGGGCAGTCTCCGGAGCCGCCAGCACCGCTGGGATCGGTATCGCCACGACGGCCGCGGCCATCACGAACGCCGCGCCGTAGCCGTGTGCGTCGGCCAGCCAGCCGGCAGCCACGGGCCCGATCACCGTGCCGAGATCACCTGCCATCTGATACGTGGCCACCACTGTGCCGCCCCGCCCGCCGACGACGTCGCCGAGCATGGCCCCGGACGCCACCGACAACGCGGCACCGGACACGCCGAGCAGGCCCATGACCGCGACGAGCCCGCCGGCATCGGCGACCAGCGGCACGCAGGCAAGCCCAGCCACGCCCAGCACCAGCCCGAGGAGCAGGACCGGCCGTCGGCCGCTCGTGTCGGCCCGTTTCCCGAACGGCATCAGCAGCAGGCCGCTGACCGCGCTGAGCGCGAAGAATCCGACGTACGTCCACGTCGAGCTCAGCGCCAGCCGATCTGCCACGAACAGCGGCACCATCGCCGAACGCGCACCGACGACGGCCCAGTCTTCGGCGAAGTTCGTGAGCAGGGTGGCGACGTACGCACGCTGTCGCAGCGCCGCGCGCAGAGACAGGCTCACCTGACCCGGCACCGGCCGCGCCGCAAGCTCGCTGTGGCGCAGTGCGCCCCAGGCGATAGCCCCCGCGACAGCCAGCGTCCCGGCGTACAGGAAGAACGGCGCCCGCAGCGACCACGCGGCGACAACGCCCAGTGCCGGCCCGGCGATGGAGCCGATGAGGAACCCGCCGGCGAACACGCCCTGCGCCCGCCCGCGCAGATGCTGTGGGGTGACCCGGATGAGCAGGCTCGCCGCGCTGACGCTGAACATGATCGAACCGACGCCGCCGATACCGCGCAACACCAGCAGCTGCCAGTAGTCGGCCGAGAAGCCGGCCAGCAGGCTCGACACGCCGACAATGCCGACGCCGGTGGCCAGCATCGTCCGCTCTCCGAGCGCGTTCACCAACCGGCCGGCGAACGGCGCGGTCACCAACCGGGCCGCCGCGAAGGCGCTGATCACCGCACTGGCCTCGGTCTTGCTGACTCCGAAGTGGCGCGCGAACAGCGGGATCGCCGGCGCCACTACCCCGAATCCGAGGGCCACCATGAACGCGACGACGGCCAGCGCCGTCACCTCGCGCGGCAGCCGCTTCAGCCCGTCCAGCACCCGACTCAGCGGGGCAGCCAGGCGTCCGGCGCCTCGACCATGCGCCGGACGTGCGCCGGCAACTTGCCGGTGAGCACCTGTTGCAGCGTCGTCTCGTCCAGTACTCGGCGTAGGGCGGCCCGCACCGCCACCCAGACATCGGGCAGGTGCTCGGCAACGCCGGTGTATGTCGTCTCGTGCGGCCGGAGCCCCCGCACTTCGGCGAGTGGCCCATCGACGGCACGGATCACCTGGCCCAGCGTGATCTCGTTCGGCGGCTGCGCCAACGCGTACCCGCCCTCGGCGCCGCGCTGGCTGCGCACGAGGCCGGCACGGCGCAGCTCTCCCAGGATCGCCTCGACGAACTTACGCGGCAGCCGCTGTTCGCCGATGATCACCTCGATCTTGACCAGGCTGGGCGCTCGCGCGGCCAGCTCGAGCAGCGCCCGCACCGCATAGTCGGTCTTCGCCGAGATCTCCACGCCCGCATCCTCGCATTCCCCGTAGAGAAACCTACCGGGAACGTCGCGCGAGCGCTCATCGCTAGGTCACCGCGAGCGTCGCTGCGTCGTGTGCCGGACGCAACCACACGGTGCGGCCCGGCTCCAAGCTGAGCGCGTCCGCCTGACCCCGAGTGAGCTGTACCCATGGATCGCTGCCGTCCGCGCGCAGCTCGGCGCGCACCTCGAAACCGACGCGCACCAGCCGCAGCACCTCCCCGCGCAGCGCGCCCGTCGTCTCCGCGCCGAGCACCTCGATGTCGTGCGGCCGCACGAGACGCTCGCCCAGCCGGGTAACGGGCCCGAGGAAGCCCATCACGAAGTCGTTCGCCGGGTGGTCGTACAGCTCGTTGGGCGAACCGGTCTGCTCGATTCGCCCGTTGTTGATCACAACAATCTCGTCGGATACCTCGAGCGCCTCCTCCTGGTCGTGCGTGACGAACACGGTCGTTACCTGCATCTCGTCGTGGAGCCGGCGCAACCAGTCCCGCAGTTCCTTGCGCACCTTCGTATCTAGCGCGCCGAACGGCTCGTCGAGCAACAGCACCTTCGGCTCGACGGCGAGCGCCCTGGCGAGTGCCATTCGTTGGCGCTGCCCGCCGGACAGCTGCGACGGCAGCCGGTCGGCGAACTGATCCAGGTGTACCAAGTCGAGCAGCTCATGGACCCGGCGGCGGATCTCGGCCTTCGGCCGGCGGCGGATCTCCAGCCCGAACGCGACGTTCCGGAAGACCGAGAGATGCTTGAACGCCGCGTAGTGCTGGAACACGAATCCGACGTTGCGCCGCTGCGCGGGGATGTCCGTCGCCTCCACCCCGTCGATGTGGACGCTGCCCGCATCCGGGTCCTCGAGCCCGCCGATGATGCGCAGCAGCGTCGACTTGCCGCCACCGGACGGCCCGAGCAGCGCCGTGAGCTGCCCGGTCTCCACATCCAGATCGACATCGTCCAACGCCACGAAGCTGCCGAACCGCTTGCTGATGCCGTGCGCCGCAATCCCCATCAGCGCTCCCCTCTCGGTCGGATCAGCGAGATGGCCACGATGCAGATGGCCGACATCGCGATGAGCAGCACCGACAGCTGGTACGCACCGGGTTCGAACTGCTCGGCCCGCTGGTCCACGACGAGCGTCAGCGTCTGCGTCTGCCCGGTCACATCGCCGGAGACGACACGGACCGCACCGAACTCACCTACCGACCGCGCGAGCGTGAGCACCACGCCGTAAGCCAGCGCCCACCGGATCGTCGGCAGAGTGATCCGCCACAGCCGCTGCGGCGCATTGGCGCCGAGTGAGCGGGCGGCCTGCTCCTGCTCGATCCCCTCCTCCTCCAGGACGGGCAGCACCTCACGCAGCACCAGGGGCAGCGACACGAACGCGGTCGCTAACACCATGCCGGGCATCGAGAAGATCACCTGGATGCCGGCGCTCTGCAGCTCCGAGCCGAACCACCCGGTCGTCCATCCGAATGCGAGGACCAGGGCCAGCCCGACGATGATCGGCGAGACCGATATCGGGACGTCGATCAGGACGTTCAAGAGCGTCCGTCCCGGGAACCGGTAGCGCGCGAGCAGGATCGCCATCCCGACGCCGAAGACCGCGTTGATCAGGACAGCGCACCCGGCGACCTGGGCAGTCACCTTGTACGCGTGGATGGCCTCAGGCGCGGTGATCGCTTCCCAGAAGACCGACCAGCCCTGGTCGATCACACGCCACGTGACCACCACGACCGGCATTGCCACCAGCGCCGCGACGTAGCCGACGGCGACGAACCGCAGCAGGTACCGGACGAGACGGCGCCGACGCGGCCTACGGGTACGCGTCGCTGGCACTGGTGGCGGAGCGACCACGGGGGGCGTGTCGGTGATCGTGTTAACCACGACGTGCCACCCGTTGCTGCACCACGCCGAGCACTGCCAGCACCGCGACGCTGATCAACAGCAACACTGTGGAAACCGCCGCCGCCTGGGCGTATCGGTCGTCCTCGATCTGCCCGAACACGTACTGCGAGGCCACCGACGCTCTGGGCAGCCCACCGGAGATGAGCAGGACGGAACCGTATTCGCCCATCGCCCGGCCGAACGCAAGGGCGGACCCGGACGCGATCGCCGGCGCGATCGCCGGCAGCACGATACGCCGGAAGGTGGTGAACGGCGCCGCCCCGAGCGAGGTGGCCGCCTCCTCGGCCTCCGGGTCCAGCGCGAGGAGCACTGGCTGCACGGTGCGCACAACGAACGGCAGCGTGACGAACAGCAGCGCCACGAGCACTCCGCGCCGGGTGGCGAACCAGTCGATGCCGATCGCGCTGTGCTGGCCGTACAGCGCGAGGAGCACCAACCCGGCGACGATCGTCGGCAGCGCGAAGGGAATGTCGATCAGTGCCTCGACGAAGCGCTTGCCCCAGAACGAGTCACGCACCAGCACGTGGGCGATCAGCGTGCCCAGCACGGCGTTCACGGCCGCCACGGTCAGCGCGCTCACCACCGTAAGGCGGATGGCAGTCAGCGCCTCGTGGCTTGTCACCGCGTCCCAGAACCCGGGTCCGATTCCCTTCGCCACGACGGCGGCGAGCGGAAGCAGCACCAGGACGCTCAGCCACAGCACCCCGATGCCGAGCCCGGCACCCGACCAGGCGCCAAGACGGGCGCGCTCGGTCGGTGCAGCCCGGACGGACGGAGCGCTCACCCGGATGTGCCCTCGATCTTCGGCACGATGCCGCCGTCACTGAAGTACTTCGCGTTCACCGCGCTCCAGCCGCCCAGGCTGGCGATCGTCACGAGGTGCTTGACCTGAGGGAACGGGTTGCTCGGGTCGTTCGCGCCCTGCACCGTGCCCGGCTGTAGGTTCGGCAGCACCGGGCGGTAGCCGTGGCTCGCGAAGATCTTCTGGCCGGCCTCGCTCTCGACGAACGCGAGGAAGTCCCTCGCGACCGGCGGCGCAGTCGTCGTTACCGCCGCCGGATTTTCGATCAGCACCGACTCGTCCGGCACGATGTAGTCGAGCGACTGACCCTTCTGGCGCGCGGAGATCGCCTCGTTCTCGTAGGAAATCAGCGCGTCGCCCGTGCCGTTCAGGAATGTCGTCGTCGCATTGGAGCCGCTGGACGGCTTGCTCACCACGTTGGCGAAGAATTTCTTCAGGTAGTCCTGCGCCTGCGCATCGGTGCCACCGTCGGCCAGGACGTGCGTATACGCCGCGAGGATGTTCCACTTCGCCGAGCCGGACGAACCCGGATCGGGCGTGACGATCTTGACGCCAGGCTTGACCAGGTCATCCCATCCGGTGATGTGCTTGGGATTGCCCTTTCGGACCGCGATAACGACCACCGAATCAGACACCAGACCCTTGGTAGGGCCGGCGTTCCAGCTAGAGCTCACGAACTTGGGCACGAGCTTGGTCAGGTCGGGCTCCAGCGAGAACGCGACGTAGTCGGCCTTCTGCCCGTTCGCCACGGCCTTGCTCTGCGTGCCGCTCGGCCCGTACGACGTGCCCCAGCCGACGCCCTTGCCCTGGAGCGTCTTGCCGAACGCGGCGGTCAGCGCGTCGTATGCCGGCTTGGGCACCGAGTAGGCGACCAGGTGAAGCGACTTGCCGTTCGACCCGCTCGACGAACAACCCGCCAGTCCGGCCGTCACGATCGTCGCCACGGTGAGCACCACTGCCGCGGGAATGCCGCGAGCGCGCAGACTGACCATCGAGTCCGTACCTCCACTATGTTGACAGTGCCGATCTTTCCCATCGACCGCATAGACAATAGCGGAAAGGCGCGAGCATCGGGATAGTGGGCGCCTGGGCGTGGCGCTCACGTCCCGATAGCGCCTGCCGAGACGAGAACAGCGGGCCCCGAATCGCTTCGGGGCCCGCTGTCGCGCAGTGTCAGGTCACGCCTCGGCCGGCGCGGCCTCCTGATCCGATGTTCCCGCGTCGGCGGGCGCGTCGTCCTTGACCGGGATGAGGCTGATCTTGCCGCGCTGGTCGATGTCGACGATCTCGACCTGCAGCTTGTCGCCTACCTTCACCACGTCCTCGACCTTGCCCACGCGCTTGCCCTGCCCGAGCTTGCTGATGTGGATCAAGCCGTCCCTGCCGGGCAGCAGCGACACGAAGGCACCGAACGCGGCCGTCTTCACAACTGTGCCGAGGAAGCGCTCACCCACCTTGGGCAGCTGCGGGTTGGCGATCGCGTTGATCCGGTCGACCGCCGACTGCGCCGACAACCCGTCGGACGCACCTACGTAGATCGTGCCGTCGTCCTCGATGGTGATCTCGGCGCCGGTGTCGTCTTGGATCCCGTTGATGGTCTGGCCCTTCGGGCCGATCACCGCACCGATCTTGTCCACCGGGATGCGCACCACGGTGACCCGCGGGGCGTTCGGGCTCATCTCGTCCGGCCGGTCGATCGCTTCGGCCATCACGTCCAGGATGTGCAGCCGGGCATCACGCGCCTGCTTCAGCGCGGCCGCCAGCACCTCGGACGGGATGCCGTCGAGCTTTGTGTCGAGCTGGAGCGCGGTAACGAACTCGCGGGTGCCGGCCACCTTGAAGTCCATGTCACCGAACGCGTCCTCAGCGCCCAGGATGTCGGTCAGCGCGACGTATTCGGTCTTGCCGTCGACGGTGTCCGACACCAGCCCCATCGCGATGCCCGCAACCGGCGCCTTCAGCGGCACGCCGGCGTTGAACAGCGCCAGGGTCGACGCGCACACCGAGCCCATCGACGTCGAGCCGTTGGAACCGAGCGCCTCGGAGACCTGCCGGATGGCGTACGGGAACTCGTCGCGCGACGGGAGCACCGGGAGCAGCGCCCGCTCGGCCAGCGCGCCGTGGCCGATTTCGCGGCGCTTGGGCGAGCCGACCCGGCCGGTCTCACCGGTGGAGTACGGCGGGAAGTTGTAGTTATGCATGTACCGCTTGGTCTTCTGCGGCGAGAGCGTGTCGAGCTTCTGCTCCATGCCCAACATGTTCAGCGTGGTGACGCCCAGGATCTGCGTCTCGCCCCGCTCGAACAGCGCCGAGCCGTGCACACGCGGCACGACCTCGACCTCGGCAGACAAAGTGCGGATGTCGGTGAGCCCGCGCCCATCGATGCGCACCTTGTCACGCAGGATGCGCTGCCGCACCAGCTTCTTGGTCAGCGCCCGATACGCCCCACTGATCTCGTGGAAGCGGTCCCAATCAGGACCGTACTGCTCGGCCAGCGCCGCCTTTGCGTCCTCCTTGACGGCGTCAAGGCGGGCCTCCCGCTCCTGCTTCTCCGCGATGCTCAGCGCACCGGCAAGCTCGGCAGAAACGGCGTTCTCGACAGCGGCAAACACCTCTTCGCTGTAATCAAGAAACACCGGGAACTCGCCGGTGGGCTTCGCCGCGAGCTTGGCGAGTTCCGCCTGCGCCCGGCACAGCTCGGCGATGAACGGCTTGGCAGCCTCCAGGCCCTCGGCCACGACCTCTTCGGTGGGACGAATGGCCCCACCTGCGACGAGGTCGATGGTCTGCTCGGTGGCCTCAGCCTCGACCATCATGATCGCGACGTCGCCCGAGTCGAGCACCCGCCCGGCGACGACCATGTCGAACGTGGCGTCCTGCAGCTGCGAGTAGTTGGGGAACGCCACCCACTGGCCCTCGATCAGGGCCACCCGGGTGCCGCCGATCGGCCCGCTGAAGGGCAGCCCGGCCAGCTGCGTCGACGCGGACGCGGCGTTGATCGCGACCACGTCGTACAGGTGCTCCGGGTGCAGCGCCATGACCGTGACCACGACCTGAACCTCGTTGCGCAGCCCCTTCACGAAGGACGGCCGCAGCGGGCGGTCGATAAGCCGGCAGGTGAGGATGGCGTCCTCGCCAGGACGTCCCTCCCGCCGGAAGAACGAGCCGGGGATGCGCCCGGCGGCGTACATCCGCTCCTCGACGTCGACCGTCAGTGGGAAGAAGTCGAAGCCCTCGCGGGGCGTCCGGCCGGCCGTGGTGGCCGACAGGAGCATCGTCTCGTCGTCCAGGAATGCAACGACGGAGCCGGCGGCCTGCCTTGCGAGCCGGCCGGCCTCGAATCGGATGGTGCGGGTGCCGAACTTGCCGTTGTCAATGGTGGCAGTGGTTTCGTACACCGGTGTTTCGTTGGCCTCCGTCAACGGAGTAACCCCTCTCGTACGCCGGCGAGTTCCTGCTCGCCGGATCTCCGCGCCGGAACGCGTGCGACGTACGAGTTGTCACCCAAGATGGGTGCCGGTCTTCGATCGAAGCTTTCGGTCTACTCGAGCCCGAGAGCCACTACCGAGGACCGGCGTCCTCTCGTCGCAACACGACGAACGCCCCGCGTCCGGCCATGTTTCGTGTTCAGTTGTGTTCCTACGGACCGGGGAGCGACCGATGGCCGCTCCCCGAGTGACACCTATCGGCGCAGGCCGAGGCGTTCGATGATCGACCGGTAGCGGTCGATGTCGGTGCGGTGCAGGTAGTTGAGCAGCCGGCGCCGCTTGCCGACCAGCAGCAGCAGCCCGCGGCGGCTGTGGTGATCGTGCTTGTGCAGCTTCAGGTGCTCGGTCAGATCGCTGATGCGCTTCGACAGCAACGCGACCTGGACCTCGGCCGAGCCGGTGTCGCCGTCGGCGGCGCCGTACTCGCTGATGATCTGCTTCTTGACGTCGCTGGCCAGGGCCACGGACGACTCCTCATCTGCTCGGCTGCAAGCGCGCCCCACCGGTCTTCAACACGGTGGGAGGAGAGCGCATCCTGCATCTCGGGAACGCGATACCGCGTTACATCCCGGTACAGCGTATCAAGCTGATGGGTAACGGCCGGACACGCATGCGGTTCGGGCGGATCCACGCTAGCCCGGACTCAAGACGGCTCTCGTCTGCTTGACGTCGTCGTCCATCTGCTCGACCAGCGCGTCGACGCTGTCGAACCGCTCCATCCCGCGCAGCCGCTGCACGAACTCCACGCCCAGGCCGTCGCCGTAGAGGTCGCCTTCGAAGTCGAGCACGAAGGCCTCGACGCGCCGCTGCCGCACGTCGAATGTCGGGTTCGTACCCACCGAGATCGCGGCCATGCCCAGCCGGCCGCCCGGCACGGTGCGCCCCCATTCGTCCAGCCGCCAAGCCCACCCGGCATACACACCGTCTGCCGGCACTGCCGCGTAAGGCTCCGTACGCAGGTTGGCGGTCGGGAAGCCGAGCACCCGGCCTCGCTCGTCGCCGCGCTCCACAATGCCGTCGACCCGGTGCGGGCGACTCAGCACGGCGGCGGCCGCGGCCATGTCGCCGGCCTGCACGCAGGAGCGGGCATAGGTGGCCGACAGCGGCGTGCCGTCGTCGGTGAGCAGCGGGCTGCCCTGCACCGTGAAGCCGAACGTTCGCCCGAACTCTGTCAGCGCCGCCACATCGCCCGCGGCCTTGTGCCCGAATCGGAAGTTGGCACCTACGACGACGCTCGCGGCATGCAGTTTCGCGACGAGTGCCTCGTGCGCGAACTCGGCCGCGGTCAGCTGGGAGAACTCCCGGGTGAACGGCAGCGCGCAGAACACGTCCACACCGAGCTCCTCGACGAGCTCGGCGCGTCGCACCAGCGTCGTGAGGATCGGCGGATGCGAACCCGGACGCACCACCTCCGAGGGGTGCGGCACGAACGTGAGCAACACGCTGCCGATCCCCTGCGCGCGCGCCGCGTCGACCGCAGTGCCGATGATCGCGGCATGCCCGCGGTGCACGCCGTCGAACACCCCGATCGTGACGACGCAGCGCCCCCAGTCGGTGGGGACGGCCTCCAGTCCATGCCAACGCTGCACGAGCGCTCAGCCTACTGGCGGTCGTCTGATCCCGCGGCCGTGAACACCAGCACCGGTCGGGCGTCGCCCCCGCGCTCCGCGACGAGCGCCACCACGGCGCCGTCCGGATCGAACGCGGCGTAGGTTCCGGCGATGCCGGCCGCGGGCAGTGTCCGGCCGAACGACAGCTCGCGGGCTTGCGCCGCGGTGAGCTGGCGGACAGGCAGCGCTGCGCGGACGGCTGCTGCCAGCGGCATCGTGACCGGATCGTCGAGCTGTGCCAGTTCGTCCAGGCTGTGTGCCTGGGCGAGCGTGAACGGGCCTACCCGGGTGCGGCGCAGCGCCGAGACGTGCCCGCCGACCCCCAGCGCGACTCCGAGATCGCGGGCCAACGCCCGCACATAGGTGCCCGACGAACACTCGACCTCGACGTCGACGTCGAGCAGGTCAGGGGTCGGGCGCCGGAAACCGATCGCCTCGAAGCGATGCACGGTCACCGGACGGGCCGCCAACTCCACGGCCTCGCCGGCACGGGCCCGCGCATACGCCCGCTGGCCGGCCACCTTGATCGCGGAGACCGCCGAGGGCACCTGCTCGATGTCTCCGGTCAGGCTCGGCATCGCGGTGCGCACGGCGTCGTCGGTGAGGGTGCGCGCGGACGCGCCGCCGACCGGTTCGCCCTCGGCGTCGTCGGTCGAGGTGGCCTGTCCGAGGCGGATCGTGGCCCTATACGCCTTGTCCGCGAGCACGAGGTGGTGCAGCAGCCGGGTGGCCTTCTCGACGCCGAGGACGAGAACACCGGTGGCCATGGGGTCGAGCGTGCCGGCATGGCCCACCCGGCGAGTGCCCGCGATGCGCCGCAGCCGTGCGACCACATCGTGCGACGTGAGCCCAGCGGGCTTGTCCACGACGACCAATCCATCCCGCCTGGGCGCCTTCGGCGCGGCCGCGTCGCGGCGGTGGGGCTCTTCGCGCGAGCGCTCATCGCCGTTCAACGTTGTTCTCCCAGCACCAGCCAGTGACGGCCGCGGGTGCGCCACACCATGCCGATCAAGCGCACCCCGATGAACGCGGCGAGGCCCGCCCACACTCCGCCGATGCCCCAGTGCCAGTGCAGCGCCGCCACGTTCAGCGGAGCGAACGCGCCGACGGCGGCGATCAGCGTGAGCGTCCGCATGAAGCCGACGTCGCCCGCGCCGATCAATACACCGTCCAGCGCGAAGACAATGCCGGCCGCGGGCAGCATCGCGACCAGCCACGGCCAGAGCAGGTGTGCCTGATGCTGCACCGCGGGCGACGAGGTGAACGCCTGCGGCACGAGTCGCCAGCCGGCCGCGAACAGCACGCTGAACCCGCATCCCGCCCAGAGCCCGTAGCCCGCGACCTGCCATGCCATCCGCCGCGCACCCGTCTCGTCGCTCGCGCCGAGGGCCGCGCCGACCAGCGACTGCGCCGCGATCGCGAACGAGTCCAGCAGCAGTGCGGTGAATTCCCACAGCTGTAGGCCGATCTGGTGGGCGGCGATCTGCGCCGAGCCCATGCGCGAAGCAACGCCCGCCGCAGTAAGGAACGCGACCTGGAACGCCGCGGAGCGCACCACGAGATCCCGGCCGACCACGAGCTGTGCGCGCATGACCGTCCACTGTGGACGACTAGCGCTCGTCGAGCCGTGCAGGGCGCGCAGGAACAGCCCACCGCCCACGACCTGGGCCCCCACGTTCGCGATCGCCGAGCCCTGCAACCCGAGATGCAAGGGGTACACGAGCACCGGCGATGCCGCCGCAGACAGCGCGTTGGCGATCACGACGATCCGCACCGGCCGGCGGGTGTCCTGCACACCACGCATCCAGCCGTTGCCGGCCAGCACGAGCAGCACACCGGGCGTGCCCACCACGGCTATGCGAAACCATGACTCCGCGGCCTGCTGGGTGTCGGGGTTGCTGCCGGCAAGCAGCCCGATCAGCGGATCCGCGAACGCCTCGCCCAAAGCGATCACAACAAGGCCGATGATCACTGCCAGCCACGACGCCTGTACGCCCTCGTTCACCGCCGCGTCGTGCCGTTGTGCTCCGAACCAGCGCGCAGCCCGACTCGTCGTCCCGTATTCGACAAACGTTCCGATGAGCAGCAGCAGCCCCATGAGCGCGGCGGCGATGCCGAGCCCCGAAAGCGCCGTGGCGCCGAGATGCCCGACGACGGCGGTGTCGACGAGCAGGTACAGCGGCTCGGCGGCGAGTACGACGAACGCCGACGCGGCCAGGCCCAGGAGGCGCCGCGTCGCGACATCGGCGGTCGCGGTCACGTCGGGCGGTCCTTACAGCGGGTGGAACATGATCAGCAGATCGACCAGACCCTGCTCGGGATGGCGGAATCCGTTCGGCACCGTTCCTATTGTCGCAAAACCGAGGTCCTGATACAGCTTGACGGCATAGAGGTTGCTCGCAGCCACGGCGTTGAACTGCACGCCGAGGTAGCCGGCAGCGCGGGCCTGCTCCAGGCTGTGCTCCACGAGTCTGCGGCCGATGCGACGTCCGCGGGCGGGCCCAGCCACCATGTACGACGCATTGGCGATATGCGCGCCGGGCCCGCCGTGGTTGGGCCCGAGAATGTAGAAGCCGAGCACGGTATGGCCGTCGGCGGCGAGCCAGGTCTGGTTCGGCGGCGGCGCCAGCCACCAGCTGCGTGCCGTCGCCTCGTCCGTCTGCGGGTCATACGCGAACGTGTCGCCGGCGACCGTCACCGCCCGGAAGATCGGCCAGATCTGAGGCCAGTCGTCGTCGGCAGCCCGGCGGATAGCTAGGTCAGCTGTCTGCCGCACGCGGCTCACGATAGGGGTCGGCCTCTCCCGCAGGCGCGGCATTTTGCCGCGCCTTCTCCACGTCGGCACGGGCGGCAACCGCAAGCAGCTCCTCGATGTGCTTGGTGGCCTCGGGCAGCGAGTCGAGGACGAACGTCAGGGTCGGGGTGAACCGCACGCCGGTCTGGCGGCCTACTTCGCTGCGCAGCACGCCTTTCGCGGACTCGAGGGCCTCCGCGGACTGGGCTCGCTCCTGGTCCGACCCGAAGACGGTGTAGAAAAGCGTCGCGTCGTGCAGGTCACCGGACAAACGCACGTCCGTGATCGTCACCATGCCGAGACGCGGGTCTTTGACCTGCATCTCGATCGTGGACGCGACGATCTGCTTGATCCGTCCCGCCAGGCGCCTGGCGCGCGCAATGTCTGCCATCGTGTCTCCTCTTGTACTTCCCCGCTCGCTGCGACGCTCATTCGAGGTCCCCGTCGTCGAGCAGCCGCTGGCGAGCCGCGAGCAACTCGACCTCGGGTCGCGCGGCGACCAGCCGTTCGCACTGCTCGAGCACCTGCACGGCGTGCCCGTGCGTCGAGCTCACCACGGCCACCGCGATTTCGGCGCGCCGGTGCAGGTCGGCAGCGCCGGTCTCGGCGGCGGCCACCTCGAACCGACGTCGCAGTTCCGCCACAATCGGCCGCACCACCGAGCGCTTCTCCTTCAGCGAGTGCACGTCCCCAAGGAGCAGGTCAACGACAAGCGTCCCAACGACCACGGCATCCCCTAAAGCGGGTCGTCCGCGCTTCGTGCCGCTACGGCATCGCGACGCGCGGACAACTCGCCGGTGATCAGGCCCGCTCTTTTTCGCGCTGCTCGAACGTCTCGATCACGTCCTCGATCTTGATGTCGTTGAACGAACCGAGCCCGATGCCGCACTCGAATCCCTCACGCACCTCCGTCGCGTCATCCTTGAACCGCTTGAGCGACTCGACGGTCAGGTTGTCGGCGACTACCACACCATCGCGGATCAACCGGGCCTTGCTGTTGCGCCGGATCACACCGCTGCGCACGATCGCACCGGCGACGTTGCCGACCCGCGGCACCCGGAAGACCTCGCGCACCTCAGCGGTACCGAGCTGCACCTCTTCGAACTCGGGCTTGAGCATGCCCTTGAGCGCAGCCTCGATCTCCTCAATCGCCTGGTAGATGACCGAGTAGTACCGGACGTCGACGCCCTCGCGCTCGGCTGCTTCCCGCGCCTTGCCCTCCGGCCGGACGTTGAAGCCGATGATCACTGCGTTGGACGCGATCGCGAGGTTGATGTCGTTCTCGGTGATCGCGCCGACGCCGCGGCCGATGACGCGCAGCGACACTTCCTCTTCGCCGATGTCGATCTTGACCAGTGCATCCTCGAGCGCCTCGACGGACCCTGACACGTCGCCCTTGATGATGAGGTTGAGTTGCTGCACCTCGCCGGCGGCGAGCGCCTTGTCCAGGTCGTCCAGCGAGATCCGCCGCCGCGACGCCGCGAGCTGGGCGTTGCGTTCGCGGGCCTGCCGCCGGTCGGCGATCTGCCGGGCGATGCGATCCTCTTCGACGACGAGGAACGAGTCGCCGGCGCCAGGCACAGAGGTCAGACCGAGCACCTGAACCGGACGGGCCGGGCCGGCCTCGTCGACCGGGTCGCCGTTCTCGTCCAGCATCGCGCGGACGCGACCGAACGCGTCGCCTGCGACGACGGAATCGCCCACCTGAAGCGTGCCGCGCTGGACGAGCAGCGTCGCCACCGGACCCCGGCCACGGTCGAGCCGTGCCTCGATGACGATGCCCTGAGCGTCCTGATCGGGGTTGGCCCGCAGATCGAGGGCAGCATCGGCCGTGAGCAGAATGCCCTCGAGCAGCCCATCGATGTTGATGTTCTGCCGGGCCGAGACGTTGACGAACATCGTGTCGCCGCCGTACTCCTCCGCGATCAGGCCGTACTCGGTGAGTTGCTGGCGCACCTTGTCAGGGTTGGCGCCCTCCTTGTCGATCTTGTTCACGGCGACCACCACCGGGACGTCGGCCGCCTGCGCATGGTTGAGCGCCTCGATGGTCTGCGGCATGACGCCGTCATCGGCGGCGACGACGAGCACGACGATATCGGTGGTCGATGCTCCGCGGGCACGCATCGCGGTGAACGCCTCGTGGCCCGGGGTGTCGATGAACGTGATCGCGCGCTCGCTGCCCTCATGGTCGACGTGCACCTGGTAGGCACCGATGTGCTGAGTGATGCCGCCCGCCTCGACGTCCATGACGTTCGTCTTGCGGATGGCGTCGAGCAGCCGGGTCTTGCCGTGGTCGACGTGACCCATCACGGTGACCACCGGCGGACGCGCAACCAGGTCGTCCTCGGCACCCTCGTCCGTCCCGAAGCTGAGGTCGAACGAGTCGAGCAGCTCGCGGTCCTCGTCCTCGGGGCTGACGACCTGGACGTTGTAGTTGAGCTCAGCGCCCAGCAGCTGCAGGGTGTCCTCGTTCACCGACTGGGTGGCCGTGACCATTTCGCCCAGATGGAAGAGCACCTGGACGAGCGAGGCCGGATTCGCGTCGATCTTCTCCGCGAAGTCGGACAGGGACGCACCGCGCGGCAGCCGCAGCACCTCGCCGTTGCCGCGAGGGACCTGCACGCCGCCGATACTCGGCGCCGACATGTTGTCGAACTCCTGGCGGCGCTGCTTCTTGCTCTTGCGGCCTCGGGTGGGACGGCCACCCTGCCGGCCGAAGGCGCCGGCCGTACCGGCCCCACGCCCGCGACCGCCGCCGCCGGGACGCCCGCCACCACCGGGACCGCTGCGCAGCCCGCCGCTGGGAGGGCCGCCCGGGCCACCGCCGCGGTAGCCGCCACCGCCGCCGGGACGCCCGGTGCTCGGCGCCCCGGTGCGGCCGCCACCGCCCGGGCCGCCGCCGCCGGGGCCGCCACGATACGGACCATTGGGTCGTCCGCCGCTGGGCCGTCCGCCGCTGGGCCGCCCGGGAGCGGAACCCGGCGACGGGCGCGAGGGCATCATGCCTGGGTTGGGACGCGCACCGCTGGGGCGCGGTGGCATCCCGGCCTGGTTCGGCCCAGGGCGCGGCGCCTGCGGACGCGGTGCGGGAGCCCCTGAGCCCACGCCGAAGGGGTTGTTTCCGACCCGGGGACCGGGACGGGGCGCCTGCGGGCGAGGCGCCTGCGGACGCGGTGGCTGCGCCGCCGGTGCCGGCGGCCGCTGCGTCTGGGGGCGTGGCGTCGCAACGTCGGAGCCGGGGGTGGCTGCTGCCGGCGCTGGAGTGGCGGCTGCAGGCGCGGGGGCCGTCGCCGCCTCCACGACGGCCGGAGCAGGCTCCACGGCTGGGGCTGCGGGCGCCGGGGCTGGCGCTTCGGCAGCTGCCGGTGCGGCCTTCTTCGCCGGCACCTTCTTGGCGGCGCCGGTCTTCTTCGGCGGCTCGGATGGGAACGCCTCGCGCAGCCTGCGTGCCACCGGAGGTTCGACGGTCGACGATGCGCTCTTTACGAACTCGCCGAGCTCATTGAGCTTCGCGAGAACGTCCTTGCTGGTGACTCCGAGCTCCTTGGCGAGCTCATGTACACGGGCCTTGCCTGCCACTGGACTCCTTCGAAGGACCGGGCGGGCGTCCCGCTCGATCCCGGCTAGACGGGGTTGGTACTCATCGCTGGCGCTTCATCGAGTGC
>Ga0126374_10000080_pt1 | contig 16501 bp, 12 predicted proteins | sample PanSoiMetPlot_12_FD_89874 | JGI IMG/M metagenome (GOLD analysis project Ga0126374, IMG submission 89874) | Tropical forest soil microbial communities from Panama - MetaG Plot_12 | ecosystem: Environmental > Terrestrial > Soil > Tropical forest > Bulk soil | place: Panama | collected 2016-02-17
CAGTTGGCCGGCTGGTGCGGGCGGAGCTGAAGCTGATGATCCGCGACCCGCTGGTGTTGACGTTTGTCTTCGCGTTCCCGATCGTCACCATGCTGATCATCGGGGGCTCGTTCGGAAGCTCACCCGATCCCGATTTCGCCGGGGCGCGCCCGTCGCACTGGTATGTCGCCTCGTACCTCACCGTCGTGATCGCCGCGACCGGGATGATCATGCTCCCGGTGCACCTCGCGTCCTATCGGGAGCGGGGCGTATTACGCCGCTTTCTCGCATCGGGATTCCCGCGGTTCTCGTTCGCGGCGGCGCAGTTCATCGTCGGGATGCTGGTGACGGCTGTGGCCGCGGCAATGCTGCTCGTGGTGGCGGCACCTGTGTATGGCGTTCCAGGGGTACACATGCCGTGGCGGGTCGCCGCCGGCATCGCCGTCGGCGCGGTGGCCTTCGTCAGTGGTGGCGTGCTTTTGGGATCGCTGCTGCCGTCCGCCCGGGCGGCGCAAGCGGTCGGCCTCTTGCTGTTCTTCCCGTCATTCCTGCTCGGCTCGGGTGGCCCGCCGCCGAAGGTCATGGGTTCGGCACTGCGCGACGTCGCGGACGTGCTGCCACTGACCCAGGTAACAAAGGCGATCCGCGAGCCGTGGCTCGGCATCGGGACGGCCACCTCGTCGCTGATCATCGTGTCGCTCCTGGCCCTGCTCGCCACCGTCGTCGCGGCCCGCCGCGCGGCGCTCTAAGTCGTAACATCCGCGACGTGACCCGTGCCGACGCAGTGCCCGGCCCAGGCCGCTGGCTCGGGTTCGGCGTGCTCACGCTGTTCGCCGTCATCGCGACGGCGCAACGGTTCTCCGCTGGCGCCCTTGTGACGTTGGCCGGCGTGGCGCTCATGCTCGCCGGCGGGGCATTGATGAGCCGCTCCGAGCGGGTGCCCCTGCTTGTCGGTGCGGGCGTCGCCACGGCCGGCGTGATCGTCTTGTGCACCGGATGGTCCGGCAACGTGGGCTGGTTCGCGATCTGCGTGATTGCCGGCTGGTGCGCGCTGGACGGCGGCGTACGGGTCGCGGTGCCGTACTGGGTCGCCGCTATGGCGCTCTTCGGCGCGGAGTGGCTGTGGGTGCGGGCGGATCCGGGATGGGGGGCGTGGATGGCCGGTACGACGTTCACCGTGTTTCTCATGCTGCTGGTCCGCCACGAACAGGAGCTCGTCGTGCAGCTGCGCGCCGCGCAGGCCGGCCTCGCCGAGAGCGCGCGCACCGAGGAGCGCAATCGCATCGCCCGCGAACTGCACGACGTCATCGCGCACACGCTGGTCGTGTCGCAGCTGCACGTGGCGAGCGCCCGTCTCGCCGTCGAGGACGACCCGACGTCCGCGGCCGCGGCGTTGGCCGAGGCGGAGCGGCTCGGCCGGGAGAGCCTGGCGGAGGTGCGCCGCACGGTCGGCCTGCTGCGCACGGACGGCGGCACCATGGCACCACTGCCCGGCGCCGGCGACCTGCCGGCTCTCGTCGAGCGCTTCCGGACGGCAGGCACCGACGTCACGCTGACTGTCACCGGCGACGTCGAGACGATCCCGGCGACGACGGGGTTGGCCGTCTACCGGGTCGCCCAGGAGGCACTCACCAACGCGGTCAAGCACGCGGCCGGCTGGCCGGTCGACGTCGAGATCGGGGTCGACGGCACGCACACCGAGCTAGTCGTCGAGAGCGGTGGGCCACCGGGCCGGGGCAGCGGTATGGGGCTGACGAGCATGCGGGAACGCGCGGTGTCCGTGGGCGGCACGTGTGATGCCGGACCGGGCGGGCGCGGCTGGCTCGTGCGGGCGGAGTTTCCCACGTGATCCGGGTGCTGCTGGTCGACGACCAGGAGCTGGTGCGCGCCGGCCTGCGCGGCATCCTGCGCGAGCAGTTCGGGTTCGAGATCGTCGGGGAGTGCGCGAACGGCAGCTCCGTGCCGGAGTCGGTCGCCGCGCTACACCCGGACGTCGTGCTCATGGACGTGCGCATGCCCGTCGTCGACGGTGTCGAGGCCACCCGGCTACTGACCGCGCGCGACGGCAGCCCGCCGGTGCTGGTGCTCACCACGTTCGACGACGACGAGATCCTCGCCGCTGCGCTACGGGCCGGCGCTGCCGGATTCGTGCTGAAGGACGTGCCGGCCGAAGACCTTCAACGAGCGGTGCGCGCCGTGGCGGGCGGTGGCGCATGGCTCGACCCGTCCGTGACAGGACGCGTGCTGGCCGTCTACCGCGGCACGGCGCCCGCGCCGCGCGACAACGATCCGGCGCTGGCCACCCTCACGGCCCGCGAGCACGAGGTGCTGACGCTGATCGGCCGCGGGTTATCCAACCCCGAGATCGCCGCCCAGCTCGTGGTCGGCGAGGGCACGGTGAAGACGCACGTCAACCACATCTTCGCGAAGCTCGGGCTGCGTGATCGCGCTGCCGCCGTGGTCTTCGCATTCGATCACGGGTTGGTCTGATCGGCGATGAGCGCCGTAGTCCATCGCGGCTAAACAACCCGGAGCGTCTTCAGCAGCGCCGGCACCGTAGGCCACAGCTGCTTTTGCAGATCGGGAATCGAGACGTACCAGGCGGAGAACTGGCCCCCGCCGGCTGGGACGACGACCAGCCAGAGCTGCTCCTGCTTCACCCGCAGGTGCTGTCGCGCCCGGAATGTCGGGTTGAGGGTAATGAGCGTCTGGACTAGATGCCCGGTCGCGCTACCGACATTGAGGTCGGCATCGCGCACCGTCTTGTTCGTCGGCGCCGGAGTGCCGTAGTCCACCTGCAGCATCTCTTGAGTGAGCACCTTCGCCGCCACGGCTGGGTTGACGCCGCCCCGGCTGATGCCACCCGAGCCTTCGTCCAGCGTCCAGCCGGTGTCGACCACCCGGCCGAAGTCCACCGGCCACATCGAGTTCCGGCCCGGGATCATGCCGGTAGTAGCGCAGTCGTAGGCCAGGTGCGCGGCGCCATCGACGACGTGCGGGCAGGCGAGATGCGATCCCGGCGACGGCGCTGCCGATGGCGGCGGCGTGCTCGGTGCGTTCGGCGCTGTGGTCGTGGGCGTGGGGCCGGGGCTGGAGCTGGGAAAGTCCGAGTTCGACGGCGACCCCGACCCGTTGGGTGCGGCGTGGCCCGACACAGTCTGGGTGCAGCCCGCGAGCAGCAAACCCGCCGCGGCCAGGCCGACGACGATGAACCCTGCTCGGCGCGGCATCGTCAGTGCCCGCCCAGCCCGGAGCGGCCGAGCTCGGCGAAGCGCTCCCAGAGCAGCGCGGCAGCCTCGGCGCCCCGGTAGAGCATCGAGAGACTGACCTTCTCGTTCGGGGCGTGGATCTGATCGTCGGGCAACCCGACGCCGAGGAACACCAGCGGTGCCTGAACGGCTTGCTGGATCGCCGCTTCGGGACCGCTGCCGCCCTCCCGCGTGGGCAGCACCGGTGCGCCGTCGAACGCCCGGCTGATCGCGTCCGTAAGCGCACCGTACGCCTGCGTATCGAGCGGCACGATGCACGGGGCCACGCCGTCGCCCTCCCACGTGATGCGCCGCTCGATACCGTTCGGCGTGTGATCGGCGATGAACTGCTCGACCGCCGCGACGATCTTGCCCGGCACCTGGTTCGCGACCAGCCGGAAAGACACCTTCACGTGCGCGTCGGACGGGACGATCGTCTTGTTGCCGTCGCCCATGTAGCCGCCCCAGATGCCGTTGACCTCAGCGGTCGGCCGCGCGCCGATGCGTTCCAGGGTGCTGTATCCGGCTTCGCCGGCCAGCGCCCGCGACTTGGCGAGGGCCAGGAACTCTGCTTCGTCGTAAGGCACCTTCGCGAACAGCGCCCGCTCGTCATCGGTCAGCTCCACGACGTCGTCGTAGAAGCCGGTGACGGTGACCCGGCCAGCGTCGTCGTGCAGCGCGCCGGCCAAGCGCGCAATCGCGGTCGCCGGATTCGGCACCGCGCCACCGAAAACCCCTGAGTGCAGGTCGAGATCGGGCCCGTGGAAGTCGACCGTACACAGGACCAGACCGCGCATTCCGGTGACCGTGCTGGGCGTGTCCGCGGCGAGCATGCCGGTATCGGTCACCACGACGACGTCGCAGCCGAGGCGGTCGTGCCGCTCGGCAAGCAGCGCCTCGAAGTGTGGCGAGCCCGACTCCTCCTCGCCCTCGACCAGGAACTTCAGGCTGACCGCGGGCGACCTCCGGCCGGTGGTGGCGAGGTGAGCGCGCAGGCCGAGCAGGTGGAACAGCAACTGGCCCTTGTCGTCGGACGCGCCGCGCGCTCGCAGCACGTCGCCTTCGATCGTCGGATCGAACGGGTCGGTGTGCCACAACTCGAGAGGGTCGATGGGCTGCACGTCGTGGTGCGCGTACACGAGCACAGTCGCGGCGTCAGCGTCGTCGCTCGGCCATTCGGCGTACACGGCGGGCAGTCCGCCGGTCGGCCAGATCTCGACGACCGGGAATCCTGTCCGCCGGGCCGCGTCGGCGAACCATTCGGCGCTCTGCGCGACGTCTGCATAGTGCTCAGGCTGGGCGCTGATGCCCGGGATGCGCAGCCATCGGTCGAGGTCGGCCAGCAGTTCCTCTCGATGCGCCGCGATGTATTCGCGTGGCGTTGTACTCATGTCGGTGCACGCTAGCCGATCAGCATCAGGACGAATCAGCCACGCGGGCGCAACCACCAGGCGATGAGCGCTCGCGCGAAAAGCGCCGCCGCCGCGCCGCGGCCGCCCCTGAGCGGCGCGCGGAGCAGTGAATCCACCCAAGGGCCAGCGGGCGGTGGAGACGCGGATCCGCTCAGGCGGCGTTAATGAGCCGACGCAGACCATCGGCGTCGAGCAGATCGATCGGGCTGATCGTCTCGTTGCTGCGCACGTAGTGGAACGCCGCCCCGATGCGCTCGACGTCAACCCCGGAGAGGGCAGCCCAGGCCAGGCGGTATGCGGCGAGCTGCACAGCGGCGGCCTGCGCGTCGGCGCCGGTCGGCCGGGCGCCGGTCTTCCAGTCGACGACTGTGTAGCCGTCGGCTTCTTTGAACACGGCGTCCATGCGCCCTCGCACCACGGTGGAGTCGATCGCCATCTCGAAAGGCACCTCAACCTCGACCGGCGTGCGCTGCGCCCATCCGCTGGCCTCGAACGCGGCGCGCAGCGCCTCGAGGTCGGAATCGTCGGCCGAGGCGTCGGCGGCCCCCGGCAGGTCGTCGATGTCGAGCAGCGGTTGAACAGACCAGCGCTGCTCCAGCCAAGCATGAAACGCCGTCCCGCGCCGGGCCAGGGGGGCTGGCTTGCTCGGCAGCGGCCGGCGCAGCCGGCGAGCAAGGGCCCCGGGGTCACGGCGCAGCGCGACGAGCTGCGACACGGACAGCTGCCCCGGCAGGGCCACGTCGACAGTGCCGGCAGCCGAAAGGCGGGCCCGTTCCGCGAGCAGCAGATCGACGCTGTGTCGCCAGGCATCCCGGCGCGCCGTGGCGTCGTCCAGCAACCCGGGAAGCTGGGCCGGCCCTGCTTCGGGCGCCGGCGCCGTCAACGCCGCGCGCACGAGCTCTGCGCCGGCCACGACATCGACGCGGCGGGCCCCTAGCGGATCGAGCGGCCACGGCGCCGAAACCGGCTCGCCCAGTCGCGGGTTCTCGGCGCCGTCGACGGGCACGAACCACTCGTCCACCTCGGCGAACTCGCGAAGGTCCTCGAGAAACGGCGACACGGTCCGGGCGTTCTTGGCGACGTCCCAGGCGTAGCCGCTGACGAACAGCACCGACCGCGCCCGGGTGAACGCGACGTACGCGAGGCGGCGCTCCTCGTCCTGGTGCCGCTCGCGAACCTCGGCGGCGTGCCGCTTCACGATCTCGCCGACCTGCTTTCGGCTCGCGGCATGCTCCAGTCGCAGCGCCGGAAGCTCACCGCGATCACCCCGCAGTGGGGCGGGCAGCAGCTGCCGGGTACGTGTCCAGTCGACGGCCCTGGGCTCGGCCGGGAAGACACCGCAGACCAGCCCCGGCACCGCGACCACGTCCCACTCCAGGCCCTTTGCGCCGTGCACGGTGAGGATCTGTACGCGCTCCTTCTCAACGGCGACCTCACCGGATTCCAGGCCGTTCTCCTCCACCTCGGCGGCGTCGAGGAAAGCCAGAAACGCCGGCAGCGTCGCCTCGTCGGCATCAGCCGCGAACCGGGCCGCCTCGTCGAGGAACCGGTCGAGGTGCACCCGGCCGACGGCCACCCGGTCGGCACGCGCCGCCACCTCGACGTCCACCCCGATCACGCGCTCGACGTCGGCGACCAGCTCCGCGAGCGGCGCCGACAGCCGCCGGCGCAACGCGCGCAGCTCGACGGACAGCGCCCGCATCCGTGAGAGCCCGGCCGGCGAGTAGCGGCCCTCCGGCCCGAGGTCGTCGAGCGCCTCGATAAGGCTTCCCTGATCGATGTCCTCGGCGGCGTCGACACGGCGCATCCGCGCGAGCTCGCGAGCGCGGTCGCTCAGCGCAGCAAAATCACGTGGCCCGATGCGCCACCGCGCGCCGCTGAGCAGCCGTGCCAGGGCGGAGCCCGACTTGTGGTCGGCCAGCACCCGCAGCGTGGTCACCACCTCGACCACCTCGGGCGTGGTGAGTAGCCCGCCCAGGCCGACGACCTCGACCGGCAGCCCTTCGGCCAGCAGGGCCATACGCACCGCGTCGATCTGCGAGCGCCGCCGGACGAGCACCGCCGCCGTGCGCTCACCCGCGAGCCGCGCCTCCCACTCCGCGCGCATCCGGGTAGCCAGCCACTGCGCCTCGTCCTCTACCGTCTCGGTGACCGCCGCGCGGATCGTGCCGGGCCCGGCGCCGGGACGGGCCCTGAGAGCGACCGTTGCGGCGCCGGTGCGCAGCGGCGCGGCGACGGCGTTCGCCGCGGACAGCACGACCTCGTCGTTGCGCCAGCTGGTACTGAGCGGGTACGTGACAGCCCCACCGAACGTCGCCGGAAACCGGCCGATGTTGCCGGCGCTCGCTCCACGCCAGCCGTAGATCGACTGAAACGGGTCGCCCACTGCCGTGACCGGGTGCCGGTCGCCGAACAGCCCGGCCAGCATGACCGCCTGCGCCTGGCCGGTGTCCTGGTACTCGTCGAGCAGTACCGCGCCGAATCGTTCCCGCTCGATGCGTGCCACATCGGGCAATCCCGCGAGCCTCGCTGCGAGGGCCATCTCGTCGCCGAAATCCACAGCCGGCATGCGGTGCTTGCTGGCCTGGTATTCACTCACGAGCGGAAGCAGCGCGCCGCGGTGGCGCAGCGATTCCAAGAGTTTGCCGGCGTCACTTGTCGGCGGCGGCTCACCGCCGTAGACGGCGGTGAGCCGCTTCTCCAGCGCGGTGCCGAACTCCGCGACGGCGTCCGGCTCGGCGAGGTGGTCGGCCAGCTGCGCAGTCAGTGCGAGGACGTACTGCGACACCGATGCCAGCGCGCCGATGCCACGGGGCAGGTCGCCGCCGTAGCGTCGCACGACCGAGTCGGCGAGCTGCCAGCACACTGCCTGCGACAGCAGCCGAGGGTTCGGCTCGGCGCCGACGCGCATCGCGTGCTCGCCCACCAGCCGGCTGGCGTAGGCGGCGTAGGTCAATACGGTCGGCTCGCCGCCGAGCAGCTCGGCAAGGTGCTCGGTGTCGTCGGGACGTTCGTTCTCGACGACCCGGCGCCATTGCGAGAGGCGCCATCGGATGCGCCGGCCCAGCTCAGCCGCCGCCTTACGAGTGAACGTCAGGCCGAGCACCGCCGCCGGCGTGACGTGGCGGTTGGCCACCAGCCACACCACCCGAGCGGCCATCGTTTCGGTTTTGCCGGATCCCGCACCGGCGATCACCACCGCGGGCTCTCGCGGTGCCTCGATCACCGCGGCCTGCTCATCGGTGGGGGCCGACAGGCCGAGCAGCAGGGCGAGCTGAGTTGACGAGATCACGCCGTCACCTGCCGGCCCTCGGACATGAGCGGGCAGCTGGACTTGACATCGCATGCACCGCAGTAGGAGTTCACGGTGGCGGTGAAGACGCTGCCGCGCAGCCGCTGCGCCACGTGGTCGACCCGGTCGCCGATCCAGCCCGGATCGTCGGCGTCGGCGAGTGGTGGCTGCACCTGCTCGACGACGCCCTTGTGCGACGTGCCGACCTGCACGAGCCGGGCGCCGCCGGAGGTGGCCGCGCCGAACGCACCCGCCTCGACGGCTAGCTGGTATGCGCCGAGCTGGGCATTGGTTGTGGGGTCGTCGGCCTTGCTGCGCCCGGTCTTGAGGTCGACCACCACCGACCGACCGGATGCGTCGTGCTCGAGGCGGTCGACCCGCCCGCGCAACCTCGCTTCGCCCACCACGACGTCGAAATCGCGCTCAACGTCGACCAGCGACAGCGTGGCGCGGCTGCCCCGTTGCCATTCGATCAGCTTGGCCAGCATCGTCCGGGCGCGCTCGCGCTCGTGGGCGGCCAGCCAGGACGCTCCGAAGTCGAGGGTGTGCCAGCGCTCGTCGAGTAGCCGTTCGAGTGTCGGCAGGTCGGCGTCCGGTGCGGCCGCCGACACGTCGTGGATCAGCGTGCCCAGTGATGCCCCGACCTGGTCGTCGTCGCGGGCCCCGAGTTGGGTCAGCAGGGCACGCAGCTCGCAGCGCAGGTAGGACTCGATGCGTGACGGACTGATGGTCACCGGCCGTTCCGGATCGGCCACCGGCCCGTCGTCGGACAGCGGGCTGAGCCCCCACCACTCATCCGGATGCGCGCCGGCGACGCCGGCGCGGGCCAGCCGGCCGAGCTCGCCAGCCGCCGCTTGCCGCTCGGGGCCCACTGCGCCCGGATCGCACACCACCGCGCGTAGCGTCGCGACGAGGTCGGGCAGGTGCACGCCCCGGGGAACGCTCGCATACGGACGTTCTCCCTCGACCGGGTCGATCTCGTCGAGGAACCGGGACGGCTGCTCATCGTCGCCGGCCACGGCAGTCACGACCAGCCGGCGCCGCGCCCGGGTGGCGGCAACGTAGAACAGGCGCCGCTCTTCGGCGATCTGGGGGGCAAGCGTCGACACACCCGCCCCATCGCGTCCGGCCGCGATGTCGACCAGCAGGTCGGAGCCGAGCAGCGTGCCGCGCCGCCGCAGGTCGGGCCACACGCCTTCCTGGACGTGGGCCACGACGACGAGGTCCCATTCGAGACCCTTGCTGGCATGTGCCGTCAGCACCTGTACAGCCTCGCTGCGCATCGGGTTCGGGGTGCGCGTCTCACCTGGAATCTGTTGAGCCTCCAGGTGCTCGAAGAAGCGCTCGGGTGCTGCGCCGGGTTGCCGGTCCGTGAATCGCGCCGCCGACTCGAACAGTTCGATCACGGAATCGAGATCGCGGTCGGCCGCTGCCCCGGCCGGCCCCCCGGAAAGACTCGCGGACTCCCACGTGTAGGCCAGCCCGGTGGCATGCCAGACCGCCCAGAGCACGTCCTCGGCGCTCGCCCCGGCGGAGCGCGCCCGGCGGCCCGCTGCGAGCACGGATGCCACGCGCTGGACCGGCCGCCGCACCCGCTCCGGTAGCAGGCCCGCGCCGGGTTCGTCGAGCAATGTGGGCGCCAGCTGGCCGTCGCCGCTGGCCCGCAGCTCGCGGCGCAGTCGTCGCAGCTGCAGCGCGTCGGCGCGCCCGATGGGGCCGAGCAGCAGGTGTTCGGCGAGGTCCTCGGTGAGCTCGTCCGGGCGCAGCACGCACCGAAGCGCGGTAAGCAGGTGCGCCACGGCGGGCTGCTCGGCCAGCGGGACATCCGAGCCGGGCACCGCGACCGGCACCCCGGCCGCGACGAGCGCGCGCCGCAGCACGGCCAGCGTCGTAGTCGTCGAGCGGACCAGCACGGCCATCCGCGACCACGGCACTTCGTCGTCGAGATGTGCGCCGCGCAGCATCGCCGCAACGTAGGACGCCTCCTCTGCGGCCGAGCGCAGCAGCCCCACCTCGACGCGTCCGGGCGGCGCACCCTGGGGCGCGGACAGCGCCCGGTGCTCAGCCCGGCCGGGAAGCCGCATCGCGATCCGGCGGGTGGCCGCCAGCAGGGCCGAACCGGCCCGGCGTGAGGTGCCCAGCGCGACCACGGGCAGCTCACCGAACCGGTCGGGGATCGCTGTTGGTTCGGCGCCACGGAATGCGTAGATCGACTGGTCGGGATCGCCGACGATGATCAGCTCGTCGGCGCCACCTGCGAGCAGGGCGAGCAACTCCGCCTGAGCCGGGTCGGTGTCCTGGTACTCGTCCACGAGGATGTGCCGCCGCAGGGTCCGCTCGCGGGCGAGCAGCGCCGTATCCGCGAGCAACGCGTCGGTGGCAGCGCGGATCAGCTCGGCCGGATCCCACGCGCCCGGCCGCGCCAGTGACGTCACGTCCAGGTACTCCTGGAGGAAGCCGCCCGCGGCGACCCAATCGTCGCGGCGCCGCGCGCGTCCGAGTGCCGCCAGCCGTGGACCGTCCAGTCCGCGCTCGACGGCACGGAGCAGCAGGTCGCGCAGCTCGCCGGCGAACGCCCGGGTGCCCAGAGCCGGACGCAGCCCTGCCGGCCACCGGGACAGGTCGCCTCCGACGAGTTCGCGCAGGATCACGTCCTGTTCCGGCCCGGACAGCAACCGCGGGGCCGGCAGCTGGGCCGCCACCGCCACCATGCGCAGCACGCCGAACGCGTAGGAGTGGAACGTGCGGGCCACGGGTTCCCGCACCGTGCCGCCCAGCCGTGCGGTGACGCGGTCGCGCAGCTCGCCGGCCGCTCGCCGTCCAAACGTCAGCATCAGCAACTGCTCGATGGGCACGCCGGCCTCGACCCGGGCCACCGCCGTCTCGACCAGCGTGGTCGTCTTACCGGTGCCGGGACCGGCCAGCACCAGCAATGGTCCGCCGGGGTGTTCGACGACCCGGCGCTGGGCATCGTCCAGCCGGGGCGCGGTCACCGCCGCGCGGGTCGGGCGCACCAGCCGGTAGGTCGTGGTCACTGTCATCGGAGCCATCCCAGCACGCCGCTACGACGATTTCCCGTCCCATCGGTAGACACGCAGGTCGACGCGGCCGTCCGTTACCCGAACCCCTTCGGCGATGAGCCGCTGGCGCTGCTCGTCGCGCAGGTGATCAGCGAACGTACCGTCGGCGTGCAGCACGCGGTGCCAGGGCACACTGCCGCCGTCGTGCCGAAGCACGTGCCCGACCAGCCGGGGCGTTCGCGCGCCGGCGTACTCGGCGACGTCGCCGTAGCTCATGACGCGGCCGGCCGGGATCGCCTCGACACAGGTCAGGATGCGCTGGGCGAGCTCGTCGTTCACCGAGGCTGGCGGCCTGTCAGCGCGATCATGCGTTCCTCGTCCGTGGCGTCGTCCGGCGGCTCAACCGCCGGCGCGAAGTACGGCTCCGCGCCGCCGTACCGCTCGGCTAGGGGCCTCACGAACTGCACGAGGTCGTCGGGCAGCGGATCACCGACGCCGATCGCCCGACCCAGATCCCAGCCGTGAATCGTCAGGTCGGCGATCATCTCGCCGATGTACTCCGTGGCCGGCGTCGGACCGCGCGAGAGATTCACGTCGCGGTCAAGCGCACCCGGCTCGCCGAACGCCCGCTGCGAGTCGAGGGCAGCGTCGTCCCAGGCGGCTACCCGGTCAGGGCCGAGGGCGCGCTTGACGGAATCCACGATGCCGCCCGCGGTCGCCAGGTCGTGCCCGCCGACCAGAGGCGGCACCCACAGGTGTTCGTCGATGACGTGGTCGACCAACGTGGCGACATCCCACTCAGCGCACGGCGTGCCAAGGCTCCATTGGTCAGCGCGTACGGCATGTACGCGCGACCCGAACAACGCGCACCCCACCTTGAAGAGTGCCAGCAGATCGCTCATGTGCAAGTAATACCCGCCGGCACCGTCGAGCGGAACCTGTCAGTACGACGGCAGGCTCGGATCGACCTGTCGCACCCAGGCCACCACGCCGCCCTGCACGTGGACGGCGTCGGAGAAGCCGGCCGCCTTCACCGCGGCCAATGTCTCCGCCGAGCGCACCCCCGTCTTGCAGTACATGACCAGCTGCTTGTCCTGGGGCAGCGAGGCGAGCGCGTCGCCGCGCAGGATCTGATCCTTCGGGATCAACGTCGCGCCGGGAATCCGTACGATCTCCCACTCGGCCGGTTCGCGCACGTCCACCAGGTAGAGCGGCTTGTCGGAATCCAGGAGCTCTTTCAGCTCGGACGGCGTGATCGTCGAGCCGACGGCAGCCGCGGCGGCCTCCTCGGAAACGACACCGCAGAACTCCTCGTAGTCGATCAGCTCGGTGATCTTCGCAGTGTTCGGGTCCTTCCGGATCTTGATCTCGTGCCAGCTCATCTCGAGTGCGTCGAACACGAGCAGTCGGCCGAGCAACGTCTCGCCGATACCGGTGATGAGCTTGATGGCCTCGTTCACCATCACCGATCCGATCGAGGCGCACAGCACGCCGAGCACGCCGCCCTCTGCGCAGGAGGGCACCATGCCGGGCGGCGGCGGGTCGGGGTACAGGTCGCGGTAGTTCGGGCCGTACTTGTCCCAGAACACGCTGACCTGGCCGTCGAACCGGTAGATCGAGCCCCATACGTACGGCTTGCCGAGCAGCACGCAGGCGTCGTTCACCATGTATCGGGTCGCGAAGTTGTCGGTGCCGTCGAGGATCAGGTCGTAGCCGGAGAAGATCTCAAGGACGTTGTCGTTGTCGAGACGCTCCTCGTGCACGATGACGTTCACGAGTGGGTTGATCTCGCGGACGGTATCGCGCGCCGATTCCGCCTTGGGGCGGCCGATGTCGCTTTGCCCATGGATGATCTGGCGCTGCAGGTTCGACTCGTCAACCACGTCGAAGTCGACGATGCCCAGCGTGCCGACGCCGGCGGCTGCCAGGTACATCAGCGCAGGCGAACCCAGCCCACCTGCGCCCACGACCAGCACGCGGGCGTTCTTGAGCCGCTTCTGCCCGGCCATCGCGACATCGGGAATGATCAGATGCCGGCTGTAGCGGCGCACCTCGTCGACGGTCAGCGACTCGGCGGGCTCGACCAATGGGGGCAGGGTCACAACAACATTCCTTCCAGATACGTATCCACCGATGGGAAACCGGCGACCCACGCCCCAGTATTCCGCTCCGATCCCCGGACGCGCGTGCTCCCGCTTAGTTCGGGATGCGCGGGTTGTTCTGCGGGGTATCCGGTGCCTCGACGCCCGGCGCGTCCGTGGCGCCCGGCGGGTACGGCCACGGGTTTGCGGCACAGATCTTGCCGCTGACCGACCGCAGCCCGATGGTCTGCTGCATCATCACCGGCGCCAGCCCGTTCGACAGGCAGACGTGGCTGTGCATATGCCCGAGTGCGTGCCCGCTCTCGTGGTTGATCATGTAAATGTGATACGCGGGGAGATCGGCGATGTACGAGACGTCGCCGCGTACCCAGCGGGCGACATTGAGCACGACCCGGGAGTCTTGGTTAGGGGCCCAGCAGGACGTCTCGATCTTCAGTTCGAAGCCGCACAGGGCGCGCACAGTCATCGACGACGTGAGCGTGACGTGGAAGTCGGCCCATCCGGAGTCGACGCGCTGCAGCGCGACGCCGCTGCGCGCGGTCCAGCTGTGGGGGTCGTCGAGCGAGGTGTCGACCAGCTTGGCGAAAGCGGTCAGATCCACACCGGTGATGCCGTTCTCGACGTCGACCGTGTAGCGGTGCAACGTCCCGTGGCCGACCACCGGCCCGGTGCCCGGCAGCACCCGGAACGTTCCGGTACCCCGCACCGTGTACGCCGGACCGGATGGCAGCGCGTCGGAGGCCAACGCCTCGCTTTGCACGCTCCCGCTCGGCTGGTCGCTCTTGAGCTCTGCCGTCCCCGGGTAGGCCGGCGGCGCCGCATGCGCGGATGTGTGCCCGCCTGCGGGTGGTGGCGTCGCGGCCCTGTGCGATGGCGAGGGCCTCGTGGTCGTCATGAGCACAACGACGGTGACCGCGGTCAGCACAGGCAACGCATAGGCGCGCCAGCCGTAGCGACGCACGAACGTGCGGACGCCGCGGCGCAGCGCACCTGGCCCCTGGTCATATTCGTCCGCGTACCGCTCTTCGTCGTCGAGATAGTCATCGCGTGACCTCATAGTCACGCCGCCGTAATCCCGGACATCTCGCACGCGCTCAGGGTGCCACACCCTCTTCGGCCGCTCTGTCAACGCGCCGGACGTCCTCGAGCAGAGCCAACGCCGCGCGGGCGGTCGTCACGGGATCCTCGAGCTGAGCCACATGGCCGACGTCGGGCAACAGCAGCAGCCGGGCCCCCGGGATCGTGCGTGCCACCCGCGGCGCCAGCGCCACGTCTACGAGTCGATCGCGCCCACCCCAGACAACCAGGGTCGGTGCCCTGATGCCCGCCATGCGGGTCCAAAGGCTGCGCCGGCCGGTGACCAGGTAGGTGCGCACGAGGCCCCGCAAGGAGCGCAGCAGCGCATCGGTTGACCAGCTGTATCCATCGCGCAGCTCGATCTCCTCGACCGCCTCTGCCAGGCGGTTGGGCGGCACCCGCGACGGGTCTGCCAAGCACAGACCGATCACCGCCTCGGCTCGCGCGTCCGCCGGATAACGGACAATACGCCGCCGGATCACTCCCCCGGTGCCCGGCACCAGCGCAACGGCCAGCATCGGGTCGACCCGCAGCCGCTTCGGACGCAGGTCCGGCACCGCCGGGGACGTGAGCGTCAGGGACCGGACGAGGTCGGGACGCTGCGCGGCGATCAGGATCGAGATCACGCCGCCCATCGAGTTGCCGAACAGGTGCACGGGACCCCGGGCGGACTGGTCGAGGTAACGAGTCACGGTTCCGGCGTGCGCCTCGATCGAGTAGTCGCGGTCGGGTGCCGGCCCGGAGCGGCCGAATCCCGGCAGGTCAAGCGCCTCGATCGCGAGCCACGGCGCGAGCTGCCCGGCGAAGTCCGTCCAGTTCGTTGACGCTCCGCCCAGCCCGTGCACCAGCAGCGCAGGCTCGCCGCCGCTCGGAGTGGCACGCACGAACAGCTCGGCGGCACCTACTCGAACCCGACGGCCAGGCCACGGCGGAACGGACACGTCCAGTGGCGGCAGCGGCGCGGATGACAGACGTGCCGGGAGCATCACGCCGACTTGCGGCGAGCGGCCTTCTCCGCGACCTTCTTCGCCGGGGCTTTGCGGGCCGGAGCTTTCTTGGCCGCCACCTTCTTTGCCGGTGCCTTCTTGGCCGGAGCTTTCTTGGCCGGGACCGCCTCGCCGCGGCTGCGCTTGGCCGCCTCGACGGATGCGCGCAACGCCGCCATCAGGTCCACCACCTGGCCCGTGTCGGGAGCGGCGGGTGCCGTCTCGACGACCTCGCGTCCCTCGATCTTGGCGTCGATGACCTTCTGCAGCGCCTCGCGATAGTCGTCGTGGTACTGCTCGGGCTCGAAGTCGCCGGCCATGCTCGCCACGAGCGACTCTGCCATCGCCTGTTCCTGCGGGCGCACTTGCACGTCGTCGTCGAGGAAGGCGAAGCTCGCCTCGCGCACCTCGTCCGGCCAGATCATCGTCTCGAGGACAATCACCCCGTCGCGAACCCGAAGAGTCGCCAACTGCTCGCGGTTGCGCAGCGCCACCTTGACCAGGCCGACCATCCCGCTGCTGTCCAGGGCATCGCGCAGCAGGACGTACGGCTTGACGGCGGGCTGCTCGGGCTCGAGGTAGTAGCTCTTCGCGAAGTAGATCGGGTCGATCTGATCGGAGGGCACGAATTGCAGCACGTCGACGACGCGGGCGCTCGGCAGGGGCAAGTCGGCGAAGTCTTCGTCGCTGAGCACCACCGTTTCACCGCTGGGCAGCGTGTAACCCTTGGCGATGTCGGCGTAGGCGACCTCCTCGCCGTCAGCCTCAGCAACCCGCCGGTATCGGATGCGGGAGCCGTCGCTGCGCCGTACCTGGTGGAAGCTGATGTCGCGCTCCTCGGTGGCCGCGAACATCTTGACGCCGATGTTCACCAGGCCGAATGACACCGCGCCTTTCCAGATTGCCCGCATGCGAGTCTCCTAACTCGGCTGCACCTCCAACCATCATTCCCGATCAGGGCAAGATGAGTGTGCGATGCCAGCCCCGCCCACGCCGATGCTCGCCACCGCGGGCAGCGTGCTGCCGTCCGGACCAGGCTGGGCATACGAGTTCAAATGGGACGGCGTGCGCGCCCTCGTTTCCGTCACGGCGGCCTCGGTACACATCACCAGTCGGCTCGGCAACGACGTCACCGTCGCATACCCGGAACTAGCCGGGCTGGGCGCAGATATCGAGGACGCACTCGTCGACGGCGAGATCGTCGCGTTCGAGGACGGGCGACCGTCGTTCGGGCGGCTCCAGCTGCGGATGCACGTCCGAGCGGCCGGCCAGGCGGCACAGCTGGCAACCGAGGTTCCGGTGTCGTTCATCGCGTTCGATCTGTTGCGCCTCTACGGCGTCGACCTGATCGACCGGCCGTTCGCAGAACGGCGTGCGACGCTCCA
>Ga0126374_10000083_pt1 | contig 16418 bp, 13 predicted proteins | sample PanSoiMetPlot_12_FD_89874 | JGI IMG/M metagenome (GOLD analysis project Ga0126374, IMG submission 89874) | Tropical forest soil microbial communities from Panama - MetaG Plot_12 | ecosystem: Environmental > Terrestrial > Soil > Tropical forest > Bulk soil | place: Panama | collected 2016-02-17
CGAGGAGCCGGTCGCAGGTGTGCGACCCGATGAACCCGGCGCCGCCGGTGACGAGAATCCTCATGACCGTCGGCTGCGCCGGCGCTCGGCGGCCTCGCGGTACACATCGAGGGTCGCCGCGCCCGTCGCCGCCCAGGTGAACTGGCCGGCCCGCCGGAGCCCCGTCTCGGCCAGGCTGTCTCGGCCCAGCTTGGCCGCATCGGTGATGGCCTGGGCGATGGACGCCGGGTCCTTGGGGTCGGCCAGGACCGCGGCTCCGCCGGCGGTTTCCGGCATGGCGCTGGTGTCCGAGGTCACGACGGGGCAGCCACAGGCCATGGCCTCGAGAATGGGGAGCCCGAAGGTCTCGTTCAGCGACGGGTACACGAACACGTCGGCTGCCTGGTAGAAGCGGACGGTCTCCTCCAGCGGGACCCCGCCCACGAACACCAGGTCTGCCGCGATGCCGAGCTCGGCCGCCAGCGAGTGGAGCTGCGCGACGTACTTCTCGTCACGGCCCGGGCCCACGATCGCCAGCTGGCGGTCGCCGAGTTCGCTTCGGGCCAGCGCCCAGGCCCGCAGCAGGCCGTCGCAGTTCTTATACGGCCACAGCGACGACACGAACAACGCGAACGGTTTCGTGACACCGTAGGAGGCGACGTGAGCACGCGCCGCTCCCGCGTCGCCGGGCTTGAAGAGGTCGTGGTCGACCGCCTCGTGGATGAGCTTGAGCTTGCGCGGGTCGATCTCGAGGTGCTGCTCGATCTCGGAGCGCAAGCTCTCCGAATTGATGATGATCGCGTCCGCGGCCCGTGCGGACATCGAATAGTTCATCCGCCGGTAGATACGGGCCAAGGGATCGACCGAATCGGGGGCAGTGAAGGCATGCATCGTCTTCATGTGGACGACAAGCGACCATGAGATATTGATTACCGGCGCCATCAGGGTGTTGAAGACATCGATATGGCTCAGCGGCAGCCGCAGCGGTGAGTAGAGGTGCTCGGACAGCGTGCGGGGTATGCGCCGCTCGTTCGACCACGGGTAGGTGATGTAGCCGACGTTCGGCCCGTAGCCCTGGTACAGGTGACGCGACTTCGGGCTCACCAGCAGGTGCAGTTCCTCACCCGTTTCGAGCCGCCTGGCCATCTCGGGGATGACCCGGGTCCAGAACCAGTGGGCGCCCGACGGGTTCTCCGGGTCCTCGGTCAAGAGGTTGATCGCCACGCGCATGCGTGCCTGCTTGCTTCGCTGCAGGGGCATCGGAGCGGGCTCCTTTCGCGCCGCACTGGGGCCTTGAGCTGCCATGTTCGGTCAGAAAACGGTTGCCGAGATCGCGTCTGCGCTCATTCGCGACTGGCGGATGTACTGCGCCAGGGCGTGCATGATGGCCTGGTGCAGGTCCTCGACGATGCCGTAGTTCGTGCCGTCGACGTGAATAGCCACCTCGGCCACCGCCCTGGCAGCGCCGCCGTCGAAGCCGGTGAGCGCGATCGTGCGCAGCCCGTGGTCGCGTGCCCAGGTGAGCGCGCGCACGATGTTGGGCGAACGGCCGGATGACGAGACGGCGATCAGCACGTCGCCGGGCGCGGAATTGGACTGCAACTGGTACACGAAGACGTCTTCATACGACATGTCGTTCGCGATGGCGGTGAGCAGTTCCACGTTCACGCTGAGGCTGACAACCTTGGGGACAAGGTCGGTGGCCGTGCGGACACCCTTGCTGTGGTCACATTGCAGGTGGTTTGCGATCGCGGCCGAGCCGCCGTTGCCGCACGCGAACACCCCGCCACCGCTGGTGTAGGCGTCCACGAGGATCGCCGCGGCGCGGTCGACTGCCGCCCCGTCGACCGACTTCGCCGCGCGCGCGGCCTCGTCGGCGTATCCATCGAAGAACGATGCCGCGGTCGCGTGCCGCCCGGCCGGGAACCGTACCGGCAGGCCACCCGCCGCTGGCGCGAAGACCGGAAGATCATCGACAGGATTCATACGGCAATACGCTCCAGGATGAACGGGGCAGCTGCGGCAAGGCTCGGGAATGACCAGACACCGGGGCGCTCCTGGCCGCCGGGCCCCACATACACCGCGGACGCCCCGACGGCCTCCGCCAGGCCGATGTCCTCGGGGCGGTCGCCCACCACCCAGGACGCGGCAAGGTCAAGGTTGAGCGCGGTTCCCGCGGCCTTCGCCATGCCCGGCGCGGGCTTGCGGTCCTCGCTGGCCCGGGCGAAGGCCTCGACCACTCCCTCGGGGTGGTAAGGGCAATACGCGAACAGGTCGATCTGCGCCCCGTACTCAGCGAGCCGGTCCGCGATGTAACGATGCACGCGAGCGACGTCGTCGATCCCGTACAGGCCTCGCGCGACCCCAGCCTGGTTCGTCACCACCGCCACCGGGATGCCGGCGCGGTTGAAGCTGGCGATCGCCTCCGGCGAGCCCTCGATGAACTCAACCTGATCCACAGAACCGACGTATCCGTGATCAACGATGATCGTGCCGTCGCGGTCGAGCAGGATCCCAGCGCGCGGTGACGAATTCCCCGCCCCGGGCGGTTCGCTCCTCGTCAGCGACACGCCAGCCCCCCTCGAGACCATCGTGCCACCTCACCTGGCTTTCTCGCGCGGACGACCTCCGCCTTGCGGGCACCATGAGCACCAGCCTTGCGAACATATGAGCACTGAGGGGGTGGCGGTGATACAGCGAACGCTCCCGGGTTTCGCTGCGGTGTCCCGCTGGTGACGGTTGCCGCCGGCCCGTTCCCGGGTGTGCCGCGGCTGCGGCGCGCTTGCCCCGGCCGCTCGCCCGCGGCCGCCCGGCCGCTGGCCCGCGGCCGCCCGGCGGCCGGTTCGCGGCCGCCCGGCGGCGCCTGGCCCGTCGCGCCCTGCTCTAAGCTGATGTCTCCCGCGCCACGCGGAAGCCCACCGGACCACGAGCGGCAAGGTTGAGAGCGATCATCAGTAGCCATATGGGTGTCACCGAACTGCCCGGGCTGGACTCGCGGCGCCTGGTCCGGCTCATGGGCACGGCCGTAGAGCGATGCCGCCTGGACCTCACCGGGCTTGCCATCCTTACCGAGGCCGCGAGCGGCCCCTACGCCGTAACGCCAGTGCTGGCCGCGATGGCGGGCGGGACCGTATACGCTCTTGCGGGCCCCAGCAAATACGCGACGGCTGAGGAGCTGCGAAAGATCACACGCGAGCTGGCGCAAATAGCTGGCGTCGCGGATAGGATTACACTTGCCGAGAAAAAAGAACCGGCCATTGTAGGTAGCGTTGACATTGTCACTAACAGTGGCCAGGTGCGGCCGATCGATGCCCGGATGGTGGCGCAGCTCAAGCCCACATGCGTAGTACCGCTTATGTATGAGGCATGGGAATACCGCAGCACGGACGTTGACGCTGGGGCATGCCGGTCGCGGGGCATCAAGGTAGCCGGGACGAATGAACGGCATCCGGCGGTGGACGTTTTCTCGTTTCTTGGTCCCATGGCCGTGAAGCAGCTACACGACGCGGGGGTGGCGGTGTACGGCAGTCGCGTGGTGCTGCTCTGCGACAATGCCTTCGGCCCGTTCATTTCGCGGTACCTGCAAGACTGCGGAGCGATCGTTACCGAGGCCCGGAATCTGGCGCCCGGCGTGGTGCCTGCTGACTGCGACGCCATTGTCGTCGCCTTGACGCCACAAGATGGGTTTGTGCTCAAGGCAGAGGACGCGGAATCGCTGGCGGAACGCGCCCCGGGGGCACTGGTCGCTCAATACTGGGGGGACATCGACCTGGCGGCTCTTGCCGCAGCCGGCGTGCCGGTCTGGCCGCCGGATGAGCCAGGCAAAGGCCACATGGCGGTGCTCCCATCGGCGATCGGCCCGGAGCCGGTAGTCCGGCTTCAGGCTGGTGGCCTCAAGGTTGGCGAGCTCCTCGCCCGCGGCCTTACCGACGCCACGCCGGACGACCTTGCCTTCGTCCAGGATCTCGGCGAGCACCTTGGCCACCGCTAGCGTGCCGGAGCCGCGCACCGTGCAGCCACTCATAGGCCGCGCACCGTGCAGCCACTCATAGGGGAGTAAGCATGAGGAGCGTCCTGCTGATCGGGATGGGGCCTACCGCGGCGACCGCCCTTGAGTCACTCGCCGCCCAGTTTCGAGTCATCGGCGTCATCCGCGACGCTACTGGGGAGCCCGATGCGGAGGTCGAGGGTCGCGCCGCTGAGCTCGGCGTACCTGTCCTGCGATTGCGCCACGCCGAGATCGGGGACACCATCATCAAGGAGCAGCCCGATTGCGTGATCATTTCGTCCTACCATCGTATTCTGAATGAACGCGTCATCAGGGCCAGCAGGTTCATTAATGTCCACTACTCGCCGCTGCCGCGGTACCGCGGAAGGGCGAACGTCAACTGGGCAATCATTAATGGTGAGCGTGAAGCGGCCATCACAATCCACCGCATTGTGCCGGAGCTCGACGCTGGGAACATTCTCTACCAAGAGACGGTTGAGATTGGCCCGCACGATACGGTGGGACATATCTACTCTGTCTTGAATCAGATACAACGCGAAAAGCTCGGCGACACCGTGGTACGCCATCTGGACGGTTACGAGGGAACGCCTCAGGATGAATCAGAGGCTACCTATGGGTGTGCCCGGGTTCCAGCCGACGGTGAGATAGACTGGTCTCAGCCGACGGAGCAGATCTATGCTCTTATCAGGGCTCTGTCGCCACCTTATCCCGGAGCATACACATATTTGGGGGCACGCCGCATTACCGTCGCGACTGCGCGGCCGGTTGACGCGCCCCGCTACGTCGGCCGAGTTCCCGGGCGCGTCGTGGCCCGGTCCACGGGCGGTTCGTTCGTGGACGTGCTATCCGGGGACGGCGTACTCCGGATATTCGAAGTGACGGCAGAAGACGGCCCCGTTGCCCCGGCCCCAGCTATTATTACGTCAACTCGGCATACTCTTGGACTGCGCCCTGCCGATCTTCTTCTTCGTATTGAGGAACTCGAAAAGCGGCTCGCCAAGCTCCATACGAGTATACCCAGTCGATGAACAAGGGCTGCGGGCCCGGACCGCTAGCGCGCCTTGATCAAGACCGAGGCTACGCGCTCCTGCTCCGCATCTGTCATGTCGTGGAAGAGCGGGAGAATGACGGAATGCTTGGTCAGGCGGTCCGTCACAGGAAGTGACAGGGTATTGCATTCTGCGTATGCGGGCTCTAGGTGTGCGGCCATGATGCCGCGCCGAGCGGATATGCCAGTGTCGGCGAGCCTGCGCAGCAGCTCATCCCTACTGATGGGAAAGTCTTCGGGAAGCAGCACCCAGAATGACTGGTAATTAGTGGTGCCGTAGTCCGGATCACGGGCAGTGACCAGGCCCGTGATGTCAGCGAGCAGGCCCTGGTAGCGCATCGCCAAGGCGCGGCGCCGGGCCACCTGCTCGGGGAGCTTGCGCAGCTGCACGAGGCCAACGGCTGCCTGGATGTCGGTCATCCGGAAGTTGAAGCCGAGCTCCACGTACTGCTCTATGACTGGTTGCTGGCTACGGTGACGGTCGGCCGCGCTGACATCCATGCCGTGCTCGCGGAGGCGGCGGAGCCTGGCCGCGGCCGAGGCGTCACGGGTCGTCACCATACCGCCCTCGCCCGTGGTGAGGAGCTTTCGTGGGTGAAACGAGAACGCGGCCAGTTCGGCGCCCGCGCCGACGGGACGGGCCAGATACGTGGACCCGGCGGCGCAGGCGGCGTCCTCGACCACGGTGATGTGCAGCGGATCGCACAAGGCGCGCATCGAATCCAGGTCGGCGGGCACTCCCGCCTGATCGACGAGGATGACCGCACGGGTACGGGCGGTCAGATGGGGCTGCACGGTCGCCGGAGTGAGGTTTTGAGTGGCCAGGTCCACATCGCTGAACACTGGCTGCGCGCCGGCGTAACGCACGGCATTGGCCGTGGCGATGAACGACAGTGATGGGACGATGACCTCGTCCCCTGGCCCGATGCCGGCGGCGATCAGCGCCAGGTGAAGCGCGGTCGTGCACGAGGACACGGCGACCGCGTGCGGGGCGCCGATGGCCGCGGCGAAGGCCTCCTCGAACTCTCGGACCCGTGGCCCCTGCGCGACCCAGCCGGACGCCACGGCCTCGGCCGCCGCCTCGGCCTCCTCCTTGCCGAGCCACGGCTTCATGACGGGGATCATCCGGCGCCGGCCTCGGTCGCAGCAGCCCGCTCAGCACGCCACCAGGCGACCAGCCGCCGCAGGCCTTCGTCCAGGTCAACCTCGGGTTTCCAGCCCAGGCGCTGACGGGCACGGGAGACGTCCGCCAAGCGTCGATTCACCGCGTTGACCCCACGGGGAGGGCCGAACTCGAGCGGCTGAACGGAGCCCATCGCTCGCTGCAGCGCCTCGGCGAGCTCGATCAGGCTGGTCTCCGTTCCACTGCCGATGTTGAAGACCTCATCGGTCACCTCACCGGCCGCGGCGAGCAGGTTCGCGCGCGCGATGTCCTCGGTGAAGACGAAGTCCATGGTCTGCTGGCCGTCGCCGAGGATGAGCGGCGGATGCCCGGCCTGGATCCGCTCCATCCACCGGATCAGGACCTCGGTATAGAGACCGTAGATATCCATGCGCGGTCCGTACACGTTGAAGTAGCGCAGCGCCACGTAGTCCAGGTCCCGCATCGCGTGGAAGCTCCGCAACAAGCCCTCGTTGAACGTCTTCGCGGCGCCGTACAGGGTGTCGTTGGCGTAGGGATGCTGGCGCTCGGTTGTTGGAAACTCCTCTGCCAGCCCGTAGACCGACGCCGAGGATGCCGCCACGACCTTGCGGATGCCGGCGTCGGCCGCAGCTTCGACGATTTCGTAGGTGCCGTCGACGAGCACCTCGAGCGCTAGCCGTGGTTCGGTAGCGCACTGGGTGATTCTGATCGCGGCCTGGTGGAACACCACGTCGATGCCGGGCATGAGCGACCGGATAAGATCCCGGTCCCGGATGTCGCCGTCGACGACCCGCACCTTCCCGGTCGAAAGCGCCGCCGCGAGGTTCTCTGGCCTGCCGCGGACGAAGTTGTCGAGCACGACGATCTCGTCGGCGTCCGCAGCCGCGAGCTGATCGACGATCGTCGACCCGATCGTGCCCGCACCGCCGGTGACGAGGAAGCGCTGGCCGGCGATCATGCGGCGGCTCCCGTCAGGGGTATCCGCGCGCCGCCGCGTTCCACGCTGCGCGTCGCCGCCTCCAGCAGCCTGAGCACCCGCAAGCCCGCCTCCGCGCCGGTTAGGGGCGGCCGGCCCGCACCGATCGCCGCGCTGAACTCGGCCATGACTGACATAAGCGCCTCCCGCTCGGGCAGCGCGGGGATAAGGGTATCTCCGGTCCGGTATGAGATGAGGGCCTGGCGCCGCTCGTCCTGAGGCACGGAACCGGCCTGCAGCGTATCCACCCCGCGGTCGTGGACGGCCAGCCGTCCCGCCGGGTTGGTATCGTCCCAGACGAGGGTCCGGCGGGAGCCGCCGAATACCGTTGTCCGGATCTTGGTCGGGCTCAGCCAGTTCACGTGCACGTGTGCGAGGGCCCCGTTGGACAGCCACAGCGACAGGTACGCCAGGCAGGCCCGGCCGGCCCCGATCGGATCGACGACGTGAGCCGCCACCGCGACCGGGGTGATGTCCTCGGGCAGCACAAAGTCCAGGATCGACAGGTCATGCGGCCCGAGATCCCAGAGGACGTCGACGTCGGGCTGCACCAGGCCAAGATTGATCCGGACCGAGTCGATGAATTGGATGTCGCCTATCTCGCCGCCGCGGATGAGCTCACGGATGCGCTGAACGGCCGGGGTGTAGCAGTACGTGTGATCGCACATGAGCACCAAGCCCGAGCGGAGGGCCAGCGAGGCCAGCTTCTCTCCCTCGGCGACGGACGGGGTCAGCGGTTTCTCCACCAGGACGTGCTTGCCGGCCTCCAGCGCACTGCGCACAAGATCGAAGTGGGTCGCGGCGGGTGTCGCGATGGCCACCGCAGCGACATCCGGGTCGCTGAGGATCTCATCGTAGGAACTGGTGGGCCGGACGGCGCCGTAGGGGCCGAGAACCTCCCTGGCCCGTTCGATCTGGAGATCGCACAGCCAGTCCAGCCGCAAAGCTGGGGTGGCAAGTGCGGTTCGGACGAGGTTCGGCCCCCAGTAGCCGGCGCCTACAATCGCCAGTCCGATCGGCATGCGAATTCCCCCTGTAACGAGTTATCGAGTGTAAATCGAAGATGAGCGCGGTTAGGGTTCAGTGAACACCACATCCACCCAGTAGTTAGTAGCGTTGAACGAGGTGGCCGGGAACGCCGGTGAGCTGGCGTAACCGTACACGCCGTTGCCGCCGGCGGCCGGCGACGACAGCGCGTGGAGCGGCGGGTTGTCAACGCCCGAACTGGCGAACGCCGCCGCGTCATCGGAATAGCCGCCGTTCGGCGCGAAGTAGGACGCGACGTAGGTGGTGCCGGCGGTCACCGCAATGGGAGAGGAGAAGTCCGCCTCCTGCCAGCCGCTCGCCGGCTCATTGGTGAAGGTCACCTGGCCGAGCAGGGTCCCGGAGGCGGTCCACAGGCTGCCGATATGGGTGCCGGTGTTGCCCGCGCCCTTGTAGAAGCGGATGCCGGTGATCCACCCGTTCACGTCCGCGGTGAACTTCACGCCGAGGTTCACCGGGCCCAGGTCGTTGGCCGAGGCCACCGACGGCTGCGCGGTACTCGGCCAGATGCTGCACGGGCACTGGGCCCCCGCGGTGGTGAACCCCCAGGAGTGGGGACTGCTCATCGGCGTGCCGAAGTTGTCCTGCGCTCCTGCCACCGTGGCCGTGTAGGTGGTGTCCGCCGCCAGCGGGCTGGTGGGCGTGAACGTGACGACCGTGTCGGCGCTGTTGAAGCTCATCGAGCCCGCGACGTTGTGCCCGCCCGAATCCTGCACCGTAAACGACACCGTGCTGGGCACCACGGCCTGCGAAAACGTCGCCGTCGGCGCCACCGACACCGGGTTGCCCGACGACCCAGAGCCCGGCGTCACGCTCGACACCACAGGCGAGAAGGTGCCCGATGGGGTCGTGTACACGACGTCGACCCAGTAGTTCGCCGCGTTAGAGCCGTTCGAGGGAAATGTGCTCGACGAGCCGTAGGCGTAGACGCCACCACTGGCCAGCGCGGTCAGCGGCCCGCTCGTCACCGCCGACGCCAGCCCGCTCGGGGTATCTGCGTAGTGCGCCGCGCTGGTGTGATACGAGGCGACGTAGGTCGTCCCGGCGGTGACCGCCACCGGGCTGGAGAAGTCCAGTTCCTCCCAGCCCTGGGAAGACTCATTGGTGAACGTGCCGGTCGCAAGCAGCGTCCCGGTGGAACTCCAGAGGCTGCCAGTGTGAGTGCCGGTGTTGTCCGGAACCTTGTAGAAACGGATTCCGGAAATGGATCCATCTTGTGAGGCCGTAAACCTGACCCCCAGCTCAACCGGGGTCCCGTCGGTCACGTCGGAGAAACCAGACGGCGCGACATCGGGCCACAGGGCGCAGGGGCAGCTGCCTCCGGCTTCAAAGGCCTTGCTGGTGACGAACGTGTACGTGTAGGGACCTAGCATTGCCTGGCCGGCGGCGTCCGTAGCCCCACTGATGGTGGCGATGTAGGTCGTGCCGGGCGCGAGCGAGTTCGCCGGGGTGAAAGTAGCTACCGTTCCGGCGCCGTTGAGCGAGGTCGTGCCGGGGACCGGGTTTCCGTTCGGGTCGGTCAGCGTGAACGACACCGTTCCGGGCAGGACGGCTTCAGAGAACGTCGCGGTAGGGTCGGTCGAGACCGGGTTGCTGGATGAGCCGGCGAAAGGTGTGGCACTGGTCACCGCTGGATGGCTGGGCGGCTGTGTCGTGTTGAAGATCGCATCAACCGAGTAGCTCCAGCCGTCATTCATCTGAGCCGGGAACCCGGGTCCGCCGGCGTTGAAGACGCCGTTGCCGCCGCCAGCCTGCATGTAGTTCGCTTTCAACGCCGTCAGCGGCGGCGTGTTCACCGGCGAGGCGAAAAGCTCCTCATCGACCGAGTAGTGACCCTGCGGGTCGTAGTACGACACTACGTAGGTCGTGTTCGCGCTGATCTGGACCGGGTTAGCGAACAGCATTGTCTGCCAGCCGCTGCTTGTCTCGGTGTAGAACTGCCCGGTGGCGAGCAGCGTGCCGGAGGACGTCCACAGCGAACCTGTGTGTGTTCCGCCGTTGCCGGCGCCCTTGTAGAACCGCACCCCGGCCACCCAGCCGGGCACGCTGGACTGAAACTTCATGCCAAGCTCATACGGCGTGGCGTCGTTTGCCGACATGACGTACGGCGTCCAGCTGGCGCCGAAGATGCCGCACGGGCAGTTGACTGCCACGGACACTCCTGGGCTGGATGTCCCGGTATTGCCGCTGTCGTCGGTGGCACGTGACTTGATCATCACCGAGCCAGAACCAGCTGCCGACCAGGTGTAACTCCAGGTCACGCTGGTGGCAGCGGCCGACATGGTGGTCACCGGATGCCAGGTCGAACCGCCGTCGGTCGAGACCTCGACACCTGCCACGACGCCCCCACCGGTGTCTTTCGCCGTGCCACTGATAGTGACGGTGCTGCCGTTGGTGAACGTGGCGCCAGCGGACGGTGAGGTGATCGTGGAGGTGGGCGGGGTGGTGTCGTTGGACTGCGCGACACGCACCAGGCCGGATTCCAGCGTGGCCGGCTGAGCGCCCATGTCGGCGAGCAGGTTGACCGTCGCTTGCTTCATCACCGGATCCGGCGGGTTTTGGGAGTCCCCGTCGTGATTGGAGTTCAGCCCCCACGCCCACTGGACCGTGCCCGCGTCGAACACGAACGCACCACCTGCGGCCCGGTACAGCGTCAGGCTGTTACACGCATTGCGCGTGACCATCTCTTCGGTGACCGTATACAGCACCTGCGAGACGTTGCTCTCGCACGTCCGCGACAGGTCGATCTCGCCGGCCGGCCGGAACCCGTTGTCAACATCTGAGTCCCACTCATAGCCGAGCGTCTCGGGTGGCATCGTGTAGGTCTGGCCCGATGTCAGGCTCGCCACGGCGGTATTCCGCCACAATCGCAGCTTCGAGTAGGCGGATGACACCGTATCCGCGTACGAACAGCAGTTGACGTCCCAGAGCTGACCGGTGAGCGAGTTCTCCGGCGACGCGTCGCCGGGCGGGCTGAACCGCGGATCTCGCCACGCCCCGGTCCAGGTCGGCGGGTCCGCGGGATCGCTCTGTTTGCTGTCGAGGCTTTCCTTGTAGGTGATCAGCGTCCGGTAGGGCTCGCTGCCGTACTGGCTGCTCGCCCAGCGGGTCTTCCACCACATGGTGTTGGCGGTGAAGAACGCGAGGCTGACCCCGGCATTGCGGGCCGCCGTGACGTTGGCCCGGTCCGCCGCGTCCCAGTACTCCGAATGCCCGGCGTTCATGAATACCTTATGCTGCTCGAGCATGGTCGCGGCGCCAGGCTGAGCGACGTCCACCTGGCTCACGTAGCTGACGTCGTACCCGTTCTTCTCCAGGAAACCGATCATCGGGAATTCGGCGTAGAAGAAGAAGTCTTGCCCGAACGGGGTATCCGAGCGGGTTGCGAACGGGCGGTTGTAGCTGACCTGGACAGCACGGCCCGGGTTCTGCCAGTCGCAGCACCAGGGGCTGCCCGTGGCGTTCCCGTGGTAGAGGTTGTTGCCGCCCCAGTCGTTGTAAGCCTGCCAGGTCTCGTCGGAGGTCATGAACACGATGTTCGAATGACTCGCATTATTGGTCACGACGAACGGGATCTGGTTCGCGCCGGTGGTGCCGTCGGTCCGGTAGATGCGCGCGAAATAGACACCGGAGACGGCGGTCGAGGGAACATTCCAGGTCCCCGACACGCCCCAGTTGCCGCAATCGACCAGGCCCGTCACGGTGTTGGTGGTACAGGCCGGCTGGCTCTGCGACACGGCGATGTTCGGGGTGAGGCTGGTGACCCGGCGCGCGCCATTGCCGCCGTAGTAGCCCATCCGGTAGATGTCGATCGCGTAACTGCTCGCCGGCGACGCGATCTTGAAGTTGATAGAGCTGCCGATGTTGACGCTAAACGGGTCCGCGAAGCCCTGGATGGTCGTGCTCGGGCTGGGCACATCCCACACCGACTGCGGGGTTCCGGGCAATTGATTCTCGCACGCGATCGGGTTGCCGCAGGCCGCTTGGACCGGCGCTGCTTGCATGACGGCGAGCAGGGCCCCAGCCATAACCACAGCGGTCGGCGCGGCAAGAAGCCGCAGTCGCTGCCTCCTGAGGCGTGCCCTGAACCCTGTGCTTATGAGCGTACGCGTGGCGACAACCTGAGGATTCTTGCTCACTTCCCACCCCAAGAAAGCTCTGACCCACCGCTTACAGCCGCCGTTGGAGCGCGGCCACGGCGCACAGGCGGGCACGCGTCCAGTGATGATCACACGAAGACTTGACACGTATTAGACGCGGAACCGGGCCGTCCGGATGGCACTAGGACCAGACTTTCTGGCTGTTTCCGCCAGGAAGCCCAGATTTAGTCCTGAGCGGGCTTCAGTGTGTCGCTGAGCGTAAGCAAGCCATCACGTTCAACGTAGAGTTCACCGGTCTGCGGGCATTGCCAACGGCCGAGTGCGTCGGTCACCAGCCGTTCGCCGGCGCGGCCCACCCATCCAATCTGCCGGGCGGGCACCCCCGCGACCAGCGCGAAGTCTGGCACGTCGCGGGTCACTACCGCCCCGGCCGCAACCATGGCCCAGCACCCGATTACGCGGCCAGGCACGACCACGACACGCGCGCCCAGCGACGCCCCCTCCCGGACCACCACGCCGCTGGCGTCCCAGTCCGCGGGGCGCTTGAGCTTTCCAGTCACGTCCACCGAACGGGGGTACAGGTCGTTGGTGAGGACCGCCGCAGGGCCAATGAACACTCCGTCCTCTAGCCGGGCCGGCTCATAGACCAGCGCATAGTTCTGCAGCTTGACGTTATCGCCGATGACCACGCCCGGGCCGACGTAGGCGCCCCTGCCGACGATGCACCCGTTGCCGAGGCGGGCGTTTTCCCTTACCTGCGCCAGGTGCCAGACCGTCGTCCCGGGGCCAAGCACGGCGCTAGCGGCCACGTCGGCCGTCTGCTCCACCCGCGGAGTGTCTACCATGGCCCTCCGTTCGCCCGGTCATGATTCTCAGCGGCACACGGGGCCGGCGCGCCGCCAAGATGCACGGCTTCATGTGGCTACGGGACGATAGCAGTCGGCACCAACGCGGGCACGGGCAAGCTCAGCACGTTCGCAGCGGCAAGCGGGATGCCCCCGTGAGGCCCCATAGCACAGCTCACCTCGAGGGTAAACCCAGCAGGACCGCCAGGCGTCACACTAGACGTGGGGGAAAGCACATGATCGATGGCCAACCTGAGCCCTCGAAACGGCCTGACGACGACAGCGAGCGGCAGGCAGGCTCGGCCCGGGTTCCTGGAGCGGGTGGCGGCTCACGCCGGATGCTGCTGATCGCGCTCGCGGTATGCCTGGGCGTGGCCGCCGTCGGGGTGTCACTAGCCGTATTCGCCTCGCCCGGCGGCAACCGGGCCGGTTACGCCGCCGGTGCGGGCAACAGCCCGGCGGGCGCGCCGACGCAGGCCGCGCAGCCAACGGCTCCCGTCGCGTCGAGCAGGCCCACCCTCAGGCAAGGGGGCACGAGCGACGGGCTCGCCAAGTCCGTCTTGCGGTGGCCACCCGGGCGCACACGTCAGATCCTGCGCTGGGACGCGGGCCCCGGCGGCAAGACTCTGGCCGCGGTCGGGGAGCAGATGGGAACCGCGATGCAAGATGCGGGACTCAAGCTGTATGCCGCCATGAGACTGGCGTGCGCACGCCTGGCCTCAGACGTCAGGACCGCCCGAGCCGGGCCGCCGATCCCGGATAGCGCCATGCAGCGGTTGTACGCCAAGGCGTTGGCCGGGCTCTCCCGCGCGGCGGCAGATTGCCGTACCGCAATATCCGTACATGTGGACGGCGAGGATACCCAGGTCCACGTGAACGGGCCCCTGCTGAACCGGTCGCGGGTGGAGTTTGCCGCCGCGTCCAAGAAGCTTTACCGGGCCACTGGCGAGATCAACTCGTTGCACCACTGATCGCGGCCAGTGCCGGCTCGATCTGTGTCAGCCGAAGCAGCCGCCCGCTGGCCCGCAGGTGCTCGTCAGCGTGTATCGGGACACGGCGAACTTCTCCGGCTTGCCGCCCGTGGAGCAGATCTCGAACCCGAAGTCAACCTGCCCAAGCCGCGCCCCGGCGCTAACCAGTCCATGACCCTGGAGCCATTTCACCGCCGCGAGGATGTCAACCGTGCCGGATTGTTTGTTCTGATCCAAGCTGAAGATGATCTCCCCGCCGCCGTACTGGTAGACGGTGAACGCCTGCCCGGTGATCGTCGCGGCGCCGATCTGCCGGGCTCCGCCGTTGCCCCGGGCCACATTGTCAACCCAGATCATGACCTCATTGGGCCCCGAAGTGTGGCTGAGCCACAGGTCGTAGGCGGCCTCTGCATCGGTGCCGGGCTGCGGGTTCATCGTCTCGGTGTAATCCGAGGTTATCGACGAGAACGCAGAGATAGCCGGGGCGGTGTTGGTGGTCTTGGTGAACACCTGCTGCACGTTGGGGTAGGTGAGGACGGCGGTGTTGCCACTGGCCTGAGTAGACGTGGTTGACCAGTTGCCGGGCTGATAGGCGGTGAGGGTCTGCGGGCCGCAGCTACCGTCGCCGCAGGCCCACATGTTGTTCGCAACATAGGTCGTGTACCCGTTGCTGTTGCTGATGGGCGGGTAACTGTATGGCCCGCAGTTGCCGTTGCCTGCCGAAGTCACGCACGCCGCCCCAGTCGGTGACTGGCCCGGAGACGACGAGCCCGGACCCGGCGTGCCGGCCGGACCGGCGGCTGGCGACAGGACTGGCCGCCCGGCATGCCCCTCCCGTTCACCCAGGATCGCCGCGCCGGCGGCGGCCGCAGGCGGGACAGCGCGGGCGGGCACGGCGGGCCTGGCGGCCCGGGTGCACCCGGCCGCGGCGACGGCGAGCAAGCTCGCGGCTGCGGCGGCCGTCAGGATGATCCGCGATGATGTGGTCATGTCCGGCCTGCCTTCGGCTCAGATGGCCCTTGGGCAGCAACGATACGGGACCGGCGCTGGGGCTTCATGCGAATCAAGGCCCAGGCAGGCGCGACGAGACACTCGGCTCCGTGCCGTTCCCCAACAGCGCCTACGGCCCCATGAACCATTGGGCCGACGTGGCGTTCACAACCCCTGGCGCGGCGGCCGCCCGCCTGTCAGCCGCGTCGTCACCCTTCGAGAGGGAACAGCCGGGCTGTTGCCCGTTTATTGGGTGGTTTGTTTAGCTCGGGGGTTACCTGGCGCTCGATCTTCGGCACGTCGCTCATCGCGGCTCGCACGCTGGGGGCGGATGTTTAGCCGCTGCTGCTGCGCTGACGTGCAGCAGCAGCACGTCTCAGTATCCCGGTGGGTCCGCGCAAGCGGGGCCGGAGCATCAATCATCCGCCAGACAAGCTTTTCACCTCGGCGGTGAGTTCGTGCTCGATCTTTGGGACGCCCTTCATCGCTGCCCGCACGCTCGAAGGAGAGTGCTTGCTGGCCACTGCGGCATTCACATGCATGAGGAGAACGTCCCAGTACCCACGCGGGTCAGCGCAGGCGGGTATCGGGTGATGGGTAGCCTTGGCGACAACCGGTCCAGCCTTCTTGATCGCGACCGTCAACGCCTGAGGATCCCCCGTCGTGCCTGCCACACTGACGGCATGGAGGGCAGTGATAAGTCTTTGTCCCTGGCCCTGCCTCCAGGTGTGGTATTGCTGGCTGCAGCTGACCGGGGTGCGTGCCACGGAAGTGGCGCCGTGGCTTGCGGGCGCCGCGGCCGGTGCTGCCGTGTTACTGCACGCGGTTAGCCCGACGACAGCAGCACCCACCGTGGCGAGGGCGATGCGCTTCAATTCAAATCTCCGTTCCTGGCGTAGCACCCCGTCATGGCGAATACACCACATCGACCCAGTAGTTCGAGGCGTTGAAGGTGAGCGACGGGAACGCGTTCCCCGACCCGTAGGCGTACACCCCGCCGCTGGCCAGCGCGGTCAGCGGACCGTTGGTCACCGCCGAGGACAGCCCATTCGAGGTGTCCGCGTAATGCCCGGTACTGGTGAAGTAGGAGGCCACGTAGGTCGTCCCCGCGGTGACCGCTACCGGGCTGGAGAAGTCCAGCTCCTGCCAGCCGCTGGCGGTCTCGCCGGTGAATGTCCCCGTCGCCAGCAACGTTCCGGTGGAGCTCCACAGGCTGCCGATATGCGTGCCGGTGTTGTCGGTCTCCTTGTAGAACCGCACCCCAGTGATAAACCCGCTGCTGCTGGGCTGGAACTGCACGCCCAGGTTCACC
>Ga0126374_10000085_pt1 | contig 16331 bp, 11 predicted proteins | sample PanSoiMetPlot_12_FD_89874 | JGI IMG/M metagenome (GOLD analysis project Ga0126374, IMG submission 89874) | Tropical forest soil microbial communities from Panama - MetaG Plot_12 | ecosystem: Environmental > Terrestrial > Soil > Tropical forest > Bulk soil | place: Panama | collected 2016-02-17
CGCGGCCGAGCACCCCGGCCGGGAGGCGCTGCGGGTGGTCACCGAGGACAGCGTCACCACGCTGACCTACGGCGACCTGGCGGCCAGGTCGGGCCGGGTGGCCAACTGGCTGCGCGCGCTGGGTGCCCGGCGCGGCGACCGGCTGCTGCTGATGCTCGGCAACGTCGCCCCCCTGTGGGAGGTCATCCTCGCCGCGATCAAGCTCGGCGTGGTGATCATCCCGGCCAGCACGCTGCTCAGCCCGGACGATCTCGCCGACCGTATCGACCGGGGCAGGGTCCGGTTCGTGGTGACCGAGACGGCGCAACGGGAGAAGTTCCAGGGGCTGCCGGGCTTCGGCGGGGGCGGCTGGACGCCCATCCTGGTGGAAACCGGTGCCGAGCCCCCGGCCGGGCAGGCCGGCCAGTGGCACCGCTACGCCGAGGCGTTCGGCGCACCGGCCGATTTCACCCCCGACGGGCCGACGGCCACGGACGACCCGCTGCTGCTGTACTTCACCTCCGGCACCACGGCGCAGCCCAAGCTGGTGGAGCACAGCCACGTGTCCTACCCGATCGGCCACCTGTCTACGGTCTATTGGATCGGCCTGCGGCCCGGGGACACCCACCTGAATATCTCCTCGCCCGGCTGGGCGAAGCACGCCTGGAGCAACGTGTTCGCCCCGTGGAACGCGGAGGCGACGGCGCTGATCCTCGGCTACGAGCGGTTCTCCGCGGAACTGCTGCTCACGGCGCTGGGGGAGCAGCGGGTGAGCACCTTCTGCGCGCCGCCCACGGTGTGGCGGATGCTCATCCAGGCCGATCTCGCCACCGCCGACGTGAGCGCGCTGCGGGAATGCGTGGCCGCGGGCGAGCCGCTCAACCCGGAGGTCATCGAGCGGGTCCGGGAGGCGTGGCACATCACCGTCCGCGACGGGTACGGCCAGACCGAGACCACCGCGCAGGTGGGGAACACCCCCGGCCAGCCGGTCAAGCCGGGCTCGATGGGCCGGGCACTGCCCGGGTACACGGTGGCCCTGCTCGACCCCGTCACCGGTGAGCGCGGCGAGGAAGGCGAACTCTGCCTGGACCTGTACCGCCGCCCGCTCGGCCTGATGACGGGCTACCGCGGCGACCCGGAGCGGGACGCGGCGGCCATGCGCGGCGGCTACTACCACACCGGCGACGTGGCATCCCGCGACGGCGACGGGTACCTCACCTACGTCGGCCGCACCGACGACGTGTTCAAGGCGTCGGACTACCGCATCTCGCCGTTCGAGCTGGAAAGCGTGCTGATCGAGCACGAGGCGGTGGCGGAGGCGGCCGTGGTCCCGTCCCCGGATCCGCTGCGGCTGGCGGTGCCCAAGGCGTACGTGACGCTCGTGGCCGGCGCCGAACCCACCGGCGACACGGCGCTGGCGATCTTCAGCTACGCCCGGGAGCGGCTGGCCCCCTATAAGCGGGTGCGGCGGCTGGAGTTCGCCGACCTGCCCAAAACGATCTCCGGCAAGATCCGCCGGGTGGAACTGCGCGCCCAGGAAACCGCCCGCCATGGCGGCGAGGCCGCCCCCGGCCCGCGCGGCATTACCGAGTTCTGGGAAGAGGACTTCCCCGGCCTCAAAGCAGTTTCCCCAGATAAAAGTGACTAGTCGCGCTGGTATCCCTCGGATGTACCTCTACCAGACTCGACAAGGAAGGCTGCTTCGCGCGGTGGCTCATCACTCCAGCACAGACCCGCGACTGGGCAACGACCCGAGACGATTCGCGCCATCAGCGGCAATGAGGATGTCAGGGAATAGGTGCACAGTGGCTGGCGCGGCGTTCTGCTTCGGCCCGGATGCTGGCGAATGAGGCGCGGACTGCCCCTTCCCAGGCGGTGGCAACCTGACTGCCCCCACTGCCCGGCGATTCCGAAGTCGGTGCCAAGCTGGCCCGAGTATGCAAGCGTGGTCACCCCGTTGTGCTCGGTGAGGGCAGACTCCTCAGTGACGTACGGTACTGGGCCGCGGACAAGACGGAAAGTGACCCGGCCCGGCCGGTCAAAGATGACGATCTCAAGCGTGACGGCAGTGAGCCGACCGCGATATACCGGGGTGTAGTGCTCCGCAAGCACCATGTCTTTCCCCCGCTCGATCACCCGCAGGTGGGCGGTCATGGCGCGGGGAGTGCAGCCCAGGTATGGCGCGGCGATCACGTCGAACACCGTGACGGCTGAGGCGGCGATCTGGACGCTGAAGGGCCCGAGAGGGCGGATCCGCCGACCCCACCCCGTGTCGATCGTGAGCTTGCCGCTGACGAGCAGGTAGTAACCCAGTCCGGCGATCCCGCCAGCAACAGCGCCCGCCGCGACCGCACCACCTCGTGCCATGCCAAACAGCGTACGGACACGGCCTGCTCACGGCGCGCCCAGCCATCGGCTCGGACACACAACCGCTAGCCCAGCGACCGGGCGGCGCCACTTGCTCGGCGGCAGAAGCGGACATGTCCGCGCATCGTGGTGCTGGATGTTTAGGCAAGCCAGTCGGCCCGAATGTCAGGTTGGAGCTTCGCGGGGACTGCCGGCGAGGTGAAGGCGCTATTTTCTTACCCGTTCGCCGACGCCCGCGGCGCCCTGCGCGCGATCGCTCATCGCCAAGCCAAAGGCAAGGTAGTGCTGAGCAGGCAGGCGTAAATGAGCTGGCCCTGCTCCCGCCCGCACCGGCGACGCGAGACCAAGCCCGGCCATGTCACTACCGATGGCCGCAACCGTGTGCGCGTGCTGCTCGTGTACGGATCAGCCATTTCTGGGCGTCCTGCATGACTATTTGAAGGGGTGCGAGGAGGGTCAGATCAGGCCGGTGTCGGTGGCTCGGACCACGGCTTCGAGTCTTGATGAGGCGTTGAGTTTGTCCAGCAGTCTGCTGACGTGGCCCTTGACGGTTGCTTCGGAGAGTCCGAGTTGCCGGGCGATGGCCCGGTTGGAGCGGCCTTCTGCGAGGAGGCGGAGCACTTCCCGTTCGCGAGCGGTGAGGTGTGGTGCATGAGCGGGGGCCGGCCCGCTCGTGAGATCGCGGGCCAGTTGGAATGCGATTCGCGGGTCCAGCGCTGGTGCCCCGGTGACGGTGGTGCGCAGCGCCGCCGCCATGTCGATTTCTGACGTGTCCTTCAGCAGACAGCCGTCTGCCCCGGCCACCAGGCAGTCGCGGATTTCGCCGGTGCTATCGAAGGCGGTCACGATCACGATCTTTATGTCTGGCAAGGCTTCTCGCATCATGCGGCACAGCGCAGGGGCATCAAGTTCGCCTGGCATGTGCATGTCCAGCAGTAGCAGGTCCGGGTGGAATGTTTCGGCCAGGGCCAGTGCCGCGGCGGCGTCGGTGGCCTCGGCGCACTGCGCGTCACCGAATGCCTCCGAGACGATCATCTGCAGTCCGCGGCGTGCCACCGGGTGATCGTCTGCGATAAGGATCTTCACGGGGGCCTGCTCCAAAACGGGCGGGTCGGTAGTTCAAGGCGCAGCAGGGTGTGGCCGGCCGCATCACATGTCAGTTCAAGCGTGCCGCGAAGCTGGGCCGCGCGCTGGCGCAGCAGCGCGAGTCCGGCGCCGGTGCCGGCCTGGTCTCTTTCGCCCCGGTGCGCCGGGCGCAAGGCCTGGGTGCCGGCCTGCAGCACCAGCGTGACCGCGTCGTTTTGGTAGGCAAGGTGCAAGACGGCTGCCCGCGCCTGCGCGTACTTGACCGCATTGCGCAGTCCCTCCAGTGCGGTGTCGATGAGCAGGTCCTCGATGGGCTGGGGGATGTCACGGCGCCTGCCCCGTCCGGTGATCGTGACCCTGCAGCCTGTGGTCCGTTCGAACAGGCGGGTTTCGCCTGCCAGCCGCGCTTCGAACGCCAGTCCCTCGGCCGGCTGGCTCAGCCGGTGCAGCGAGGCGCGCAACTCGCTGCGTGCTTGAGCTGCGGTGTTTTCGATCTCTTCCAGCGCGGCGGCGAGGGCGGCGGGGTCGCCTCGCTGGCGTGCGTAGTGGGCGGCGGCGCCGATGGTGAACAGCATCTGGGCGACGGAGTCATGCAGTTGGGTGGCGATGCGCTGCCGGTCTCGGAGCATCGCCAGCTCGGTCTCCCGCCTGCGCACTGCTTCCTGGTGCAGGGAGAGCTCGGCATGGGCCGCGACGAGTTCCAGCGTGCGCAACGTCTGGTCGGGCGGCGGTCCGGCGGTGCGCGTACCGGTGTAAAGCAGCGCCTCAACCCGGTCGGGCCCGTTGACGGGCACGCAGGCCATCCCGTGCAGTCCTTCGACGTCGCAGACCACATGGACGAAGTCGCGGCTGATCGTCGGGTCGTTAACATAGTCGGCTACCCGGTGCGGGCGCCCGTGCAGCAGCACCTGCCCGCCCAGCCCAGTTGCGGGCCGGACGGTGATCTCCCGGAACTGGGGGTCCCGGATTCCGTCGGTGATCGACATCGGGTAGGCGCCGGTGCCGTCGGCGACGGCCATGAACGTGCTGTCAGCGCCAAGGATCTGCCGGCTGATCTGGGCGGAGGCAACCAGGATCTCCTGGGTGGTCTGCTGCAGCCCCACCGTGCGCGCGATCAGCTCAGCCGCGGATGGCATGGCCGGTCCCTGGTAAGTCTCCGCCGGCCAGGACGGAGCGCAGCGCGTTCAGGACGGCGGGGTCTTCGATGGTGGAAGGCACGGGCTCCTCGTGCCCGTCGGCGATGCCACGCATCGTCTTGCGCAGGATCTTGCCGGAACGAGTCTTGGGCAAGGCTGCAACAACGTCGACCCTGCGCAAGGCGGCGACCGGACCGATCTGGTCGCGGATCAGCTGGACGAGTTCGGCGGACACGGCGGCCGGGTCGTCATCTATGCCAGCCTTGAGCACGACGAATCCACGGGGGACCTGGCCCTTGAGGGAGTCGTGGACCCCGATCACCGCGCATTCGGCCACGGCGGGATGGCTGGCCAGGATCTCCTCCATCTCGCCGGTGGACAGCCGGTGGCCGGCCACGTTGATGACGTCATCGATGCGGCCCATTACATACAGGTAGCCGTCGGCGTCGCGGTAGCCGCCGTCGCCGGTGATGTAGAAACCGGGGTGGGCTGACAAGTAGGAGTCCACGAACCGTTGGTCGTCGCGCCACAAGCTGGGCAGGCACCCGGGCGGCAGCGGCAGCCGCACCACGATCTCCCCGGTCTCCCCCGGCCCCACCTCGGCACCGTCTGCATCAACGATGCGCACGTCGTAACCGGGGACGGGCACGGAGGGGGAGCCGGGCTTGGTCGGCAAGGGCTCCAAGCCCATCAGGTCGGCGGCGATCGGCCACCCGGTCTCGGTCTGCCACCAGTGGTCGATGACCGGGATGCCGAGCAGGCCGCCGGCCCACCGGTAGGTCTCCGGGTCGAGCCGCTCCCCGGCCAAGAACAGGTACCGGAAGCCGGACAGGTCAAGCTGGCGGGCCAGCGCGCCGGCCGGGTCCTCCTTTTTGATCGCGCGGAACGCGGTGGGCGCGGTGAACAGCGCCTTGACCTTGTGGTCGGCGATCACCCGCCAGAACGCCCCGGCGTCCGGGGTGCCGACCGGCTTGCCCTCGTACAGCACGGTAGTGCACCCGGCGAGCAGCGGCGCGTAGACGATGTAGGAATGGCCGACCACCCAGCCGACGTCGGAGGCGGCCCAGAACACCTCGCCCGGCCCAGTGTCGTAGATGTGCTCCATGCTCCAGCGCAGCGCTACCGCGTGGCCGCCGTTATCCCGCATCACTCCCTTGGGCCTGGCGGTGGTGCCGGAGGTGTAGAGGATGTACAGCGGGTCGGTCGCGGCGACCGGGACACATTCCACCGGCTCGGCCCGGGCCATCGCCTGCTCCCAGTCCAGGTCACGCCCGGCCACCAGCGCCGCGGGTGCCTGCGGGCGCTGCACGATCACGCACCGCTCTGGCTTGTGGGCCGCCAGTTCGATGGCGCGGTCCAAGATGGGCGCGTACTCCACGATCCGGCTGACCTCGATGCCGCACGAGGCCGAGACCACCACCTTGGGCGTGGCGTCATCGATCCGCACCGCGAGCTCGTGTGGGGCGAACCCGCCGAATACCACCGAGTGCACCGCGCCGACCCGTGCGCAGGCCAGCATCGCCACCACGGCCTCAGTGATCATCGGCATGTAGATGATCACCCGGTCGCCCGCGCCCACGCCCAGTCCGTGCAGCACGGCGCCGAACCGCGCCACCTCATCCAGCAGCTCCCGGTAAGAAAAGGTGCGGCAGGTATCGGTTACTGGGCTGTCATAGATCAGGGCGACCTGGTCACCGCGGCCGTCGCGCACGTGCCGGTCCAGCGCGTTGAAGCAGGTGTTCAGCACACCGTCAGCGAACCAGCGGTAGAACAGCGGGTTTGAGGTATCCAGCACCACGGTCGGCTCGCGATACCAGTCGATTGCCTTGGCGGCCTCACCCCAGAACCCCTCCGGGTCGGCCAGGCTCCGGTCGAACGTTTCCGTGTAGCGGCCCATGACGACACTCCGTCTTGTCCAGCATCCGGCGGTCAGTGCTTGACCAGCGGCCAGACGGGCAGCACTGCACGCTTGTAGGCAGCCTCGCACAGCTCCGCACACGACAGGTAGGCGGCCAGGGCGGCCACAACCAGGCCCAAGTACCCCCCGGCGTGTACCAGCCCGGTGCTCCCACCGTAGTTGCCCGCTCCCAACACGAAGAACGTGGCCGCCAGCCCGGCCAACGCCGCCACCACCACGACATTGGTGCGGAACGAGGCCGCGAAGATCCACACGGTGAAGATGCCGAACGCATACAGGAACAGCCCGAGAGCATGACCGGTCTGAGCGGCAGGCACATCCTTGAGAAAAAACTCGGCGATGGCGAACAGCGACAGCCAGAACGCACCGAAGGTACTGAACAGCACCCCGCCGAACGTGTTCCCCGTGCGGAACTGGAGCACCCCGGCGATCAACTGCGTCAGCCCGCCGAACATAAGTGCCACCCCGAAGACAACCGGCGTGATCCCGGCGTTCATAAGGCCGGAGTTGATCATGCTGAGCATGAACGTGGTCACTGCGAACGCCGCCAGGGCAAGCGGTGCCGAATTCCCCCAGTCCGCACCCACGGCGGCCGCCGGGAGGGGGCTCTGACCTGCTGGTTTGACTTCCTGGTACGTGAGCTCCTGGTCGGTGGAAGTCATGTGATCCTCCTCATAAGCTAGTTGGTATCAGGAGGATGAACCAGCCGTTCACGGCCGCAAAGCGCCAAAGGTCCCGACCAACCCCCTCCGAAAGTAGCTGCCTGCCACCAGGAGCGGCCGCACCAGCGGCACGCCTGGAACTGGGCAGGCGCAGGGCCGACCGCAGGCACAAGCTGCCGCGCCTTGACCCGGCCGGGCGGAAGATGCCGATCAGCTGTGGTGCCGCCTTGTTCGGGTTGCGGCTGGCCATACGCGAGCTGGGCTAATCTGCCAGAGGTTCAGAGGCTCCCAAGCAATGCAGGCTAGTCGCGTATCCGCCTGCCGGTGATCTTGCGCGGGATGATCCGCACAAACACGTCGCGCGCGCCGCCTGCCCACGGCCGGACGCCGGCGTGTTGCTCCAGGTGGCGGACTTCTGCCTCGCTGGTTACACGGACCGCGCGCCCGGTCACCAGCACGCTCCAGCCTTGGCTCAGGGCCTCATCCAGGCGGTCTACCTCGAACCCGGCCGGGCCGTCGAGATACCCTGCGAGCAGCGTGTCCGGGGCGGTCCGGAAGATCACCGTCTGGCCTGCCATGGCGTAGTTGACCGGCAGCACGACCGGTCCGTCGGCGGTGGTGAACGCCACCCGGCCTACCCCCCCGGGTGACAGCAGGTCGTAGCATTCCGCCGCAGTGAGCGTCTGAAGCACCGGCTGACCAGAGGGGCCAGCATGGCGGGGCGGCTGGCGTGTGCCGCCGAGCAGTGTCTCCGGCGTGGTCTGCAGCGCCGCAGCCAGCCGCCGCAGGGCCGCCTGCGTGGGCAGTGCCGGGTGCATCTCCAGGTGTTCCAGGTACGGCACGCTCACGCCGGCCAGCTCCGCAAGCTGGCGCCTGCTCAGCTGGAGGTCCTCACGCCTGCGGGACACCCGCTTGCCCAGATCGCCCGGTTCCCCGGCTGGCGGCAGCGCCGCGCTCCCCCGTGGCCTGTCATCGGTTCCTGCCCCCTCCCGCGCAGCCACTTTAAGGTCACCTCCCATCCCGCGCCGGGAGCTATAGCGTCTCATGGTGTACCGCCATCCGTGGTGGCCGCCATGGGCCAAGGTCCCGGGAAGCCTGGTCGTTCGCCTCTGCCCGCGTCATCCGGGCCTCGTTGCGGTTCACCCCGTCGGCACCCTTCGTGATCGGCCCGGTGCAGCGATGTGGCGGAGGGGTGTCTGTGGCGGCTATGGCCGCGGGACCTCGGCGCGGTCCATGATCCGGAGCCAGGAGCCATCAGGCTGGCGGCGCAGGACCTGCACTCGGACGCCAGTGTTGTCGGCTGAACGGGTCGAGGTCAGCGCCAGGTCTTCGAACCTGACGGTGGGCAGCGAGATCTCCACGGCAAACTTCACTCCCCGCATCGACTACGTGCTGGACAACTGGAGTGATCTCATACTGGCCGCTGACGTCAGCGTAGATCCCGGCGCACATAATGCCCATGTCAGTGCTTTCGCCCCGGACCGCAGAATGCCCACTGAAGCCGCCCCGAACGGCGGCTCTTCGCGCGCACCATAACCGTTGATCGACTACGCTGCGCGATTGCCTGATGCTCTGTCTTCTGCAGTCCCCGCGAGCCACACAGGCGGGTTGGCGCGCTGCGGTCGCTGGGAGGGCTGGATGGAGAGCGCTGGCTGTCGGGGGCCAACGGAGGCAAGCTACCTGGGCCGTACGTAGTTCAGGCCCAAAGTCGTGCGCCCGGTCGGCCCAGCGGGGGTCGGCTAGATGGCCGGCCCGGGCGTGGCGGCCGGGGCAGTCCTGGGACCTTCGCCTCTATGTGGTGTGCCCGCAGCCGGATGTGATGGGGACAGATCCGGTTTGCCGCTCCTTTCAACGGATGGTGGTACATCGCTCTGCCTAACATCAACCTCAATAACGACGACCGGGCGCGGGCGAGGCAGCGGGCTGGCCAGTACATGTCAGCCTGTTGCACAAAGACTGCACTTCGAGCCTCCGTGGGGTGAGGGCTGTCAACGTCGTCTTTCCGGCTGCTGAGTGGGGCGACCGCGCCTCACGCGAGGCCCGCTGGCGCCTGAGTGGAGATCGTTTTCGTCGGGATCCGTTTACGCGACAGGCTGATGTATGTATCCGGCCGGGGCGGCACTTGTGTCACACAGAATCTGGGTATCGAGATCGCGATAAGTACCGCGTTGCAGGAGCGGCAGGAGCCAGTCATGAGGTCATTCGATTCGGAAGTCGCCGGGAAGCCAGCCATGAACTCGTTCGAGTCGGAGATCGGCGAGACCGCGGCATGGCTTGCTAGTCCCCGGTTCGATGGCATCACGCGTTTGTATTCTCCGCGCCAGGTGGCAGAGCAGCGCGGCACCATCCCTGCCGACTACACGGTGGCGCGATTGGCGGCCGGGCAGTTCTACGATCGGCTCCGGCAACTGTTCGCCGAGCACACGCAGATCACTACTTTCGGCCCCTATTCACCTGGGCAGGCGGTGGCCCTGAAGCGGATGGGTATCGAGGGCATCTACCTGGGCGGCTGGGCCACGTCGGCCAGGGGATCGGTGACGGAGGACCCGGGCCCGGACCTGGCCAGTTATCCGCTCTCCCAGGTGCCCGACGAGGCAGGACCGATCGTGCGCGCTCTGCTCACGGCAGACCGGAACCAGCGCTTTGCCCGCTCGCGGCTGAGCGAGGCGCAGCGAGCTGCCTCCCCCGAGATTGACTATCGGCCGTTCATCATCGCCGATGCCGACACCGGGCACGGCGGCGACGCGCACGTTCGGAATTTGATCCGTCGTTTCGTCGAGGCCGGGGTCCCGGGCTACCACATCGAGGACCAGAAACCTGGCGCCAAGAAGTGCGGGCACCAAGGGGGGAAGGTGCTCGTTGGCGTGGACGAGCAGATCAAGCGGCTGAGCGCCGCGCGTTTCCAGCTCGACGTCATGCAGGTGCCCGGCATCATCGTGGCCCGGACCGACGCCGAAGCGGCCACGTTCTTGGAGGGGCGCGGGGATGAGCGCGATCATCCGTTCATCTTGGGCGCCACCAGCGTGGAGCTGCCGACCTACAAGGCCGGCTACCTCGCCATCTTGAGGAAGCTTCACCAGCTGGGCATCGAGGACGCGCGCGGTCACCTGCTGTACCAGATTTCCGCCGCCGAGTATGACGAGGCCTGCGCCTGGCTGGAGCGGACGGGCGTGATGCGGGTCCTCGAACAGGGCGCGGAGGCGTTCCGGCAGGGCGATGGGTCATCGGTCGATGCGCTGCTGGATAGTGTCGGGACGGCGTATCTGGAGGCGTGGCAGTCCGAGGCAAACTTGACGAGCTATCCCCAGGCGGTGGCGGAGGTGATCGAGTTCCGCGCCGGCGAGGGTGAGCGGTTCGAGATGAGCGCCGGCGAGTGGCTGGCCTTCGCGAACCGGGCGTCCTTCCACTCGGCCCGGGCCAGGGCCAAGTCCATGGGCATCGACCTCACCTGGGACTGCGAGGCGCCCAAGACCCCCGAGGGCTACTACCAGATACGAAGCGGAATCGAGTACGCGATCGCCAGATCGCTGGCTGCCGCGCCGTTCGCCGACCTGCTGTGGATGGAGACCAAGACCGCGAACCTGGCGGACGCCCGGCGTTTCGCCGACGCCGTCCACGCCGAGTTCCCCGCCAAGATGCTCGCTTACAACTTGTCACCATCGTTCAACTGGGACACCACCGGGATGAACGAGGAGGAAATGCGGCGATTCCCGGAGGAGCTCGGCAAGCTGGGGTTCGTCTTTAACTTCATCACCTACGGCGGGCATCAGATCGACGGCCTGGCGGCGGAGGAATTCGCCACCGCCCTCAGGCAGGACGGCATGCTCTCCCTGGCCCGGCTGCAGCGAAAGTTCCGGCTGCTCGAATCGCCCTACCGGACGCCCCAGACGCTCGTGGGCGGGCCGCGCCTGGATGCGGCGCTCATGGCCTCTTCGGGCGGCACCGCGGCCACCAAAGCAATGGGCAAGGGTTCCACTCAGCACCAGCACCTGGTCCAGACCGAGGTGCCGGCCAAGCTGCTCGAAGAATGGCTCGCAACGTGGGCGAAACACCACCAGATCCCGGGCTCGCTGCGGGTCGGGCTACGGCCGCACACGGCAGGCTCGGAGTTGCTGGAGCTCACCCTCTCCAACCCAAGCGGGGACAAGCTCGCCAACATCATCTTCGCCGTGATCGCCGACCGCCGGGGCCGCAACATCCTCTCGGTCCGGGACCAGAACACCTTCAACGGTGCCCTGCGCAAAAAGCGCCTGATGACGCTGAACCACCTGTTCTTGGTCCACCGGTACAAGATCTGGGCAGTCCACTACGTCAGCCCCACCGACGACAACCGGTACCAGGCCCAGAAGATGAAAACACACGGCCTCTTCAGCGACGTCCACGACGAGGTCGGCCACATCATCGTCGCCGACGTAAGCGCAGACGGCATCAAGGCCCTGCTCGCCCCCGACCGGGACCGCTTGAACGCCCTGATCCAGCGGAAATACCCATATGCGCCGGTCAACGTCCCCAAGCAAATCCCGGAAACGACCACGGCATGACCGGGCCGATGACCAAGGCAGCGACAGAACGATCCATCGGCACGTCCTGAGCAGTCTACTTATCCATCACCACAACCGTGCATAACACTCGGCGCGCGTTCTCCCCGAGCTCCTCTATCACTCAGCGTGACGATATATGCCGATCCCGACGGCCGACTCTATGAATCGGCACTGGTCTGGGGCTGCTGTCGCGCCAGGCGCACGTCATCCCTGAAGCCCTCGAGCTAGGGCGACCCGCCGCTACGTCACGTAGAACTGACAGCTACACGGTAAACATCGCCGTCTGATCGTTGGCGGCTCCGGACCCAAGCCAAAGGCCATGCCTCCACACATACCTCTGCTGTACCTCTCCGAGACCTCAGCGAACGGCGAACAGTGGCCGCGAACGACTATAGCACATACATCCGAAATAGTGGCTTTCTTCTGTGAGTTTACTGGTCAGCGAGAGGTGGCTTGCATCAGGAGACTGGGAGGAGGACTTCCCCGGCCTCAAAGCAGTTTCCCCAGATAAGAACGACTGATCGGGCCGGCGTCCCCAGCCTCGGCGGCCGGGAGGTAATACCCCGGGCCCAGTAATCGATCGGCGCGCAGGCCCGCCGGGACAAAGATCGTCAATCTCCACACGATCCACACATTGCGTGCAGACGGCCAACACGTGCCCTAGTTCTGCTTATGCGGAATGTCTTTTCGTTTAGTTCGGATGTGGCACCTGAGGCCAGGGTGGGCAGGGTGACTGCGGCACCGGCGATATGTGCTTGACGTGCTTTCCTTGATCGACCAATTAACGCTCAATTGATTCTCGTACCAGCCCACGATCGTGGCGAACCGGGCGCATAGCATCTGTCAAACGACCTAGCGGGCTCACGGCCATGGGGGGAAGACGACGATGGTGGGTGACGTCAACGCCTGGACCAGCCGCCTGATCGGTCGCGACCGCGAGCTGGCGATCCTCAGGTCGTTTCTTGACGAGGCCGTTGTCGATGGCGCGACGCTGTTGCTGACGGGCGAGCCCGGCGTCGGCAAGACGGCATTGCTGGCCGCGGCGGAGGAAATGGCCACGACAGCCGGTTTCGAGGTGATTCGTGGCGGCGGGGTGGAGTATGAGACGGACATCAGCTTCGCAGGCCTGCACCAGCTCGTCGACCCGTTGCTGGATGATCTGCGCCGCCTTCCACGGTCAAGTCGCGTGGCGATCGAGGTTGCGCTCGGCATTGGCTCCGGTCCTGCCCCGGAGCGCATCGCGGTGTTGAGCGCATCGCTATCGCTGATCCGCCAGGCAGCATCGCGCAGTCCGCTGCTCATCGTCATCGACGACTTGCACTGGCTGGACCGCGCAAGCGGCGCCGCCGTCGGGTTCGTCGGTCGCAGGCTGCGGGGCAGCCGGATCGGGCTGCTTGGTGCCATACGCCCCGTCGGCGGCGGGTTCTTCGAACGGGCCGGGCTGCCGGAGTACGACGTCGCCCCGCTCTCGGAGGCCGAAGCGATGAGCCTGCTGGCCCGCCAGTTCGTCCACCTGCCGACCCGTGTCCTTCGGCGTGTCGCCGACGAGGCGCAGGGCAATCCGCTGGCGTTGCTCGAGTTCGCCGCGTCGGCTGGCGGGCGCCGCGGCGCCGGTCAAGGGCGCACCGCCTTGACCGCCGGCTCGAGCCGGGAGGTGCGGGCGTTGTACCAGGCCAGGATTGAGCGGCTCCCCGAGCCGACGCGACGCTTGCTGCTGCTCGCCGTGCTCGACGGCTCCGGCGGCCTGGGTGTCTTGGCGGCGGCGAGCGGATCGGGAGGAGTCGATGACCTCGGGCCGGCCGAACGCGACCATCTCATCGTGGTGAATGACCGGCTCGGCGAGTTGAGGTTCCGGCACCCGATGATCAAGTCGGTTGTGGTCGAGCGTTCGACGCACGACGAACGGCGCGCGGCGCATCTGCGCCTGGCCGAGCGGGTTGCGGATCAACCGGAACGGCGAGGCCATCACCTCTCCGAAGCAGCCTTCACGCCGGACGAGGATATCGCCGCCGCAGTCGAGGACAGCGCGCATCGCACCCTGCAACGCGGCGACGTCGTCGGCGCCATCTCTCGGCTGCTGCGGGCGGCCGACCTCAGTCCGAACCAGACGGATCGAAGCCGTCGGCTGGCCGACGCAGCGTACGCCGGCGCCCACGTCGGTGGGCGGCTCGACAGCTCGTCGGAGCTGCTGCGCGACGCTCGTCGCCGGGATCCCACGCTCGGCGAGACGCTGCACGCAGCGGTCGCCACGGCCTATCTCCTCCTCAACAGCGATGGCAACGCGGAGACGACTCACCACCTCCTGACCGTGGCCATCGAATCCGCCCTGGGCGAGTCCCACCAGGACTGCGACGGACTCTCGGAGGGGCTCTACACGCTGGTGCTGGTGTGCCACTACGCAGGGCGCACGGAGTACTGGGCCTCGTTCCACGACGCCGTGGGGCGGCTCGCCACGGGGGCGGCGCCGGAGGTGCAGCTGCTCGCCGAGACGTTCGCCGACCCCATCGCAGCGTCGGCTCGGGCGCTGTCAGACCTGGACCAGGAGATCGAACAGCTGAGGACCACCGGGGACGCCGCTCTTATCATCCGGTCCTCGATCGCCGGATTCTACGCCGACCGGTTGACGGCCTGCCGGGAGCCGCTGTTGCGAGTCGTCCAGGATGGAAGAGAGGGCGGGGCCGTCGGCGCGGCGATGATGGCGCTCGTCATGGCCGCATTCGGCGAGCTGAACGCCGGACGATGGGCGGAAGCCCAACGGCTCGCCGCCGAGTCCATCGCGCTGTGCGAGGAGCGTGGATACCGGTTGTACGCGTGGACCGGGCGCTACGCGATGGCCCTGGTCGCCGGCAATCGGGGGGATCGCAAGGCGTGTCAGGACATCTGTCAGGCGATGATCGAGTGGGCCATGCCGCGCCAGCTGGGACGCTTGGCAGACTTCGCGCACCACGCGCTCGGCCAGGCCGCGCTCGGCGCCGGCGACTTCGAGGGGTGCTACGCCCACGCCACAGCCATCAGCCCTCCGGGCACGTTCCGTTCCCATACCCCACAGGCGCTGTGGGCCGTGCTGGACTTGATCGACGCCGCGGTGCACACCGGGCGCAACGATGAGGCCCGGGCTCACGCCGAGGCCACGCGACGAGCGGACCTCGGCCGTCTGTCACCGCGGTTCGCTCTCGTCACGGCCGCTGCCAGGGCGATGGTCGCGTCCGATGACGAAGCATCGGCTCTGTTCGGTGCGGCGCTTGCCCTGCCGGGAATCAAGGAGTGGCCGTTCGAGCTCGCACGCGTGCAACTCGCGCACGGCGAACGCTTGCGGCGGCTTCGCCGCACCCGTGACGCTCGAAGCCAGCTCGCCGCCGCTCGCGACGGCTTCGAGCGGCTCGGTGCGCTCCCTGGGCACGACGCGCGGCCACCGAGCTCGGCGCAACCGGGGCCAAGCGCCAGCGTGTCACCGGCAGCGGCGCGTGCCTCACGCTCCACGAGCGCGAGGTGGCCCGGCTTGCCGCGACCGGCATGACCAACCGCGAGATCGCCGCCAAGCTCTACGTGTCCCCTCGCACTGTCTCGGCTCACCTGTACAGGATCTTCCCCAAGCTCGGCATCACCTCCCGGGCGGCGCTGCGAGACGCGTTGAACGCGGCGCCGGGCGACGCTGCGCGTTGATGGCCGTGACCTAGGCACGTGGGCCGGCGTTCAGTCAGACGGCAGTCATTTGGCTGATGCTACGGCGCGCCGTAGCGCGCATCGTGTTGTTGTCGCGAAGGCGATTACACGAGGAGCGGGTCATGCCGAAGGTCACCGCGACGGATGGGACGAGGATCTTCTACAAGGACTGGGGGACGGGTCGCCCCGTGGTGTTCAGTCACGGCTGGCCCCTCAACGCGGATGTGTGGGACCCGCAGCTGCTGTGCATGGCATCGAACGGCTTCCGGGCGGTCGCGCACGACCGGCGCGGGCACGGCCGATCGGGCCAGCCGTGGACCGGGAACACGATGGATGGCTACGCCGACGACCTCGCCGTCGTGATCCAGACACTGGATCTTCACGACGTCGTGCTCGTCGGGCACTCCACCAGCGGCGGCGAAGTCGTGCGGTACATCGGCCGCCACGGCTCGGCGCGCGTCAGCAAGGTAGTGCTCGTCGGGGCGATCCCGCCGCTGATGCTGGAGACGGCAGACAACCCGGCCGGAACCCCGATCGAGGTATTCGACGACCTCCGCGCCAAGCTGCTCGCGGACCGCCCGCAACTATTCGCCGACCTGAGCGCCCCGTTCTTCGGCACCAACCGGCCGGGCTCGAACGTGTCGCAGGGCGTCCGCGACCAGTTCTGGCTCATGAGCATGCAGGTCGGCCTGACGGCGGCGTACGACTGCATCACGCAGTTCTCCGAGAGCGACTTCAACCAGGATCTGCCGAAGATCGACGTGCCGACGCTCGTCCTCCACGGCGACGACGACCAGATCGTCCCGATCGACGCCTCGGGCCGGCTGACCGCGCAGATCGTCGAGGGCGCGGAGCTGAAGGTGTATCCGGGCGCCCCGCACGGCCTGTTCGCGACGCACGCGGATCGGCTCAAGGCAGATCTGCTCGACTTCGTCAAGACCTGAATCCACGCAGGAGGTGTCATGATCCACTATCAGGA
>Ga0126374_10000086_pt1 | contig 16303 bp, 9 predicted proteins | sample PanSoiMetPlot_12_FD_89874 | JGI IMG/M metagenome (GOLD analysis project Ga0126374, IMG submission 89874) | Tropical forest soil microbial communities from Panama - MetaG Plot_12 | ecosystem: Environmental > Terrestrial > Soil > Tropical forest > Bulk soil | place: Panama | collected 2016-02-17
GGCTGCAACGCTTGCGGGGAACAGCAGCGTCTCGCCGACCGGCAAAAACGATGGCAAATAATAAACAGCGAATACCTGAAGACTTGCAGAGGTGGATCGATGCGCGGAGAAAGTTTCACCTCTCCCATGCGCAGATTCAGATGGCCCGTGAACTGGGTATGAACCCGCGGAAACTGGGTGGGTTGGCCAACCCCGTCAGGAACCATGGAAAGCTCCGCTTGCGGCTTTCATTGAACTGCTCCATCCAGAAGCGCTTTGCTAGGGCCCAGCCAGATCGCGTTCTTTCCATCGAGGACAGAGTACAGGAGATTGCCGCCAAGAAAGCTGAAAGACGTGAACGGCGCCGAGCGGACCGTGAGTAGAAACGGCTGCCTACCGCCTACTTAACTCCTAACCGCTCGAAGGTTCCGTCTTTTTCCATTTCTTCCAGAAAGCGCCGGTCGATGAGTTGCTGCGGTGAAACTTTGGCCGCCCGCGGGTCGGTGCGGGCGATCTCGTCCAGGGTCGCCTGAATAGCGTTGGACTTGATCTCTAGCTTGGGCTCCAACACTTTCAACTCGGCGCTGTAGGCCGCGTCGAAAACTTTCCGATCGGTTAAGTTGATCTTCTTTGCCATGATTCTGAACGCCAACTCGCGGTCGGTCATCATGATCTTCAGGGATTCGACCATGGCATGCATGAACTGGCTGACTGCCTTCGGCCGCTTGGCGATCACAGAGCGCAAGGTGACGAACCCGGTGGCGATGTATGGCGGGCGGATTTCCCGGCCGTCGATAACATAGTTGTAGCCGGCGAATGCCGCGCGCGTATCCTGCGGCGTTGTTAGCGAAGCGGCGTCCACAGCTCCTGACGATAACGCCAGGTACGTCTCCGGCGCGCCGCCGGTCTGGAGCAAGTTAGCATCCTTAAGCGGGTCCAAGCCTTTCTGTCTCATCCCGTAAAGCGTAAAGTAGTGTGAGTTCCCGCCGATGCGGCCCACGCCGATTCGCTTACCTTTCAAATCTTCGGGCCGTTTGATTTCTGGTTTGCCCATGATGCTATGAGTAAGAATGTTTTTAACCGAGCCGATGAAAACGAAATCAGTATTGCCCGCTAGATAAGCGCGGATCGGTCCTTCGCCACCGACGATGGCGACATTACCGTTGCCGCTGCTCATGGCGGCGGTAACGATTCCAGAAGACGCGATGTAGACGAGCTGAAAATCGAGGTTGTATTTCGAGTACAGCCGAGTCTCATCCGCGACCCACGGTAGAGCCATGGCGATGCTCGGCGCGGACTGCAGGCCAACGAGTCTTTCCGTGGCAAAAGAGGTCTGAGCTGCGCTGGCACATAACGCAGCGCTGAGACAAAGGCGATTTAGGAACTTGATTCCTCTTGACATAAAGGCCTCCTTTATCGCGGCTCTTTGTTTCATGCTATGGCCTGCTGCCTCTGTCTTCATTACTTTTTGTATAACTGCTTGATGAAACCTGAAGTTTCCATTTCCTGGACAAAACTCTGGTCCACGAAGCTCTTCGGATCGGCCGCGGCGGCTTTGGGATTCTTCGGAGCCATGTCGTCGAGCAGGGTCTTTATGCCTGCAGGATCGGGGTAAGGCACATCCAAAAGTACCGACGTATAGTTTTTGTAGGTTCGTTCAAGTCCTTCGGGGTCCGTCAATTTAGTGTATTTGCCAATTATAGCTTTGGTCCCTTCCTTGTCCATTTTTATGTAGTGGACCGCTTCGACAATCGCGCGCCCAAACTTCGTAACCATGGGCCGCTTGGTCTTGATGATCGCTTCCCTGGTAACGATGCCGTTTCCGTGCAATGGGATTTTTAAGGTCGCCATGTTGACTAAATCGCGGAATCCGAGGCGCTCGGCCTCCTTGATGAACGGCTCGTTCATAATCGTAAACTGAGAAATACCTTTGGAGATGGCCGCGAGGCGCTCGGGGTTTCCTCCGGCAGGAACGATCCGCACGTCCTTCTCAGGATCGATGCCGAGCCGCTTGAGGGAGAGACGAAGCCCCATATCCGAGATGCTGCCGAATCGATTGACCGAGCCAATCTTTCCTTTCAATTGTTCCGGGCTCGTTATGTTGGCTGCGCTTATAATATGATCAATGAAGGTCGGGATGATCGATAGGGTCATCACAGTATCGGCACCGCCGAGCCGGGGATTCACGACATTGGGCGCGGAAGTCACGACGATATCGAGGTCTCCCGCCACCAGCGCCTGCATAGCCGGCGGGCCGGCGCTGAAGAAGATCGATTCGACCAACAAACCTTGCCTGGCCAAAAATCCTTTTTCCTGAGCTACCCACAACGGAGTATGGGAAGCAGTCATCGCCGCCCAGCCGACCCGCGCGTGCTCCTGGGCCGACGCCGGCAGCGAAATAGACAGAGTCGTGACAAGCGTGAGTGCCGACAGAAAAAGTCCATATGTGAAGTTCACCGATGTGCCTCAACTTCCTTTAGTGAGAGTGTTTTATTTTGTTTCGTACAACCTTTGATCGCCTTTTTGTAACCATACATGGCAAGCCGTAGTTGCCTTTGGTAGTTCTCTTAGCCCCGGCTTTTTACCAATTCCAGTACCGATCTGCAAAGCGACGGCTTGGTTGATAGTGGTTCGTTAGAACCACCATGTGCTCAAGAGAAGAACAGATTCCGCGCCGTGCGCTCGGAATAGGAGTGAACCTTTCGACAAAGCGCTCAGGGTAAACTCCGTGAGTGAAACTTGGCAACTTATTACTGTGCCGCGGGTTGTAACAGCAACAGGCAAGAACTATAAGAACAGCGTAGCGACAAGTAAAAGAAAGGAAAATCCGTGAGCTACAAAGACGTTAGAGAATGGATTCAACAAGTGCAAGCGATGGGGGAACTCAAGGTCATTGAAGGGGCCGACTGGAATCTCGAGATTGGCGCGCTTTGCGTGCTCGCTTCCAAACACAAAGAAAACAGTCCGGCTCTGCTCTTCGACCGCATCAAAGACTATCCTGCCGGTTACAGGATCCTCGTTGGTTTCTTCGAAAGCCTGCGCCGCTTGGCGCTCACCACCAACCTGCCCCTCGACATCACGCGGGAAAGATTCGTGCAAGCTTGCCGCGAACGGCTGGCGAAGCAGCCGGCGATACCGCCGGTAAAAGTATCGTCGGGTCCGGTGATGGAGAACATCTACAAAGGAGATGACATCGATCTTTTCAAATTCCCCGTTCCGTTCTGGCAACAAAGAGACGGCGGTAGATACATCGGCACGGGTCATGTCGTCATCACGCGAGACCCGGACGAAGGTTGGGTCAACGTCGGCTGCTATCGCACGATGGTGCATGATCGAAACACAATGGGCATGAACATCTCTCCGGGAAAACACGGCCGGATACAGAGGCAAAAATACTTTGACAAGGGAAAACCTTGCCCGGTGGTTGCTTGCTTCGGCGTCGATCCGTTGCTGCACATGATCGCCACCAGGCCGGAACCTTACGGGCGGTGCGAATTTGATGCCGTCGGCGGCATCAAAGGAGAACCGGTCGAAGTTATCGAGGGCGAAGTCACCGGCTTACCGATCCCCGCCTATGCGGAGATCGCAGTGGAGGCGGAGATTTTTCCTGACCAAGGCAAGGAGGAAGGACCGTTTAGCGAGTGGACCGGCTATTATGCCAGTGGCGAGAAGATGGAACCTCTCGTGAAAGTGTATCGCCTCTATCATCGGAACGATCCGATCATTACGGCCTCGCCGGAGTTCCGCGCGACGGCCCGCGCGGAACAGTGCTACGAAATGTTGCGCGCCGCCTACATTCACGACCAGGTCGAAAAGGCGGGAGTTCCTGACGTAAAGGCGGTGGCCAGTTACTTCAGGCGCTTCTTAACCGTCGTATCGATCCGCCAACGCTATCCGGGACACGCCCGCCAAACGGCGCTTGTGGCAAGCCAGTGCCAAGGTGGGGCCTATCTGGGAAGATACGTGGTGGTTGTCGATGATGACATCGACGTGTATGACATCAACGACGTTCTATGGGCGATGTGCAGCCGCTCGGATCCAGTGGACGCGGTGGAAATCATCCGTCGCGCTTGGAGCGGCCCTTTGGATCCCATCATTCCAAAAGAGCGCAAAGGATTTAGCTCGCGAATGATCATCGACGCTTGTCGTCCTTTCGAGTGGCGGGACAAATTTCCCCCCGCCGCCGAGATCAGTCGGGATCTTCAGAACTCTTTGTTGGTAAAATGGAAGAAGGAACTCTTCAGTTGATGAGATCTAAATCGGCAATCAGTTGGGCGGGTGTGCTAATTCTGAAAAAATAACAGTTCGATACAAAAGGAGAGGCCCGGGTTGAAACAACCCGGGCCGCCAACCCTCCCAAGGGTGTCGGACCCTGGTGCGGTGTGAGGGTAGGCTCCTTTTCCGAGCCAAAACCTTCAGGGTGTTTTGGTCGGAAGCTGTTTCATTTTGTTAGAGCGAGAGGAGATAAACGCCCGAAGGCCGATCAGGCCAAAGCCGAGCAAGAACAAGGCGGCGGGTTCAGGCATGTTTGCTATTCGCACTCCTTTCAAATAATCCGTCTGAACGTTTATGCCGGACTCAGGTGCTGGTGAAGCAGCGCATAGAGCAACGCCTGTGCCACGTGTCCTGTGTGGTCTCTTTCAGCGCCGTGTCATATCGACTAACGCCCTGATTATCACTGGTAATTTTCACATTGGACGAAGTATCAGCTGCTCCTCATTTCGTGCCAACACGGGATCATTCGAAGCGGATGCCCCTGGAATGGGCGCCCGAAATTTTTATTGATTCAAAGAAACATCGAGGATTTGATATGGCGCTCTTTTCTTCCGGAATCGAGCGGCGCAAAGCAGAGAGAGTAGCGGGGAGGTCGAAGGAATCTTTCCACCACGAAAACGAAATGACTGTAAGGCAGGCTTACAGCGCGAACTGAAATCAGACGCAGGGTCTCATATGTGACCTACGAGAGACGAGCTTCTTGGCGTCGGGCGTTTTGATCCCGACGGGGGAATAATTTAAGGATTCCAGCTCGTTATATCGCTATGGGGCGTTAACTGAATTCAATTCACGCATGCCCACCCAGGTTTATTTTGGGGAATTTCAAGGGACGCTGGTGCGCCTAAAGTCATAAGGCGGTACGCTTCCATCAAAGAGATTGGTAGAGTCTCGTTAGGAAATCGCCGTCATGGTGCGAACTGTAGGTGCGCTTGGCATTGTGCGGAGGCATTTAAATTGATAAGTTCTTCCCGCCAATATTCTTCCCAGGGCTTTCACGGATAGGAGGAGAAATCCAATGAGCGCGAAAGTCACACGGCTGGATTCGAAGCGTGATATCGAAGCGATCGAATGGGCAAAGGAATTGCGCGAAACGGAGAGTTGGTTTCAAAGCCAACGTTTTCGACAAATCACGCGGCTGCACACGGCGTATGAGGTGGTGGCCCTGCGCGGAAACGCGCGCGAAGACCATGCCATTGCCAAGCAGGCAGCGATAAAGATGTACGACACCCTCCAGAGGTTGTTCAAAGAGAAAAAACAGGAAATTACTTATGGTCCGTTTTCGCCAACGGGGGCGGTACGGGCGGTAATGGAAGGGATCAAGATCCTCTATCTTGGCGGATGGTCCACATCCGCCCGCGGCTCGGACTCGGAGGATCCCGGGGCGGACTTGGCCAACTATGCGCTGGATAGAGTGCCCAAGGAAGGCGCTTCATGGGTGCGCGCTTTGCTGCACCAGGACGAAGTGCAACGCTCCAACCGGATGAGAATGACGTCGGCACAACGGAAGAAAAACTCAGCCATCGAATTTTCTCCGCCGATGATCATTCCCGACGGCGACACCGGTCACGGAGGCGAGCATCACATTCGCAACTTGGTTAAGAAATTCGTGGAAAACAAGATCGGCGCCATTCACATTGAAGACCAAAGACCGGGGTGCAAGGTTTGCGGACATCAGGGTCAAAAGGTTTTGGTCTCTACGGCTGAAATGATTTCCAGGCTAAATACGGCGAGGTTACAGTTCGACATCATGGGTGTGCCAGGCGTGATCGTAAGCCGGACAGACGCCAACGAAGCGACGGCTCTCGACAGCGTCGAAGACCAGCGGGATCATCCTTTCGTATTGGGCGCCACAAACCCTGACATTATTCCTTTCAAGAATGTCAATCTCGCCGTGATCAAGAAATTCTACGAGCACGGATTCAAAGAAATCAACGGACATTTGCTGCACAAAATCTCGGACAAAGCGTATCGAGAAGCGGATGAATGGTTAAGAAAGGAACATCTCGCGGCTCGCGTCGATGAAGCGGTGCGGCGAATTCGCAAAGAGACTGCATCATTAAAAAAACTGCGGCAAGCGCGTGGCCAGGGAAAAGGACACAGGGATGCCCGTGAGCAGATCGCAGTGCTCGAATTGACGGTCAAAAAGGTCGCCGAAGAAACAGTGGACCATGTATTGACGATTGTCCGTGAAGCTTGGGCGGGAAAGGCGGGTTTGAAAACCTATTCCGAAGCGGTTGCCGAGGCAATGCAGGCGCGAATGCAGAGCCGAGAGAAATTTTCCATGTCTGTCGAACGCTGGAAGAAATTCGCCGCCACGGTGTCGTACCACGAAGCCCGTCAGCAAGCGAAGTCCATGGAAGTCGAAGTTTTCTGGGATTGGGACCTGCCCAAAACGCCGGAAGGTTTTTATCAGCTTACCGGCGGGCGAGACATGGCCACTGAAAGGGGATTGGCGATGGCGCCTTTCTCGGATCTGGTTTGGCGTGAAACGGCGAAGCCGGATTTGGAAGACGACAAGATCTGGGCTGATTCTATTCATGAAGTTTTTCCTGACAAACTTTTGGCGTACAACTTGTCGCCGTCTTGGAACTGGGACGCTTGGGGATTTACGGACGATCAGATGAAGAACTTTGCTGCGGAGCTGGGCAAATTGGGCTATGTCTTTAACTTCATAACGTACGCAGGTCATCAAACCGAGGCGTTGATGAACGGCCGCCTGGCGCGTGCTTTGAAAGAAGAAGGCGTGCTCGGTTTCGTCAGACTGATACAGCGCTCGCTTCGGCTGGCCAACGATCCGGCGCAATATCCGCAGACGTTTGTCGGCGGACCATGGGCGGATAAATTTCGCCGCGCGGCACGCGGGCCATCGCTGACGACCTCGTCGATGGGCGGCAAGTCGACAGAGGCGCAGCATAGAAAAGCCATCGAGGTGCCGGTAAGCGTTTTGGAGCGATGGCTCCGCATGTGGGCCGATCATTGGAGTAAGCAGGGGCTTTATAACCAGGGCGAACTTAGCGTCGAGATTAAAGAGCGCTGGGCGGGCTCCGAGGAGATGATGCTCAACGTTTTTGACGAAGCTCGGGATAAAATTGCCGAGATTACCTATAGAGTTGACAAAGATCGCGATGGCCGGAAGTTTCTCGCGGTCAAGGATCAGAATACGGTCAAAAAATATCGCGCGCGCCGGCTGATGACACTGATGCATTTTTTCCTGCTCCATCGCTATAAAACCGATCTGGTGCACTACGTGACACCTACCGACGATAATCGGATCTCGGTACGGCGCATGATTCAGAATGGCGTTTTCAGAGGCACGCGGACGGATGACCCCAATATTATTGCCATTGAGGTCGACACCGCCCGTTCGCAAAAGATATTCGCCAACGATGAATCGTTGAAAAAATTTATCGCGCAGCCATTCAGGCCACCGCGCTTCCAAGCAATCAACGCGTCGGTGAGAGCCGCCGGCTAGCGGGAGTGTTCGCTTCATTTTCTGCTCCGTGTAGTGAAGATGGCGCGCAGCGCGCGTCGATAGGTGGGCTAGGAGAACGTCAATGGCAAAGACCGTTGATAAAAGTGAGCTGAAGATCAATGAAGAATTGTGTCTTCTGGTCCGGGATGAAATCGCGCCTGGGACCGGTGTTAATCCCGATCGCTTTTGGAAATCATTCGCCGAGATCGTGAGAGATCTTGGGCCGAAGAATCGCGCGCTTTTGGAAAAGCGGAATGGGCTGCAAAGACAAATCGACCAACACCATGTGGCACGAAAGAATCAGCCCTTCAGGTGTGAAGAATACAAAGTCTTTCTCAAAGAAATTGGCTATCTAGTTCCCGAAGGCAAGAACTTCAAGATTGCTACGGCCAATGTTGATCCTGAGATTACACAGATCGCCGGAGCTCAGTTGGTGGTGCCGCTGGACAACGCGCGCTACGCCTTGAACGCCGCCAATGCGCGCTGGGGAAGTCTCTACGACGCGCTGTACGGGACCAACGTGATTCCAGAGGAGGAGGGCGCGGAAAAGGGGGAGTTTTACAATCCCAGACGCGGCGCAAAAGTAATCGCCTACACAGAGGAGTTTCTGGATAAGGTCGTTGGCCTCAAGCGGGGAAGTTTTTCCGATGTCACCCGATTTTTTCTCAGGCGCGTCGGCGGCAAGAAACAGCTGGCTGCAACACTCAAGGACGGCAGCAATGTAAGCCTGGCAGATGGACGCAAGTTTCTCGGCTACCAGGAGAAAGACGGAGAGTTGAGCAGCATCCTCCTCGCCAATAACGGCTCGCGGATCGAGATTCAGATCGATCGCAGCCATCCCATCGGTAAAGCGCATCCGGCGGGAGTGAAGGATGTCGTGCTGGAAGCGGCCATCACCACTATCGAGGATTGCGAGGATGCTGTCGCCGCGGTCGATGCCGCCGATAAGGTCACGGTCTACCGCCATTGGTGCGGAATCATGAAAGGGACGCTGGAAGCGACTTTTGATAAAAACGGCCGCCCGCTCACTCGACGACTCAATCCAGACAAAACTTTCATTACACCTACCGGAAGGAAGCTAACTCTGCCTGGAAGAAGTCTGCTGCTGGTTCGAAACGTGGGGATCCATATGTATACGGATGCCGTAACCACGGCGGACGGCCAAGAGATTCCGGAGGGCTTTCTCGATGCGATGGTCACGGCTTTAGCTGCCATGCATGATCTCAAGGGAAAGGCGAAACAAAGCAACAGCAAAAAAGGCAGCATCTACATCGTGAAGCCGAAGCAACATGGGCCGGAAGAGGTCGCGGCCACGGTGGAGTTATTCGCACGGGTGGAAAAGGCTCTTGGTTTGAAGCGGAATACGCTGAAGATCGGCATCATGGACGAGGAGCGTCGCACCACTGTCAATTTGAAAGAGTGCGTACGCGCGGCCAAGGAACGGATAGTCTTCATCAATACGGGATTTTTGGATCGAACCGGCGACGAGATCCACACGAGCATGGAACTTGGCGCGATGCTACCGAAGGAAGAGATTAAAACTCAGCCGTGGATCAAGTCATATGAAGACTGGAACGTGGACATCGGCGTTGAGACGGGACTGCGTGGGAAGGCGCAGATCGGCAAGGGGATGTGGACGATGCCGGATGAAATGCGGGAGATGGTAAGAACGAAAATCGCTCATCCACAGGCAGGCGCGAATACCGCCTGGGTGCCGTCACCGACCGCTGCGACGCTGCATGCTATCCACTATCACTATGTAAATGTCGCCAAAAGGCAAGCAGAGTTGTCCAAAAGAGGTCGCGCGAGCCTGGATCACATTTTGACGCCGCCGTTGTTAAACCGGGATTTGCAACCGGAGGAAATGCAGCGCGAGCTGGACAACAATGCGCAGGGCATTCTCGGATATGTCGTGCGTTGGGTCGACCAGGGGATCGGCTGTTCCAAGGTGCCGAATATAAATGATGTCGCTTTAATGGAAGACCGAGCGACGCTGCGCATATCGAGCCAACATATCGCCAACTGGTTGAAATATGGAATCGTGACCCGGGAACAGATTCTAGAAACATTCAGGCGAATGGCACAAATTGTCGATCGCCAAAATCATGGCGATCCAAATTATCGCAACATGTCGCCGGAGTTCGAAAAAAGTAGTGCTTTTCAAGCTGCGCTGGATCTGGTTTTCAAAGGGCGGGAGGCTGATAACGGGTATACGGAGCCGGTGCTCCATGCCCGGCGTCGCGAAGTGAAAGCGCTAAGGCGAGAGAGTGCTTGAACGGAATTTCGCAGTTGGAGATAAACACGACGAGCGAGGCGCAAGCCTTCCGGAGCGAAGTCAATGGGCCTTTGCCTCTAAGGAGAACTGCGAGCAGCCGGTGCGATGAGCATACTACTGAATCATTGAAAACGGAGTGCCGAGTACAAAAGGACTTTGAAACATTACATTTCTGTGCCTTCGCTCCTCCAGGCTCACGCCTCGCTGTGCAGCTAGCAACGTTAACTGCGGAATCCAGGTTGAAGCGCGCTGGTGCAGGGAGCAGCGAGCAAGGAGTAAAGACGTACTTACAACGCCGGACGATAAAACCTCAACGCGTTGCCTCCCAAAGCTGCTTCCTTGTCCGCTTGGGTGAGATCATCGCGTTCAAGTAATTCGTCGATTTCGTGGCGGCACTTTGCGGCGTCGAAGACCTCGTGCGGAAAGTCGCTGCCGAAGAGAAAAGGCTCGCGTCCGGCTTTCGTGACGGCCGTACCCAGGCCGTCGTCGTCGCAGTCGAATCCAACAAAGATTCTGCCTTCGCGAAGCTGCTTCTTGAAATAGTGGCTCGCTTTTTCGCCCGGCGCCGGCCCACCGATGATATTTCCTTCGAGATCTAACTGCACGTGCCCGTCGTGATACGAGCGGTCGAGCCGGTCCATCATGAAAGGCACCCAGGTTGCGCCGCCTTCAAGAAAAGCAACGCGCAGGTTGGGAAAGCGCTGGAACACGCCGTGGGCGAGCATGCCCGCGGCCTGGATCATGAGACTGAATGGATGGCCCAGCGCGTGGGCGGGGTAATAAGTGCTGAACGAGTCGAGTCCCATGTGGTGGAGGCATCCCACGTGCACGGCGATGGCGCAGCCGAGCTTTTCGGCTTCTTCGTAAATGGGCCAGTAGGTCTTTGTGCCCAGGTGCCCCTGAATCGCTTCGCCGTTCGACGGCAGCATTCCACCGAGCATCCCCAACTCTTTTACGGCGCGGCGCAATTCGATCACCGCGGCGTCAACGTTCTGAAACGGCAGCAGCGCCACGCCTCTGAGGCGCGGACTAACATTTAGAAAACGCTCGTACAACCAAGTGTTGTACGCCTTGCAAGCGACCACGGCCCATTCTTCAGCCATGATGCGTCCGGTGGCCAACCCAGCCGTGGGATAAAGAACCGTCCAACTGATGCCGGTCTTGTCGAGAAACCGCATCCAGTCATCCGGCGACGGATTCCCGGTGGCGTGGCGGTTTTGCTTCAAGTAGCGGAAGTGCAGATGGTCAAGCTCAGGGAAAGGACGCGACAACTGGTTTCCCTTCGGCATGTAGCTCGCGATCTCTTCGCCATAGACGTGATCATTGATGTGTCCATCGGCGTCGATGATTTGTAAAGACATGGTTCTATGCTCCTCCAATCAAACGCTCATCTCGCCGCACCATTAGTACAGGAAAGCAATGGGCGTCAAGAGAGTCGGGCAAGATCGGAAACGATTCCAAAAATGATGAAAATGGCAAGAAAGAGCCGATGAAAATCTTAACTCAACGTGGAAGTTCTACTGAGCCGGTTTCGTTCACATAAGCGCCGTGGGCGTCGCGAAACCCGACTAACGGCCGCGGCGACGTCGGCGGTAACGCCATTGGGGAGAGTGACCCCCTGATCCGCGCACGCTGAGGGCTGTCGAAACAGCTTTCGCGACATCCGGGCTGGGCTCCGCACAGGTAACATATGCGGGCCACGACCCGGCCTTGGACCGATTTACTTCCAACGGGGGTTTGGTTAATTGCACAGTATTCCGCCGTCGTAACAAGCATGTGCCCACCATGAGTTGACCATAGTTTAGCGCTACTACACGCGCCGCAGGTGGCAGCGATCAGACCCAAGGCGCCCATGGAAAACAAGCTGCTGCATTTCGTAGTTGCGGACGCGCGGCGATTTCAGTTCCTCAAAGGTGTGGGATATTCGAGAAATACATGGGAGACTTGCTATATTTGCGCTTTGATCTTTAGTAAGTTTTTATCCATGTGACCTCCACGGTTTGAGCATTGTTCTAGCGATTGCTGGATGGGTGGGTCCCTTGTCGCCTCCTGTTCAATCTTGCTCGCGAACAGTTAGATAATTCGTAGCGGGCGCTCAGCAATCAAAATGCCAAGTCCGCTTCGGTTTCGTGAATCTGATATTTTCGGGGCGATAATTGTTGGTCATCAAATAGAAATGCGCCTTCCGTTTACGGAGGATGCAACCAAAGCTACACGGACTCGCAACGAAAGTTGACACGACTCAGGTCTGTTCCAAGCGCGCTCGGACCGTAACCGGTCCTGCCGCAATGCAAAGATTTACGAAGCTTCGGCGACCGGTCTTTGCGCCCTCCGCTCCAATCTTATCGACGCTTTCCCGCTGCGGATGTAAATTTGCCGCCGGTGGTCTTGCTTCGTGAGTAACTCTAGCAACGTTAATAACGGATGTTTTATACCGGTATAAGTCTTCGGTGGGCCGACGACTTTGAGGGCCGCCACGTCTTCTTGACTGGAGAAGTATCGCAGTAGAAGGTCGTCGTCGGAGACACCGGGTCCGCCGAGCTGTTCTCGAAGCTCATTGAGCGACTGCTGAGGAGCTCGCCATTCGGCTAGCTCTTGGGCACGGGGGCGGTCCAGAATCTTATCCTTAATGTTGGTGTCCATCGCAGTGGATTCTTCTTGACCCCAAAATCCCAAAGCATACTGTATGACTTCATCCGACACTGCTTTGTAACGCTCGCCGACAATGACATTCATCGTGGCTTGTACGCCGACGAACTGGGAGTACGGAGTGACCATGATGGGATAACCAAGCTCGGCACGCACGCGGCCGATCTCGTCCAACACTTCCGGTAGCCGATGCTCCATACCCGCCTTGCGGAGCTGATAACGAAAATTGGAAACCATACCGCCCGGGACTTGGTGAAGCCCATGAGCGACTTCGTATTCGAGCGGCGCGCCGATGGGTAGCCCTTCGCGCCGGGCGATAGATTCGAAATGTTCCGATACCGGCTGGAGGAGCGCTGCGTCGATGACCGGTCGACAATTTATCGCCTGAAGGTTTTTGGTGACGTTGAAGAGCGAAGGATTCGACGAGCCGTTGGCGAGGGGCGGTAGTGCAGTATTGAGAGATCGTATTCCGAGTTCAACTGCTTCGAGACAACAGAGAGGACCGAGGCCCGTATTACAGTGCGTATGCAGTTCCACTGGAATGCCACTGCTGTTCTCAAGAATGATCGGCACAAGTTGTCGCGTGTGCTCCGGAGTAAGCAAGCCACCGGGGTCCTTAAAGCAGATCCGGTAAGGGTTGAGCTCAGCGGCAGCGCGCGTTTTTTCCGCATAGTAAGCGTCTGTGTGTCGCGGTGAGGTAGAGAAGATCAAGTTGATGATTGTCTTCAATCCAGCTTTGTTTGCCGAGGATAGAATCTCCTTCCAGTACGCGGGATTGTTCGAGGGGTCGGAAAGGCGGATTTCGCGCACGCCGTTGGCGAGCATCCGCTCGAGCCAGAGGTCCGAAATCGAAGCCGGCGTAATCTGGAACGCAGCCATGTAGCGATTCCTGACGGCGCGAAGCGGAGTCTTTTTTATCTTGTCCGCAACCAAGCGGATGCGCTCCCATGGATTTTCCTTGAGATCGCGAATCTGTTTTTTGAAGTTTGTGGTGGCGATTATTTCGATGGCCTCAAACCCGGCCTCGTCCATGCGCGATGCAATCGGGAGAATCATCCCGGTTCTCATGGCCGTCGCCCACAGGCTCTCCTGCCCATCGCGCAGGGTGGTGTCGACGAAACGGATTTGAGGGTTAGATGATGAATCGGATGCCGGCGCAGGCATTGGCAAGCAAACCTCCGCCTCGAAGTTAGGCGATGGATCCAGCGGCGTCAAGGAATGATCCGACGGATACTGGCTTGACAGCCGGAGGTTCCGTGTTAATTTAGCCTACAATTTAACCTAGGATGCTCGAGGAGGTCCCATGGAGGATAATGTCAAACTTAAAGGATTAGCCGTCGTTGGAGTTCTTATCGCAAGTTGGATCTTGACTGCTTCGGTGTCGGCTCAGAGCGATTTTTACAAGGGTAAAACCATCACCGTCTACGTCGGCACGACTCCCGGCGCGCTCTACGATCAATGGTCCCGCGTGCTGGCTCAGTTTATGGGCAAGCATATTCCGGGCAAGCCAGACATGATCGTTCAGAATATGCCAGGCGCGGGGCACATGATTGCGGCGAATTATCTGTACAACAAAACCAAACCTGATGGTTTGAGCTTGATCGGCTCCATCGTACCCTCGCTCTATTTCGACCAGCTCGTTGGCCGCAAAGAGGCGCAGTACGATTGGGCAAAATTCGTCTGGATCGGTTCTCCGGTTCTAGGGGAATATCAGATGTACATGCGCGCGGACACTCCATACAAAACTATTGAGGACGTGCGTAATGCCAAGGAACCACCGCGCTGCGGCGCTCAAGGCACTTCGGACACGGCTTACTATTTACCGAAACTCTTCGAGGAAACTATCGGAGCGAAGTTCAACCTTGTGCAGGGCTATCCGGGCGGACCTGAAATCGATCTCGCCGTTGAGCGTGGCGAGATTCACTGCCGCGCTTTCACCATCGAAGCGTTCTTGTCGCGCGAGCCGTATCACACTTGGCGCAAGAAGGGTTTTGTCCGAAACATCATTCAGACCGGAAAGAAACGTGATGCCAAGCTGCCCGAGACCCCCACAATTTGGGAGTTGATGGATAAATACAAAACTCCTGAGGCGAGCCGGCGTTTGGCTACGGTCGTGCTCGCGTCTGGTTCGCTCGGGCGTCCCATGCTCGGCACTCCGGGTATTCCGCCGGACCGGGTGAAAATTCTTCGCGACGCCTTCGATGCGACGATGAAGGACAAGGAATTTCTGGCGGACCTTGACAAACGGCAATTTGATCTTGATCCAGCGACGGGTGTCGACCTCGAGAAGATTGCGAAGGAAATCACGAGCCAACCTCCGGATATCATCGCACGATTGAAAAAACTGCTGGGCGAGTAAATGCGGGCAAGGAGACCAGGAGAGTGGGACACCGAAATTGATTGTTTCTGTCTTTCATCTCCTTGTCTCCCAATCTCCCCGTCTCCATCTCTGTCTTCTCACCGGTACAACCCGTCGATGTAGCCGGATTTATCCAGCTCTTCAAGAAAACTGATATCAACGAACTCTTTCGGGTTGGCGGTTTTCGCCGCGGGAATGCGGTCGCTCACATCTTTGAAAATTGTCTTGAATGCCTCCAGATTAGGATACGGTTTGGGCTTTACCGTCTCGCGCAAGGTTTGATAGGCGTCTTCTAGCTGCTTTTCGTCTTTTGTTTTCCTGTACTTGACAAAGGCGCGCTTGGTTTGTTCCGGATTCGTGCTGACCACGTGAATGGCTTCCACGTAGCTCTTGACCATTCGTCTCACCACATCGCGATTTTTTGTGGTATTGCGCTGCGTCGTCACCAACCCCGTTCCTTGGTAGAAAATGTTGAAGTCCGCCATGTTGAATAGGATGCGCATCCCTGTTTGGGCCGCCGCGAGATGATCGGGCGGCGAAAAGCTCGACGCGTCCACCGCGTTGCCGGCGAGGGCGACAATGCGCGCCGGCGTATCACCGATCTGCAAAAACGTCACATCTTTCTCGGTGAGACCAAAGCGCGGCAAGATGTTGATCACACGCATGTGGGATGCGGCGCCGAATCGGGAGATGGCGATGCGCTTGCCTCTGAGATCTTCCGGGGTTTTGATGTTTGGCCGCACGACCATACGGTCGTCCAGTAACTCCTGGATGCTGACAAGCATCACCGGGTCAGCTCCCTGTAGCCGCGCCGGTGACATCAAGGCGCCGGTCATTTGCCCGAATTGAATCTCCCCCGACAGGAGCGACGCAATGGAGATGTTTCCCGGCATATAAATGATCTCCAGATCCAGGTTGTTCTTCTTGAAGATGCCACTCACGTCGCCGACCCAGAGTATCCCATGTTGCGGACCCGGGGATGTGTAACCGATCCGAGCTCTATCCGCAGCCACACTGATTTCGTGCAGAATTAACGACGCAAGCAAAGCTACCGCGACGATAAGTACCGTTGGATACAGTTGTCTAGGTGACATCATTTCCTCCAGAGCTTGCTATCTAACCGGAAATGAAAAATTTGAAAAGAGGAGATCACCGTCACGCGTTTGATGTTCCTCAGATGAAGTCGATCCTGCCGAAGCGTAGTTTATCGGAACGGCTCCGGCATAGCTGGCCCACCGGCAAGGGCCAGAAGCGTTATAGAACGAGCTGCCCGTCTCGATGAAGCGTAATTGAA
>Ga0126374_10000089_pt1 | contig 16167 bp, 20 predicted proteins | sample PanSoiMetPlot_12_FD_89874 | JGI IMG/M metagenome (GOLD analysis project Ga0126374, IMG submission 89874) | Tropical forest soil microbial communities from Panama - MetaG Plot_12 | ecosystem: Environmental > Terrestrial > Soil > Tropical forest > Bulk soil | place: Panama | collected 2016-02-17
ACTACGACTACTACCAGCCGGAGGCCTACGTCCCGCGCACCGACACCTATATCGAGAAGGAATCCTCGATCAACGAGCAGATCGACCGCATGCGCCACAGCGCGACGCGCGCGCTGCTCGAGCGCGACGACGTGATTATTGTGGCGTCGGTGTCGTGCATCTACGGCATCGGCTCGGTCGAAACCTACTCGGCCATGACGTTCACGCTCAAGCAGCGCGAGCGCATCGACCAGCGCCAGCTCATCGCCGATCTCGTCGCCTTGCAGTACAAGCGCTCGGCCGGCGATTTTTACCGCGGCTCGCTTCGCGTGCGCGGCGACGTGATCGAGATTTTCCCCGCCCACTACGAGGACCGCGCCTGGCGGGTTTCTCTGTTCGGGGACGAAATCGAATCGATCCACGAATTCGACCCGCTCACGGGAACGAAGACCGACGAATTGGAATTCGTAAAAATCTATGCCAACTCGCACTACGTGACGCCGCGCCCGACGTTGCTACAGGCGATCGCCGGCATCAAGCAGGAGCTGCGCGCACGGCTCGCCGAGCTCAACGCCGCCGGCCGCCTGCTCGAGGCGCAACGGCTCGAGCAGCGCACGCTTTATGACCTCGAGATGATGGAGGCGACCGGAAGCTGCGCCGGCATCGAGAACTATTCGCGCTATCTCACCGGCCGCAAGGCGGGCGAGCCGCCGCCGACGCTGTTCGAATACGTCCCCGACAACGCGCTCGTTTTCGTCGACGAGAGCCACGTCACGATTCCCCAGCTCGGTGGCATGTACCGCGGCGACTTCCGCCGCAAGGCGACGCTGGCGGAATATGGCTTCCGCCTGCCCTCCTGCATGGACAATCGTCCGTTGCGGTTCGAGGAATGGGACGCCATGCGCCCGCAGAGCGTCGCCGTCTCGGCCACGCCGGGGCCGTGGGAGATCGAGCAGGCGCACGGCATCTTCGCCGAGCAGGTGATTCGCCCCACGGGGCTGATCGACCCGCCGGTCGAGGTGCGGCCCGCGCGCACCCAGGTCGACGACCTCGTCGGCGAGGTTCGCCAGGTCGCCGCGGCGGGTTACCGTTCGCTCGTCACCGTGCTGACCAAGCGCATGGCTGAGGACCTCACCGAATATCTGCACGAGCAGGGAATTCGCGTGCGCTACATGCACTCCGACATCGATACGCTCGAGCGCATCGAGATTATCCGCGATCTGCGCCTGGGCGCGTTCGACGTGCTGGTCGGCATCAATCTGTTGCGCGAAGGGCTCGACATTCCGGAATGCGCGCTGGTCGCAATTCTCGACGCCGACAAGGAAGGCTTTTTACGCAGCGAGACCTCGCTCGTTCAGACCGTCGGCCGCGCCGCGCGCAATATCGACGGGCGCGTGATCCTCTATGCCGACACGGTGACCGGATCGATGGAGCGCGCGATCGCCGAGACCAACCGCCGGCGTGAAAAGCAGGAGGCCTTCAATGCCGCCAACGGCATCACGCCGGAAAGCGTGCGCCGCGACATCGCCGACATTTTGGAGTCGGTCTACGAGCGCGACCACGTGCTGGTCTCGACCGGCGGCTGGCTTTCCGGTATCGGCGATGAAGATGCCGCCGCCACCATCGGTCACAATTTCGAGGCGGTGATCGCCGATCTCGAGACACGCATGCGCGCGGCCGCGGCCGATCTCGATTTCGAGGAAGCCGCGCGGCTACGCGACGAGATCAAGCGCCTACGCGCCACCGAGCTCGCGGTGCTCGACGATCCCACCGCCAAGGCGATCGCCATCTCGCGCAGCGGTTCTCCCCCTCTTCGTGTGGCCGGCGAGAGTCGTGGCCCGCGCAAACCGACCCTCGACGAGATGGGGCCCGGCGCGGCCAAAGAATCCAAGCCCTACCGGCCCGGCCCGCGCTCCACCTCCGGCCGCGCCGGCATGCGCGGCGGCTGGCGGCCGCGCGGGCGGTAGCGCGACGAGGATGGATTGCCGGGTCAAGCCCGGCAATGACGACTGCGGTATCATGCGCGCTCGGATAACCACCAAGGGAGCATGACATGCCCCGCGTCGTCGGCATCGACCACTTGGTGCTCAGCGTCGGCGATTTCGCCCGCTCGAAGGAGTTTTATCGAAAGCTGCTTGGCTTTCTCGGGTTCAAGCTCAAACACGAGTACGCCGATATGGCGGGCTGGAGCAATCGTAAGACACTCTTCTGGATCGCCGCCGCCGACGCCCAAGGCAGAAAGCGCAAATATCGCAAGGGCGACATCGGCTTCCACCACTACGCCTTCGAACTTGCGAGCCGCAAGGACGTGGACGCGCTCGGCGCCTTTCTAGAGCAGCACGGCATGCATGTGGTAGACCCGCCCGGCGAATATTACGGCCGTTCCTACTACGCGGTCTATTTCACTGATCCCGATGGCATGAAGCTCGAAGGCATGGTCTACAAGCCGCCGCCCAAGCCGCGCGGGCCGCGGAAGAAGAAGTAGGGCAACTGCTCCGAAGCATGCCCTTCCCGCTCATGCCCGCGCAGGCGGGCATCCAGAACCACGACCCTGGGCCCCCGCTTTCCCGGGGGTGAGCGGAGAAGGTCTGCAGGCGCTTGCATAGCTGCGTCCGCGGCGCTTCAATCAGCGCACCGCTCGCGCACGCGGGCGAGCCGACAAGGGAGGACCGTCATGGCAAAGGGACAGATGCGCTCGACCAAGGAAAAGAAGAAGCCGAAGGCGGAGTGGAACAAGAAAAAGAAAGGCGGTCCCACGCTCTCGCCGTTCGCCTTGGCGCGGGAGCCAATCCAGCCCGGGCAGAACCCGTTCGGGAAGAAGTCATAGCCGGCTTAAGCGTCAGCGCGGCGCGCGACGCTTTGTGCGGAGGGCGCGCGTTTCATCGACGTTCGCTCTTGCGTGAGCCGTTCGCCAGGCGCCATTAGATCTTGCTGCGCCAATCTGGTATCGCTGCCCACGCCGCGGGAGCGAACGGGGCATGTTCGAAGCGCTTAAGAACAAGGGCTATGAAATTGAGTTTGTCTCCCATTCATCCGCAATTCTGGAAATTGATTTTCCAGATGCGGCCGCTGAACTCGAACAAGCGATGCTCAACCAATCAGTTTCGATCGAGGAAATTATCCGATCGGGCGGCGGCGAAACGAAGGGTACGCAACGTCTCCGGAACGGTTTGACGGCAAAAGGGTGGGTCCAGGAGACATTCACAATCAAAAAGACCATCAATGACGAACCTCGCGAATCAATTTCTCACAAGGTCGATCACGTTCGGATTTTCGACCGCTCCAATGGCAAGCGGACAGACTTGCTCTCGAAATCGAATGGAATAATAAGGACCCTTTCTTCGACCGGGATCTGGAGAATTTTAAGCGGCTCCACGCAGAAGGGGGAATTTCGGTCGGGGTAGTGATCACGCGCGGCACGTCGCTCCAGGATAGCTTGCCCAGCTTTGTCCGACGGTGGGTCGATGAAAATCGCATAGATAGCTTCGACAGGCTCTCGGAACTGGGAATAGCGCAAACGGCGCGTCAAAAACGTGACGTCATTAAACGCGTCGAACGAGTCCGCAAACCCATTCCGTTTCGCGAGGCATGGGCGGCTCAGTTTGTTTCGGACAAATTCGGCGCTGCCACAACCCATTGGCGCAAACTGGACGACCGAAGAGGTGTCGGCAATCCGTGCCCGGCTGTATTGATCGGTCTACCTGCGGCCATCGTGACATTCGGTGAGGATGTCGAAGAGGTGAAACAGTTGATAGAAGAAGGAGCGAAAGCCCTTAAGGAAGAAGAGCAATCGCCCTATTCGGCGGCTACAGTATATACCTGTGAGTGATGTGCATAGGTCTTCCAAGTGGGTCGATACCCGCCGTCCGCCTGATTGCCCCAAGAAGCCCAGCCGCTTCGCGTCCCTCGCGCGAATAGTTCGAGGTACGGTCCCGGTGAGCAGGATTCGATAATTTCGTACTGCTCGTCCGGTTTGCGGGAGTGCTCGCGTTTCCGAGTTGCCAACAGATTCACTTGGCGCCGCCCCGGCGCAAGCGTGCGTGCATTCTTTCCTTTCACTCCAAACAAGATCAGTTCGGTCACATTCCGAAAATAGAAGCCAACTCCGCGACCGTCGGAGCCGCCATCCTTTCGCACTTTGTGCCAGACGAGATTGGATTTGTACGTAAATCCCCAGGCCTCCAGGACTGCAAGTCCTTCAGGCAATAGCGCGTTTGGGCACCACAGATAGAGATGTGCCTTGGCGGCCGTGACGTGATCGATCGGAAGCGCTCTGATCTCCTCGAGCGTGAGGGTGTTGTACCGCGACAGCCGCTTATGCTCTGGCGCGACTTTTCCTGTTTTGTTGGTGAACTGCCACGGCGGATCGGCAAGGATGGTGGCGAAGCGCTGGTCGCCAACAAATCCGATTAGGTCGATCGCCGGAGCGGCCACAGAGCGTACCCCGATCTGAGAACAAAACGAGAACTTAGCACAGCTGGAGCGGTTGTCCAGGGCCCCTCGAATCGGCGTCAGTCTAGCCGAGTTCGGCGGAGGAGCGGAGTGTCTGCACTTCGTTATTGCAGCATCCTATCGCCGCGCTCCGCCCGTACCTGTCGTCTCCGCCAGCCGCCCCGGCTGCGCGTCCCGATCATTCAAAAAGCCGAGCGGCTGCGCTTGGGTGTCGTCGAACACGGCGGCGCTGAGCGGGCCGCCCATTACTGCTGCGGTGTCGAGGTTGAGGCGCCGGCGGCGCAGATCGGGGGTGCCGGTCCGCAGCGGGGTGTGGCCGTGCACGATGAAGCGCCCGCAATCAACCTCGTCGCAATAGGTGAGAAACGGCTCGCGCATCCACACCATCACCTCGGGCGCTTGCTCGGCAAGCGGCAGGTCGAGATCGATGCCGGCGTGGACGAAGAAGCGCAGCCCGTCGTCGTGGCAGAACGGCAGCGCCGCGAGCCAGTCGAGATGCTCCGGCGAAATGCGGCCGCCGCCGTAATTGCGCAGCGTGCTGGCGCCATTGTTGGCGAGCCACAGCGGCACCGCGCGCTCGCTCGCATGCGCGTCGATCGCCATCTGCTCGTGGTTGCCGCGCAGGCAGACGATGGTGCCGGGCTGTCCCGCCTGGCGGCGCATGAGGAGTTCGATCACGCCCCGGCTCTGCGGCCCGCGATCGATATAGTCGCCGAGAAAGACGTAGCGCGCCGCCCGTCCGCCGGCATGCGCCTCGCACGCCGCCATCAGGCGGCTGAGCTTGTCGAGACAGCCATGAATGTCGCCGACTGCAAAGGTCAGCGGTGAGGCGGCGTCGGCGGGCATGGATTTCCTTACGGCAAAAGCGTCACCAGCATGTTACAACCGCCGTGCGCGGTTTCGAAATATCTTGGCCGCGCAGCCAAGCCGGCACAAAAAGGGGAGACGCCATGACATTCCGCAGCTACGTCATTCTTGCCTGCGGCGCAGCAGCGCTCGCCGCGCTCGTTGTTCCCGTCCGCGCCGGCGGCGACAAAGTCGCCTTTCCGGACAACCACGAGGCGGCTGGCGTGCTGTTCACGACCGTGGATCGCGCCGACAACAAGCAGTTCCGCGAGTTCTACACCAGCGCGGCGGCGCTCGAGGCGGCCAAGAAGGGCGAGCCGCTGCCGAGCGGGACCGTGATCACCATGCGTCAATACGCTGCCAAGCTCGATGCCCAAGGCAATCCGGAAAAGGATGCCAACGGCCGCTCCATCAAAGGCGACCTCGTCGGCTACGCGGTGATGGAGAAGCGCACCGGCGGGGGCAGCGAATATCCCGAAAACGTGCGCAACGGCGAGTGGGAGTACCAAGCCTTCAAGCCGGACAAGACCGTGAACACAAGCGCCAATCTCGGTGCCTGCTTCAACTGCCACAAGCCGCTCGACAAGCAGGATTACGTTTACCTCTACGACAAGCTGAAGGCCGCCTCGAAATAGCGGCGCGACGATCCCCGGCTAGGGACCGGCATACTCCGCTGCCCGGGAGAAAGCCGTCTTTCGCTCGCGGAAAGTGCCGGATCGCGCGCGTTTATCGGTGCGGCCGGAGCGAGCAAAAGCCACTGCGCGGACTCCATTCGACCGCGAAGTCGTCACATTCTCGTGCGGAAATTGACCGGTGGAGTTCTGCCCGCAGGGGCGCCGAACGGGGGTACCATCATGACCTTTCTCAAGACGCGTGAGTCCGCCGAGATCGACACGTCGGCGGAGACGGAAGTGGAAGGGGAGATCCGCGAATTCGTCCGCCGTGACGTTGTCGGCATCCGCCGCCAGCCGGAGAGCGACAGCGAACTCGTCGCCAACAATATCAACCAGCTGCTTCAGCGCGTGGCCGGGACTTCGGTGCAGGAGATCGACAAGCTGATCAGCGAGCTGCAGACGCTGCGCGATACGCTGCAAAGCGAGGCGGCGCGCGTGCAGCGCGAGATCGTCGAATACGCGACCTTGAGCCAGGCGGCCCTGCAGTCGACCAAGATCATCGCTGAAAGCCTGACGCATTGGAAAAAAGTGCCCGACGCGCCGAGCCTTCGCGATTAGCCTCCCACCACTTGCCAGATCCGCGCGCCGGCCATTCCGGCGCGCGATTTTTTTTGCTCTCCAACGGCTCATAATTTGAGTCGTCCCCGCGCATAGCGCGTCGAAGACGCGCGTGAACGCGCTTATGCTGGGGACCCAAAACCACGGCCTCTGGAATATGGGTCCCCGCTTTCGCGGGGACGACGATTTTGGAAATTCGCAAAAAGGCCTCGCCGGCGGCGCCCGGCGAGGCCCAGTCGAGGGAGGAAACGCCCAAGAGGGCGATGGTAGAACCACTACCACCATCACCGATCGCTCGGCGACCCCACTACCATATGCGCGAGCTGCCCGTCCGAGCGTGAAGCAGCTCACATTGAAGGGAGGATCCGTGGCGGCCGCGGCCCGCGCGCAGCGGCAGCGCCGCCGGTCAGACCTTGACCTTCTCGTCCTCGACGACGCGTTTGACCGCGGCACGCTTGAGCATGCGATCCTTGAACGCCGTGTAGTGCTTGAGCTCCCCCATCGGCAGCTCGCGGCGCACGCCCCAGGTGTAGAACACGAAGCCGTACGGATCGACCACGGAGTACTTGTCGCCGAACCATTCCCGGCCCGCGAGCTTGCCGTCGATCTGCTTCAGATAGCCGTGGAAGGTTTTCAGCCCCGTCTCCTTGAGCGTGGGGAAAGCCGACGGGTCGGCTGCGTAGCGCTCGGGCCGACCGACATGGGCATGCGCGGGATGCACGCTCGCCGCGAAGAAGCCGATCAGCGACAGCGCTTTGGCTTCCGCCACCGGATCGGACGGCCACAGCCCGAAACGCTTGCCCAGATAGGGCAGAATGGCGGTGTTCTCCGCCAGCGGCTCGCCGTCGTCGAGCTTGAGCGCGGGCACGCGGCCCTGCGGGTTGATCTTGAGGTACGCCTCGGTGCGCTGCTCGCCGCCGGCGAGATCGACCTTCTGCGGCTGATATTTGTCGCCACTCTCTTCCATCACAATGTGCGCAGCCATCGAACACGCGCCCGGCGCGTAGTACAACGTCAACATAGCGGAACCTCCTTTTGTCACACGCGCAGCGTCGTAACGCTAAAGCGCGCGTGGATCATAGGAGGGCGTCATGTACAAGGCCAGCGCGAGCACGTTCGTGTTCCGCACGCTGCGCAGGGTGTTCCTTCGGCCTGCGAGAGGCGCACCTCGACAAACGCTGAAGAAAACTTAGGGCAGCAGCTTGTAGCGGGGGATCATTGCCACGACGAGGCGACTCGCCGGATCGACCACGACGATTCGGTCATCGAACTTCACGAATTTGTGCCCCCGCACGAGCGGAATGTCGCGGGTGACGGCGGCGGGCAAATCCTGCATCGGCACTCCAGCGGGAAGCGCATCGGCAACGGTGGGCGCCGGCGCCTGCGCGACCGGCGCGTCCGCGATGCCCATCACCCCGTCGTAAATGCGGCCGCGCTGCTCGTCGCTCAGCGCGAGCTCGCCGTGCGCGCGCTTGTCGCGGGGCGAGCTGCCGGTGGTCTCATCCATGGCCCAAGCATCCTCGTCGGCGATCCAGCGAGGGCCGTTATGGGCGACTACGAAGGCGACGCAAGCAGCGAGCGCCATCATGATCGCGCCGCGCAGTGCAGGTCGACTCCGAAGCGTAAGCCGCAAGGCAGAATTGGCATCCTCCCAGCTGCCTTAACGCATCAGGCCTCCGCTGCGTTTCATCGCCTACGGTTGCGCGCACGCCTCAGGTCGGCGGGTGGCGGGTTTTCCCCATCCCAGTATTTTCAATAGATTGGCGCTGCCACCGCCGTTAACCATCGCGCCAGCCGCGATGGTGCTCTGGTGTGCAGCGGTCGCCCTCGGAAATTCGGCCCACAAAATGCCAAGGCCCTCGTGTTCGATGGAACGATCGAAGCGTGCGGAAGCGGACGATGTATCGACTCCAACTATGCGCGCTGCCGCTAGTGCTGGCGCTGCTACCGGGCGCGGCACTGGCGCAGACGCCGGACCATGCCAACGACGAGGCGCCGCTCGAGCTGCCGGCCGACGCGCCGCTCGATCTCTCGACCCCGGAGCTCGAACCCGGCAAGCTCACGCCCACCACGCCATTTGCGGAGAAACCGCCCGCATCCGATTGGGCCGGCAAGGTTGGAATTGATTACAGCAAGCCGGCCATTCCAGCGGTGATGTTCCAGCCGGAGCAGTTGCTCGCCGGCGCGGTGCCGGATCAATCGACCGGCGTTGCCCGGGCCACCATCACCACGCCCGAGGCCCCGCTGGGCTGGGACAAGACTTCGATCGAGACGCGCGTCGACCCGGCGCAGGAGCAACCACATTGAGCCGTTCCGTGCCGATCGACGCCAACGTGTCGCTGACGCTGCAGAACGGCGTGTCGATGACCCGGCCGCTGCCAAACGCGAGCGGCCAAGTCCATAGCTGGGCCAGCAGTCAGGCGCTGCGATTCAACATCCTGCCGACCGACACGAGCGTGTCGTTCGGGGCCGACATTTCCAGCACCGATGACAAGTGGCTGCGCACGCTCAGCGCCGAGCAAAAACTGTTCGGCGGCCCGTTCAGCGTCACCGGCTCGGTGAGCGAGACCGCAACCGGCGACCTCTCGAAGAGCCTCAAGGCTGGCTTCAAGCGCAGCTGGTGAAACGGGCGGCGTTCGGGCGAACCCGGTTTGCCGCTCCTCGATGTTATGAGGTTAGCGCGGGCACCCCGTCATGGCCGGGCTTGACCCGGCCATCCATCTTCTTCGCAAAAAGCTTATCGCGAAGAACGATGGACCCGCGGATGACCGAAATCCGCTCTGGTACGCCGAGGCAACCCTTCGTAGGGTGAATCCATTCGCGGCACACGACCGCGCAGGTAAAATCATCGGGGAGGAGCACGCATGACCAGACGCACGCGGTTTGCCGCGCTGACACTGGCGCTGTTTGCGATGGCTGCGCCCGGCGGCGCGCAAACGGTCGACGAATATCCCAACCGCCCCATCCGCATCATCGTGCCGCAGGCCGCCGGCTCCGGCGTCGACCTGCAGGCGCGCGTGCTCGCACAGAAGATGGGCGAGCTGTGGGGCCAGCAAGGTATCGTCGACAATCGCCCGGGCGCGAACGCCATCATCGGAATGGATGCGGGCGCCAAATCGGCGCCCGACGGCTATACGCTGATCTACGCGCCGGTCAGCGCGGTGACGACCAACGCCTTCATCTACAAGAAGCTCCCCTACGACACGTTTCGCGACTTCGTGCCGATCACACAGACCACGGCCAACCCGCTAGGCGCCGTGGTCAATCCCGCCTCCGGCATCAGTTCGATCAAGGATCTCGTCGCGCGCGCCAAGGCGAACCCCGGCGGGATCAACTACGGCTCGTTCGGCATCGGCAATATGACGCACCTGATGGGTGTGCTGCTGTCGCTGGCCGCCGACATCAAGATGACGCATGTGCCTTATCGCGGGCAGACGCCTGCGGTCACCGACGTGGTTGCGGGACAGATTCCGCTCGCATTCACGACCACGGCCGGAGTGGCGGACCTCGTGGAGACAAAAAAACTCGATCTCATCGCCACCTTCGGTGAAACGCGCGACGAGCAATTTCCGCAGACGTCGACCGTCGTCGAGTCCGGCTATCCGAGCGTCATCGTCGTAGGCTGGAGCGGCCTGTTCGCGCCCGCCGGCGTGCCGCCGGCCATCGTCAGCCGCATCTACGATGGCATGGCGAAGGCGCTGGCCATGCCCGACGTCAAGGATGCGATTTTTCGCCAGGGCTCGAAGGCGGTCAGCAGTGGCAGCCCGCAAGCGTTCGAGGGCTATATCAAAGCTGAAGCAGACAAATTCCACCCCGTCATCAAGGCTGCCGGCCTCGAGGGCTCGCAATGATGTCCGGCGGCCAGCATCGCTTCGGCCTGCTGACGCCCTCCTCGAATACGGTGCAGGAGCCGGAATTTTCCGCGCTTCTGCCACGAACGGTCTCGCTGCACACTGCCCGCGTCGCCTACCGCGACATCACCCCGCAAGAACAGATGCGCTGCGTGCTCGAGCTCGAGAGCGAGAGCCGCAAGCTCGCCGACGCGGAGGTAGATGTGATCGTGTTCGCGGCAACCGCCCCGACACTGGCCAAGGGCAAGGGCTACGACGGGGAACTGATCAAACGCATGCAGGACGCCTCCGGCCGGCCCGCCACGACGGCGGCGACTGCATTCATCGACGCGTTGACGCAGCTTGGGGTCGAGAAGATCGCGATAGCTGCGCCGTGGAGCAAGACCATGGACACGCCGATGGTGGCCTTCATGGAAGCGAGCGGCTTCCAGGTGGTCAATAGCGAGGTCGCGGGATACGTGGCGGGGGTGGAGCTCGGCCGCGCCGGCCCGCAGGCTGCCTACGAGCTCGGCCGCCGCGCCGACCGGCCCGAGGCCGAAGCCGTCATCATGCCCGGCGGCAATTGGCCCGCCGTGAGCGTCGTCGAACGGCTCGAGCGCGAGCTCGGCAAGCCGGTGCTGGCCAACAACGCCGTGAGCCTGTGGGCGGGGCTGCGCCTGCTCAAACGCAGCGACAGCATCGACGGGCATGGGATCCTGCTGCGCGAGTGCCTGGCGGGTGAGGCTTACGCGACCGGCTCTTGACCCGCTACTACACCGTCGTCCCCGCGCATAGCGCGTCGAAGACGCGCGTAAACGCGCTTATGCTGGGGACCCACATTCCAGAGGCGGTGGTCATGGGTCCCCGCTTTCGCGGGGACGACAATCGTGAATCCGAGTGAAGGTGAGCGCGCGATGAAAATCGTCATTCCCGATGACTACCAGGACATGGTCGATCGGCTCGAATGTTTCTCGCTGATCCGCCAACATGAGATCGTGCGATATCGCGCGCCGGCGCGCGATATGAACGCGCTCGTCGAGCGCCTAGCCGAGGCCGACGTGGTCGTCGCGATTCGCGAGCGCGTGGAATTTTCCCGTGCGCTGCTGGAACGCTTGCCGAAACTCAAGCTGATCGCGCTCGTCGGCGCCAATTCCAGAACCATCGATTTTCCCGCCTGCACCGAGCTCGGCATTGCGGTCGCCACCGGCGAGAGCAACTCACCGGTTGCGCCGGCCGAGCTCACGCTTGCCTTGATCCTGGCCTCGCGCCGCAACGTGGCGCTCGAAGCGGAGCGCATGCGGCGCGGCGAATGGCCCTGCACGCTGTCGCATCGGCTGCGCGGATCGACGCTGGGCATTTTCGGGCTCGGCGCGATCGGGCAGCTAGTCGCCGAGGGCGGCCGCGGGCTCGGCATGGAGGTTCTGGTCTGGGGCCGCGACTCCTCGTTGGCCAAAGCTGCCGCCGCCGGCTATGCCCGCGCCCCTAATAAGCAAGCCCTCTTCGAGCGATCCGACGTCGTGTCCCTGCACGTGCGGCTCACCCGCGACACGCACGGCATCGTTGGCGCCGACGATCTCGACCGCATGAAGCCGACCGCGCTAATCGTCAACACCGCGCGGGCGGAACTGATCGCGCCCGGCGATTTGCTCGCCGCGCTGCAAAATAGACGGCCCGGCTATGCCGCGGTCGACGTCTACGAACGCGAGCCGGTCGCGGATCATCCGCTCCTGACCATGCCGAACGTCCTCTGCACCCCCCATCTCGGCTGGGCGGAATGGACGAATTTCGAACTCTATTTCCGCGAGGCTTTCGAGCAGATCGTCGCCTATGAGCGAGGCCGTCCTTTGCGCCTTGGCAATCCGCAGGTGCGAGCGCGCGCCTGAAAGATAAATTCTCGCCTCAACCTTTGGTTGAAACCGCGGACGACCCATAAAGCGCCCTTATTGACCTCATCAAAACAATCATTTTGTGCCCCGGTCGCTTTCCACCGATAATAGCCCGGTTTGCTATAGTAAAAAACTATGACGGCGCCTGACCTTGCTTGGCTCGGGCCACGATACATTCGTATTCCAGTCGAACTTCGGTCATGACACGATTTCCAATTTCAAACTCGACACCGATGTGGTCGCCATCGATCACTCGGTCATTGCCGATTTCCAGGCGCTCTTGGCGGCCGCGCACGATGATGGCCAGGGCAATACGGTGATTGCACCGGACGCCAATAACAGCATCACGGTGAAGAACGTCACGGTCGCGCAGCTCGTGCAGCACTAAGGCGACTTCCACTTCACGTGATTTGCTCGACGAAGGGCGGGGGCGTCGTCATGTCATGGCTTCACTTCGGCTACCTCAACGATCCGAGACAATGGCGCACGCGCGCCAATGAAGCGCGGGCGCACGTGGGCAAAATCACGGATCCAGAAGCCAAGCGGATCATGCTCGAGATCGTCGATCGCTACGAGACGCTGGCGAAGCGCGCGGAAACGGGTCTCGTCTGGGACGAAATGGCAAAGACAGGGACTTGACCGGCACCTTTGGACCGACTGAGCCGATAATCTCCTAAATTTTTTGCTCATCGGCATGCCCGCGCTTGTCGCGGGCATCCACGTCTTTATTGCGGCTCGACGCTTAAGACGTGGATGGCCGGGACGAGCCCGGCCATGGCGAATGCATGTAGCGCTAGTTTTCCGGAAGCGGGATGAATTCGGTCTCGTTCGGCACCGGCGCGAAGCGCCCTGTCTTCCAGTCTTCTTTCGCTTGCTCGATGCGCTCTTTGCGCGACGACACGAAGTTCCACCAGATGTAGCGCGCGCCCTCCAGCGCGGCACCGCCGAGGAACATGAGGCGCGCGCGCCGCAGGGCGCGCACGGTGATTCGATCGCCGGGGCGGAAAATCAACAGCCGCGGGCCTTCAAATGTGTCGCCCGCGATGTCGACCTCGCCTTCCACAACGTAGATTGCCCGCTCTTCCTGGTCCGGCTCGAGCGGCGCGCACGCGCCTGGCGCCAGGACGACTTCGGCGTAAAGCCATTCCGACAGCATCCCCACCGGCGACGTCTTGCCGAAGGCAGACCCGGCAATGACGCGGGCGCGCACGCCGCCGTCCTCGATCAACGGCAGGCTTGCAGCGTCGAAATGCTGGAACGACGGCGCGGTTTCCTCGTGGGCTTGCGGCAGCGCAATCCAGCTTTGAATGCCGAACATACCCTCGATGCCATGCCGTGCGCTCGCCGGGCTGCGCTCGGAGTGGGCAATGCCCCGCCCGGCGGTCATGAGATTCATCGCGCCGGGGGTGATCTCGAGCGTATTGCCCTCGCTGTCGCGATGCATCACGCGGCCGTCGAAAAGGTAGGTGACGGTGGCCAGTCCGATATGCGGGTGCGGACGCACGTCGAGTCCTTGTCCGGCGATGAACTGAACGGGTCCCATCTGATCGAAGAAGATGAAGGGACCCACCATCTGGCGCTTGCCGTGCGGCAGCGCGCGGCGCACCGAGAAGCCGTCACCGAGGTCGCGCACGCGTGGAACAATGACGAGCTCAAGCGCATCGCAGGATCGTTTGTCGCCGAGCACGGGGTCGGCCGATGGTAGCCAGCTCATTGCGTTCCTCCGTTCACGTTCCGCCGTCCGTCATGCCTGCACCTGTCGCGGGCATCCATGTCCTTTGTTCGTTACACAACGAAGCTGGCATTGGAACTCCGTTCATTCCCGCGCAAGCGGGAATCCAGGGGTCCCAGGCAGTGGCCCCAGGGTCCTCGCTTTCGCGGGGACGAACGGATTTGAGTCCATCGCATTCGCTCCGAGATTCCCGCGACCTTCACCGTTGTTTGATGAACGTGCCCTTGTTCAATTCGGTGAACGCCTGCTGCAGCTCGGCTTCGGTGTTCATCACGATGGGCCCATACCACGCAACCGGCTCTTCGATCGGTTTGCCGGAGACCAGCAAGAACCGGATTCCTTCTTCGCCGGCCTGCACCGTCACCTCGTCGCCGCTGTCGAAGACCACGAGCGATCGATTTCCCGTTCGTTCGCGAATCAAGAGCTCGTTCCCGCCCCCTGCTTTTTCGGTGAGAACGCCGAACGGTTGCGAGGCCGACCCGAAGGTTCCGGAGCCTTCGAAAATATAGGCGAAGGCGTGCCGGCCGGTCTCGACCGGCAAAATTTTGCGTCGACCCGGCGGGACCCACACGTCGACATAGCGCGGATCGGCGGCAACGCCCTCGACCGGACCGCGCCGGCCCCAAAACTCGCCGCAGATGACGCGGACGCGCGTCCCGTCGTCGTCCACGATCTCGGGAATCTCGGCCGCCTTGATGTCCTGGTAACGCGGCGCTGCCATCTTCAGCGACGAGGGCAAGTTGGCCCACAGCTGGAAGCCATGCATGCGCCCTTGCGCATCGCCCTGCGGCATTTCCTGGTGGAGAATTCCGCTCCCCGCGGTCATCCACTGCACGTCGCCGGCTCCGAGCGCACCGCGGTTTCCGAGGCTGTCTCCATGTTCGACGCTCCCCGCCAGCACATACGTGATCGTCTCGATCCCGCGGTGCGGATGCCATGGAAATCCCGCCCGATAGTCTTCGGGACGATCGTTGCGAAAATCGTCGAGCAGCAGGAACGGATCGAACTCGCGCGTCTCGCCGAAGCCGAAGGCGCGGCGCAACTTGACCCCTGCGCCTTCGATCGTAGGTTTGGATTGGACAATTGCTTTAACGGGTCGAATTGACATTGGAGACTCCTTCACGCGAGGCCGGTCACGGTTACGGCGTGAACCTACGCAGCAGCGGAAATAGGTGCCTGTTCGCGCGCTGTCTTGAGCGCACTCGTCCACCAGGCGAGTTGGTCGAGCATATCGGTCGCGTTCGGCCGCAGATAGGAAAGCTCCGCGATGTCCTTTCCGCCTTTCCAAACCGCCATGAAGTCGGCGCCTTGAATATGGACACCGGTCCGGATCCGCGCCATCTGCAGCTCTACTGCAATGAGCCGCAGTTGTTCGATCGCCCGAGCCGCACCGACAGAGCCGTAACCGACGAAGGCAGCGGGCTTTTTGTTCCATTCCGGGTAGGCATAGTCGAGCGCATTCTTCAGGACGGCCGGAACGCCGCGATTGTATTCCGCGCTGACAAAAATGTAGCCGTCGAATTGGGCGACTTTCTTCTGCCAGCGCTGCGCAACCTCGTTCTGGGACGGGGTCCAGGCATTGGAGGCCACTTCGTCGAAGAAGGGCATCGGGTATTCGCGCAGATCGATGACCTCCACGATCATGTCATCGCGTTGCGCGGCGACGTCCGCAATCCACTGCGCGGGTTTATGTCCGAAACGGGCGGCGCGTGTGGTGCCGACGATCACCGCGATCTTGACCTTTGCCATGGCGGACCTACCTTGGTTATGGTTTGATACCAGGGCTAGATAAATGCCTAGGCGGCGAAGGCAAGAAGGCACATCGCTGATACCGAGTAACTTGCGCGTGCCCGAGGATTGCCGCGCGGTGAGCGAAGTGCTCGCGCGCGTCGGCGACAAATGGACGGTGCTGGTCGTCAGCACGCTCGGCGGCGGGCCGAAACGGTTCAACGAAATGCGCCGCGCGCTCGGCAGCATTTCGCAGCGGATGCTGACTTTGACGCTGCGCGCCCTCGAACGCGACGGGCTGGTGACGCGCACGGTCTTCCCGACCATTCCGCCCCGCGTCGATTACGAATTGACCAAGCTGGGACATTCGCTGCTCGAGCCAGTGAGCAGTCTCGGGCTGTGGGCGCGGCAGAATCGCTCGGCGATCGAAGCCGCCCGGCGGCGTTTCGACGCTGCGGAGCACCGAGGGTAAGCTGTACTAG
>Ga0126374_10000091_pt1 | contig 16151 bp, 13 predicted proteins | sample PanSoiMetPlot_12_FD_89874 | JGI IMG/M metagenome (GOLD analysis project Ga0126374, IMG submission 89874) | Tropical forest soil microbial communities from Panama - MetaG Plot_12 | ecosystem: Environmental > Terrestrial > Soil > Tropical forest > Bulk soil | place: Panama | collected 2016-02-17
CCGTAACAGCCGATCTTGCGCTTCAGCAGGCAGAGCAGGCTGACCTAGAGTTGCGATCAGGGAAAGATCGGGGCTCCCTGCACGGTGTGCCCATCGCTCTCAAAGATCTTTACGCGACCAAAGTAATCCGGACGACCTGCCACTCCGCGGTCCTTGAGCATTGGATACCGGATCACGACGCCACAACCGTGACAAAGCTGCGCGATGCCGGTACGATACTACTCGGCAAACTAGGCATGCACGAGTTTGCCTTCGGCGGACCATCAGTCGATGCGCCTTTCCCCGCCGTAAACAATCCTTGGAATACAGCCCACATTCCCGGCGGCTCCAGCAGCGGCTCCGGCGCGGCGCTCGCAGCAGGCCTGTGCTATGGTGCGCTCGGCTCCGACACCGGTGGTTCCATTCGAACACCATCATCCCACTGCGGCGTGGTGGGGCTGAAGCCTACCTATGGACGCGTTAGCCGGTACGGCGTCATTCCTCTCAGTTGGTCCCTCGATCATGCCGGCCCAATGGCGAGATCGGTGGAAGACTGCGCAATCCTTTTGCAAGCCATAGCATGCTACGATGCCAAAGATCCGGCATCGGCAAATGTGGCTGTACCCGACTTCCGCGCCGGCCTGAAGGATGGGATCAAAGGCATCCGAGTTGGCGTGCCGCGCGCTCACTGGTTCGACGAAAACAAGGGAACCGACCCACAAACGGAAACTGTCTTTAACGAAGCACTCCAAGTTCTTGAAAATCTGGGCGCGGTCGTCGTAGAAATCGACGGGCTACCGTTTTCCATCGCGCGCAAAGCCAATCAAACAATCTTAATCGCTGAAGCCTATGCCTACCATGAAAAAACTCTTCAAAGCACGCCGGAAAAATTCGGCAGCTCCGTTAGGAGACGAATGCTCGAAGGCGCGTTTCTCAGCGCGGCGGATTACATCACCGCGCAACGTGCCCGGTCAGAGTTAAACGAACAAATTCGTGCAAATTTTTCACGGGTCGATGTATTCACAACCCCAACCGCTCCACGCCCTCCGGAAGCCTTTGAGAGCATGGACCCCAACGAACAAAATCTCCGCCCTAGTTTTACCAATCCCTTCAATCTTACGGGACTTCCGGCGATTTCAGTTCCGTGTGGATTTACTCAGGGGCAACTCCCGGTAGGCCTTCAGATCGTGGCGCAGCCGTTTGAAGAATCCGTAGCTTTGCGCGTTGCATACGCATTTGAACAAGCCACGGAGTGGCACAAGCGACGCCCCAACATATAAGCCCTCCCAGCGAATCATACAAGATGTCGGAAATATGAGGCACGAAATGAGCAAAGAGTTCTCATGAACAAGAAACGCTCAAGACGCGAAGTCGAGGCCTCGTGGAGACACCACGTATCAAAAATATCCTCGATATAGGCAAGCGGTTAACTCCGGGAACACTAGTGCACGTCACGGCCAGCCAGTGGAAGCAATTGACCTCCCGCATTCCCACCGGTAAGGGCGTACCCAAATACGGTGCGGTGTGGCTCTGGAATTCTATCCTATCCCCGACGGAGACTTTATTGGCCAACCGATGTGCATACAGAATCCCTGCGAGATCTGTAGAGTGAGAGTCTCCGGTTTGGTCCCGAGGGAGCGATGACGTTCGATTGTCAATGCCGACCGGACCCGAACTGCCCACAGGATCCGCCGCCCCCGCCTCTCTCACCGCGATGCGCGTTGGAAATTCGACGAGTCGGTGGCCGTCTCACCCTCGGCTGCCGTAGCCAGGGCTGCACCGGTCGCTGCCGCCTCACGGCGGTGCGCCAGGGTTTTCGATATTTGATCGTGTGCTTGTGTAGTTAGGATCAGGGGTTCGAGGAGAGTGGAAGCCAGGACCGCGATCAAGCTTTTTACCAATTTATTCATAAATTCCCTTCTTTGAATACCCGAAAATACATCTCCGCCAGCGCGGGTTCCATGGACTTTGCGGCGGCCATTTCTCGTTGAATTGAAGGATCGAGCCGCTCGCGTGCACGCGCGGCCAAGTGCAACGCTTCCTTTTCATCGATTTTCGTTACCCGTCCTTCATGAACAACGATCTCTCCGTTCACGATGACTGTATCCACGGAGCTGCCGTTCTCGCAAAAGACCAACTGGCCGATCACGTCGTTCAGCGGGGTAAAGGCGAATGTATCCCGGCGCAACAGTACCACATCGGCCAGTTTACCCGGAGCTAATATCCCCGCATTGAGGCCAAAAGCTCGTGCGCCGTTGCGCGTCGCCATGGCTAAGGCTTGAGCCGGCGTAACCCATTGATTGAAATCAGTCCCGGCCTGGTTATGGATCAAGGCCACCAGCCGAAGGGCGTCGAACATATTTTGACCGTCGTTGGATGCTGCGCCGTCCGTACCCAAAGCGACGTTTACTCCTGCGAACAAAAATTCCTTTACCCGCGCCAAGCCGCTGCCGATGCGCAAATTACTTGCCGGATTATGGACCGGCGTCGCTCCGCTCTTGGCAAAAAGCTCGACGTCGTTGTCTTCGATCCAGATCGAATGAGCGCATGACAGGCTCCTCCCAACGAGACCCAGAGAGTCGAGATGTTGCAGCAAAGAATGGCCGTATATCTTATCGCCTTGCACCTGCTGTGCCTTGGTTTCGGCGAGGTGAATATGCACAGGCAGGCCGCGCCGGCGGGCGATTTCCGAGCAGCCCTGGAGAAGTTCATCCGAACAACGTTGGACCGCCGAGGGGCCGGGACAAGCCGTCGTGAGCTTTTCCGGCGCGTGAAAAGTTTCAATGAACGATTCGCACTCGTCGAGCCACGCTTGTGTGCTTTTTGCCTCGCTCGCGGTCATGCGCTTGATCTCGGCGTTTAGTTCTGCCGCGGTCTCGCCCAGCGGAATTGTCTCCTCGTAGTTTTTGTCGGTTACGGTCAATGCCGCCACGTGGCGCAAACCCAGATCACGCATCGCTTGTATCGCGGCGCCGGCGCCCATAAAACGGCACGAAGCGCTTCCGGCGAAGTGGTCAAGCACCGTGGTTGCGCCTGACTTAAGCATCTCCATACCGCCGAGCAGCGCGCTAGCGTAAAAGTCCTCGTCGCGCATGCCTCTGAGAGACGCTCGATAATAGGCTCGCCAGATTTCTAAAGGCTTGCTTGGCATCATCCCGCGCACCAGGTTCGCGGGCGAGTGGCAATGAGAGTTAACCATCCCCGGCACGGCGATCATTCGATCGCCATCGATAGTTTGTCCAAACGGTCCTGGCGGTGTCCACTCCACCGGTCCAACATATGCGAGCTGATTACCGTCGATAACAATCGAACCCTTTTCGATAACATCATTCTGCTCGTTCATCGTGACGATCAACGCGTTCCGTATCAATAGCTTCATAGTGGCAATAAATCCGTCCAAGGTTCAACGTTCAAGAGTTCAAGGTTCGTAAAAGCGTTCAAGGTTGAGGGAAAGCGGTAGAACCTTGAACTGTTGAACTCTTGAACCGCGCCGAAGGCGTTACACAAAGCCCATCTTCCGTCCCCAGTTCTCGGGATCTTTGAGGAAATCTATGATCTGCTCGCTGGCGTCTTTGGTAAAGTAGCTTTTGCTCAAACCCGTATCGAGCACATCGTCCCAATTTGCGAGCACGTGCAGGCTAATATCATTCTTGGCTAGATTGTCTCTTCCCTCGTGCTGATTGAGGCGGTCAGACGCATAGTCGAAGACACAAAGGCAGTGCGTCATTTTCGCCCCTGCTCCGCGAATGCCGATGTTGAAACGAAGTTTGCTCAAGCCATCGGTGATGAGATCTTCCACCAGCAGGACTCTTTTTCCGGCTTCCAGAATCCCTTCGATTTGTTTCGTGCCGCCGTAACCTTTGGGCTGTTTGCGAATGTAGATCATCGGTTTTTTGATGAGATGCGAAACGAACGACGCGTACGGAATGCCCGCAGTCTCTCCTCCCGCAACGATGTCAATGTTATCCACTCCGATGTCCGTCTCGGCTTTCCTGGCAAGCTGAGTGACGATGTATTCGCGCTCTTCGGAAAAAGAGAGAATTTTGCGGCAATCGATATAGACCGGCGAGATGCGGCCGGAGACAAAAACGAAAGGTTTATCCGTGTAGACTTGAATGGCTTCGGTTTGAAGCAGCATCTCGGCAATTTTCCTGGAAACTTCGCTCATGATTTTAACCTTTCTCTGAGAAAATAACTCGGTTTCTTAGTAGCGCCTTCCGCGTGCGTTCCTTTGTATTGAATTTCGCTTAACTCAATCCGTCCAAGCACGACGTGAGCCGGGGTGTTCCGGGAAGCGCGATCAATTTCCTTCCACTAGCTCATTACGGTTTTCGCGGACAAGGAAAATTGATACCATTATTACCCGTATCGCAATCAAGGTTTAGCCATGGTCCTACCAACAACCGCCGTCACTATCAACAAGCGCCGCCTGTTGCGGGACCTTAATGCCGTGTCCCGCATCGGCATCGGCGATCATGGCTCGGTGACACGACTGGTTTTTTCTATTAAAGAGCTGCGCGGCCGGCAATTTCTCATTCACCTGATGCGCCAGGCGGGCCTGCAGATTCACATTGACCGCATCGGAAACATCTTCGGCCGACTCGACGGCTCAAATCCCAAAGCGCCGGCAGTTTTGGTAGGGTCGCACTTGGATACGGTTCTACACGGCGGAAAATTCGACGGCACCATGGGCGTCATCGGTGCTTTGGAGGCAGTACGCGCGTTAAAGGAGCAGAAAGTCATGCTCCGGTCTCCCGTGGAGGTCGTCTGTTTTGTCGGCGAGGAATCCAGCCGATTCGGCTATTCAACTTTGGGCAGCAGCCTGGTAGCGGGAGAAGTCCACGGCGCCGATCTATCGAACGCCGCTGACGCGCAGGGAACCAGACTGGAGGACATTCTCTCCAGTCTGGGAATCTACCGTAGCAATCTCCGCTCCATGAGACGCGATCCGGCGAGTGTCAAAGCTTACCTCGAGCTCCATATCGAGCAGGGACCGATCTTGGAAGCAAAGAAAAAACCCATCGGCGTCGTCACCTCCATCGCAGCCCCCACACGGTTCAGAGTCGTTTTCACGGGCCAAGCGGATCACTCCGGCACGACACCGATGGAAATGCGCAAGGACGCGCTGGTCGCCGCCTCTGAGCTGGTCGTAGCGGTGGAAAAAATTTCCCGCCGTTATTCCCGCATGGAAAAGGGACGGGTCGTTGGCACCGTCGGTGCCATGAAGATCGAGCCTGGTGTTATCAACGCCATTCCCGGTAAGGCAGAGTTGTCGGTGGATATTCGCAGTATCACCGCGTCCGCCAAAAACAGGGTCGTTCGCCTCGTGCAGGCGAAGATTCGCGAGATCGCCCGCCGAAGACACGTACGGATTGAGATTCTACCGATTCGCGAAGAGAACCCCGTGCCTCTGGATAAACGATTGGTCCATCTGTTAAAAGAATGCTGCGAGGCGAAAGGTATCGCTTACGAAGTCATGCCTTCGGGAGCCGGGCACGACGCCATGCAGATGGCCAAGATAACACCGTCCGGAATGCTGTTCATTCCCAGCCGCCGGGGCATCAGCCACAGCCCACTGGAATGGTCCGATCCCGAAGATATTTGTCTGGGAACGCAACTTCTTTTAGATTCAATCGTCCGGGTCGCAAATGAAAAAATCTAAGAGCTTGAAAATTCTAACCGCTCAGGAGGTCAAAAAGAATCTCCAGCGCATGGCTCGCGACATCCTCCGGCAAAATAAGAGTTCGGATTCCCTCGCGTTCATCGGCATTCGGACGCGCGGACTCTTCTTGGCGAAACGACTATGCGCCATGATCGGCAAGTCACAAGGCAAAGAAATCCCTCTTGGCGAGATGGATATCACGCTTTACCGCGACGATTTGAACGCCTTACTGCCTGAGGGCAAGGTGGATCACACCCGGATTCCATTCGATATCACCAACAAGACGATTATTCTGTTCGACGACGTCCTGCATACCGGCCGCACCGTGCGCGCAGCGGTGGATCATCTTATTGATTTGGGACGCCCAAAGGCGATTCACCTCGCCGTACTCATCGATCGCGGCGGACGCGAATTTCCCATCGCCGCTAATTTTACCGGGAAAAAGATCAGCTTGCCGAAAGAGGGGGAAGTCAGGCTAAAGCTCAAAGAGGTAGATGGAAAAGACGAAGTCATCGTCACCAGGTGACAATCCGGTCGCAATTTATTTTCGATCGGACTGACACGGACTGCCAGCAAATTCCTTCGCCGATGCAAAAAACGGTTGTTACCCCGAAACGCAAAGTGAAGGCCCTGGGCTCTTCGGCTGCACCTCATAGTAATAAATTTGGTGCACCGTTTGAACAACGAATGTCCACGAACTATGATACGAGCAAGCAACGTCGGGAGGAACAATGATGAAAATTCCGTGCGCAATATACCGCGGTGGCACGAGTAAACCGGTTTTCTTTTTGGAAAACGATCTACCCAAAGACGCGAAAAAAAGAGATAGTATTGTGCTCGAGGCGTTCGGTACCCCAGATGTTCGTCAAATTGACGGCCTCGGCGGCGCCGACCCGCTCACCAGTAAGGTCGCCTACATCGGCGCGCCGACCGTCCCCGGCACCGATATAAATTACACCTTTGGTTACGTCGGCATCGCCAACCCGGTTATCGACTACACTGGAAACTGCGGCAACACGTCTGCCGCCGTTGGCCCCTTCGCGCTTCTCCGGGGACTGATAAAACCCGTGGAGCCCCTTACCAAAGTGCGCATCTACAACACCAATACCAAGAAAGTCATCCTTGCCGAATTTGAAGTCAAAGACGGTGAATTCATGAGCGAGGGGAATTTTAGAATCGACGGTGCACCCGGAACTGGCTCAAAGATTCTGCTCGACTTTATCGGCTCCGGCGGCTCGGTGACCGGAAAACTCTTACCCACAGGAAAAGTGAAGGAAGAAGTAAAGTTTCCGACGCTCGGCACCTTGGAAGTGTCGATGGTGGATGCCGCTAATCCATTCGTCTTTGTCCGGGCCAAAGACCTGGGACTCAAGGGCAATGAGAACATGGACGAATTCGGCAACAACGAGACAACCCTTAAGAAGTGCGAGGAGATCCGTTCGGTTGTCGCCGAAATCATGGGCATTGCGAAGCGCGAAGAGGCGACCGTCAAAAGTCCGGGTGTTCCTAAAATCGCGGTTGTTGCCCCCGCGGCGGCCTATTCGACTCCGAAGGGCCAGGTCGAAGCGTCACAGGTCGATGTCGTCGCGCGCATGACCGCGCTGCAAAAATTGCATAAGGCATATGCGGTCACCGGCGCCGTCTGCCTCGGAACAGCGGCCAAAATCGATGGCAGCATCGTTCATGAAATCTATCATAAAGTACAGCCGGATAACCCGCCGGCGGTGAGAATCGGGCATCCGACCGGCACGCTGCAAGTTGAAATTGAGATCGAAAAGATCAACGGCCAACTTGAGCTCACCAAGGCAGCCCTCGCCCGGACGGCAAGATTGCTAATGGACGGCAGCGTCTTTGTACGCCACTAATTATTATTAGTATATGGAGTTGGATGTTTGTGCGACCGAGGCTCGAGCCGTCCCGAGCGATCAATGCGTCTGTGCCTTGTAGGCCCCACCTCATCTTCCCTAGGAGTGGTAACTCCTTCAGTCTGGGGCTGAAAGAGACCTTCACGCTCTAGTGCCAGCGCTCTCCATGACTCGCCCCTCGGTCGGTTCGTGATGACTTACTCATGGATTAGGTAATGGGAGATCTTATGCGACGCGGTTCATTGCTTAGCGCACTTCTGTTTTTCTTTCTTACAGTCCCGACGCTTTTTGCCAAGGACGTGGTCATCGTTACTTCCTTTCCGAAGGAACTGTTCGAGACCTACAAAAAAAGCTTCGAGGCGAAAAACTCCGGCATTTCGGTGGTGATCAACAGCAAACAGACCAATGAAGGCGTCACTTATCTGCGCGAAACAAAAGCGAAGCCCGATGCGGATATCTTTTGGCTTAGCGCGCCAGATGCTTTTCAGACGTTAGAATCCGATGGCTTGCTGGAAAAATACGCTCCGCCCAAAGAAATCATGAGCCGCATTCCTGCGAAGATCGGAAATTTTCCGATTCACGATCCGGATGGGAACTATTTTGGTTTCGCCATCAGCGGCTATGGTTTGATGTGGAACAAGAACTACCTCAAGGCGCACAAACTGCCCGTCCCCAAGGAATGGACCGATCTCACTAATCCTAAGTATTTCAATCATCTCGTCATCAGCGCTCCGTCGCGCAGCGGCACAACTCATTTGACCGTAGAAACTATCCTCCAAGCCTACGGCTGGGAAAAAGGCTGGGCCCTCTTGCTAAACGCCGGCGGCAACATGGGCAGCATCACGGATCGGAGCTTTGGCGTCCCCGAAGCGGTTATCAGTGGGCAGTATGGCATAGGAGTCGTCATCGACTTCTTCGGCCTTTCGGCCATCGCCAGCGGCCAACCTGTTGAGTTTGCCTATCCGTCTTTGACTTCAGTCGTGCCGGCAAGCGTGGGCATCGTGAAGGGCGGTCCGAATCCGCAAGAAGCAAAAGCGTTTGTCAATTACCTGCTTAGTGAAGCCGGACAAATGGTGCTGTTTTCGCCGGAGATTGCTAGGCTCCCGGTGATTCCTGAACTGTATACCAAAGCTCCGAAAGATTATCCCAATCCATTTAAAAAGAAGCTCGGCGGAGTAAACTTCAATGATACGCTGTCTTCGGGACGGCGGGATGTAGTCAATTCGCTCTATGACCATGTCATCACGTTTCGCCACAAAGAGCTACGAGACGCGTGGCACAGCATTTATAAGGCCGAAGATGCGCTTGCCAAAAGCAAGAGCGCCGGTGTGGCCCAGGGTAAAAACTTGGTCGCCGAAGCGAGGAATCTGGCTGCGCAGGTTCCGATCAACGACAAGAAAGCGAGCGACAAAGAAATTACCGGCGCGTTCAAGTCGAAATCTGGTGTGAAAGCGCAGTTGGAAACCGCATGGGAGAATTTCGCCCGCGCCAATTACGCAAGAGCAAAAGAATTAGCCGACAAGGCTGTCGGTCTAGCCAATTAAACGATCACAAATTCATCTCCTAGCTCAGATAATGCTGCACGGAGGAAAAAGTGGCGACACAGTGTAAACCGAGGAGTGAGCCTCGAAGGGAGCCGGGGAAGAAGAAGTCGTTCAAAGTTCAAGGCGGGCGTTTCGCCCGTCCTCATTTCGAAGGATCTTTCGCCGGGCAGCGAGATCCTTCACTTCGCTCAGGACAAGCTCTGAACATAGAACCTTTGAACCTTGAACCCTCTAACGTTCAGCCCCATTGTCCGCGACCAAGGAGATTTGCTGCTCGGCCGTCCCTTTGTGAATAATCCAGGCTCGCACTCCTACACTTAACCGTCGGATCGATATTTCAGCACAGCGGCGATGGCGGTTAGTTTCGCACCGACTTTCATCCGAACACGAGATCGCCTGGACTGGTGGCAGGGCGGAATCGTAGCGTTTCTGCTTGTTCTCTTGGTTGCCTTCATTCTCTATCCTATCCTGCGGGTTCTTTGGATCTCACTTTCCAACGATGCCGGGAATCTTACGCTGCTGCATTTTCTGAATTTCTTCCGCCGTCCTCTGTTCCGCGAGTCGTTGTGGAATACGCTTCAGGGCGGCTTCCTCGTGGTATTTTTAAGCGCGGGCATGGCGCTGCCAATTGCCTACATAATCGCGCGCTACGAGTTCCGCGGCAAAATGCTCCTGCAAACCGCGGCTACCCTGCCATTGGTAATTCCGCCGTTTGTTGGCGCCGTGGCGCTCCAACTGATTCTCGGACGAAGCGGCATGGTTAATCTCATGTTGATGGACTGGTTCGATACCACCATACCTTTCATGGAAGGGCTAACCGGGGTGGTGCTGGTCCAGACGCTACATTTTTTTCCCTTTGTTCTCCTCAACACGGCGGTATCCCTTTCCGCCATCGACGTTTCGCTGGAAGAAGCAGCGGAGAATCTTGGCTGTCACGGTTTCCGGCTCCTCCGCCGCATCACGCTTCCCCTCGTGCTTCCCGGCTTCATCGCCGGTTCGCTGCTAACCTTTATCCGGGCCATCGACGATCTCGGAACGCCGCTCATGCTGAATTACAAAAACCTGCTCGCTCCTCAAGCTTACCTGAGAATCACGACCATCGGCATGGACGACGTCGATGGCTACGTTGTCTGCGTGATGCTGGTGATTTTGTCTCTTATGGCTTTGCTCGGAGCGCGAAAATATTTGAGTCTCGCGGAATATGCCTCGGTGCCGCGGTCCGCTGCGATCCTACGAAAACCTCACGGCAAAAATTTGGCACTCATCTGGCTCATGATCGGACTGATTCTGGGTATTAGTCTGTTGCCGCATATCGGTATTTTCCTGCTCTCGTTTTCCAAGGTCTGGAGCTTTACCCTGCTCCCCACCACCTATACGGCCGGTAACTACGTCGAGATTCTTTTCCGAGCGCCGCATTTCGTGATCAACACGTTGATTTACACGCTATTGGCGGCCGGACTCGATATAGTTCTCGGCGCGGCTATTGCGTTTTTGCTTTTGCGCAGCCGCGTCCCGGGAAGGAATTTACTCGATGCTATCGCGACGATGCCGTTAGCAATTCCGGGTGTCGTGCTTGCTGTGGGGTACCTGCGTGTCTTCCATGGTTGGGATCTCCCCGGGTTGGGCGCGCCCCTGACTTCTTCCTGGTTTATACTCGTCATCGCCTATACAGTGCGTCGCCTGCCGTATACCGTGCGCGCCTGCTATGCCGCGCTCCAGCAGGTTCATGTGAGCTTGGAAGAGTCAGCGCAAAACCTCGGCGCCAATCGTCTTCACACGTTCGCGAAAATCACGCTGCCTCTGGTTGCGGGGGGATTGGTGGCCGGTGGCTTGATCGCGTTCGTTACCTCATGTGTCGAGCTCGCCTCTACGATCATGCTCGTCCCCCGGATCGAGCTTGGGCCTATTTCTTATGGGATCTACCTTTACATGCAGAGCCCACTGGGACGCGGCGCCGGCGCCGCTCTCGGCGTGGTTGCCATAATTCTGGTCTCCATCGGAACTTATTTAACCCATCGGATTTTTTCCGCGAGCGCGGGCCGCGCCTTTAAGGTTTAAGCATGCAAGCTGCCGAGGTCAGATTGGATGGAGTCAGCAAACGTTACGCCACTCAGTGGGCCGTTTACCAGGTAAGCTTGCGCATCGAGCGCGGAGAATTTTTTACCTTTTTGGGACCGAGCGGCTGCGGCAAGACTACCCTTTTAAGAATGATCGCAGGATTCGTGTCATCCGACGAAGGCATCGTCTATCTCGATGGAGAGCCAGTGAATACAGTGCCGCCCTGGAAGCGAAACGTCGGCATGGTCTTTCAAAGCTACGCATTGTAGCCCCACATGAACATTTTCGACAATGTGGCATTTGGATTGCGCGAAAGAAAACTAAATCGCCTAGAGATTCAGCGAAAAGTCGCTGATGCACTCAAGCAAGTCGACCTTGAAGGGACTGCGGAACGCCGGCCGTCCCAGCTTTCCGGCGGCCAACAGCAGCGAGTCGCCTTGGCTCGCACCCTTGTCATTCAGCCTCGAGTTTTGCTGCTGGATGAGCCTCTGAGCAACCTGGATGCAAAATTACGCGTCGAAATGCGCCTCGAGCTACTCAAGCTGCAAAGAGATCTCGGCTTGACTACGATTTATGTGACTCATGATCAAGAAGAGGCGCTGGCGATGTCAACACGGATTGCCGTCATGAAAACTGGCAAAATCGTGCAACAAGGAAACCCGCGAGAGGTCTATGAACGGCCTGCCGACGAATTTGTCGCCACGTTTGTAGGTCAAGCTAATTCTTTTTCTGGCCGCATAGCGCATTGCGCCGGGCACATCATCGACGTCGCTCTGGACGATGGCTTCATGATCCGCGCTGCCCTTTCCTCGCTTTCCATTCTTCCTAAACAGGGAGACGCGGTCTTTCTCACCATTCGTCCCGAGGCCGTGGAGATCCATCAGGTCGGAACCTTCTCCCGCAACTTAAACCATTTCGACGGTCAGGTGGTCGCCTCGGCGTATCGCGGATCGTTTGTTGAATACGAAATAGTAGCCGGTGCCAGAACGATTAAAGCCACCGCCGTGAATCCGAAAGGAAAAGCCGTCTTTCAGCACGGCGAGCGGGTTTCCGTTGGCTTTGCACCCGAGGATATAACTTTAGTACCCGGCAATTGAACCCGAATTCCGCAATTAACGTTACAGTCCGCACTCGGTGCGGCGTGAGCTTGCAGTTGCGAAAGCATAGAAGCGTAATGTTTCAAAGCCGCTTTTCATACTCATCACTCAGTCCTCAACATTTCCGGCCTCTACTCATCATGCCGTTGCTTGCAAATTTCTTAGAGGCACAGACCTATTGCCTTCGCAACGGAAAACTTGCGCCGCACCCTGTTTCACCTTCAACTGCGCAATGCCGATTGTGGCGCTGACTTGGAAATGACGAGAGAAAGCGCAGACGGGAGGATAAACTGGTTAATAACCGTTACGCGGCTGTTCGATGGCGACGTGCCGTCGCATCAGGACGGTCATCACGGCGCTGTTTTCTCGGTGAGCTTCCATGAACCGCCGGATCGATTCGACATCAGCGTCTTCGAATTGAACTGCACATTTTGCCATCAACGCATCCACCTCTGTCTCACCCAGCTGCCCGTAAGCGACGTTGCTGTCGGTAGCGCAGTAGCCACTTACCCGGAGTGAGGACGGCTCGATTTCTGTGACGACCTCTCGAACTAATGAAATAAAACCATCGATTTTTTCGTCCGCGAATTGTGCTCCATCGAAGTGATGGTTCATTGCTTTTCGAATGGCAGCTTCTTGTATCTGAAGACGGAACCCAGCATCGGCAAGCCTGCCTTTTATTAAGGCAAACTGCAATGGTTGCCCGATGCTTTTCCGCGCTCCCCGCAATCAATACCGGTCTCGGCCATGGGTGACCTCGATATAGGCCACGGCCATCGGATCCGTCTTTTTACCAGTGGGGAAATACCTTTCTCCGGCGCCTATGAGAGGTTCAAGGTTATGACTGCTGTGCTGATCTCTGAATGTGCGCCAATCGTCGCTCGCGGGCTCGGTGATTTCACTATTGAGGCATTTATCCGGCTGGGTGATATGATGAATCTTATCGCAGTTACGACACCAGATGAATTGTTCGCTAACCATAGCGTCGTTCTTCCGCCACGACTGGAGTACTGCGACTCTGCTGCGACGGAAATCTCATGGTCACGCTGGTGCCTACTCCGGCTTCGCTGTTGATCTCAACGGTTCCTCCGATTAACTGGGCCATTCGCCGCGCGACGGTTAGCCCAAGTCCCAATCCTGAACAAGATCGCTGCGGCGATTTATCGATTTGCTGAAACGGCTCGAATATCAACGCCATCTTGCTCTTGTCGATGCCAACTCCAGTATCGGCGACCTCAAACTCGACCCCCAATCCGTCCGAAAACGGGTTGGCTTTGACTTTTATATCCCCGTCGGCGGTAAATTTTACCGCGTTATTGAAAATATTCTGAAAGATACGCTCAACTTTCGCGCGGTCGCTGAGGATGGTCAGCCGGTCGTCAGGCATATCAACAGACAGTCTCAGACCCTTGTCACGAAAGACTTGATCATAACGTTTGATACTCTCTTCGACGACCTCGCGGGCGTCAAACTCATCGATCATCGCCCCCGTGTCTCCGGCGTTGAGCGATGTCATCCAAAGAACATTGTCGATCAGTTCCAGCAACTCTTCGGAGTTGCGATAGACAGTCTCCAGAACCTTTTGCTGATCTTCCGTCAATTTGCCAATAACTTGATTGAGCAAGAGGTAGACAAAACCCACCACAACGCTGAGCGGAGTTCTGAGTTCATGGGAAACATTCGACAGGAAGTCCGACTTGACCTGCTTGAGCTTTGACTTCGCGCGTCGCCGCTCCAGACCCCGCCGAACCAGCGACAAGATGTGATTCACATCGAACGGCTTAGAGATGTAATCGAACGCCCCGAGTCTAAGCCCCTCGATGGCAGTGTCCAGAGATCCATAACCGGTGATGATGATCGCTTCTATATCCGGGTCCCGCTGTTTGACTTTTTCCAGGACGTTGATGCCAGTCAAGCCCGGCATCTTGAGGTCCAAGGTCACCAGATCAACCGGGAATTTGTTTAGAAGATCGATCGCTTGAACGCCGCGCTCGGCGACGTGGACATTGTAATAGGGGTTGAGAATCATCTTGAGAGATTCTCTCGGCCCTAACTCGTCGTCCACGATCAAGATATGCGGCTTGTCAACGTCCATGCTGCCAGGGAGGGGGAGCAAGCAGCATGCCACGAGCCAAATCTGCCTAACTAGCTAATGTTTATGGTGAATTTGGCTCAAGGAAACAATTTCGGTCGAAACTTTTGGATACATTTGTGAACTATGGGGATATTTTTGGCTCGTCGGAACCCGTACTCGACTCATTAATTTTGAGCTTTTCTATCCTGTATTTCAAAATCCGGCGACTGGTTCCCAAAAGCAAGGCCGCTTTGGTCTGATTGAAGCCGGTTCGCTGCAACGCTTTCACGATCAATTCTCGCTCAAATTCATCCACCGCATCGCTGAGGGGTCGGGTTCCACTCAAAACATCCTCTTTGAGAGTCGCTGTTTGGTCCACCGAGCGCATTCCTACGGGCAGATCACGCAGCATGATGATTTCATGAGGAGTGAGTATAGTCAGCCGTTCAATCAAATTCTCCAGCTCACGGATATTTCCCGGCCAGTGGTATGAGGTAAAAAAATCAACAACTTCGGGAGAAAGAGCCTTGGTCGCAATGGAGTGTTCCTGCGCCTTCAACCTCAAGAAATGGTCCAATAACAAAGCGATATCTTCGCGCCTTTCGCGCAACGGCGGGAGGTACAGAGAGACAACGTTAAGACGATAGAAGAGATCGGGGCGAAATTCTCCGGCCTTGGCCATGGTTTCCAGATCCCGATTGCTAGCGGCAATGAGACGCACGTCAACTTTTATTTCGTCTGTACCGCCGAGCCGTGTGAAAGTTTCCTGCTCGATGGCGCGCAAAAACTTAGATTGTGTGCCGAGGTTGAGTTCGCCGATTTCGTCCAGGAAAAGCGTCCCCCCATGAGCTAATTCGAACCGTCCGATTTTTTTTTGCGAAGCGTTGGTAAAAGCCCCTTTCTCATATCCAAACAGCTCGCTTTCGATCAAAGTGTCGGGTAGCGCGGCACAATTGACGACGACGAAAGGTTTTGCACGCCGGTCACTGTTGTAATGGATGGCGCGCGCAATCAGCTCTTTTCCCGTTCCACTTTCGCCGGTGATCAACACCGTGCTCTTCTTTCCCGCCACCATGCTGACGGCCTTGAAAACATCGACGATTTGTTTGGACTTGCCGATAATGTGATCTACACCATACTTACGGCCCACTTCTTCTTTCAGCCGTTCGACCTCGCGTGACAACTGAATCTTCTCAAGGGCATGTTCGACGCGGAGACGCAGCTCTTCTACATCGAAGGGCTTGGTAACATAATCAAAAGCACCCGTGCCCTTGGCGGCGAACGCAATTCGCGCGGTATTGAGGGCCGTCAACATGATCACTTGACAGTCTGGATGTATAGATTTCATTTGCTTCAATACATCCAAGCCATCCGTTCCTGGCATAACGATATCCAGGAGCACCACATCCGGTCGCTCGTCGGTTACTTTCTGAATCGCATCGTCGGCGGATGGGGCTTCAATGACCCGGTAGGCTTTGTTAAACACCAGTTGTAGGGACTGTCTGACGCCCGGCTCGTCATCGACCACGAGCATTAGGGGTTGACTCATGTCTCGCTTTTTTTCCGTACTATTCAATCGCAAACTCCATCTCGAGCATTTCTCGATCAGTCCCTGCCCGGTCTGTCCTAATACGCCCTCCATTGCGCTCCAATAACTGCTTGGCCAAAAGGATGCGCAACGGCGGTACGCTTTCGTCGGCGTTGGTTGAAGAAGCGTTAAAGAAGTGTGTAATCGAGGCGACTCGCGCTCCTTCTCGAAGATAAGAAACGGTTAGGCAGCCGGGTTTTTTTATGCCGATATCGATCTCGCTTCCCATCTTAGCCTGAAATAGAACCGCCAGTAGCGCATTCTTCAAGACGTATTTGAGTTGC
>Ga0126374_10000094_pt1 | contig 16009 bp, 18 predicted proteins | sample PanSoiMetPlot_12_FD_89874 | JGI IMG/M metagenome (GOLD analysis project Ga0126374, IMG submission 89874) | Tropical forest soil microbial communities from Panama - MetaG Plot_12 | ecosystem: Environmental > Terrestrial > Soil > Tropical forest > Bulk soil | place: Panama | collected 2016-02-17
AGTGCACGGAACGCCCCCACGTCCGTGACATTCATGATGTGACTTGTTGTCTTGATTCCCAAGAGCGAGAGATCCGGTGAACGCGCCACGACGTCGATCGCAACAACTTTGTGTCCGAGAGATTCCATGAGCAATGTGGTGTGTGAGCCGATAAACCCGTTGGCACCGGTGATTAAAATCGTGGCAGGCATAAAAGTCTCTTGATCGCGAATTTTCAGCGTTTACTTATAAATAGCCGGCGCATCAAACTTTCCCATTCGTCGATTTTTTTCTCGAATTCCTCCGGTGTGTACTTGCTCTCGATGTAAATTTTCTTGAACTTTTGTTCGAGAGAACCGATGTCTTTGCGCGCCGAGCTGAGTCCGCCTTTCATCGCGACCTCCTGGCCGAATTTCGAATGGAGGTAATCAAGAAAAAGAAGAGCAGCGTGAGGATGAGGTGAATTGACTACCATCCCAGAAGTGCCAACGCCCGCAATGACCGGATCGAGCGGCCGCCATTCCACCGGTGCGCCGTCTCGCTTGTGGGTAAAGATATTGGAATTGAAGATGGTTGGTGACAAGGGAACTTCGCCGGAAGCAACCAGCCCGGAAAGCGCCGCTCCGGATATATTTTGCACGTTAATGTCTTGACCGCTCAGCTTGTCCAGAAATTCCCGGCCCATGGCCTCCATAACCGCACCAACCCACTGGACTCCAGTGGTTGTTCCCGCAATCGACATTTTTCCCTTCCACTTAGGATCGATATAGTCCTTGATGCTCTTTGGCGCTTCCGCGGCAGGTATAATTTTGGAATTAAACCCCAAGCTGATATAGATCTCCCGATTGGTCCAGGCGTAAACTCCCCTCTTGCCTTTGATCTTTGCGTCGTCGTCGTAGGCTTTGAGCTCGGGAGAAAGGTACTCCTGGAGCATCTTGTCTTTCGTTAAAATTGCTATGTATTCAGGACTGGTCTCGATGACATCGGTCAAAAAGCGACCCGCCGTGACCTCCTCGGTCAATCGTTTCAGCAATGCCTTTGAATCGCTGCGCCATACATTGGCCTTCACGAAGGGGTACTTTTTTTCAAACTCTTGGGATACGGCACCAGCGACCCAGGTGTTCGAGGTGTAGAAAGTTACTTGTCCTTCCTTTTTCGCCCCCTCCAAAATAATTTTTTCTCGATCGACACCTTGGTAAAAAGCCAGCGCTGCTGCAGACAATGGTTTGCTCTGAGCTGCATGGCAGGGAGCAGACCACACAAGGACCACCGAGACGAGCATACACAGAAGTGCGTATCTGCTAGTTGTCGCTAAAAACATTTACTTCCTCCATTCATAAGGACTCCCAAAAAATTGACAGGGTTATATATCGCCGCACAATAAAAACCCACCGCCGCGAGGCGCCTAGCGTTCAAAGTAACCTGACTTGAACGCCCAGAGCCAGAGATACACAATTTTCTCGTTGTAAAGTTCTGCATAGCCCACGTGCCCGTAGCGGGGGATCAAGACGACATGGGCGCCCCGCGTGGTCGCCGCATATTTCGCGCCCATGAACATCTCACGCTTATTTTCTAACGGCGCGCCATTGTTGACCCAGTGGCCCTTGTCGTTCTCGCCGGCGACTAAGAGAACGCGGATCGTTTTCAACCAGTTTGGATCGGGATCCTGCAGATGATCGAAATACTCCTCACGCGGGAGCCCGGTGCGCTTAGGGTACTCTTCCAAGATTCCGATCGCTGCATTGTGCTGGTTATCGCATAGGCTCGTCTTCATCTGCGAGCGCAGCGGGCTAACTATCCGTATATAATCATCAGCGCCGCCCCATGGCGTTAAGTCTTCGGGATCGACGTAGCCTGATGCTTTGAATGAATCCGGCGATCGCTTGGAAACATGATCGATGGGCTTTTCGGTGTATTTTTCGGCGCCGGTTTTGTCGCGCCATTCTTTGCGCCACCCATCCGGCCCGCCGCTGCCGAAGCCGACAAGCCCAATGACTTTGGTTGCCTTCGAAAAACGCGTGAGATGCGCGGCCATCGGTCCACCGGTGGAGTGGCCGAAGCCGATGATCTCTCTTCCGCCTAGGTGCTTATCCGTTAGCAGCCCGGCGCCCTGGAGGATCACGTTGAATGTGCATTTCAGATTGCGATCGAGAATTTCGCTGTCTGATAAGTCGCGGTCAAGTAGATAAATCGGTTTGCGCTCCGGTATCGACTGCTGCCAAACACCGCCTGGCGGATAGTGGCCCGGATAAGTGAGCGCCAACACTTTAAAGCCCTGCGCCGCCATGACGCGAGCCAATCCGGGCCTGCCATCGGGAGTTAGGTCCATAATCTTCTCGCTCGCCGCGCCGCCATGAAAAAAAACGAAGGAGCGCCGCGGATCAGTTTCTTTGTCAGGCGTATAGAGCGTGCCATGTATATCCCAGTCGTAGCCGTTGCGCTGGTAGCGAACGGTCGCGTCCGCAGTAGTGAACTTGCCGTCGGAGTAAGGCGGCGTCATCGCCAGCCACTCATCCCAGGTGAGTTTTAAGAGAAGCTCGTCAGATTTAAGTCCATTGAGATACTTTTCGTTTATTCCAGCCGACATCGCAATTCCTCCGCTCACGATTTGCTGACGTAAGTGTCGAGATAATACTTGGCGATCTCGCCTTTGGTGGCGAACCAGACATCGGGAAAACCTTTGGCGTAGCGAATGCATTCTTCGAACATGCCGATCATGTGGGGTCTGCCGCCGATATGCGCGTGGACCAAACAATCGATCAGCTTGGGAGCACCGGCTTGGCCTTCGGCGAAGAGACAGTCGAAAGCTGCTTTGAAGTTGTCGAAATAGATCCGCACGGGATTTTTATGCGTAAAGATCAGCGACAGATCGTTGGCGTAATCGAGTCGCGGCATAATGATTAAGGGCTTACCGTTGACGATTCGATGCTGTGGGATGTCCGGCCCAGGCAGATCGCCGGTCCAGAAGATGCCATGGTCGACGAAATTGCCGAAGGTAAAATCGTTCACGCGGTGTCCGGGGCTGACCCATCCGACCGGACGCTTGCCGGTGACCGCAGCGATCGCGTCCAGCGTGCGTTTGATCAGGTCTCTTTCGCTAGCCGCGTCGAGATCCGACAGAGGAGTGTCGTTGACCCATCCGTGGCCCACGATTTCGTGGCCGCCCGCATGGAGTTCCCTCAACGCATCGGGAAAATCTTCGGCGATGCGTCCATTGGTGTCGATGGTGCCTTTGACGCCGTTTCGGGCAAGGACATCCATGATGCGCCAGATGCCGGCCTTGCCGCCGTACTCGCCATAAGCAAGAGAAGCATAATCCGGTTTCCCTTCGCTGCGACGATACTGTGACGATTTTTCGAACGCTTCGAACGCAACGAAGAAACTCACCGCGATCTTGGCGTTATTGGGCCATTTGATGGGCGCGAGTCTCATGATTGGTTCCTTTCTATTGCTGCGGCGCGCCGAAGATCGAGCGGAACAGCTCGTAGTTCTTGTTGAAATCGTCGCCCGCGGCGATGTTGTCGATGACGTAATTGAGTTTGTCCAGGCCTTGAACACTCGTCGTAACGCCGCGCCGTGTCGGAACTCGTCCGAAGGAGGCGATGACCTTCTGTCCCTCTTCGGAAAGCATGAAGTCAGTAAAAAGTTTAGCAGCGTTAGGATGCTGTGCCTTAGAGCCAATACCGAGCGGTTGGAATTTGGTAAAGATCGGGTCCTGGGCAATCCAATCGACGGGTGCCCCTTTGCGTTTGATATCCTCGACGTTGTGCAGGTACGTGTTGAGCACCAACGGAAATTCGCCGGCGGCCAGGAGATTGGTCACCACGGAAAGCCCGGCATAGAGTCGAAATTCTTGGGCGCCGAGTTTTTTCATGTAAGCCAAGCCTTTCTCCTCTCCCATGCGTTTTAGCTTCCACGCGAACCATTCTGGTTTTGTATGGTCCATGCCCATCTTGCCTTTCCACTTTGGCTGTAGCAGATCTTCGTCGGTTTTCGGCACTTCGTTGCGTTTCACCATACGCGTATTATAAGCGATGACGTTGGGCATAATATAAACTGCCGTCCAGTACCCGTCCGGATCGAAGAACGGTTTTTGAATGTGCTTCGCTTCCGGCGATACATATCTTTGCAGCAGATTTTTCTTTTTTAAAAAGTAGGCTTGCGATTCGGCTGATTGGACGGCGTCGAAGTCGTATTTTCCCGCTTGCGCTTCGGTCATGATCTTGGTTAGTAATCGTTCGCCGACCGCGCGAAACATGGTCGTCTTCAGAAACGGATACCTGGTCTTGAAAGCATCCAGGATTCTTTGCACCTGGTCTACGCTCATTGAGGTGTAGACGACCAAAACACCCTCTTTCTTTGCTCCTTCGAGGATCGCGTCTTGATCGCCTGCTTGCAGATTCGAGACTCCAACCTCGAATAGGACCGCCACTAAGGCGATGAATCTCTTAATCGAGATCATTTTCTAATCCTCGATTTGACGACGCGGATACTATCAAGGCGACTTGAGAACCGTCAACCTGAAGACGAAGAATTTGGCTCTAAATGACCGAGCATTTCCCGGTGGCCAGGTGTGCGTCGAAATCGGCGGGAAAGAGTTTGAGCGCGCTCTCAATAGGCGGACCGGGCATAGCGATGAGATTGCAAAAGCCTTTGCCTTTATTAAAAGTGAGGACTTTACTGAATTGCCCGAGAATGGGCTGGCCTCCCTGACCCTGCTGGACTTTCTTGAGCAGCGCAGTCAAGGTGTTGGTTTCCATGCGGCAGGCGGGACACTGTCCACAGGATTCGACGGTAAAGAATTCGGAGATTTTCAACACTTCTTCCACAATGCAAGTTCCTTCGCTGACCAAACGCACCACACCGCAGCCCAAACCCGAGTCTGCGTCGCGCATGGAATTGTGATCTAAAGGCGTGTCGATTTTATCCGCGGGCAAGTACGCCGAGGAGGGCGCGGCGGGCATGATCGCTTTGATCTTTTTCCCTCCTTTGATTCCGCCGCCGCACTCTTCGATCAGATAGCGAAGGGGTGTGCCGAAGGGTAGCTCGTAGACTCCCGGTCGATTGACGTCGTCGTTGAGCGAAAAAATCATTGTGCCGGGGCTGTCGGGCGTGCCGAATTTCCGGTACCACTGAGCGCCGCGCAAGATAATAGGGCCGACATTGGCGAGAGTTTCTACGTTGTTTACTGATGTTGGTTTGCCAAAGAGCCCAACCGTAACGGGAAACGGCGGCTTCTCGCGCGGCCAAGCTTTTTTTCCTTCGATCACCTCGAGGGCAGCTGTGTCTTCACCGGCTACATAGTTGTGCGGCGCAGGTTTAAGCTCGATGTCGAATGTAAAGCTAGTCCCCAAGACGCTTTCACCCCAGTAGCCAGCCGCTTTCGCCTCAGCCAATGCATCAGTGATGCTCTTTATTGCCACGTCGTAGTTTGCGTTGATGTAAAGGTAAGCCTTTGAAGCCCCGATGGCGTAGGCGCCGAGAATCACACCTTCGATGACCAGATGGGGCAGATTTTCCATCAGCAGCCGATCTTTTTTGCTGCCCGGCTCATCTTCTCCGCCATTCAGGACCAAGTAACGAGGCTGTTCAGGGCATTCGCGGGTGAGAGCCCATTTTTTCCCCGTAGGAAAGCCCGCGCCGCCGCGGCCACGAAGACCTGCGTCGGTGACTCTTTGCATGACATCCTCGGGCGGAGACTTTAGAGCTTTAGCGAGCCCCTCGTAACCACCGCGGCCGCGGTATTCGTTCAGTCCTTCTCGTCCCTCAACCACACCTCTAGGAAAAAGGATGCCTTCCATCGATCAGAATATTCCCGTATCGAGGAGCTGGTAAATCAGCTCCTTCAAAGAAGAGTCAATGGTATCTAATCGCTGAACATGAGGACCGCCTGCAAGATGTTCGGTGATCTCGTCAAGGTCTTCTATTTTGACGCCCGCGTACCAGCTCTTTTCGGGATAGAGAACAATATTAGGCCCCTCTTGGCAGGCGCCGAAACACATATAGGGTTTGACCTCGACATCCGTGAGTCCCTTCGCCGTTACTTTTTTTTCCAGCTCCGCCATCAACTGTTCGGAACCTCTGGCTTTACAGTCGACGTTTTGACACACGAGACAAGCCCTCATCACCGATCTCTCCTTAATCGATCACGTTCAATCTAGTGCACTGACCCTGTCCGCTCAATTCATTTGAATTTGCTGAACCCAATCCTTTTCCTTGATCATGGCATTAAGCAATGCTTCGTCTTCCGGGGTGGGGAGAGCTTGCGTGACATGCTTTTGGTAAGCGTCAGGCGACAACAGTTCACCGGTCACACTGTAAGTTTTGCCGATATATTCACCGATAGACCGATTGAACTTCAAGTCGGGCGCACAAAGTTTCGGTTGCCCATCCGGAACTAACTGATTTAGCTGATCGATGAGTTTTTGGCACTCTGCCATGTAATTTTCCCGGGCTAGATCGTTAAGTTTATCCTTTTCCGCCGGAACAGCCGCCTCGTGTTCATCGTAGCGGCCTTTCAAGCCCCAAACGTAGGCCCAATTCGCGGAGGATGAATGATCGGTCCCGAACAAATCATAGGCGGTGGAGAGCCATTTGTTGAAGTATTTCTGCACGATGGCAATAGGGATTTTGCCGGCTCTGACGATTCGCGTCAAACCGGTATGGCCGGTAAACATGTGAAAAAACTCTTCTTTCAGCATCGCGGTCACGCTTTCGGCCAAGGGTGCGAATGATGAATGGCTGAGCATAGTCAGCTGATATTTGCCATCGCGATCGACGAATTCGGTGTAAGTAAAAAAGTCCAGCCAATTGTTGACCGGCGCATTGAAAGAACCCAGAAGCCGATCACCCCTGAAGGCTCTGCGCTCTAAAAGTTTCCTGGCCTCTAGTTTACCGGAGTCCCCAAAGTAGTTGACTAGCAAATAGCACATCTGCCAGCCATGACGCATTTCTTCGCTGTTGACCCGAATGAGCGCTTGGCGATCGTACTCCGTGGGCGCCGTGTCCAGCAGGTTTTTCTGCTGTTCCACCGAAGCGAACTCGGTGTCGCCCTGATAAACAATCAAATTCATCAGCGCGTCGCGAATCGACTGGTTGGGAATTTGAGCTACCCTTTCCCATTTTCGCTGTCCCCGGAAGTCGCCAAACTCGATCTCGGGAGCGTGAAGTTCGCCCAGTTTGGTTTCGAAATTGTAGTTGCCCAAAAGCGCCGCATCATAGCCGATATCTTTTTGCCATTCGCGGAAGTAGTCGATCCAGTCATCAAAAGTCGCGATTTTTTTCATGGTTTTGTTCCTTTCGCTGAAGCAGTTCGAACGATCGTTCGAACTATCTCTACACTTACCGTTTTCAGCCTAGGAAGTCAACCCTAACGGTACATTTCCAACAGTTCCACCATGTCTAATTCGCGCATCTGTTCAAACAAATACTTTTTTATCTCCCCGACGGTGTCCATTTGCAGGACGATTTGCGCCACCGATTTGGCGGCTTCGTAAGTGATCGATCGAACCGCCTTCTTGATCACCGGGATATAGAGTGAACCCATACTGAATTCTTCCAGCCCCATCCCCAACAAAAGCAATGCGCACAGAGGATCGCCGGCCATTTCGCCGCACATCCCGACTCTTTTCCCTTCTCGTTTTCCGGCTTCGATGGTGGACATCAAGGCGGCTAAAACAGCGGGATGGAGAGGCTCGTATAAGCTGGCAACTTTGCGATTGCTCCGATCAACAGCGAGTATGTATTGAATTAGGTCGTTGGTTCCGATACTCAAAAAATCAACTTCCCGTAAAAAGCGCTCAGCGAGTTGAACAGCGGAAGGGACTTCGACCATAACCCCGAGTTCCATCTGCCGGTCGAAGTGCGTGTCTTCATGTTCCAGTTCATATTTGGCTTCGGCAAGCAATTCCTTTATCTTCAGAATTTCTTCGAGGCTAGATACCATGGGAACGAGCAGGCGAACCCGGCCGAGAACGCCGGCGCGCAGAATGGCCCGCAGCTGTGTTTTAAAAATCTCTTCAACTTCAAGCGAGATACGGATGGATCGCCAACCCAAAAATGGATTTGGCTCGGTTCCCACGCTGCGAATGTACGTTGGATATTTGTCGGCGCCGATGTCCAAAGTACGAATGGTAACCGGTTTTCCCGCCATCCCTTCAACAACACGTTTGTAGAGGGCATACTGCTCCTCTTCACTGGGAAAATCGCGATGAGAAAGAAAAGCTATTTCGGTCCGGTAGAGCCCGATGCCTTGTGCACCGTGGAGGTGGGCAAACGCTACGTCGCTAAGAAGGCCGATGTTGGCATAGAGGGAAACACGGTGGCCATCAAGGGTTTCGGCGGGAAAGTCTTTCAGTTCTTCCAGCTCTTGATTCAGATCTAAATAGTCCCTCTCGAGCCGCTCGTACTCCTTTATAACTTCCGCCTTGGGGTTGACGTAAACCACGCCTGCATTACCGTCCACAATTACTGGATCGCCTTGATGAACCGACTCCATCAAACCTTCGATGGCGACGACGCTGGGAATTTCGAAGGACTTGGCCAGGATCGACGCATGGGAGGTAACTCCTCCGGTTGACAAAACGATGCCTTTAAAACGGTCTCCCTCAAGCATACTCAGATCAGCCGGCGAAAGGTCTTCAGCTACCAGTACAGCGTCTGGGGGAATTTCTATTTGCTCGCCCACCACCCCGGAAAGATTTTCCAATAATCTTTGCGCGGCGTCTCTGACATCCGTAGTTCGCTCGCGCAAATAACTATCCTCGGCCTGCGCGATCGACTCGAGGTACTGTTCAAAGACGACTCGGATCGCGTATTCGGCAACGTACCCCTCCTTGTGAATTTGATTCTCGATTTGCTGAATGATCGCAGGGTCTTCAAGGATGAGCCGGTAAACATCAAAAATAGCACCTTCCTCTTTTGAGATGAGAGCGCTCATCCGGTTCTTTACGATAGCGATTTGATCTATTCCTCTTTCCACAGCGCCACGAAACCGCTCCACCTCACGCTCCCGATTCCTGGCCCGTTTCATGGGTATCGCTTTCAAATCCATCCGCGGATTCAAGACAAAGGCTCGGCCACGGCCAAATCCCGGGGATGCGGCCAGACCCATTAATCGTCCCCGCCACCGTTGATGAGTTTTAGGGCCTTTCTCGCGCCGCTTCCCCTCATAGGATTGAAGCTTGCGCATGGCATCCACCAGGCGCTTCCGATATTCCTTACGCTCCTGCTCCTTGCTTCGTAGGGAATCGGCCAGGCGTGCCTGGACGATGATGCTGGCGGCTTGAGCCGAGATGGTTGTCAGCAGACGGATCTCATCACCAGAAAACTCGCGGCGCCGGGAAGTCTGGACGACTAAAACACCCAAGGGCATTTTTTGTTCGATGAGGGGAACGCCTAGAAAAGAGTGAAAATGCTCTTCATGGGTTTCAGGAAAATATTTGTAACGCGGGTGGGCGAGAGCATCCACCACCATGACGGGCTTCATCCTCTGGATGACCAAGCCCGTCAGGCCTTCGCCGATATCCATGGAGACTCTACCTACGGATTCTTCATCCAGGCCCATTGTGGCGCGAAGCGTGAGCCGCTTTTTTGATTGGTCCAATATATAGATGGAGCAAACCTCAGTCCCCATCCGATCGGCGACGGTGGCAACAATGCTGTTGAGGGTCGCCTGGAGGTCGTGGGAATGGCTGATGAGGGTGCTAATGTCCTCCAGGATCGTGAGATGAGGGTGTGCCTTAGTACCCGCTTTTTTTGCTTTTGCCATAGACGCACATCGACTTAAGCCGGAGTTTTCTATAAAACACAAATCCTTGCTTTTCGCCAGCTAACGGCGGACGCCGGCTTTACTGAAAGATTGAGTGTCTGCTTTGCCGTTTGGGGGGAAATGCGTGGTGGGCAAAATATCCCGGGATCTTTTGACCGCATGTACAACGGTCATCGGATAGGTTGTATTCAAGGATATCGTGCCAGGAACGGCGAATGAGAGCGCCCCGGCAGGAGGGGCAATAGGTCGTTTGTCCTTCGTCGTCAAAGACATTGCCCACGTAGCAATATTTGATACCCAGTGAAACGGCGATCTCGCGTGCGCGCTTGAGTGTCGTCGCTGGCGTCCTAGGTTTGTCCATCATCTTGAAATCAGGATGGAAAGCGGTGAAATGGAGCGGAACGTTGTCGCCTAGGTTTTTTACAATCCAATCGCACATCTGCTTGGTTTCTTCCGGACCGTCGTTTTCTCCTGGGATCATGAGATTGGTGATTTCGAACCAGATATCAGTTTCGTTTTTAAGCCATTTAAGCGTGTCTAAAACTGGGTCGAGGTGAGAAAAGGTGATCTTATGATAGAATCTTTCAGTGAAACCTTTCAAATCCACATTAGCGGCATCGATGTAACGGTAAACCTCAGGCCGGGCTTCAGGTGTGATATAGCCGGCCGTTACCATTACGCTCTTTAGGCCTCGTTCGCGAGCGTCACGAGAAATGTCCATAACAAACTCACCCCAGATCACCGGGTCGTTGTAAGTAAAAGCAATACTAGGAACCTTGTGTCGCAGCGCCAATTGCACGACCTGTCCCGGAGAGACATTTGAGCTCTGAGCTTCGTCGAGTTTCGCTTTACTAATGCTCCAATTCTGGCAGAAGCGGCAACCGAGATTACAACCGGCGGTTCCGAAGCTCAAAATGCCCGTCCCGGGCAAAAAGTGATTCAAGGGCTTTTTTTCAATGGGATCAATAGCAAATCCAGTTGACGTGCCATAGCCAAGAGAATAGAGCTTGCCGCCAAAGTTCTTACGGATGTAGCAGAAGCCGGCCTGGCCATCGCCCATGCGACAGAAACGTGGACAAAGGGTACAAAGAATTTTGCCGTCGTCTTCTTTATGCCACCAAAGGGCCTCTTTCATAGGTGAAATATCCCGCTTTTCGGGAAGGCAGGCAAGTGGTAGGACGCACCGCCACTACCGCCACATTTATACCGCGGTATGGTATAGTGCCGGTTGTGAGCCAGATAGCCGGACTAAAAGGGATGCGCCACATCGCGCTCAAGGTAAGCGATATCACACGTTCGAAGAGCTTTTATCAAGGTTGCCTTGGTATGGATATCGTGTGGGAGCCCGACCCTCAGAATGCCTATCTCTCGTCCGGTTGCGATAATCTTGCGCTCCATGAAGTGTCACAGAAATTTGCGCGGGGGGCAGCGGAACAGCAGCTCGATCATTTTGGTTTTTTGGTCGAGACTATTGACCGTGTTAAAGAGCTTGAGCAGGAATTTCGCGCGAAGGGCGTAAAAATTATCCATCCCTTTAAGATTCATCGCGACGGTAGCGCATCTTTTTATTGCTCGGACCCGGATGGCATCGTTATTCAAATATTGTACGAACCACAGTTAAGTCGTCAGGTAATCCGTTAGCCGGAGTCATCGATTTCCAAAACCGCGGGAGAATTTAGGTATTGTGGCTATGATCCTAGTAGCATGCGGCTCAGTCTGAAAGGCATTCCCGTCTACCCACAGACCCTTACTCTCAATACTATGGGAAATAAGGCCCCTGCGTTCATTGTCCCGGGCGCCGATGATTTCCGTGGCACGTCCGCGGCGCATTATCTACTGGAAAAGTTTTGCGGCCAAAACCGTAGAGCAATTGACCAAACGACGGCTGATGCGGTGAGCCTAGTCAATTGCTTTTGGTTCTCGTCCAGGATCGAAACACCCACCCGTAAATCGCCAAATTCACCACGATTACAAAAACCCCAAGCGCAAGCTGCAACGCGCGCGTTAGCCCCTCAGGGTAGAGCACCGGAAGAAGGTAACGCGCGACGAAGTCGGAACTATACGCGGCTTCTCCTGCTTTAACTCTGAGCCAGTTTTCCAGCGGCGTTAAGGGGCACACCCAACCGAAAAATTCGACGGCCGCAGCCCAGATAACGGCTAAGAGATGAATCCACATTGCGCCCCGCCATCTCAGCACCAAGAACCCGCCGAGCACAACGAACACAACAAACCCAACATGAGTCAGCACAACTAAATCGGCGAGCAGCCGGTACATATTTGCTACCGCGCTCATTGATCGGCGCTAATCTTTGCGCCACAAGCAAAAGCAAAATAGTTAGAAAGCTTTTCCGTCAAAAAGCTCGGGATGGAACTTGCATCATGGCAGTTCCGCCAGGAGACGGCTGGCGCCTTGAATAGGTTGCCGAACTTGAAGCCGCTTCTGCACGTACCAGACGCGGGCTGCAACGGGATGAACTACGGGAACGCAGAGATCGTTCTCCGCTTCAATTACGTCGATAACCCGCCAGGCCCCGGAGCCAAGAAGATAGATCCCCTGCGCAGCGGGATATTTGAGAAACGACTTTTTGATGTGGTTGTAGACAGCCTCGTTGGAGAGGCTTTTGGCTTCACCGGGAGAGGTGTCCATGCCTTCCATTGCGAGCACTTCGAATCCAGCGTCAGTAAAATAGCGTGTGAAAAGATCATTAAGCTTTTGATCGCGATAATACGTGCAGCCGACAAATTTTTTTATTTTCAGCGCCTGCAGTGCTGCCGCTTGAGTCATGCCCGAGGTAAAAATCGGGACCTTATATTTTGCTTCCCATTGCTTGACGATTTCCTGCTCGCTTTTATGACCGCGCACCATGAACGGCGGCCCGCCCTCAGGATGCATGAGCTGCACTCCAATCGCTGCAAGCTCAGCGACCCTTTGATTGTATGTTTCCAAGGCGTCAAGGTAGCCTTGTTCGGTGTGCTGTTTGATCCCGGCATAAACGGGAATAACTCCGACACCCTCCGGAAGTAAACGAATGAATTCCACAAGGGAACCTGATTCGTAGGTCGGTTTTACCACTCCCACGGTACCACGCCAATTTGCAGATGACATTTAATCCCTCCAGAACCTTCTGATTTTATCGTCTCATAAGTGAGACAAGGCGTTTCAAGAACAAGACATAATTAATTTGGAAGGTCAGTAATTTTTCCTTGGTTCATACTTTTTGACCCGTTCTTTTTGGAATCGCCCTCTATGAATCTTGAATTTTCGGTTCTTCCGGATGGCACATGCGTTGCGATGAAAGAAATACGAGATTTCATACTCGAACATCGAAGGGAGTGATTTATTTATGTCTATCAAAATTAAATCTCTTATGTCCAGCGCGGTCCTCGCAGGTACTCTGGTTTTGTCGGTGGCGCCGGCCATGGCGCGCGACTATTGGCACTGGCAGGAGACAGAACATCGTTGGGAACGTCGAGCAGATCTACGCAGCGACAAAAGAGACTTAGCCGAGGCAAGACGGCAACTGGATTATGATCGGGCGCACCGCGCAAGCCGGCGTACCATCGCCGAAGATGAGGCGCGGATTAGGGATATCGAGCGAGATATTCGGGCCGATGTGCACGCACAGCGTTAGTTTGCAGAAGCAAAGGAGGATTCCGTCATGATTAACAAATTCGTCACTGGAAGACTTAATATCGTTTTACTGAGCGGCGCCATTTTGATCGGGGGTTGCGCCGGTGGACCACTGACGACTCGAGAAAAGGGCGCTGGGATCGGGGCTCTTGGTGGAGCCGCTGCCGGTGGATTAATCGGAAGTGCCGTGGGTCATCCTGGGCTTGGCGCAGCGGTGGGTGGTGGTCTTGGGCTGGGTACCGGTGCCTTGATTGGGGATCAACTGCAGGGTCAAGAGAACCAAAATTATCGACAGGAGCAGGAAATCCGCAGAAATCAGAGCGATATAAATCGTCAGCAACAGCAAATCGACCAGTTGAGGCGTGACCGAGAATACTAACCCCAGCGCTTTTTACAAAACAGGAAGGATACAGCCATGCACGACAAAGTTTTGCAAGAGAAGCTGTTGTGGGCCGCTGGAGGAGCTATCCTAGTCCTGATTGTGGCCCTCTTTATCGGCGGAATTTATACTGTGACTCCGCCCAACGGACCGGTTGACACTGCTTACAAGATAAACCGTTTCACCGGTAATGTCTGGTTGATTAAGACCTATGATAAACAAGTGGGGCAAATTAGAGTTCTTGCAGCTCGAGAAGCGCCCGTGGAACCAACCAAAGAATTGAATGGTGATATGGCTGTACCACAGGTGGCGCTGCAGGAGCAAACCCGCAGGAGATAACATAGACCGATCGAACCGACTTGCGGGAGGATTACTGGAATCTGCGGCAAAGGAAGCGATCGAGATCGCTTCCTTTACCGACTAATAATGGCCCCACTGGTCGAAAAGAAGGTGGATCATGAATCGAAGACTTACGAGAGTGGCTCTTGCGCTTACGATGCTTTGTTTGATGACAACAGCTTGCGGAACTATCGCCGGTGGGACAATTGGAGCTGGGACCGGCGCGGCAATAGGCGCCGCTACCCATACTGGCGCCAAGAGAGGTGCGGCGATTGGTGGCGGAGCCGGAGCAGCTGCCGGGGCAGTCTACGATATCCTCCATGAGTGAGTTTAGCGGGGGGCCCAAATATTGTCGCTTCTTTTCCCGACTTTATCACAACATTTAGACCGGATGTGTAATCATTTACAGCGGTGTTCCGTCTAAAGGGATGAAGCGAAAGGAAAAGGAGGATTTTAACATGAATAACAAGTTAAAGACTTTAGTTTTCGGGGGGTTAGTGGCTGGTTCTTTGGTTATGTCGGCAGCGCCGGTGATGGCCCGTGATTGGCATTGGAACGATCGATGGGACGACCGTTATTATGATCGAGGTCGGAATGAAGGATGGTACGACCAGTCCTGGGGTCGCTTACGGGGCTCGCGGAGTGATTTCGGAGAGCTAGAACAGGCCCGCCAGCAAGCGCTTTATGACGCTTCCCACCATGCTAGCCGAAAGAAAATCGCGCAGGACAATGCAGTTGTCGATGAAATCTTGGGCCGAATGCATTACGGCCGCTAACTCTGAGCCGTAAATTCAGACTGGGGCCGCCCGCGGCTGGGCGGCCCCCAACTAGGAAATTTGTGAACATTAAACACTTCCGAAGTTTGGTCATACTTCTCTTACTTCTCAACCTCGGTTGTGGTGTAGCGTACAGTCTTACCCCGACTAAAATTAAAGACATCTTAGATCATCCCCGCGATTTCGAGGGAAAAGATATTACCTTGTCCGGCACAGTTACGAATTCAGTGTCGCTCCTTCTAATCAAATACTACGAGATTCAGGATGGCACAGGGAGCATAAAAATAGTAACGGACAAGTTGCTTCCCAGCAGAGGGGAGAAATTGGCGGTCACCGGACGGATGATGGTCATCGAGCTGGGAACAGAACGTTGGGTCGTGATTCGTGAAAACCAAAATTATCCGGATCAAAATATCGGATCCGGACGACAGGATTATTTGACGGATAATCGAACCGGATATTGATTCACGCCGTCGAAGCTTACCGCAATTTAATACCCTCGCTTCATCTAAGAAAAATTGGCTTTAACTCGTTCGGGCGTAAAAGGAACGGTGCGCAGCCGAATTCCCGTGGCGTCGAAGATCGCATTGGCGATGGCGGCGGGAATTGCGCTGTTGGTAGCTTCGCCCGCCCCCACCGCTGGTTGATCCGGCCTATTGATCATTTCGATAATAACATCGGGTACTTCTGAAAATTTAAGAATTGGGTATCCGGTCCAGTCGAGAAGACTGGTCACCATTGAGTGGTCGAATCTTACCTCTTCGTTGAGCGTTCGACTCGTCGCTTGGATCACGTTGCCTTCGATCTGGTTTCGCAATCCATCGGGGTTGATGATGAGGCCGCAGTCATGGGCGATGAATACCCGCTGGACTCGAACTTTGCCATCCATCGGATTCACTTCGACATCGGCCACCGCAGCAACGTAGGCTTCGGTTCGATCGTACTGAACAAATGCCACACCGCGCCCGCTTTTTATGTCCGTTTGTTGGCGCGCCTGAGCTGATGGACGGCTTGTCCAGCCGGCGCGCTTAGCTTCAGCCTCGAGGACCGCTTTTGCGCGCGGGTCGCTGAGATAACGCAGGCGAAAATCCACCGGATCTGCGCCGCTCGCCGCGGCAAGTTCGTCCATGAAAGAT
>Ga0126374_10000100_pt1 | contig 15691 bp, 15 predicted proteins | sample PanSoiMetPlot_12_FD_89874 | JGI IMG/M metagenome (GOLD analysis project Ga0126374, IMG submission 89874) | Tropical forest soil microbial communities from Panama - MetaG Plot_12 | ecosystem: Environmental > Terrestrial > Soil > Tropical forest > Bulk soil | place: Panama | collected 2016-02-17
CGCCTGGGCGAGTTAGGCTTTGCGTCCCGTCCCATGGCATTTTTCGGACCGGCACCGATTCGCCGGTGAGCAGGGACTCATCGACCATCAAGTCGTTGCATTCCAGCAACAAGGCGTCCGCCGGAACTCGGTCTCCTTCGGTGAGAATCAAAATATCGTCTCGTACGACTTCGCGTCCTGCGATTCGCTTTTGCTCGCCGTCGCGGACTACCAACGCGCGGGGGCTGGAAAGATCGCGCAACGCATCCAAAGCCCTCTCGGTTTTTCGCTCCTGGAATATGGTGATTCCCAAAATGACCAAGACGGAAGCCGATAAGACCAACGCTTCGCGGACATCTCCCAGGATCAAGTAGATCAGCGCGCTGGCAATAAGCAGCAGAAACATCGGTTCGCGCGCTACGCCGAAAGCAATGGCGAGCGTGGTGCGACGGGTGGTGGAGGGAAGTTCGTTGTAACCGTCCTGCTCGAGTCTCGCTTGAGCTTCAGCCGAGGAAAGCCCCGCAGGTATTCCCTCCCCGAAGGATACCTTGTTGGACACCGAGATCATGTATCAGCTCTTCTAATTTCTCCTCGCCGTAAATCGGAATGCCGCTGGTGGTAGGGTGCGCCGCTCAAAGACGGCGGGTAGAGAAAGATGCATACCCGTAGGCGATTGCCAAATTTGGTAGTGACTCATTTTGAGCCGTCACAGTTAATCTGTTGCAGTGAGATTCTTTGCTGCAGAATGACATGGAGAGGGGGTTGTTATCTACCCCAAATTTGAGGCCAAAAGGGACTGGGAGGCAATATTCTTTGCAGCTTTGCGATTTTGGAGATGGACTCTTCTCACTCGTGAGAATTTGCTAGCAGCTTAACTAGATATCATTTAGAAAAGAAATTTCTTGCTTCAACCCTGTGACATGGCGCGGGCGTTGCAAGATTTCTGAGTTTAGGCGGAGTTGAATGCGTGAAAGATGACTAAATCCCTAACTGCTTTTTGGAATTGCCCGGCTGCGGCAGTGCTTCAACAGCTGGAGGCGTCGCCCCAGGGACTGACGAGCGCAGAGGTCCAACGCCGTCTCGCCCAGTTTGGCCTGAATCGGATCAAGGACAAGAGAAAAACAGACGCCTTCACGCTCTTTATTGCGCAGTTTAAAAGTCCCATCATTCTTATTCTACTCTTCGCTGCGGTGTTGTCTCTATTTCTCAGCGATACCACCGATGCTGCCATCATCGTGATGATCGTTTTCATCAGCGGCCTGTTAGGTTTCTGGCAGGAGAAGGGCGCCGCCGACGCGGTTGAGAAGCTGCTAGCCGTCGTGCAAGTGCGCGCCGCCGTGTTGCGCGACGGCAGGGAACAAGAGTTGCCCGTGGAGGAAATCGTTCCGGGAGATATTGTCGTTCTCAACGCGGGTGACGTCATTCCCGGCGACTGTCTGATTCTGGAATCGAAGGACCTGTTTGTCGATGAGGCGACTCTAACCGGGGAGACCTATCCGGTGGAGAAACTGGCTGGTCTATTGCCTTCTGGCACCGTACTGAGCGAGCGTCGGAACACTCTCTTCATGGGCACCCATGTAGTTAGCGGCACAGCGCAAGCTGTTGTTGTTTGCACCAGTGAAGCAACCGAATTCGGCAAAGTCGCGGCGCGCTTGAAACTGCGTCCGCCGGAAACCGAATTTGAGCGCGGGGTACGCCGCTTCGGCTATCTGCTCATGGAAATCACTTTAGTGCTCGTGATGGCGATCTTTGCCATCAACGTTTATTTCGCCCGTCCGGTGTTGGAAGCCTTTCTATTCTCCTTGGCGCTGGCGGTGGGTCTCACACCGCAGCTGTTGCCGGCAATCATCGCCATCAATCTCGCCCACGGCGCCAAGCGCATGGCCTTAGAAAAAGTAATCGTCAAACGGCTTTCCTCCATCGAGAACTTCGGTAGCATGAACGTCCTTTGTTGCGACAAGACGGGTACGCTAACGGAAGGGCTCGTGCGCGTGTACGCCTGTGAGGATTTTGAGGGGAGGGAAAGCGCAAAAGTTTTTCTCTATGCCTACCTTAACGCTTTCTACGAGACCGGATTCACCAATCCCATCGACGAGGCGATCCGCGGGCATCGCCAAATAGATTTGAGCGCATACCAAAAGCTGGATGAGATTCCTTATGACTTTGTGCGCAAACGCCTGAGCGTTCTGGTGCGGCAGCAAAGCAGGCATTTGCTGGTCACCAAAGGCGCGCTGGCCAATGTTCTCGCGGTTTGCTCGCAGGCAGAGATCGCCGACGGCACCGTTATGGAACTGGCCAGCGTGGAGCAGCAAATCCGGCGGCGGTTCGAAGAGTTCGGCAATAGAGGGTTTCGAACTCTGGGAGTCGCCTACCGTGATGTCGGGGCAGATACGTTGATTACGAAAGAGCATGAAGCAGGCATGATCTTTTTAGGTTTTCTAGTTCTTTGTGATCCCGAAAAGGCGGGCGTTGTCGACGCCATCCGCGCACTTAGGGATCTTGGAGTCGCGCTCAAAGTTATCAGCGGTGATAACCAGCGAGTGGCCGCTTATGTCAGTCGCGAAGTGGGATTGGCCGGCAAGGACATTTTAACCGGCGGGGATCTACGCGAGGTTGGCGACGCGGCCCTGGTGAATTTAGTGCGCGATGTCGATGTCTTCGCCGAGGTGGAGCCCAATCAAAAGGAACGTATTATCCTTGCCCTGAAGAAATCGGGTTTTGTTGTTGGCTATATGGGCGACGGCATTAATGATGCGTCGGCGCTTCATGCGGCTGACGTGGGGATTTCCGTCGACAGCGCTGTGGACGTTGCCAAAGAAGCAGCAGATATCGTGCTACTGGAAAAAAACCTAAAAGTCCTCGTGCAGGGAGTGCAAGAGGGCCGGACAACGTTTGCCAACACGCTGAAGTATGTCTTCATGGCGACGAGCGCGAATTTCGGCAATATGTTCAGCATGGCCGGGGCCTCTCTCTTTTTGCCCTTTTTACCGTTGCTGCCCAAGCAAATTCTTTTGACCAATCTGCTCACGGATCTGCCGGAGATGGCCATCGCGACGGATCGCGTGGACAGCGAGTTCGTGCAGAGGCCGCGCCATTGGGACATCAAGTTTATCCGAAAGTTCATGATCACCTTTGGCATTGTGAGTTCGTTTTTCGACTACCTTACCTTCGCTGCATTGCTGTTCCTGCTCCACGCCAACGTCGCTCACTTTCGTACCGGTTGGTTCATGGAATCCGTGATCTCGGCGTCACTAATCGTCCTCATTATCAGAACCCGCCAATCGTTCATCAAAAGCAAACCGAGCGTATCGCTGTGGGTTGCCACCATGGCGGTGGTTTTGGCTACTCTGCTTTTGCCCTATACACCCGTGAAATTTCTCTTCGGTTTTACATCCATGCCGGTTGAGTTTCTCGTAGTGTTGGCGGCGATTCTCGTTCTCTACATTCTTTCCGCGGAAGCAACGAAACGGTTCTTTTATCGAAGTGTAAACTTTTGAGGGTAAGCTGGGCTTTCTCTCCCGCCGATCCATCCCGTTTTGGCCCCGGTCTCCATGCATCCTAGAAATCCTTAAACGGCGGGGGCAACTTTTGCATAAGTGCGATTCTTTAGGAGTTTTTTTCCCGATCCTGAAAATTGAGGCGTCAACCTCGTCCCAAATCGTATCGATTCTCTGGTACGGCTCTTGCTCCTCCTACGGAACGACGGTCCCTGATCATAGGGATGACGGCGAAAGGAAAGCCGATGCCAGGAATTGAAGCCAAAGATAACGATTCTCCTCTCAGGAGGAGACAGGAGCAGATAGAGAATTACTGGGCCGGAGATTTGACTCGCAGGGTTTACCTCGTTCGAAGGCAACGCAAGGCTATCTTGGAAACCTGCCGCCGCATCGCGGTCGTCGGCGCAAGCGACGACCCAAACAGCGAGAGCTTTGTATGCATCGAAAAACTATTGGGCATGGGCCTCGAGATTATCCCGGTGTTCCCAAACCGTGAAAGCCTGCTCGGTCTGCGCTGTTATGCGCATCTGAGCGATGTGCCCGGAAAAATAGACATTGTCCAGGTGCATCCGGGGGAAGGAATCGACTTTACGGAACTGGCCAAGGAAGCTGTGCAGAAGCAGGTTGCGACCTTTTGGATCGAACAAGGTCAATCTCCGACCCGCGAAATCGAGGAAATCTTCGTCGCTGGAAAAGTCCAATTGGTGGAATATGAAAATCTGATCACGGAGTATCTCAAACATACGCCGCTGACGATCTCTTCCTTTCAGACACGAAAAGAAAAGAAAGCCGTCAAAATCAAGGAGCGCATGACCAAGAATCCGTCCACAGTGAAACCAAACGATGGCCTCAAAGAGGCCATATGGAAAATGGAGCGAGGTCACTTTCGCCACTTGCCGGTGGTGGATGACAGCGACAAGCTGATTGGCATACTCTCTGATCGCGACATACGGCTGATTCGCCCCTCCCTTGCGTTTGTCAACAAGGAAGAGGCGATGGTTCAGCTCTGGTCGCTCTCGGTGCAACAGGCCGCGGTCTTCGATCCGGTAAAGGTAGGACCCGACACGACACTAAGGGAGGCAGCTGAACTGATGCTGCGTTGGCATGTGGGCGGGCTACCCGTCGTGGACAACACAGATAAAGTCGTCGGCGTGATTACCTACACAGATTTGTTGCGTGAGCTGGGGGGACGAGAGCAAGCGCCGTGATGTTTTCATCAACGTCGAGTGGAGAGGAGACAAACAAAGAGGATTAGCGAGATGCCTCCATCAAGCGTGTTCTATTATGAAACGGAAGTTGAATGGCAGACGGAGAAAAGGTCAGTTGAGCGGCCCGGGACTGCCCAGCTTCACGGTCAGCGCTCCGCTTGAATTCAAGGGGCATGCAGGGCAATGGACGCCGGAACACCTTTTGGTCGCGTCGGTGAACACCTGCTTCATGCTCACTTTTTTAACGATTGTCGAAAACTCCAAAATTCCTGTAATTAGCTTTTGTTCCACTGCGAGAGGCAAGTTGGAAAAAGTGGAAGGGGCGGGTTACCGAATGACCGAGATCGTCATCAAGCCGAGAGTCGTCATCGAATCTGCTCAAGATCTGGTTCGGATGACTAAGGTGCTAGCAAAGACTAAAGAGAATTGTTTTGTGACAAACTCGATCAAGAGCGCCGTCAAAATAGAATCTGAAGTATTCCATCGACAGACACCAACTTCTCCCTGTCCGCTGGGAGAGGCGCCGGCTTCCATCGATTCTTCACGGGAGGAATAGAATTCATGTTTGACTGGCTGTGGTTTATTGTATTTTTTGTCGGCTATATCGTGCTCATGCGTTGGGTGCTACCTCGTTTGGGAGTGCCCACCTGAATGGCGAATTCATGCGACGTCGAGTCTCGACGCAAGATTGCTTTGAAAAAAGATGCTGAGGTCCGCGAACCAACCCCTCCGGGAGAACTCAGTTGATTTTCAGTGGTATCATCCTCCCTATTAGCCGCAGTAACCTGCCTCCCAGTCATCCCGGTGGCTACTTTGTATTTTTCGGAACCGGCTTCATCCGCTCCGACATCTGCTTCATCATTCCGGACATATCGCTCATCATGTTCGACATATCACCCATTTCTTCCGGCGACATCTTGCCAGCACCCATCATCTGCCCCATGTCGCCCATCATGCTGGACATGTCACCCATCATCTTTCCCATGTTTTTCATATCTTCACTTTTCATCATTCCCTGATGCTTCATCATTCCGTTCATTCCCTTTTTGATCTCGCCCATCATCCCGTGCATCTCCTGCATCTTTCCCATCATCATGCCGCGATCCTGCATTACCTCACCCTTCATCGGCATTTCCTTCTTCTCCTGGGCCATCAACGGAAGAAACCCCATGACTAAAGATATGACAGCGACCGCAATAGCCTTTTTCATGGCAACCTCCTCTGTATACGTCTTTTGTGGCTCCGCGAGCCAAGCAAAGAAGACAATGAGCAACACTTATGCCGTATTGTTGAGAATGCAGAAGGTATGGTTTCTTCCAAAAGGAATCCGGTTTGCTGTCTGAAATAGCCTACTTGCAGCAAAGTCGCGCGCTGGCAAGCGCTGCCGTTAGAGTCGCGCATCGTTTATTTACATCCGACCATTCCTAAACCTGCTAATCACTCACCGCGGGTTTCGCAGCAGCGCGAAAAAACCGCATTGGACCGCGAAAAACATCTGAAAAAACGCGTGGCGATCCGCGGCATAGACGTTGCGTTTAAGGATAGGCAGGAACAACAAGGAGGCTTTTATGAGCGCGCATATTCTAACAAAAACGGGCGAACTTAGAACCGTCGATTTTACGCGAGGGGAAAAAGAAGTACGCCCAATGAAAAATTATTGGAAGGCGCTACTGCCAATTCTCGCGGGATTGGCTCTATTGTTTGTTCCCATTCCCGAGGGTCTTAAACCGAATGCTTGGTATTACTTCGCTTTGTTCGTCGCGGTCATCATCGCGTTGATTCTCGAACCGATTCCCGCAGCGGCCGTAGGGATGATCGGTGTCACCGCTGCCACGGTTTCACTGTTGGTCGTACCCAAACCCGCTGACGCGATCAAATGGGCTCTTTCTGGTTTTCAAGATGGGACGGTGTGGCTCATCTTCGTCGCGTTCATGTTCGCCTTGGGCTATGAAAAGAGTGGCCTGGGCCGGCGCATGGCCTTGAACTTGGTGCGTTGGCTGGGAAAGAGAACGCTGGGGCTGGGATATGCGGTTGCGCTGGCGGATCTCGTGCTCGCGCCCTTTACCCCTTCCAATACTGCCCGCAGCGGCGGAACCATTTATCCTGTAATCAAAAATATTCCCCCGCTCTACCGCTCCGAGCCCGGTCCAACAGCGCGCAAGTTGGGCTCCTATATCATGTGGACAGCGTTCGCAACGACTTGTTTAACGAGCGCCATGTTCCTCACCGGTCTCGCGCCGAATCTTTTGGCGCTCTCTCTAGTCAAACAAACAACCAAGATCGATATTAGTTGGACCGATTGGTTTATGGGTATACTGCCGGTCGGTGTGCTGCTCTTTGTTTTCCTGCCGCTGATTGTTTACAAGATCTATCCGCCGGAACTGAAGAGCAGTCCGGACGTTCCAGTATGGGCGGCCGAGGAATTGAAAAAGATGGGGCGTATCACCTTCAAGGAAGTGTCCATGGCTCTGCTTGCCCTTTTGGCATTGGGACTATGGATCTTCGGCGGTGAGATGATCAACGCGACCACGGTGGCGTTGCTGGTCCTTTCGCTAATGGTTATGGCGCGCATCGTCGGTTGGGACGACGTGCTTGGTCACAAGCAGGCCTGGAACGTGCTGGTTTGGTTTGCCACGTTGGTGACGATGGCGGACGGGTTGAACAAAGTCGGATTCCTTAAATGGTTCGCCGGTGGGGCCGCGACCGCGATGAGCGAATACTCGGTCATGGCGATCGTCATTATGCTCACCGTAGTCTACTTTGTCGTGCACTACATGTTCGCGAGCCTCACCGCGCACACGACAGCCCTCCTTCCGGTGCTACTTACTGCGGCCGTTGCGGTGCCTGAGATGCCGGTCAAGCTGATCTCACTGCTCTTCTGCTATACGCTTGGCTTGATGGGGATTATCTCTCCGTATGCCACCGGCCCTGGACCGATCTACTACGGCAGCGGCTATGTGAGCCGGAAAGATTTCTGGACGCTCGGTTTGATCTTCGGAGCGATCTACCTGGGCGTACTGCTGGTGATCGGCGTGCCCTACCTCCGTTTTTACCTGGGATAGGAACAATGGAGGTTTCGAAGCGGGACTCGTGAACACAAGCCGCGAGCTCCGCTTTCTTTTTTGAGCCGAAAAAATGGAGAATCTCGCCCCACTAACTCAGAAGACAGTTCCCTACCCAGGCATTCCCGCCACCGCTGATGGTTCGGAAACTGTGGTGTGGGTTGAAACGCACATTACCCAAGGGGCATGTGCTTACCCAATCACACCATCGACGAATATGGGCGGCGGATATCAGCAGGCAGTCGCGAATGGCCAGCGCAACCTCTGGGGAGAGCCGCTGGCATTTTTGGAATTGGAATCCGAGCACAGCTCCGCTAGCACGTGCGAAGGTTTCGCGCTGGCCGGTGGAAGAGTAGCGAATTTCACTTCCGGGCAGGGGTTGATCTTGATGAAGGAAGTCCTCTACGTGATCGCCGGCAAGCGGCTGCCGGTTGTGTTTCACATCGGCGCGCGCGCGCTGACATCGCAAGGATTGAACATCCATGCGGGTCACGACGACGTCATGGGCGTTGCCGATTGCGGCTGGGGCATGCTCTTCGCTCGCAACGTTCAAGAAGCAGCCGATCTCGCTCTCATTGCTCGCCGGATCGCCGAGGAATCTGAAACCCCTTTCTTGAATATTCAGGATGGCTTCCTGACGACCCATACGATTGAAAGTGTAAAGCTCCCTGAACCGGAGTTCATGAAACAATTCGTTGGCGACCCTAACGGCGAGCACCGGTTGCGTAATTTGATGGACCCGTCGCAGCCCATCATGAGTGGCGTTGTGCAGAATCAAGACAGCTACATGAAAGGGAAAATCGCGCAGCGCTATTTCTATGAGCGGATTCCATCGATAATGAAACGGGTCATGGATGATTTCTATTCGATGACAGGACGACGTTACGGAATGATTGACACCTATGCGTTGGATGATGCCGAATACGCGATCGTTGGGATGGGGAGTCTGGGTGAGACCGCCACAGCGACCGCGAAATATCTGCGCGAAAAAGAAAAACTCCAGGTAGGAACATTGAATATAACAAGTTTTCGCCCTTTCCCTGGAGCGGAGATCGTCAACGCACTAAAAGACGTCAAAGCCATTGCCGTGATCGAGCGAATGGACAACCCTACCGCCCAGTCCAACCCAGTCACTGCAGAAATCAAAGCAGCTTTTGCCGACGCACTCTCCGGAGCCGCCGGTTATCCCAAGATCGAGCGCATACCGCTGATCTATTCCGGTTCGGCAGGCCTGGGCAGCCGCGACGTTAGGCCAGGTGATTTCGTGGCGGTGGTGAATCATCTAAAGGAAGAGAAAAAACAGCGCTTCTTTGTACTCGGGATCAAACATGAATTGGCATTGGAAGTGAGTGACGAGCCCGATGTCCGCCCGAAGCACGCCTTCTCGATGCGCGGCCACTCCGTCGGGGGTTACGGATCGGTGACAACGAACAAAGTCATCGCCACCATCGTAGGAGACCTATTCGCTCTTTGTGTCCAAGCGTATCCGATGTACGGCTCGGAAAAGAAGGGCCTTCCCACTACCTATTTTTTAACGGTGGCTGAAGAGCCGATCGGCGCCCACGCGGAATTGCGTCACGTCGATTTCGTGCCGCTCAACAACGTAAACGCGTTTAATATCGGAAATCCCCTCGCGGGATTGGTAGCCGGCGGCGCGGTCTTTATCCAGCATCAAAGCCCCGACGCCGCGCAAGTATGGACTTCGATCCCACCAGCCGCCAAGGAATATATCCGCCGGAACCGGATTCGCGTGCTGGCCCTGGACGCAGTCAAGATTGCCCAAGAAGTCGCGAGCCACCCTCAACTCATGCAGCGGATGCAGGGGATAGTTTTGTTAGGCGTGTTTCTGCGCGTGGCGCCCTTCGTGGCTGAGCGTGGTTTAAGCGACACGCAGGTCGATGCCGCCATTGAGAGGTCGTTGCGTAAGTTTTTCGGCAAGCGCGGCGACAAAGTTGTCCAAGAAAATCTCGAAGCCGTGCAGCGCGGACGGAATGAAGTGATCGAAATACCGCCGGAGCTCATGGCTTCTGCTGCATAGGAAGCAAACCATGGCTAATGTCACGGTAAAAGATTGGATGCACCAAGGCGTGATTACCTGTCGTCCCGACACACCCGTGGACGAAGTAGCCCAGACCATGGATAGGAAGGATATCAGTGCCCTGGTCGTAATCGACGATAACGGCGATGCCATCGGAGTCATCTCGCGGACTGATCTCGTCAACGCCCGCTTTGTTCAACCTTACTTCAAACACTGGCGTGGCATGAGCGCCGAGCATTTGATGAGCAAGCCGGTCATCAGCGTGGCGCCGGAAACTGACATCACGGAAGCCGTCCAAATATTGCACAACCAGCATATCCACCGTCTGGTCGTTGTGGAAAGGGCAGATAGTCATCTTCGACCCGTGGGTATTCTTTCCGTAACCGATCTCGCTAAGCACGTTGGCGAATAGGGATAGGGAGGAAAAACTATGGCCGAGCAAGAATCGATTTTCAATCCTTTAGACACAGAAACTCATGAGCCGAATCTCGTGCCGGGCATTAAGCAGCCGGGCACTGCGATGGAAACGCATGAAGCGACCTTTGTCGATTCTCACTTGATGGAGCTCGATCTCGACCGCTACGTGGACGATTTCAATCGCCGCGTTATTGGAGCCTACCAAGAAGGTAAAGCCTCGGCAGTGTTGCCGGCAGATCTTGGCGTCGCGCGCAGCCTGATCCCGCCAGGGACAGGGGCGCTACGTGATTTCAGCTATATCGCTCCGGAGATCCCCAAGTTTGATTGGGAGAAGTGTGTTGGGTGTATGACATGCGTGACGGAGTGTCCGGACACAGCCATTCTCGGGAAAGCTATTCCGTCTTCTAAAGTTGGAGCAGCATTGAAAGAAATCCAGGAAGAGAGCGAACGAACGTGGGTGCAGTCGCATTGGGCCCGTACTCGCAAATACTACGATATGCCGGCAAAGAAAGGAGAGGAAAGCGCCCTGTTCGGCATTTTTATTGATCCGACCAAGTGCAAAGGCTGCGCTGAATGCGTGCAAGTTTGCGACGAGCTCGATTACCACGCGCTCAAAATGGTGCCGAAGGATGAAAATACACTTCCACGTTATCGTTCAGCCTTCGATTTTTTCCGTAAGATCGGACCAACGCCCAAGGACTACATCAATGAGCGGGCGCTTGCGGATTTCATGCTGGCCGAGCACGCGGCGCTTTTATATGTCGGGGGCGCCGGATCGTGCATGGGCTGCGGTGAAGCGACGGCGATTCGCATGATGTTGGCCGCAACCGGCTTCGTTCATGGGCCGGAAAACATTGGGATTGTGGCGTCCACCGGATGTAATACCGTCTACGGTTCAACTTATCCTTACAATCCCTACTTGGTTCCCTGGACCAATTCGCTATTTGAAAATGGTCCGGCAACGGCGATGGGGGTTCGAGCGCGCTGGGACCAACTGGGTTGGCAAGAAAAGAAGCTCTGGGTGCTCGGTGGCGACGGCGCCATGTATGACATTGGCTTTCAGAGCTTGAGCCGGATGCTAGCGAGCGCCATGGATATCAAAGTCCTGGTCCTCGATACGCAAGTCTATTCGAATACGGGAGGACAGGCATCCACGGCGTCATTTCCCGGCCAGGATGCGAAAATGGCAGCATTCGGTCGGCAGTCCCAGGGCAAATGCGAGCGGCGTAAAGAGCTGGCGCAGATTTGTCTCATGCATCCCGGTGTCTTCGTCGCGCAGACAACGCCCGCCCATATTAACCACTTTTACAAAGCGGTCATGGAAGCCAACGAATACTCCGGGCCAGCAGTCATCAATGTCTATACCACCTGCCAACCTGAGCACGGTGTGCCTGATTGCAATTCTGCAGCGCAAGCAAAACTGGCAGTCGAGTCTCGCGCTTTTCCATTGTTCATTTACGATCCACGCAAGGGAGATAAAATTCGCGAGCGCTTGAGCCTGGTGGGAAATCCAGCCCAGAAACAAGACTGGTGGACACCGCCACAAGCCGAGAAACCTTTAACGTTCGTGGATTTTGCTAGGACGGAGGGACGCTTTGCCAAGCAATTCGGTCAAGACGGGACTGCTTCTTTGACGCTGCTTCAGACCGAGGAAGACCGATTGCGCAACTGGCGTATGCTTCAAGAGTTGGCCGGATTGCGCTGAAACCATGACGCCAAGGAGGATCCATGCCAAAATCCGACACTTACCTTGTTCCCCTCGATTTCTCACGTGGATCTGAACGGGCGCTGGATTACGCCCTGAAACTCGCGCGCCAACGAAAGGGAAAGGTCGTCGCGCTTCATGTCATACCTGCCGAAGTCATCTACACACCATTAGCCGGAAGATTCGACTTCTATGCCCTTTTGGAGCGCGATGCGCGCGAAAGTTTTCGGAAATTCATGAAACGCAAACGGCTGAAACCGGAAGACTGCCGGCTCGAATTGTTGCGCAGTGCAAATTTCGCCGAAGCAATCGCGCGGTGCGCCAAGAGATTGGGCGCCACCATAATCGTCATGGGTAGTCACGGCCGGAGCGGTTTGCAGCGCTTTCTGCTCGGAAGCGTGGCAGAGAGAACACTCCGCTACGCTGACTGCCCGGTGTTGATTGTTAAAAAATGATGCGCCACCGTGAGTGAAACGAGTTTGCCTTTAGGATTGAACTGAATGCTTCAGTTTGATGCGGAGCACGATTGGTTCGTTGGAGAAGACAATTCAATCCTGGGTTCAACCACCGGTCAGCGTGAAAAACCATCTCTGTGAGTCTCGTTTTTGTCCTCATTACTCGAGTCCCTTAGTGGGCCTGCTCGGGTAATCTCTGCCCATGCGTTTTCTGTCCACCGTGTTAGTCCTATTGCTATTGCCATCGATTCTCAGCGCCACGAACATCAAATGGGAAGGAAAACCCATTTCGGTTTCCATCTCCACTGAGCGCCTCACCAGAATCGAGTTCCCCGAGAACCTGCGATCTGTTTTTCTTAGCCGCTCGGATATTGCGGTGGAAAGGGACGATAAGTCGCTCTACGTCCGGGCTTCGGCTCGAGAGGTAGACGACACCTTGTTTGCCGTCGGCGAAAGCGGGACCACCTACGAGGTAAACCTCTCCGCATCTGACAATCCCGATCAAAGCGTAGTCATCTCCAATGCTCCGAAATCCCTTCAAACTCAAGCAGAACAAGCGAGCAAGGTGCCCGCTCTGGATCTCATGCGTTCGATGATGCGGGGACTCCCGGTCGACGGCTACGAGATCATCAAAGCGAATAAAAGAGAAGTTTATCGGGACGCCTATTTCTCCATGAAGCTCGTTGAGGCGTACAGATCGCCGATGCTCCACGGCTACGTCATCGAAGTGGAAAACCTGGCCGAGTTTCCCGTGCTCTTGAGGGTTCAGGAAATTGACAATTTACCGATTATTTTGGCTGGGGCAGTCGGCATTCTGCCTGTCTTCGCGCAGGAACAAAGGGAATGCCCATGAAAGAAGGCATGCCTACGAAAGGGGAAGGAATGCAGGGTGGCGGGATGATGATGGACAAGATGAAGGATCTGCAAGCGCATATGAGCTAGATGCAAAAAGGGATGGGTGGGATGATGAAAGGGCAGGGACTGATGAAGAGCGAGGACATGAAGGGGATGGGAAAATCGATGGGTGACATGTCGGGCATGATGGGCGAGATGGAAAAACGGCGACTAAACCTTTTGCCCCTTTTTCGTTGCCGCATCAATCGGACTGATTAAACAAGGCAACGCGATTTGCGCTTTGGCATCGATTTAGTCGTTGTCGGTTTCGGTATTGCTCGATCATATCGGCGGTCTGAGCATCGACATCGCCTTCACTTCGATCAAGCAGTTTTCGAGTAAGCGCTATTTTCCTTCGTGACTGTGCAGTTAAAGCCCGGGAATGTTCTCGCTTCGCGGAGCTTGCGTAAATATTCTTGGCTCTCAATGGTCACAATTCCTTTCTATCACGGTCTTTTAGAACTGAAAGCGTGGACTCTTAAGGTTTAAGAGTGAGAAACATGGCGTTCTCTCCCCGGCGGACAAGAAAGAGTATTCGTTTCCCTTCTTGTGCCGCCATCAGAGCGTTTTTATACTCGGAAACATCGTGGATGATTGTCCGGTTGACCTCAATAATAATGTCATCTTCTTCAAGACCCGCCTCGTCCGCAGCGCTACCCGGCTCAACGGAAGTTATAATGACACCTTCAGCGCGCTTGACTCCCTGGCTTTTAGCGATTTCCGGGGTGACCTTCTGAACCGTTAAACCCAGGTGATCGCTCTCTCGAGCGGGAATGTTGACCTCTTCATCCGTTAGCTTTTCTATCCGCACTGCAATTGTCAGTTCTTCTTTATCTCGAAGGAGTTTTACCTGAGCCTCGTCTCCAGGCGTGGTGCGGGCAATAAGAAGCGGGAGGTCTTCCGCATCCTTGATCTGCTTTCCATTAAACTCAATAATAACATCGCCCAACTTAATTCCGGCGTGTTCCGCGGGCCCATCCTGCGCCACTTCGACCACCAATGCCCCACGGCTTTTGTCCAGACCCATAAAATCTGCAATGTCTCGTGTTACTCTTTGAAGGAACACGCCCATCCAACCTCTGGTTACTTTCCCCTTTGCCTTTAGCTCAGGCAAAATCTCTTTGATCATATTTATGGGAATCGCAAATCCAATCCCCATATTTTCGCCGGTCTCGCTAAAGATCACCGAGTTGATACCAACGACTTCGCCTCGCATATTGATTAAAGGCCCGCCTGAGTTGCCAGGATTGATCTTGGCGTCGGTTTGAATGAAGCTTTCAAACGGGCTGTCTCCGATTCTTCTTTCCTTCCCACTAACAATCCCGGCCGTCACTGTGCTGTCCAGACCGAATGGATTGCCGATCGCAATCACCCACTCGCCGATCTGCAACTGATCGGAGTCGCCCAACGAGGCGGCTGGGAGATCCTTCGCGTCGATCATGATCAGAGCGATGTCCAACAAGGGATCTGTTCCAATCACTTTGGCTGGATACTCGGTCTCGTCGCTAGGAAGTTTTACAATCACCTTTTTTGCGCCCTCAATAACGTGATTGTTCGTCAGAATGAAGCCGTCGCTGGCAATGAGGAATCCAGAGCCTAAACTCGGCCGGCCAGAAGGATCATCTGGGTTGCCAAAAAACCTTTTCCAAAACTCATTGAATGGATCGCTATCTCCAAGTGGGCTCGGCTGAACTCGGTTTATCTCGGTCGAAGAAATCTGAACCACTTGTGGCTTTAATTTTCGGACCAAAGGAACAAAGTTGATAATCTGATGGCTCGGCTCCCTCAATTGGCGCTCTCCAGCTGCGCTTGCCGCTAACACTTCCTTCGCACCAATATCAATTAAGCGATGTGATTTTGTGATACCGACGCTAAGGAATTGAGAAACAACAACACTAATAACAACCAGGACGCCGAGCCTTGCGCTTTTTTGTCTATTTAATTGACAGGTCATTATCGTTTGCATCTTTTCATCTGTTTATTCTGGCCGCAAACGCGCTCGTTAAAGGCTAGATTTTATTTTATCAACATTCGTTTGCGCGATTAACAATGTGTAAACTCTATGCGTAAGCGGTCGTCAGACAAACGCTGCGAGATGGGCGTACATCATGCCAACAGCCCGCGGGTTCACCCGTTCCATCAAAGATACTTCGAATTTCTTAATCCAAAAGCTTATGAGCCAAGGCTGCCGCTGGAATTCGTACGGTTCTGATCACTTCTTCAGACTGATTTTCTAATTCAAAGAAGCGCTTGGGGGTCAGCACGTCCTTGGCGGCGATCTGACCGAACTGTTTTGTCCAAGCGGTATCGACATCAAGGCGCCTCGTAGGCTGACCCATCGCTCCGGTGAAAACCTCCTGGCCTTCCCGAGAGAGAAGCCAATTGATAAACACTTTGCTCGCGTTGGGATGAGGCGCCGTTTTGAGCTTTACCACG
>Ga0126374_10000101_pt1 | contig 15690 bp, 11 predicted proteins | sample PanSoiMetPlot_12_FD_89874 | JGI IMG/M metagenome (GOLD analysis project Ga0126374, IMG submission 89874) | Tropical forest soil microbial communities from Panama - MetaG Plot_12 | ecosystem: Environmental > Terrestrial > Soil > Tropical forest > Bulk soil | place: Panama | collected 2016-02-17
AATGTTCGGGCACAAGCGAATCACACTGCTACGCCCGCCAACAAGAGGCATTCAAGAGTCAGGGGCTTTGAAGGCTGGTATAATATTATTTACAGTTGAAATTATCAAACGTAAACTGGAAACCGTGTATTATTGCTATTTCATTTCACTATCAGCGTCGGCTGACGGTCAATTATACGTTTCGTGCCGTTTTCCCGCCGGGCCGAAAGGGAACGCATCGCATGCCCGCATATGTCGGCGCGACCGCTCAGAACATGAACAAAGCGTCGGTCACAAGCGGCGATCCATACCCTTGGCGGAAACCCCGATGGTCGGCAGCGTCTGGGCTTTCGGCGCCTCGACAGCCGACGGCACCGGTAGGATCGGGCCGGGGGTGAGAGCTTCAGCAGGCACCGGAGACCGGGCGGCACCTTCTGTAGCAACCCAGGCATCAGGCCATTGTCAGCGCCAGCCGACACAACGCCCTTGACACTCCAATGCCCCCGTTCGCATGGACATGAGCGCTCCCGCGCGCTGAAATGCGTGATTTCAGCCTTGTCACGTGGTATCGGCGCCGCGTCAGTCGTGCTTTATCAATCCCGAGGACCGCAGGAATCGCAAAGTGTGATGTCAATGATAAATCGTCATACTCACGGCGGCGAAGGGTGAAAACGATGCAGCGCGTGACGATCACGATCGATGACGATCTCGTGGCGGAGATCGATGCCTTCATGACCGGACGCGGCTACGCCAACCGCTCGGAGGCAATCCGCGATCTCGCCCGCTCGGGCCTGTCACAATCAAGCCTCGAAGTGGCCCGTGACCGTAATTGCGTTGCGACGCTAAGCTATGTCTACGACCACGCGGCGCGCGAACTGCCCAAGCGCCTTACCCAGGATTTCCATGCGCACCACGGTCTCGCGCAGGCGACTCTGCACGTCCACCTCGACCACGACAGCTGCCTCGAAGTGACGGTGCTCAAGGGCAAGAGCGACGAGGTGAAGGCATTCGCTGATCATGTCATTGCGGAGCGCGGCGTGCGCCACGGCCATATCGCCTACATGCCGGCAAATCTCGGCGCTCGTCCCCATGACCATGGCCGTGCGCACGCCGGGCGCAAGAAACGCTAGAGCGCGGCAATACCTGGATGAATCTCGGCGGGCCGCGCCCCGGTTCGAAGATTTGGTGCGGCCGGACGCTATGGTTCCCTCCTAATCGCCTTGAACGCGCCGGAAATTATTCACACTATGGTTATATTGTGGATTGTAATGAGTCGTTCGACTCATGTCCAATTGCGAGGCAACTGGACGTTGTGGTTCGTGGAAGTTGGTTAAATCGGTGTTCTGGCCAACTAAGTAACCTACCGCAAAGGGGTGTGTGCCCCCTTTATTGGGAACAGCGGCCGTGCATGGCTGAGATCGTCAATCTCCGCACTGCCCGGAAGCGGGCCAATCGCCAGCGTGCCGAGAAACGGGCTGCCGAGGCAAGAGCTTCCCACGGTATGTCGAAAGCTGACCGTGCGCTCGCCGAGTCGAACAAAGCGAAGCTTCGCCGCGAGTTAGACGAGCACCGTATCGAGATAGGAGAAACCGATGAAATCGCCGGTCGTTAAGCGCTCTATCGTGATCGCCGGACACAAAACGAGCGTGAGTTTGGAGGATGCATTCTGGGCCGGGTTGAAGGAAATCGCTGCCAAACGCGATTTGACCTTATCTGACATGGTTGCGGCGATCGATCAGGACCGTCGGCATGGCAATTTGTCGTCCGCCATTCGCCTGTTCGTGCTCGATTATTATCGCGGCGCCCAGCACGCCACGCATGCCGAGAACAAGCCTCCGGCCATTGCGTCCGGCACAGGCCGAACCGAGCAGGTTCTGCGCGCCGACTGAGTTCAACCTGACGGGCATTTGCGCGCGTCCCTGGGGGGTGCGCCGGAGGTGCAGGTTTACGATTGAAGGACGCGGTTCCCGACCGGATCAGCGGACGGCTGCCGGTGGGGATTCCATCGGGTTGAACGGTTTCGGCGACGCCGAGGAGGGCGAAGGAGGCGGCGCGCGGCGGACTGACGGAGCGGTCGATTTGTTATCAGTCGGGGCCGGGTCCTGAGCGCGTCCGGCCGCCGAGGGCGGAGGTTGCGCGGCGGGTGGCGGCGTACCCACCTGTGGAGGGTTGGTGCCATCTGGCTGACGCTCCGGTTGTCGCCGCAGGGCCTCAACCGCCGCCTCCAAACGTCGCCGTTCCTTTTCTGCCTCATCGAGGCGCTTCGCCTCCTGATCAATGGCGCGCATCGTCGCCCAACCGATGAGATTTGTAACATCCACAGTGCGCCGCGCCGCCGTTAGCGGCCCCTTTATCGCCACTGCCATCGTGGGACGTTCAGCGGTCGGCGCATTTTTGCGCGGCTGTCCCGTCATGGTCAGCCGCGCGTCCAACTGCCAGTCCGCCAAAGCTAACGAGACCGATCCAGAGATATCGGCGCTCTGTGTTGGCGCCGTCAACTTAACCAGCTGCGCGCGACTATCCGCGATAACGATTGGCGCCGCCGCAGAAGGAATTTTCAGCTTTCCGACATCGAGCCCGGCATTGGCGATCTGGCCGACTCGCCCGGGATTGCCTGCAAGCCCACGATCGACTTCCATCGCATTGAGCACCGCGTCGATCGCGGTCGGATCCAGGCCGGCGATCTCGATGTTCTCTGCCGTTACCGTTCCGGAACCTTTGATGGCCCCGACCAAGGACGCCGGACTCAAGCCCTGCCCCTGAAGATCGGCTTCGAGGGAGATTCGCCCCGTCGCCGGCACCCGCAATGCACCGGCCAGCAGCGCTGGCATATCCGCGTTGCTCAGTTTGACGTGGGACCGCAGCATCAAGCCGGCGCGGTCGCGCCGAACGTCAGCGTCGAGCACGAGGCGCCCGTCAGCCAAAACTCCGGTCACCGTAGTGAGAGAGAATCCTGATGGTTCGAATTTGACTGCACCGACCAGGTCCTTCGTGGCCAAGCCCGCAATCCATTGGGCATTTCCGGCCCGGAACTCGACGCGGCCTTCCGCCGTCGGCAAGGTGGGCTGTCCGAACGGTTCGGCGACCCATTCCGGCGACCGACCTGCTGTTTCCGAGCGCGGCGCGCCTGCGAAGACGGCGAACAACTCACCGGCGTCCACGCGATCGGCCTCGATGCGGCCGTTGATCTGCAACGGCTCGCCAAGTCCGAGCGTAACGCCACCTTTCACGGCCGTGCCGGCGACCTTGCCGGAAAGATCCGTCACTGCCACTTCGTTTCCGTTGATTGCGATATGGGCGCGCAAATCGGCTGGGACGGCAGCAGACCCGGCCCGTCGCGGCAGCTTGGTATTGGCGGCGCGGAGCGACACATTAAGCGTACTGTCTCCCGAGGGGATCACGGTTCCAACAGCGGTCGCATTGAGGTCTGTACCGGTAAATTTTCCATCGACCTTGAACGCATTTTTCTCCGCTGTGTCGGCCACAAACGTAATCCGTGCAGGGCGCGCTTCCACATTCGCGAGGGCATCGAGCCCTGCAAAGGTCGCGAGCGCACGACCATCCGGCGAGTCGAGGCGGCCAGCAATGTGCATTGTCGCGGTCCCAGGATCAGAAATCTCGCCAGTGCCGTTGGCGTCAAGATTAACCTCGATGCCGGCGGTCGTACCATTAAGTTTGAGTTTGGTTCCGATTCGGCCGTTTGCCGTTTTCCCCGACGGTGGCTCCATATCGAGTTTGGCATTCAGCTTGAGCGGCGCGACCCGCGCGCCGTACTTGTGCAACACATCGGACGCTTGGGGCAAAAATCTATCGGCCAAGCTGCTAATGCCATCCAGGCGCGGTGCAGTCAGCGACATGGCAATCGAGCCGCGCCATGCATTCGCGGCATTTTCGACACGTCCGCTGGCGTCGAGCGAGGCGCCGCCGATATCGCCAATCGACAGACGCTCGATCTTCAACCCCGAATAATCGTAGGTCAGTGTGGCTTGCGCTTTGCGAGCCTCAACGCCGTCGTAGGAGGCGCGTGCCACATCGAGCGCGAGCGCGATTTCTCCGGGGCGTTCGAACGAGGTTGAGGCGAACAACGCGGTTCCCAGTGCGAGGCCGCGATCAAAGTCGAGTTCGGAGCCGCTGAGAGCTGCATCAAGCCGTGCCGGAGCCGCAGCGGTTGCAAACCGATAGGCGACACGCCCTTCCAACACCTTGCGGTCTATCTCCGCCTTGAGTCCGTCGACAGCAACACGCTCGCGACCAAGCGTGAGGGTGCCGCTGCCTCGCATCGGACCGAGCGGCGGCCGGCCCGCCGCACTGCGCCCTTCGACCCAGGCGAAGAGCAATGCCGGATCGCTTGAATCGACCTTCACCGGCCCCTGAAACTCGATCTTGCGATCGGCTAAAACGAGCTTGCCGGTGATCCGCATCTGGGTCGCGCCGGGTGCGCGCAGCTCGAGCGCATCGAGGTTCCATCCATTGGCATTGTTCTCGACATCGCCGCGCAGCGCCGAGACGGTGGCGCCACCCACCGTGAGGCTGTCGATGCCGAGGCTGATGCGGATCGGCAGTGCCGGCACCCAGGTCGCGGCAAGATCCTCGACTAGCAATTTGATGGTTTCGAACGGCAGTCGTCTCTGCTCTGAATTGGGAAGCAAACGATCGAGGTCGATCTGCCGGGCCGTAAGCGTGCTGGCAATACGCGGATCGCGGCCGAGGTCCATGATGGCTGAGCCGTTCAGTCGGATGAGGTGCGATTCAGGCCCGTAAAGCAATTCCAACTGATCGACCAATACGGTCTTCGCAGTTGCCTTGATCTTGCCCGATATCTTCCACGGATCACTGACGGTCGCCTTGCCGCCAGGGAGCGCGGTTCCGACCACGCGCGACAGCGTCGCGGCGCCTTCGAAACGCGGTGAACCGCCCTCGATCCAAACTGTTCCTTCGGATTCGAACACCAGCGCCCGCTCTGCGGGATCAAGTGCAAGTCGTAGCTTCATGCCTCCATCATCGCCGCGGCGGCTCCCGGACAAGCGGTAGGCGTACTGCTCGCCAGCCGCCGTGAAGCTGCCTTCGACCTTGAACGGACCGATCAGCGAGCCCACTTCGCCGCTCAAGCTCAACCTGTCGATAGCAAGTTCGGCACCGCTCGCGGCGTCCGTTAGAATGACTTGGCCGTCCTTGATGCTGAGTCGTTCGATCGCGACCCGATCCGGATCAAAACCGAAATTCAAGCCCGGTGTTTGCACGAAACCTGACCGGTCAAGTCCCACACGCACCTCAGGGCGGTCGAGCGCGACCTGGCTGGCGCGAAATTCACCGCGCATCAAAGTACCCAGGCCGAACTCGATCGCCAGCCCGCGTGCGCTCACCTTCTGTGCCGATGCTGCGGATCCCAGCTGCACATCGTTGAGTTTCAGAGAGGGCGTCGGCAGGAGGCGCACGTCGATTGCCCCGCTGACCTGCACCGGAACACCGACCATTTGGGCGGCCTGCGCCTCGATCTCCTCGCGATACTGGTTCCAATCGACAAAAAACGGTCCTACCAGCGCTGCCAAGAGTGCCAGGATAATGGCTATGCCAATACTCAGAAGTGTTGTCTGCACTTAATGTGCTCCGAACCGTGGCTTGAGAGCTGCGCCCGCCCCGATCGACCCAGCAACTCAATTATGCGCTGCTCTGCTTTTTCGCGACCCCCCGATATCAGTTCCGCCGCGAGAACGGCCTTGCCGTTCCCGGCAAGGCCGGACCGCTTCACGCAAGCAACATGCCAAAGATATGCTAACAAATCCAAACGCGCTTGACGGCAATTATATGTCGAGTGTTGGGGTTTGCCCGAGCGCTTTACCCCAACGCAACGATCTTCCCTGGATTCATGATGTTCTGCGGGTCGAGCGCCGTCTTGACGGCGCGCATCGCAAAGAGTGCCGCATCCCCATGTTCAGCCTTGAGATATTTCATCTTACCCTGGCCCACACCGTGCTCACCCGTACAGGTGCCGTCCATGGCAAGCGCGCGCTCCACTAAGCGTTCCAACACGCCTTCGGTACGGCGGATCTCGTCAGCGTCCGACATGTCGACGAGGATCGAAAGATGGAAATTGCCGTCACCCACGTGCCCGACAATCGGCGCGACGAGTCGGCTCGCTCCAACATCCGCCTGGGTCGCTGTGACGCATTCAGCAAGCCGGGAGATCGGCACACAGACATCGCTTGCAATCGCCTTGGCGCCGGGACGCAGACCGAGGGCCGCCCAGTAGGCGTCATGCCGGGCCTGCCATAGCCGGCTGCGATCCTCCGTTTTGGTAGCCCACTCGAACGGACCGCCGCCGAGGTCGGCGGCGATCTCGCCGAAACGCGCGGATTGCTCGGCCACCCCCGCAGGACTACCGTGAAATTCGATGCACAGCATCGGACGTTCCGGCAGCATTAGATTCGAATAGGCGTTGACGGCCCTGACCTGGAGGGCATCGAGCAGCTCGATGCGGGCGACCGCGATGCCGGACTGAATTGTCGCGATGGTCGCCTCGCATGCGGCTTCGACTGAAGGAAACGGGCAGATGCCGCCCGCTATGGCCTCCGGGATGCCATGGAGCTTCAGCGTAATCTCGGTAATGACGGCGAGCGTGCCTTCCGAGCCAACCAGCAGCCGGGTGAGGTCGTACCCCGCCGCCGACTTGCGGGCGCGGCGCGATGTCGTAATCATCTCTCCGTTGGCGAGCACCGCTTTGAGCGCCAGCACATTATCCTTCATGGTGCCGTAGCGGACCGCATTTGTGCCGGAGGCGCGGGTTGCGGCCATTCCGCCAATCGAGGCGTCGGCGCCGGGATCGATCGGGAAGAATAGCCCACCGTCGCGCAGATGGGCGTTGAGCTGCTTGCGCGTCAGCCCCGGCTCCACCACGCAGTCGAGGTCGTGGGGATGAACCGCCAGCACGCGGTTCATGTCGCGGAAATCCATTGACACGCCGCCGAACGGCGCATTGACTTGGCCTTCGAGCGAGGTGCCGACACCGAACGGAATGATCGGCAGACTATGGGCGGCGCAGATACGCACAATCGCCTGCACCTCCTCCTCGGACGCCGGAAACGCAACCGCGTCCGGCGGCTGGTTGGCCACCCAGGTGGTGGTATTGCCGTGATGCTCGCGTACGGCCGGGACAACCGTCAGGCGTTCGCCCAACCGCTGCCTGAGCGCTGCAAGTCCCGCGTGCAAATCGGGCTTGTTCGCGGCGCGCCCAGCAGTTGTCATGTGATTTGCTCCTGTTTATCCCGTCCCGTATCTTCCGGACCGGCCCAGCGGAATCGATGGGACCCACGATAACGGGCGTCAGACGGTTCGATTTGGCAGGACAGGCTTAGATTTCCTGGCATACTAGGCGCCGGGGGACTGAAACAGGATGCTTGGTCGGGGCGATATTGCGCCATTATTCTTTGCGCCATTCGTGTCGTCGGTCATGCGGGTCGAGCCGCAGTGGATCGATTACAACGGCCACCTTAACATGGCATATTACAACGTGCTGTTCGACCGTGCCGTCGACGAAACCTACGACTTGATCGGGGTCGGGGCCGAGTATGTGGCCACCCGGCGGCAATCGGTCTTCACAGCCGAGGTCCATGTGCGGTTTCTACGCGAACTTCATGCCGGCGACCCCGTGCGGGTCACGTTCCAGCTCCTCGACTACGATGCCAAGCGGCTCCACTATTTCGAGCAGTTGTTTCATGCGGAGGGTGGCTGGGTCTCGGCGACTTCGGAGAACCTGTCGCTGCACGTCGACATGACGTCGAAGAAGGCCGCGGCCTTCCCGCGCGAGGTCCTCGTCCGGCTAGCCGACATGAAAGCCTCCCATGCGCTTCTTCCGGTTCCGGAAGCGACCGGCCGCCGCATCAGAATGGATGTGAGACGGTAAGGCGTTGCCGGTCAGGACGGGACGGCGAGGTTCCTCCAACGCCCGAACTCTGTGGTCGCTAGAACCGGAACGGCGCGTGTTGAACCAAGGCGGCGGAATGTTTTTCCGGTTAGTTCATGCCGCTTCCTCATTCATCGTGCTCTTTTGCATGGTGTTCTTTTGCGCCCAACGATACGCGGCATCCTGTCGTCTCCCCCTTTTGCGCCCCCGGAAGCTGGTGTAGCTTCAGGGCCAACATGAAACTTGCACGTCGTCAATTTCTGCATTTAACGGCGGGCGCAGTCGCGCTGCCAGTTGTGCCACCGCTCGCGCAGGCACAGACCTATCCGACACGGCCCGTGCGTATTATCGTCGGGCAGGCTGCGGGCAGTTCGTCGGACATTACGGCGCGCTTGATAGCGCAATGGGTGTCCGAGCGCCTCGGCCAGCAGTTCATTGTCGAGGTACGACCGGGCGCCGCCGGCAATATCGCGACGGAGGCCGTCGTAAACGCGCCGGCCGACGGCTACACGATCCTGCTGGTGAATGCCCAGAACACCATCAACAGCTCGCTCTACGAAAAGCTCAACTTCGATTTTCTCCGTGATATCGCGCCGGTTGCCGGGATCGACAACGTGCCGCTCGTCATGGAGGTCAATCCGTCATTTCCAGCGAAAACCGTCCCGGAGTTCATCACCTACGCCAAGGCGAATCCGGGCAAGATCAACATGGCGTCGGCCGGCATCGGCGGACCTCAGCATGTTGCCGGCGAGCTGTTCAAGTTCATGGCCGGCGTCGACCTCGTCCACGTTCCGTATCGTGGCTCAACGCCCGCGCTGACCGACCTGATGGGCGGCCAGGTCCAGGTGATGTTCGATGTCACGCCCTCGTCCCTTCCACTTATCAACTCGGGCAAATTGCGGCCGCTCGCCGTGGCGACGAAGACGCGATTAGACGTGCTACCCAATATTCCAGTTTTAGCGGACTTTTTGCCCGGCTACGAGGCGAATGCGTGGGTCGGTTTTGGCGTGCCCAAGAATACGCCGCCCGTGATCATCGAGACGCTCAACAAGGAATTTAACGGGGCGATCAGCGATCCCACGATCAAAAAACGTCTTTCCGAGCTGGGTGCCGTGGCGATGGCGCCGAATACACCCGCCGAATTCGCAAAGCACATTACCGACGATACCGCAAAGTGGGCCAAGGTGATCAAGGCATCGGGCATCAAACCTGAGTGAGACTTCACCCCCGGGTTACCGTCATCGCCGGACTTGGCGATCCATCGAAGAAAACTGTTGCGGGATGTTACGAATGCGCAGGCCAAGCCCGCGCAGCCGTTTCCATGTGTTGCCTTGCGGACGACGCGTCCTCCGTCATCTGCCTCGCCGCGCCCGCCCTCAGACGGCATTCTGAAGCCTTTGCCTTCACTGCAGACATTCGCCGCGACATCAAACCAAGATAAATCCGCCGCTCAACGCTTCTCCACGATCTTTAGGTCAAGACCACATTTATTCGAATTTCCTTTCGAAGACTTTTTGTTTCGTTCTTCTATCTCTTGCTTTGCCACCTTCGCCGTGCTCAACAAGCTCGTATCGCTCGCCGGCACTTTCCAGATTATCTGGATCTTGCCGCGCAGCGCGTCATCCCGAGAGATGTTATTCAGGATGTCCAGAAATTCCAGCAGACGCAATACCGACGTTGTTGGGCCAAATTTGAGGTCAAGTTCGATTATCCACGAGAACTCACCCTTCGTCTCCGCGAGTTGCTTAAGATGCTTCGCCGCCCTGTCAAAGGTCTTGCCTCGGTCGTCAATACCAGAGATGCCACGAATGTAACCACGGCCTCCGACCATGCGCAGATCGACTGCCGGTATCTGACTTTTGGCGTCTTGTTCCATTTAAATGCATCCCGACCTACACAATTGATTGTAACACAAAGCTCGCCTTCTGATCCTTCACTTTCTGTACAAAGAATAAGGCCTGACTTGACAATGCGGCGATCGTTAACATGCCAAGACCGCCCCCTCGCGATTCACTTTCGGGTTCGTTACGTCGCCGCCAAGCGTCCTCGTCACGGCGTTTGAGCATCTCAGCCTGATGTTCAGGTGGGTCCGCGATGCTTTTGACCGATGCTATAACTTGGCTGAGTCGATTAATCTGCACTGAGCGGCCCTTGCCGAACAAGGAAACGCTTACGTGTCCGTCACGCAGTCCAATCGCCAAGAGTTCGGACGACGAGGCGCAATCACCAGAATGCATGACGGAGTTAAGCGCGAGTTCGAATACGATGTTGAGAACTGATCGGCGCGGCACGTCGCCAACTTCTCTTGCGGCCAGCGCGTTGTCGATTTCCTCAAGTACCTTGTCAAGCCCATCTCCGGTCACGTATTCCGACCGGACATAAGATAAAATGACGTCTTCAACACGAAGACGACCTTTTACACCGTGGAACGAAATAGCGTCTGTGATCAGATCGATGCGCCTCCTTGTCATGGCTATGCACCTTTCCGGATCGTCGGCAGACCCCCAGTGGCGCTAACACGATACTAAAGCTGAAGTTGCCAATAGACAACCCTGAATAGTCGAAGCAAGAAGCCCGTTGCATTTATAGGTTGATTCGTTGGCTAAGTCGACGCGTTTTCTTAAGTCTAGCGACCCGGAACCGACGAACGTCGAAGACCAGGACTAGTCGGTCATCATCCGTAGTCTCAGGAACAAAGTAATTTCTTCGCCAATTGCGAGCTTGGCGAATTACGGAATCGACGAGGTGGCTTGCTGTCAGTTCACCGAGTGGCTTCTGTTTAAAAGGTCTAAGAAGAGCTTTATCGATGGCGTTGTGCCCCATTGTCTCGTCGGGCTCGTCCGTCCCCTTCTTGTTTGAACGTCCGAGATTTTGGAAGCCGTCCGTGACAAACGCGAGGTAGGCGACTTGATCGATTGAGAAGGTCCCAACTTCGGGGGTCAATCGACGTTTAGGCCGAAGCGAAGAGGGAAACATAAGACTTTTTGCGTCAAGCATCTCGCCATATTGTTTCAGAGTGCCGTCGCTCATTATCGCGCGAGCCGGGATACCTGCTGAGGCGTAGTCTGCGGTCTGGTCAGCAGGGTGAATGCGTATCACAATGAGATTAGCACCGTGCTCGAGTGGCTTGCGCCGGTTGTCGCGAAGCGCGGCACGGCCGACGCGCTGGAATTCGTCGTCCAGTGCCATGACAACTTGCTCAGCGGTCAGCGGCTTTGTCTTAGAATTCAGATGTCGATCAAATATACGCTTCAGCCCCATTGCAATGAAAAGTTTCAATCCGCCTGCATAGGCAAAATGTCCCGTCGCATCGCCAAAAACAATATATACATAGCCAGACCTCGCGTTCCTAACCAAGTAGAAATCACCTTCTACTTCAAAATACGAGTGTCTTTTATTTAAGAGTTGCTCTTCTTCTGGGTCCAAGTGATCGAACTTGCTTTCGTAATATTTGTTAAAAATGCTGGTTACATCTCTAACGTCATTAAACATTGCCTTGATTAGCAGTGAAAGTGGCCTGATCTCGTCATGGGCAAGTCTGAGACGACGCGTCAGTTCGCGTATTCTTTCTTTAGTGTTCACGCCAGCATCCTATTTGAAAAAATTAATAGTCAGCATTCACCCGCTTGTAATAGCGGTTACGAAGGGCTAAACGTAAAAGCGGTATTTTTTTTAATGTCAAGACGAACGTCGAATTGGCCGAAATCGATAGCCATATCGCCACCATTGGCAAAATGCTTTGGGCGCGTGATGGTCGCGGCGGTGGGGCTGGCCGGGCAACCGTAATGATAGGTGCGGGCTTTAGCAAAAATGCTGTCCCCCAAGCTGGAAATGCTAGAAAGTTTCCGATGTGGAGGGACCTCGCGAACCACCTTATCAATTTCATCGAGCCCGGCTGCGATGGTTGTTTGTGCTTAGAGAGCTCCAGCGACAGTGAGCGGATCAATTGTACGCTTGGAAAGGATCGAAAGGCACGCCGTCGCCGGCTCGCGGAAAGCGCAATGGGCACCTCAGGGATGATGGAGCTCGGACAAAAGTTCGAGGCCATGAAGGGCCCGGCGTTGCTTCATGGCGCGCTTCGTCAGGCAATTCCTGACCTCGAATATGGGCCAGGCAAGCCTCACCAGGACCTCGTACGTCTACCGTGGGCAGACATACTGACGACCAATTGGGATACACTTCTTGAGCAGGCTATTGACGCCTATGACAGATCGTATGAACTTGTTGTGCAGCCCAAACAGCTCGCAGTCGCCACGGCTCCCCGGATAGTTAAGCTTCATGGCTGTATTCGATCTGGCAGCAAATTGATCTTTACCGAGGAAGATTTCCGTAGGTACCCCTCTGAATATGCCCCATTTGTGTCGCTGGTGCAGCAGAGCCTTATGGAGAATGTATTTGTCCTGATAGGCTTTTCGGGAACCGATCCGAATTTCAAGGCGTGGCACGGCTGGGTACGCGATAGTCTTGGCCGATATCTACAACCGATCTATCTGGTCACCAATAAGCCCGCCGATCCCACTGACATTAGTCTGTACGCCGGAAGATTCGTGACCGTCGTGGACCTATCGCAGCTGGAGGTCGGCGATGACTACAAGAGCATGCTCGACGAGTTCTTCAAACGCCTACGTGATTGCCGCCGAGAGTTTAGAGAGAATCTCGATTGGCCGCTGTCCCAACGCAGTTCGAATGAGTCTTCTACTGCGCCAACACTTGCTCGTTGGCGCAGTAAGCTAGATGAACGGCCTAAATGGCTCGTTCTACCGGCTTCAAATCGGCAGGAATTGGCGCGTAGCCTCGACGACGCTATCGACGCGGCAGCCAGGGAGGCAAAAGCCAAAGAAGGAGAAGAAAATCCTGCAAAATCGAAAACACCTTTCAGGGATGCGGCGCTGACGGCGGTCTTTGAAGACCCCCAAACTCGAGACCGCGAGGGAGAATTTCATCTCAGTGACAGGGAAACTGCTGCTACCGTGATCGCTGAGGCTCTCTCACTGAGCCTAGCGAGGCCCAAGCCCGCGCTGGTAGACCTGCTAAGGCGCATCTTCGCCGAGATCATCCTTGCAATACTTCCGCAGGAGGACTCGCCGGAAAGCGAGCCCAACGAAATTCAGGACCCCTATGCTCGGCTCATGTCTCTGGTAACGGACACTTACCTTGATGAGCTGCAAAGCGGCTTTCAGCCGACGCGCTTCAACGAGCTGGGCATGGACCTGTTGCCACTTTTTATCGTTCTTGAACGGGAAGCTCGTTGGCGTGGTGAGCGGGACCAGGCTGCCAAAATAATGCGTATTCTCGGTCTGTTCGACCTCGGCGGCGAGGCGGTGGACCTTCAGTCCTGGGCTAGACTCCAAGATAATCTCGATCGCTTGGACGCAGACGGCGCAGCCAAGGTGCTTGCGGAGTGGACGCCTCGTACAAATGAGGCCGTCAGCATGCTTCGCCATGCGGCAGGTTTGCGTGAACTTGGCCGGATCACGCAATGCGAAGCAGAGACTCTACAGGCAATCGAAATCGTCCGTCGTCTCGCGACTGCGCCAGAACAGCACCTTGCCGATGCCTCGCGTGAGGCCTGGGCCTTTGCAATATACGCCGATTTATTGACTAGAAATTCGGAGACCTTGAGCCCTGTGGTTCACGCACGTCGACGCGGAGTCAAGCTCGATGGCGTTATCGAGGAACTAGCGGATCGCCTTGATGAACTTGAGGTCAGGCGGTGTGATCCGCGTCGCGAGTTAAACCGCTTAGCACGGGAATTCGAGCGAGAGGAGCTAAGACTTGCGTTGCGAGCCGCGAATGTGCCGAAGCCGGAGGGCACGGAAAAGGAATTCAATTGGATATTCGCCGATCCGGCACCGGCTTTTTTGGTCCTTTCAGAAACTATCGGGCTCAGTCTTTGGAACGTAGAGCTGGGAAACGCACTTGGGTTAATTGCTGCCCGGTTACTGGCGCCTGATTGGCCCAGGCTGGCTCTGACTCTGCTACTTCGAGCGGGGCGACCATCTGACGTCCCCGTGGATGGAGCTACATTTCGAACTTTCTTTTTGATGCCAGATGAGGAGAAGCGGATAAGTAACATAAAAGCCGTTGTCGCTAATCTCCTGCGGCTAAATTCTTGGGCTGTACCATCGACAAACGGAGCAAACGGTCAGGGGGAGGTCGGATACGTAGCGGGACGAATTGCCTATCTTATATATCTACTTCGTGGAATCGTTGCCTGCGGAACAGAACTTGGCCCGGAACTGTTCGATCGAATATGCAATGCCGCCTGTGCAACCCATGACTCTGCGATTGTCGAGATGACCGACACAGGATGGGTAGAGCTTTCCGGACTCTTTCAAGCGATGATCCGGACACTCATTGAGCAGCAAACCAAAACGAGAACTGCGCATAACCTCGACAGCTTTCGCTTTATCGAGCGCCTTTTATGGATCGCCGAACCACGTCCTTCTTCAATCGAAGGCGTTGTTGGCGCCAGGTCAAATCCAGATTGGCCTGACCCGTTCGAGATTATTGCCTGGAGGCATAAAGACCAGCCCGTGTCTGCTCCCGGTCGCCCAGTGTTTGTTCTTCGCCCAATGGGCGAGCATTTAGTAATGTCGGCCCAGGCCGCTCTTAGGCGATTGCCTGATGCAAAGGAAAGGATCGGGCACCTTCATCAACTCAGGAAACATCTCAATGCGTCCATCGGGACGACGGGAACAAGGCGTGATGTAGCCTTGTCCCGGCGTCTCGTTGTCATTGACGCTCTCCTTGAGCGCGGGGGTGACGTACTTGAGAGCGGTGGACAACGAATAAAAACTGGCGCAAGGTCAAAGCGCTCGCCGCGACGACGACAGGCGTGAGGATCAGACTCGCAAAAATATCGCGTTCGCTGTTCCATTTGTCGAGCGTATTTTTAACAGCCGAAGGTCCCCGCGGCGTAGAGGTTCCAACAGACACGAGCGCAAGCGCAGCAAACTTGCGTGGACAGCACCCATGTCGTGACGCATTCGGCTGGCCCCGATTGGATCTGTCCACGTGGAAATTCTAAATGAGTCCGTGTCCAACGACACCGGCGAGATTACTTCGCGGACGCCGAAAATGCTGGCAACTTCCCACTTGGCCGATGTGGTCGCCGTGAGAGTGGCTGATACCGATATATCGAGGATGTTAAGGACATACTGCGCAGGCAAAGACGTGCGTCTAGTTGAAACACGCTTTGGCCCGGAGATACGCTGAGTCGATGAATGACACTTTTGTAGACGCAGCGCCTTTTTTCGTTCGGCACCACCGCCCGACTGCCGTTACACTGGGCTGCCGAACCCCGTCTCTGAAGGACATATGACAGGTCTGGGTGAACCGCTCGTTCGTAAGGAAGACCCTGCCCTCCTGTCGGGGCGCGGACGCTATGCCGACGATCTTCCGGTCCCCAATAGCACGTTGCATGCGCACGTGATCCGCTCACCCCACGCGCATGCCAAAATCCTTGGCATCGATGCGACGGAGGCGTTGGCGCTCCCCGGCGTCACAGCAGTGATCACCGGCGAGGACGTGAGCAAACTCACCGACCCATTTCTCATCGCATTGAAGCAGCCGGTCCATCAGTGGTCGCTTGCGGTCGAGCGGGTGCGTTATGTGGGAGAGGCGGTGGCGCTGGTTGTTGCGGAGAGCCGCTACGTGGCCGAGGACGCTGCGGAACTCGTCGTTATCGATTACGAGCCCGAGGAAGCCGTGGTCGACCCGATCGCGGCTTGTGGCAAATCGGCACCGCTGTTGCACCGCGCGTGCAAGATCAACGAGATCTCGGTCCGCAAATTCACCTATGGGGACCC